>Ga0187865_1004513_pt1 | contig 10259 bp, 7 predicted proteins | sample June2016WEW_11_1_2_FD_132989 | JGI IMG/M metagenome (GOLD analysis project Ga0187865, IMG submission 132989) | Peatland microbial communities from SPRUCE experiment site at the Marcell Experimental Forest, Minnesota, USA - June2016WEW_11_100 | ecosystem: Environmental > Terrestrial > Soil >...
ACCGTCAGGATCACGCTGAACCCGCTGACCTCCACGGCACTCAACCGGTACTCAGTTCGGAACTCTCCCTGAGCATTGGTGGCGAGGCTTCGGACAGGCGCGCCCATAAGGGGCGCCACCGTCACCGTGGCGCCCCGCACAGGATCGCCCTGAACGGTTTTTACCTTTCCCGCCACGAGCCAGTTTGCTTCTACCACATCATAAGGATTACTGCCGACGGTCACGCCTGTCGGTGCAGTGGCTTGTGACATCACGCTTATGGGCAAAAGACACGCCGACAGTAAAAGAGTAATCCCTCGGAAGCAGGCTTTCATAACACCACACTCTTGAGGACGGACACGATGACTACCTTGCTTTCTCATCTTACCCGCGATAGCCCCGCGCGACAAGTGCGAGGAGAAGCAGCAGATCGTGCGCGGCAGGGGGGGGAGCCGTCGGGGGACTGAGTGATCGGGTGATTTGCGATTTGTGATTTGTGATTTGCGATTTTCCAAGTCAGCAAATTGATTCATCTTGCCACCTGACACTACCGATAACCGATAAGGGGTAGTGTGTCACGCTGGGGTTTGGCCGTCGGCGCTGGTCTTTCTTCTGTCTTCGGACTTTGCTTGTGTCTGGTCACTCGTCACTCGTCACTGCTTTTGAAGTGTGTCACGCTGGGGTTTGGCCGTCGGCGCTGCCCGTTTTTGCGCCTTCCGACACGGCCCACTTCACTATCGTCCTGAGCATTGACAGCTATTCGGTTGCCCATGATGGGCAGGAACTCGGGTCGAAAAGCAAGCATGAGGATTGTACGAGCGGGGCGTCGTGCCTTCCGAAGGCAAAGTTCTGTACGCCCTGCAAGGCACAAGATAATGGCCGGGGGCAACCCCCCCGGAAAACGCGACCTTCGACTCCCGACCCTGAAGAGCCGCAAGGCAAGGCGCGGTCACGAAGATGTTGCGGTCATAAAGGAACCGATGCCGCAACCTGAACATACGATCAATCCACGCGCGATGCCGCGCCGAGGCAATACTGAACCGAACGGGCGACCGCTGGCGGGTGCGATAAGCCGCGGACCTCGCACAGCAGAGGTCCGCGCTACGCTTGCTTGTCGGGATCGTTTACTTAAACTAAGTTGGCGTCATCCGCCCACTCACGATACCCGTTTCCGAGTGGCACCGGTCGTGCCATTTCGGCTCGAGAAGCGGCAGAGGGTATCGAACCGCCACGCCTCCGTCCGCACGCGGGAGAACGAGCCGGCCCCAGCAAGGACGCCGCGGAGACCGGTCAACAATAAGAAGAAGGGGCAGAGGCCCAAAAGTGGCTGCGCTGAGACGGTCAGGCTTGCCCCAGTTCCCGGGCCCGTTGCCTATAAGTAGTAGCCAGCCCCACCCACTTCCCCGGTGTGGTGATCGAAATCCAGCCCGTTTGCGGCAGGGTCTTCAGATATTTCACCGCGCCCTCGCATTTGTCTGCTGCTTCGATCAGAAGGGAGGCGGCGATGGCACGCTGACCCTCCTTCTCCGCTCTTTTCGCTTTCAAATCCAGCCAAAGCGCATCGGCGCCCATGCGCCAGTAGGCGACCACTGACGTGAAATGGGCTAGCTGCCGGTGCTCCCGTTCGTCGCACGCCTTGTCCCTGGCGCGCCGTAGCGCACTTTCCAGAAAGTCCGGACCCACTTGGTCGAGGAGATAGCCGATCGTATACCCATCGGGCAGGAAACTGCCCCCGGTGGTTCGGGAGGCATCGTAACCCGCCAACCATGGCGAAATGCCCGGACCTTCCTTTTCCACGCGTTTCAACGCCGCGTTCATTCGCTCGAATACCGGCTTGATTTCTCCGGCGACCGAACCAAACATGCCTGAAAGGTACTCCTCCAGCAGCGCTTGGTGATCAACGCGGTCCTCCCAACCATTCCGCGCGAAGGCGAGATTGTTCAGGGCGTAAGAATTGTGGTTCGAGCTCCAGGACTGGATCGTGGCGCCCTCGATTCCCAGCTTCTTCAAATTGGGCCAATCGCGGCATATCACTTCCGACATGGGGTACGGAAGCGATTTTTGCGCGTCCATCCCTATGTAGTATTCATAGACAATCAGCCGCCCCGGCTGCGTGGCCTTCCATTGCTTGAGAATGTCGACGTAGAAACGATTCAACGGCGAAGGGCTGTCAGCGGACAGCGGATGGGCTCCGTCCCTCCAGTACATCGCAACCCAAGTGACCATGTTGGGCTCCAGTTGCATGCCGCGCGGCGGCCACTGGATGTCGATGTAGGCCGCGTGACCCACCAGAACCCCGGGGAACTCGTCGCGTATCTCGCGCGCCACGCGGTTCGCCAGGCGCGCGTAGCGGAGGCCTTTGCTTCTATTTTCAGCGTCCGGGGACTTAAAGTTGACGGCGCCGCTGCGGAAGGCGTCGGTGGGGTCCACATCGCCCCGTACACAATTCTGGCACTGGCACATGCCAACGCCATCTTCGACGATCACCCCCACGATCTTTACCCGTGGGTTGTCGCGCAGGTAGCGTTTTACGTTTTCGACTAGCGTATGGACGGCCTCTTCGTTGCTCGTACACATGGCGAGCTGCTTGGGTTGCGCCGTGCGCTGGCCGTCTATGAGCGGGTACCACTCAGGGTGCTCTTGAAAGTACTGATTGGGGGGGAGCCAGTAGAAAAGGTTGTGGTGGTTAAAATCCAGTTTGAGCCCTCGCTTGAGGACCTCGGACTCCACATTGCTCTTCCACCAACCCTCCGTGAAAGTGAAATGGGGCGCTCCAGCGGGATGCCCCGTGGACGGATCGACGGAGGCTTGGGCACCCACCAGGTCGTCCCGGCAGGGCTTGAACATCACGTAGTTGAGACCATTTTTAACCATCCAATCCAATCGTTGGATAACTAGCTCCAACGACTCCGCGAAGGAGAACTGGTAGCCGCGGTACCAGAGCTGGGGCTTCATCCGCAGTTGGCAAGCGTCTATCTCGATGCGCTCGCGCCGCGGCACGAACTCGCAGTCCGGGCCAAGTCCGCTGAATTGGCACCCTGCATAGCGGCGTAGGAATTCGAAAGCGCCGTAAACGATGCCGGAGGCTTCTCCCGAAATCGTCAGTGTCCGGCTGTCGCAGGAGATTTCGAATCCCTCGTCCCCAAGTTCCTTGTCGTCGAGCTCTCGAAGCACGATCCTTGGGCCGCGCCCTTTGACCCTCGAGACCGACACGCCCAGAATTCTTTCCAGGTAATGTTGGAGTTCTGCGGCGGCGAACCGGCACGGCTCTGTGCATCCAGAATCATATACGACCTGGGGTGGCTCGTTGGAAGAAGCCGCCCAGACGGCCTGCGACATGGCTGCGGCGCGGCCGGACGAGGCCCAACTGCCGGCGACGCCCGCCAGACTTCCGAGGAATCGACGCCTGTTTGTACTCATAAGATCCACCTCCTCGTGATAAAGGAATGGACGCCCCAACCTGGACATCCGATCAATCTACGCGCGATGCCGCGCGGAGGCAATAGTGAACCGAACGGGCGAGGGCCGGCGGGCGCGAAAAGCGGCGGACCTCAGACCGCAGAGGTTCGGGCTACGCTGGCTCGATGAGAATATCCCGACTTGGCGATACATCCCAGCTAACAACACTCCTCGCCCTGCAACGCTTTCTTGCCTTCAAGGCAGATGACTGGAACCGCCACCAGCGCGGCGGCGGGGTCGATCCAGCGGATATGAAGCGCCGCATTGAGGACCAAGCCGGCAAGGGTTATGCCGGCAAGGTAGGCACAAGGAGTTCGATCAGACTATCGGCGCCAAAGGCCAAAAGCACGGGGCTCCGCGCGCGCCATGCAGAAAAGAGAGCAAGGGCGCACTCAACCACCATCCAGATCAGCGTGACCACCTGCAACCGCACAATCTGGCGCGATATTTCGGTTCCTGCGCATCCCGAGGCGTGGGTCAATGTCCCGCGTCCTGTTTCTTCTTCAAAGCTCATAGCCCGGACTTCTCACCAGCCTCCGCGGTTCTCTCCGGGCATTGGTGCTTTCAAGCCCCAAAGGGGCGCCCTATCACAGCCCAGGCCAACGGCCTGGGTTTCAGGGATCAGGTTATACGCCAAGCCCTGAAGGGGCGCGCTAAAACCTGCCACAATTTCTTTCCAGATTCCCGATTCATCCCCAGCGGTGGGGCCAAGCAGTGGTTACCTAGATTGCCTTTTCAGGGCTCAGCCGGGAAACAATCTGTAAGCCCAGGCCAACGGCCTGGGTCAGAAAGTGCATCCTAATTTCCGGTTCTCAAGCCCTGCAAGGGCGTGCTAAAGACCACCGACTCGGCCTCGACGACCGTCCGCGTGGATGCCAGAACGTTATTTCGCCCTTTCAGGGCTTGCGGCCAGACGGGAAGGGGTTCGCGGACCCAGGCCGTTGGCCTGGGCTGAGGTAGTTCGCCCCTTTGGGGCTCAATTTGGCATCACCCCCGCCAGCACCTCGGGTGTCCAGCAGAACATATGGGACATGATCAGGCCCCCGACGGCTACTTCTTGCGCTTGAATCCGGCTTGGGAATCAACCCTCGGTTATACCCGCGACGAACCCAAGGCCAAGCGCTTCTTTGACTTCGTCAACCCTGACGACGTGGGGGCTACCCAGAAGACCACGGTCACGAAGATGTCGCGGTCATAAAGGAACCGCGCCCCAACCTGGACATCCGATCAATCTACGCGCGATGCCGCGCGGAGGCAATAGTGAACCGAACGGGCGCCGACTGGCGGGCTGGTGCAGACGGTTGCTTTTTTAGCGTCTGCGATCTCCCGAAGGGACTCTCTTCCGGCAAGGCTTGGGCGCGGGCATAATCTCCGGCAGCGTGCCGTTCTGCAAGCCGACTGAGGTGAGCCGTCAACTTCCACAAGTCCCTTGGGGAAATCGCAGACCCCAAAGATCAGGGGTCTGCGCCAGCCAGCCTCGATCTACGCTCTCATTTTCCGCTGAAGTCCGAGACGAAGATTATTTGATATGGGGCCGCTTTCGCGTTATGCTTCGCGCATCGCGGACGGGTCCACCGTCCGTCAAGGCCTGGGGACCTGCCGATGCCCAACGACAAGGAAGAAGACGAACACCCGACGACCCCGCTCGAGGACGCCCAGGTGACCGCGCCGCACAAGACCCCCTCAGCTTCTCGAGAAACGCCGCCCGAGCTCCCCGTTGGTTCCCTGCACGCCCTGCGCCAACGCTACGACATCCTGGCGGAAGTGGGCCGCGGCGGCATGGGCATTGTTTACAAGGCCCGCGACCGCGAAACCGGCGCCGTCGTGGCGCTGAAAGTCCTCAGGCCGGAGATTGCGGCCGACACGGCGGTGATCGAGCGCTTCAAGTCCGAGCTGCTCCTGGCGCGCAAGATCACGCACAAGAACGTCTGCCGCATCTACGAACTTCTGCGCTTTGGCGACGCCGCGGTCATCTCGATGGAGTACATCGAGGGGGAAAGCCTGCGCCAATTCCTCACCCGGTATAGCGGCGTCCCACTCCGGAAAGGGGTGCAGTGGGCCAGCCAGATTTGTAATGCGCTCTCCGAAGCTCATGGCCAGGGCATCGTCCACCGCGACTTAAAGCCGGAGAACATCGTCATCGACCGCCAAGGCAACGTGAAGGTGATGGACTTCGGCATCGCCCGCTCCCTGGAGACCACGACGAGTACAACCGGCGTCATGGTCGGCACCCCTGCCTATATGGCCCCCGAGCAGGCCGAAAGCAAGCCTACGGATACCCGCAGTGACATCTACTCGCTCGGCCTGGTCCTCTACGAAATGTTCACCGGGCAATCCGCCTTCCGCGCCGATACTCCGGTGGGGCTCGCCTTGAAGCAAATCCACGACACGCCGCCCGCCCCGCGCGAGGTGGAGCCTGCGCTCCCGGCGCATGTCGAGAAGGCCATCCTGAAATGCCTGGAAAAGAACCCCGCCAAGCGGTTCCAATCGGTAGACGAACTCGAAGCGGCGCTCACCAAGAAACCGGAAGCCAAGCCCGCCGTAGGAGGAGGCGAGGGAGGCGAAGTCGCGCTGCCTATTTCCCTCGCGACGTGGCAGCGATCCGACTGGTTCTTGCTGGCCTCCGGGATTCTCGGTGCGGTTGTGTTCTTCTTGTGTTTCTATCATTGGCATCCAGCCGCCGCGTCGGTTATTGAGCTGAATGCCGACCAACAAAGGCAAATCGCCGCCGAGGCGCTGAAAAGGCTCCAATCAGATCTGATTGTCGAAAGGCCCGAGCTGGATTTTGGACTTATGTACCACGTTTTTGCCGGCGACGAGGGTTTGGGGGGTTGGACTGGAAGGTTGAAAAGGTCGGAAGCGGAAGGAAAGGGCTCGGAGGGCATCTACTATACTAACGTCCGAGGAAGACTTCAGGGTCTATTCTTGCCTTTGCCGGAAACAGACGTGCACGACCAGCACGGATCTGCACCCGACGATGCGTCCACGACCAGGATGGAAAAAATTGCTCAGACCGCAGCCGAAGACTTGTTCGGCGAAAATCTTTCGGCGACCAAAGCCACGGCGAGGGCCACTTGGTACCCTCCGGACCGGCGCTGGGTAGTGCGTTTCTCGTGGGCCCTGCCGCAGCACCCTCAAGGATTGGTGACGAAGGTCAGCGTCGAAGTTGAGGATTCACGATTGGCTTCTATTTGGCGCCGGACTGTCCTTGAACCTTCCCACGAACAGGCATTCTTTCGCAAAGCATACTTCCCCCCGCTCCGCTACTTTGTTGCCGGCCTCTTGATGGTCTGGTTCACCTTGATTCTCTTCTTTGCGCGGAGGGTCTACCGGGAGCCCCGGTCTCTTCAAAACCTTCGATTGGCAATTCTCATCGGGCTGGGGGGAGCGGTGGCAATGTCTCCACTCTTTCGTCCCTCGCCTGGAGTCGGCGCCCCGCCCGAGGCGTCAATCATGATTCAAGTGGTCTGGGAGGGGATCACCTTCTGTATGTTAACTCTCCTGTCCTACGCCGGTCTGAACACCGTGCTTTACTACTTGCGCCGGTGCTTCCCGGTCCAGGCCGCCAACTATCTCCGCCTTCTCCGTGAGCATGTATTCGCAAGGACGGCGGGCCTGGAAATGCTGCGAGGAGTTCTTGCGGGCGCAGCATTTGGCGGTGTCTGGATGGCCTTGGTGTCGTTGGCAGGAGTGTGGGGCAAGGCCTCAGCGGGAATGATCTTCTGGCTGGCGCCGTATGGCGACATAGAGAGATTCCCCGTCATGTCCGGCTTCCAGCCCAGGGTCGTTCCCGTTTTGCTGATGGGGGAGGTCTTGCTCATTGCATGGCTTCTGGTCGCCCTTCCTCTGAGCTTGCTCAGCCGGGCAACGGCGCGTTGGCAGGTTCTCCTGGCCGCGCTCAGCGCGCTATGGATGGCACTGGGTTGCAGCCTGGCGGGCGCGATGGTATTTCCGACCCTGCCTTATTACATTTTCGTTGTCTTGCAAGCGGTCTTCTGCGGCGCGGTCTTTCTCCGTTATGGACTCCTGGCCACCCTGAGCGCCGTCTTCACGATTGAAGTCGGCCTCCTGGCGTTTCCGTTCCTGGAAATCTTCCAGAACGTCGATCCCCTGCCTTACGCCATTCCTGTCGTTCTGTGGTTCCTGCTCCTGCTGGCCGCCGCCGGCCTCTATTTCCGGCCGCAGGTGGCCGGCGCCTACCGTCGCGTGGTAGCAGTATTCGAGTGAGCATACTTCATCACACCCATTTCCCTGCCACCGAACTCTTCCAGGATGTGATAGTGGGTAGCCATCACGGTGTCGCCGCGGCTACCCGCTTGAATTAGAAGATGACCTTCACTTGGATGATGGTCGAGACCGGCTTGCCTCTTACCGTCGGTGGGTTGAATTTCCATCCCTTGGCAGCCGCCATCACCTGCGGTCCCAGGCCATAAACATCAGCAATCATTCTTGTCGGAGTAACATTCCCGTTTGGGTCGATGTTGATGGTGAGGACGACATAAGCTCCCGCCGGTGCGCCCGCCATGGGAGGCATCGCAAGGTTAATAGGCTTCAGGCCCCCATCAACATTGATGTCTGGGACTATCATCCCTTTCTGCACCGGCCGGTTCAACGGCTGGTATTCACCCGAGGTAAGTAGTGTGACCACAGGGTAACCCGGTGGAGTTGGCAGCGAAATTGGCGGCGGAATTGGCGGCGGAAGTGGCGGCGGAAGTGGCGGCGGAAGTGGCGGCGTTGAGCAGAGCTTGTTGGCATGAGCCGGACCCCCGGAAGTTGCGGCGGGAGGATTGGAGACGCGTCCCATGAAGAGGATGGAATCGGTGGGCTTGTGCAGGATCATGAAGATGAACGGATGGTCGGCGCAGAAAGTGGGCGGGGGCTCGGGATGCAGCGCCGCGCCCACTTCCATCGTCATCGCTGTCGCCGCTGCCGCCTCGGTTCCCTCTTCGTTGACGTCGATCATGGCTTGGTGGATGACGTGAGAGATGTTAAGACGCGTCTCCAATCTACCCGCCGCAAGTTCCGCGGGTTCGGGATGGCCGGTCATGCCGGAAAAGTCCGCTTTCCTCTTGTCGAGTGCATCGGGCATGCCCATGGCGGATAGCGGCTCTTCAAGGTAATAGCGGGTCTCGAACCTGAACCGGGGCAGGAAGAGATGAACCTCCTGCGCGTACATGCCGCGGCGCAGTTGGTGCAATTTAGCGAGAGAGAGCGTGGCGCCCAACTTCTCAACATCATTCGCAGGCAGAATGGCGATCATCGAGAGGTCGTCGCCCGCGTAAGGGAGTTCGATCATTTTCAGTTCGCCCTCCTGCACGAACGGGAAGCTGTCTTCCTGCTCCATCATGGGGACGGTCACGGTTTTGCCGGGGTGGACGGTAAAGGGCGCGTTCTCCGTGCTTACTTTCTGAAATTTCAACGCCCAGTCGCCTTTGAAGTAGATGGCGTTGGTCAGGATGAGCCGGGTAAAGCTGTCGATGTCGGACGCATGGACAAGGTCTCGGATCTTGTTGGCGGTCTTGTCCTCGACCCACCTGTTGATCTTCACCCGGCTTGCTTCCCGGTCGTGGACGAAGTCCACCGCATTGAAGCCGCCGTCGAAATACTTGCTGATGGCGGTGGTGAAGGAGGGTTCGAAGTGGAAGCCTGCCTGTCCCCACAGGGCGTTGGCGACCTCCAGCTTATAGTGCTTGGTGGGTGTCGCCTTGGTTTGAGCGAGCAGCGAGGAATAGCCGGTTTGGAGTTTAGTGTCGGAAATCTGCAAGTGCAGGACCGAGGCCATCTGCTTCTGCGTGTTGTTGCGGCTGCCGACGTAGGTCATGGCCAGCGCCGTGGAGATGCTGTAAGGCGAGACGAAGATGTTCTGGCCTTCCGAGGTCTTGTCCGCATTGATGTTCTGATAAAGCGCCAGGGCGAACTGGCTATTTCCGTTCACCACTTCCGATACGGCCGCCGCGGTTGCTGGGTTTTGCGCAAGCAGTTGGGGAACGATGAGCAGCGTTGATATCACAAACGCTATGGTCAGCGACTTGAATATGCGAGATGAGAGCATAGGTAACCTCCCGGCGGGTAGCTACAGTCAGTGAAGTCCTGCCGTCGGATCTTCTCATGCCTGATACCCCAGCGGCAACCGCACGTCGTCAATCTGGATGGGGCACGACGCGGAAAAAGAAGTCTTCAGTTCTCAGTTTTCATTTATCAGTAGCACCCTCCCTGGCCCCCTTCTGAAGCGGGTAGAGTAATCCCGCTGGGTGCGGGATAGGTCGGCGCTGTCCGCTATTTTCGTTCCAGAAAGCCGGCTAGTTCGTCTCGCGTAAACCCTGCTTCTCGCAACAGTGCGATCAGGGTTCCTTTCGGCAGGTCTCGATTGTGGCGTGGCGCGACGGCGCGGCGTCGTGAAACCGCGTCATAGAAAATGATGGCTGCCCGAAACGTGATCGAGGACGAAACCGTTTTGCTCCAGGAACCGGATGACGACGCGGGGTTTAACCGTGGGCAGTTTGGGCATACTCAAGGTCCAGGGAGGTCACCAGTGTTTCCTCGTCGGTGGGGATGGGCTCCCCGTGTTTCCTAAGGCTCTCGATATAGCCGGATACGGCGTCCTTGGCCATTTTTCTGGCTTCGGGCAAGGTGCGGCCGTAAGTGACGCAGCCGGGCAGCGCGGGCACCAGGGCGGTGAATCCACCCTCGGGTTCGGGCCGAAGGACAACGTTGAAATGGTAGTGTGATTTCTTCATTGGACTTGCCTACTTTATCTCAAGAGCATAGGCCCGGTCAAATCAAGGGTCAGCCGGCACGTGTGGGACCCATGATCCTCGCAC
>Ga0187865_1004517_pt1 | contig 10239 bp, 8 predicted proteins | sample June2016WEW_11_1_2_FD_132989 | JGI IMG/M metagenome (GOLD analysis project Ga0187865, IMG submission 132989) | Peatland microbial communities from SPRUCE experiment site at the Marcell Experimental Forest, Minnesota, USA - June2016WEW_11_100 | ecosystem: Environmental > Terrestrial > Soil >...
GACGCGGGCTGGACCATCACGGCCGTGCATCTGGATGTGGTCGCGAAGGTGCCGGGCGCGAGCGCGGAAGCCTTCAACACGGCAGCGCAAAATGCCAAAGCGGGCTGCCCGGTATCGAAGGTGCTGAACGCGAAGATTACGATGGATGCGAAGCTGGGCTAGGAGTTTGGAGCGAAGTGAGACTTACCCTCCACCCTTCAATTCCCAGTGCGTTAGCTTTTGTCATCCCGACCCTCGTCGTTCGCTGTTCGCTGCTCGTCGTTCGCAATTTTGGTCCAGCGGCGAAAAGCGAATAGCGAACAGCGAACCACGAGGTCGGATGACAATTCACGTAAAGAGATTAGCTAGCTTTGCGAGCGCAAGAGTTGCCGCAGCTTGTGATTGATTTTTACCGCTTCCTGCGCGGCCTGATCGATCAGTTCTACCCAGCGGCGGGAGTTCTCGGGCGGGCCTGCCTGCGAAATCAGGTAGGTGGCTTGCACAATGGTTTCGAGCGCATTGCTGAGATCGTGCGCCAGTGTGCGGAGCTCGCTCGCCAGTTCTGCGGGGATTTTGTCGGAGGCATTTCCCATGGTCTTCGGCGGCCCGGCGCCTTGTAAATCCGACGCCTTGTAAATGACGTCTAAATGACGTCGCGCGGCGAAGGTTAGGTCGTTGCGCTCGTTTGACAGCCAGACGCCAGCCAGTAGATAGTAGTGTAGTCGCCCTTGAAGAGGGCCCTGCCGATTTTTTCTTTTTATGCGGATGTGGCGGAACTGGCAGACGCGCTAGGTTCAGGACCTAGTGGCCGCAAGGTCGTGGAGGTTCAAGTCCTCTCATCCGCACCAAAAACAGCCCTTAGCTATTAGCATTTAGCGCGCAGCCCGTAGCTCGGGGCGTTTCTCCCTCATGCGCCGGCGGATAAGCGGTGCGTGCTGCGGCTTTGCGCGATGCCGTACTGGCGGATTTTATAGAGCAAAGCTTTGTAGCTGATCTTCAGCAGCGCCGCGGCTTGTTTGCGATTCCAGTTCGTCTCTTCCAGGGCACGGGCAATGGCTTCGGCCTCAGCTTCATCTTTGGCGGTGCGCGACAGGGACTTCAGGCCGCCGGCGTCAGCAGCCGAGGCCGCGGCTCTGCCGGCTCCATCGGTGTGCAGTCCTCCACTTCCATCGGGCCGGGGCTGCAACTCGGATGCGGCGAGCGTTTCGTCTCCCAGAACCAGGTAGCGCTTGATGAAGTTGCTCAGTTCGCGCAGGTTGCCCGGCCAGGAATGGCGCAGGCATGCCTCCATCAACAGGGGCGAAAGTGGCAGCGGGGGACGCGCGTAGGACTCCGACATGCGCGACATGAAATGCTTCAGCAGGATAGGAATTTCTTCCTTGCGGTCGCGCAGCGGAGGCAGCGACATGGTGAAAGCGTTCAGGCGGTAGTAGAGATCCTCACGCAGACGCTTGTTGGCGAGCGCTTCGGGAATGTTGATGTTGGTGGCGGCCAGGATGCGGACGTCGACTTTGACCAAGGTGCGGCTGCCGAGACGGGAGAACGTTTGGTCCTGGAGGACGTGCAGCAGCTTGGCCTGCAACAGCGGCGGCATTTCGCCGATTTCGTCGAGCAGGATGGTGCCTTTGTTGCAGAGTTCGAACTTGCCGGGCTTGGCGTGCGTGGCGCCCGTGAAGGCTCCCGCTTCGTACCCGAACAGTTCGCTTTCGAGCAGGTCGGCGGGCACCGCGGCACAGTTCACTTTGAGGAAGGTGCGGTGGGCGCGCGGGGAAAGTTTGTGAATCAGGCGGGCGAGCACTTCCTTGCCGGTACCGCTTTCACCGAGCAGCAGGACCGGGATGTCGACGTTGGCGACAAGTGCGGCCTGCGAGCGGATCTTCTTCATCGCCGGGCTGGCAGCGACGAAGAATACGTCGTCGCAAAGTTCTTCGATCTCGCCGGAGTAGCTCTCACTCCTGGCGCTGCCGACGCACTGTCCAATGACCGCGTCGAGTTCGGCTTTCTGGAAGGGCTTGGTCAGATAGTCGATGGCGCCGAGGCGCATGGCCTGCACGACTTTGCGCGTGTCGTTCACGCAGGAGAGCATGACCACTTTCAATCCGGGCCGGAGATGGCGGAGTTGTTCGAGAGTCTGTAACCCGTCGATGCCGGGCATGAGTAGATCGAGCAACACCAGGTCGGGCTGCAGTCCTTTTTGGACGTGCTCGACCGCTTCTTCGCCGGTGCTGGCGGTTTGAACTTTGTGCTCATCCACTTCCAGCAGGGTGCGGATATAGCGCAGCATTCCCGGTTCGTCATCCACCAGCAGGATGTTGGCGCCTTCGCTCATTTGGTTCCTCGTGGCGGACTGCCCAGAATTGGTTTCTGCGGAATAAGAAAAGAAAACTTGCTGCCAGCGCCCGGTTCGCTTTCGACCCAGATCTTGCCGCCCATGCCTTGGAGAAGGCGGCGCGCAATGGCCAGTCCCAGGCCCATGCCCTCGGCCGATTCGCTGCCGGGCTGGCGGAAAAAATCGTCGAAGATTTCCAGGTGAAACTCCGGCCGAATTCCCGGGCCGGTATCGGCAACGCTCACTTTAACAGCGTTCGGCACGTTCGTCGATTGACGGCGGCGGTCTCCATTGGCTGCGGACTGGCTCACGCCACGACGCTCCCACATATGAGGTTCGGCATGCAGCCAGACGGTGCCGCCCTGAGGCGTGTACTTGGAGGCGTTCTCCAGAAGATTGGAAATCACGCGCTGGATCTTGGGCGCATCGAATGCAAATGGCGTCAGTTTGTCATTGGCCAGGAAATACAGAGCGAGACCGCGCTCCTGAAAGCGGCCGGACCAGAGCCGGCAAACTTCAGAGAGGCAGGCGTTCATGTCACCATCCACGTACTGCATGCGCAGTTCGCCGGTTTCCAGCACGCTAAAGGTCAGGAAGTCCTGAATGAATTGCTGCAAGCGCTGTCCGTTGGAAACCATGTCGCCCATCACTTCGCGCTGGCGGTCATTGAGCGGTCCGAGTTTCTGGCTCTGCAGCAGTTCCATATAGCCATTGAGGATCGCCAGGGGCGTCTTGAGGTCGTGGGCGGCAGAGGCCAGAGCGCTCGTTGTCTTGCGGAAACGATCGCGCAATTGTTCGAGCTCGCGGGCCACGTCGTCCGCAGAGCTGGGCGCGGCAGCGTGCGCCGTTTCGGTGGACGGCAAGCCGCCCTTCCGACTAGTGCCAGTGGGGGCGACGGCTGGGCTTTTTTCGGACATCGAAGCCATGGGGAACCAAATAACGTCAGTATTGGGGGAGGAAAATCTACTACCGTCAGAACGTGGGGGATGTCTTGATCCTATGTCAGGTGCAACAGACTGTCAATTGGAAAGGGTGCCGAACCGGCCCCGAAGCGAAAAACGTTGCACTTTCTTGGCATGACCCGTAGTCATTATGAAATTCCGGGGGGCTGGAAGTTACTTCGTAATCTCCGTGTTGGTAGCGAGGTTTGGAGTGATTCCAAGCAGGCTCGACTCCGCTTCGAAGTTTGGCCCCTGAGATGCGGTCTTAGCGGTGCTAATACCTCTTTAGTGGTGGTACAGACACGTGCCTTGTAGCTTATCGAAGAAGGAAGAACGCAAGTGGGCACGGTTACAGCTCGCCGTTCCGGTTTTTGTCCGCACTCGCGACGGCGGCAAGGATTCCCTGGAGTTTGCCACGGCCATTAACATTTCTCCTGGGGGTGCTTTAGTGGCAGTTCGCCGTTCTTTGCCCATATCGGCACTGGTTTCACTGGAGATTCCGAGTGCTCCCATCGGCCCCGCCAACGGTTTGAAGACCTCCACGCGGGTCATGCAAGCGAAGGCGGTTTGGGTTACGCACCTCGATGGCTACCATCTTGTGGGTCTGAAGTTCGCCCGCCCCCTGAACACCGCCGCGGCGGCCGTTTCCGGCAAGCACTTGAGGAAAACGGGTTCTGCGGTGTGAACTATTTTTCCCTTCCCAAGCCTGTCTCAGGATGGCACTTTGGTGCCATGCTGGAGGTTAGCGCTTCCGGGATATCATCACTCCAAGCCATTCATAAGTTGAGCGGTTAAGGGAAATCATCCCGGTCGCTCTGCTCACCTCCCCGGTTTGGTGATTGGGATGCACTTTTAGTGCATGTGGGTGAACACTCACCGCAATGGGGTATTCAGTTTTATGACGACACTTTCGGTAAGTTACCTGGCGCAGTCGCTCGGCGAAGTCCCCCCTGACAACATCATTTTTGGCCACTCTGAGGTCATGCAGGCGGTTCGTTCGCGGCTCGGCAAAGTAGCCGCCGCCAACGTTCCGGTCCTGATCACGGGCGAGAGCGGCACCGGGAAAGACATCATTGCCCGGCTCATCCATGGGCTGTCTCCGTGGAAGGTCGGGCCGTATGTAAAGGTGAACTGCCCGGCGATTCCCGGGACGCTGCTGGAAAGCGAACTGTTCGGCTACGAACGAGGAGCCTTTACGGGTGCCGTCGGGTCGAAGCCAGGACGGGTCGAACTGGCCCACCGCGGGACATTGTTTCTTGACGAGATTTCCGAGCTTGACCCATCGCTGCAATCGAAGCTTTTGCAACTCTTGCAGGATGGGCAGTTCTGCCGGATCGGCGCCCAGGAAGACAAGAAGGTCGAGGTGCGGGTGGTGTGCGCGACCAACCGCAATCTGGAATCGGAGATTGAATCGGGGGCTTTCCGCCAGGATCTTTACTACCGCATCAACGTGGTGAATATACGCATGCCGGCGCTGCGGGAACGCCGTGGCGACATTGAAGATTTGTGCGCCTACTTCCTCGAATACTACAACCGCAAGTTCAACTGCCGGGCGCAGCCTCTGTCCCATGAAGTGCTGGCGGTGCTGCAGAAATATCACTGGCCGGGAAACATCCGCGAACTGGAAAACCTGATCAAGCGTTACGTGATCCTGGGCCATGAGGAAGTGATCACCAACGACCTGGTGGCACGCGAGCCAGACTTTTTCAATCCCGAGTTCTCGCTGGACGGCCCGATTTCTCTGAAGAAGCTTACCCGCCAGTGCGTGCGCGAACTGGAGCGCAAGGTCATCCTGAAGGTGCTGCAACAGCACCACTGGAACCGTAAGCAGTCAGCCCGCACGCTGGGCATCAGCTATCGCGCTCTGCTTTATAAAATCCGCGATGCCGGCCTGCCCTCGAACCGTGCCCTGCGTCTGCGGCAGGCGGAGAAAAACAACAGCGCCAACAACGACATTACAAATAGCGGGGCGGCGGCCGACTGAGACCGCTTTGGTTAAGGCATCGGGTGATCGGATCATCGGGCCATCGGGTCATTCCTCTCCGCCCGCACTTCCAATCACCCGATCACCCGATGCCTTCGCAACCGGTGAGTCTTTCCTTCAGTTCGCGAAGTGCCGCGCTCCACTCGTTCAGCCCATCCGCTTCGAGCCACAGGTCTTTGAGTTCGGAGTTGGTTCGCACCCTTTCCACAGCGCGGCGGGCGAGTTCGACCAAATCGGGCGGAGCGCCAGCCTTGTTCTTGCTGGTCCAATCCACGATTTGCCGCGGGGCCGACAGCGCTCCGTCGTTGGCAGCAACCAGCGCCGCGACAACTTCCGCAGCCGCGACGGCGATGCTACTGTCCATCGCTTCCAGGTAGTCGTCCTGATCGGCGGCGCGCGCCAGCAGCAGTCTCAGATCGTCGATTCCCATGGAATTGAGCCGGCCCAGGAAATTCTGCGCGTCCTCGTTTTCGAAGCTGCCTGTACCCCATCCAGCCATGAACCCTCCGGGCTGAATTATAGAATGTGCGGCGCGCCCTGCTTCATGGAGCTACTTCCGAGTAGCCGACTACTCGCCCATTGAACTGTCCGATATGCAACAAAACCCGTTCCTCCGGATCTGTTCACCAGGAGTGCGGCGTATCCCCGTCTACAAACGGACTTCGGGGGACTCTGGAACGCCGCTGTGCGGTGCGCGAACCATACAAGTGCGGAATCTCTCTGATTTCGATGCCCAACTCGCTGATTATGCGGACTTGTAATCGAGGGCTTGCGAGAACTACAAAGGCCATACCACTCTGCACCCACCGTTTAAAGATATTCCTCCCACCGTGACCGAGCTCACAGACCGGCGAAAGTGGCGGCCGCTTCAGGATTCGACGAATACTCACCAGGCTCCAAACGGAATCGCTTGTCTCTCCACGGACTAGAACGTATTCCGAATGATGGTGGCGACCTTCTTGGAGAAATCGTAGGTGGCGCGCAGGTTTTCTCCCAAGAAGCGTACCTTACCCTGGACATCACGATCCACGAGCGTCTGCCCGGCGTGATCCGTGATGTGGACCTTCAGGGTGATCGACGTAGCTCCGGCGACAGTGGTCACTTCGCGTTTTTTCTGGCTGCCTTTAGTGAAAGATTGCGCAGTGGTGCGCAGCGTGACCAGGTCGGGCGCGCTGGCCGCATCCTTGTCGCCGCTGCGATAAACGTGCTGGAACTTTCCCGTCTTCTCGATCTGCGCGATCAGGTTTTCGTAGATGGCAACACGGAATTCCGGCGGCATAGGCACGTCGTTAGAATCCATGGGCTCGATTTGAATGGAAGAGGCGGAGAACTTCTGCGCACTCTTAGAATCGCCCGGCTGCCCCCATAAGGAGCCGACCATCAGAAGGAGGGCGCAGGCGAGGACGATAGGGAAAACGACTGAGACTGCCGATCGAGTGTGATGTTTCAACGGTTTGTCCTCCTATTTATTTGTTGGTGCCGGTTCTGCGAGGGGAACGCTGGCTTTCGCGCCCATCGCGACGAGCTGCTTTTTGATCGGAGCTCCCTGGCCCTTGGGAAGCACAAAAACCATGCCATGATAGCCGCCGTTGGCGTCCGTGAATTCCAGCGTGAGGACCTCAACGCCGTGTGAAAACAGGCTCAAGACCCGTCCACCGCCGTAAGGGATGGCCATGGTCGCGAGTTTGGCTGCGCCAGTGATATCCTGCCTGCTGTCCTCATTGGTGAAGATGTCCAGAATGGATGAGGCTTTCACCTCCACCTTCGCCTTGCCGGTTGCGAACTGTAGCGAGCTACCCACGACCGAAAGCGTGCCTTCTGAATTTTTCTTGATGGTTTCGCCCCCGATCACCAGTTTGATATCGGTTTGTACCACGCTCGGAGCGGCCTGGGGCGCGCCCGCTGCCTGGCCGCGCGCCGGCGCTGGGAAAAACAGCAAGGGAGCGCCAACAGCCAGGAGGAAGAGTCCGCGCGTCCAGATGCGGGCCCCAACTCCTGGGAAGGAATTCGTTGCGACTGAAACATCGACTTTCGGGTTTTGAATGCTCATCGTTTTGTCCCTCATGCGTGTTGGCCGGAGCCAACACGTAACACCCTGCGGTTCAGCGTTAGTTTCGACGCCGGACAGAGTCTAAGCGATTACAGCAGAGTTAGCAATCTGCAACGATATGCCAGCCGCCCATGCGCGCAAGATATGCCAGTGTGGGCTGCGTTGTTTACTGAGTCGCGCGGAGCGAACCCGGTCGTTCGCAATCGGCGACGTGCCTGTTCTTCGAGCGCGGGGCAGGAGTGGCCTTCCATCGCTGCCTCGCGCTCCTCGTTCTTCTTGCGACAGCGGGCAACCCGGGCAGGAAGCGTGGTTCGCCCTGCCACGTTCGCGATTGTGCCTGGATCACGGGCGACTCGGAAGGAATTCTACCTTAGGTTGGCGCTCATGGGGCGGCTGTCCCTAACGCTATCGCTCACGCCCAGTACGTGCGGTCCAGCGTTCGGTACTGAATCGCCTCGGCGATGTGTTTGGGTTCGAGCTGCGGAGTGGCGTCGAGGTCGGCAATCGTGCGCGCGACTTTCAAGATGCGGTCATGGGCACGGGCGCTGAGTCCCTGCTGAGCCATGGCGCGTTCGAGCAGGCGCTCGCAATCGGCGGAGAGCTCGCAGAATTTGCGAATAGACTGCGCCGGCATTTGGGCGTTGCAGTAGAGTTTTTCGCGTCCCGAGGAAAAGCGCGTCAGCTGAATCTCACGGGCGCGGATCACACGCTCGAGGATACTGGCTGAGCTTTCCGACTCCTTCGTGCTGCGCATTTCTTTGTAGTTCACCGCCGGGACGTCAATGTGGATGTCGATACGGTCGAGCAGCGGCCCCGAGATTTTAGAAATGTAGCGCTGAATCATGGGCGGCGTGCAGTGGCATTCGCGGGTGCGGTCGTTGTGAAATCCGCAAGGGCAGGGGTTCATGGCGGCGGCGAGCATGAAGCGCGCGGGGAAGGTCAGCGACATGGCGGCCCGTGCGATGCAGACGGTCCCATCTTCCAGCGGCTGGCGCATGACATCGAGAACGTTGCGCGGGAATTCGGGAAATTCGTCGAGGAACAGCACGCCATTGTGGGCGAGCGAAACTTCGCCCGGCCGGGGAATCGCACCCCCGCCGATCAGACCCGCGTCTGAGATGGTGTGATGAGGCGCGCGAAAAGGGCGCACGCCGACCAGTCCGGCGCGCGCATCGAGCACACCCGCCACACTGTGAATCTTGGTGGTCTCGAGCGCTTCTTCGAAAGTGAAGGGCGGCAGAATCGTCGGCATGCGTTTCGCCAGCATGGTTTTTCCAGATCCCGGAGGCCCGATCATCAGAATGTTGTGACCGCCGGCGCAGGCGACTTCGAGCGCGCGCTTGGCGGTTTGCTGGCCGCGAACGTCTTTGAAATCCACATGGAATTGCTGCGCCTGGCTCAGCAGTTGATCGGTGTCGATCTGCAGGCGGGAAATGCCGTTGCCGGAATTGATGAAGTGAATGACGTCGAGCAATGACTTGACGGGGTAGACCTCAACCCCGCCGACCATGGCAGCTTCGCGAGCGTTAACTTCGGGCACGACCAGGCGCTTCACCTTTGTACGGCGGGCCTCGATCGCGATGGGCAAAGCACCCCGGACTCCGCGCACTCTTCCGTCGAGCGAAAGCTCACCGACAAACAGCGCGTCGGGGATCTCCTTCTTATTCAGACCGCCGTATGCGCCGAGAATGCCGAGCGCCATGGGCAGATCGAAGCCGGAGCCTTCCTTCTTGATGTCGGCCGGCGCCAGATTAATGGTGATCTGGGTGGGTGGGATGTCGTAGCCGCAATTTTTCAGCGCCGAGCGAACCCGGTCGCGGCTTTCGCGGACGGCAGCATCGGGCAGGCCGACCGTGTGAAAGTGGTCTTCCGTCATTTTGATGCCGGAGACATCCACTTCCACTTCGATGATGTTGGCGTCAATGCCGTAAACGGCGGCACTCAAGGTCTTATAAAGCATAGGGACACCCGTGGGCACACGAAGGGGGCAACGCAGGATGGGAGATTCCTGCAGACATCATAGCCGATGGCAAGCCCGACCGCTGTGATGGGCATCACCCGGTTACCGTGATGGAACGTAACGGAACGTTCTGTCGTGAACGGCCGCTTTCGGTGCTACGCTAAGGGCAATCTATCGGAAACGATGGACTACTGAAAAATCCTTTTCGCGCCAGCGGAGTTCCTCGATGCCCGACGAAGATCCCATTTCAAACCGGCCCCATCCCGCGTCCAACGAACTGGAACGCGAAGAGAGCCAGTTGTGGCGATGGGCGCTTGGCCTGCTCGTCTTGTTTGCGGCGGCGGTGGCGGTGTTGTCGTGGCAACAACTGAAAGACCTTCCTTACCGGCTGTGGGCAATTCCGGCCGGACTCTTCTTGCTTGCCATCTTGTTTGCCACCTATGCTTTCGGGCGCAAGCGCGAGGTTTCCGAGCTCAAGCAGATTCTGAAGGGCTTTCAGAATCAGGCGGGAGTCACACCCTCGGAAGAACAACTGGATCAGTTGGGCCAATTGATTCTGCGTTCGCAGCGCAACTTCAAGGAGCTGATCGATTCTCTGGATGACGTGGCGCTCGCGATCTCACTAGATGGAACCCTGAAAACCGTAAACCGGCGAACCACCGAAATTCTCGGTGTTCCTTATCCCCAGCTGGTTGGTCACAAACTGGAGGAATTCCTGGGTGCGCCGCTGCATGCGGAGGCGTCCGGGAGCCTGGAACGGTTCCTGGAGAAACGGAACTGGTCGGGGGTGGTCGAGGTCCACCTTAAGAACGACTCCCGGCGGCTTTACTACGACTGCGTAGTCAACGCCATCGTCAAGGGCGACGATGTGACCGGGGCGAGTGTGCTGGCGCGCGACATCACCGGGCATCGCGAGAAGGAACAGCGCTTCACACAGTTGTTCGAATCTCTGCAGGAAGGCGTGTACATCAGCAATCCGGAAGGCAAGCTGCTCGA
>Ga0187865_1004531_pt1 | contig 10203 bp, 9 predicted proteins | sample June2016WEW_11_1_2_FD_132989 | JGI IMG/M metagenome (GOLD analysis project Ga0187865, IMG submission 132989) | Peatland microbial communities from SPRUCE experiment site at the Marcell Experimental Forest, Minnesota, USA - June2016WEW_11_100 | ecosystem: Environmental > Terrestrial > Soil >...
CTGTAGCTTTCGCGAACCCGGTCGGGACTGCCGCCGCCGCCGGAGATGTAGCCGTCGGCCAGCCGCCCAGCTCGACGCAAGGCATTTGGCTGGTTACCGCCGATGAGGATCTGAGGCCCGCCCAGCTGAACCGGTTGCGGCCCGACCGGATGAATGCCCTCATCGGGGGGCTGCCCAGCCCAAATCCGCTTCATCCAAGCCAGCTGTTCCTCAAATCGCTTTCCTCGATTCTTGTATGCCGCTGGCGCAGTTCGAAAGTCATCCTCGCGACTCCCGATCCCCATTCCCAGCGTCAGGCGGCCTCCGGAAAGTGCATCCAGCGTTGCGGCCTGCTTGGCCAGAACGCCCGCATTGCGCAGCGGCGCAATCAGGATCGTGGTCATCAGGCGCACTCGACGAGTCACCGCCGCAACAGCCGCCAGGGTGATGAGGGACTCATAGTTGCCGTAGGCCAGCCGGTCGATGACACCCAGGCTGGAGAAAGTCGCCGTCTCCGCCCGCCGCGCCCACTCCAGGATCAGGTCCCCTTTTGCGTCGAGCAGAGTTGTAGGTAGGCCAATACCGATGTCCATGTTTTCCTCCCAAACCCTGAGACTGCCATGAGCTCAAGCTGTGGGTTGCCCCCCCGAATCCGACCCGGTCGAATGTCTGACTCCGCTCCACTTCGCCCGACCGAGAGGCAGATCTTTCGTTGAGAAGTCCCCCACTGATTCATGCCGGGCGGAGATTAAGACAGCATGACGGCCGCCCACGCCACGAACCATGGTTTCCCTGTTTCTCCTCTCCGCTCCAGAAGGCAGCGGTGATCCCAAGCTGTGGCCTCAGCTCGGATGTGTTTCAGAGGAGGGTCCTCTTGAGTGACCTTCCCTTCTTCCACGGGTCTTTCCCTGAAAAAAGTGCTCCGCCCCGCCCAAGGACCGTCGAGTTGACCCACAGGGCGAGTCTCCCGCCTTGCCTAGACGGATGAAGCCGGCGTTCAGGCAAAGGGGAGATCGTTTTCCCGATCTGCGATGTAGTCGCGCAGTTGCTCAAGGGCGCGAGCCGCGAGGGCTGAGCCTCGCTCGAGCTTTGCCCGCGGTGGATGCTCAAGCGGCGGGAGCAGACCAAAGTTGGCCTTCATCGGCTGGAAGTGCTTCTCTTCCGCAGAAGTGATGTACCGGCAGAGGGCGCCGATCATCGTGGTTGCCGGGAGTTCGAGCAGAGGATCCCCGGCCAGGAGACGGGCAGCGTTCAATCCCGCGAGAAGGCCCGTAGCCACGTTTCCCATATAGCCTTCCACGCCTGTCAACTGGCCAGCCAAGAAGAGATCGGGGCGCGTCTTCAATTGAAGCGTCGGATGAAGCAAGCGCGGGCTGTTGACAAAGGTGTTCCGGTGCATCTGGCCGTAGCGCATGAACTCGGCCTTCTCCAGTCCCGGGATCAACCCGAACACCCTCTTCTGCTCTGCGTACTTGAGGTTGGTCTGAAACCCGACCAGGTTGTACAGGCTCCCCGCGCGATCATCCTGGCGCAGCTGTACCACCGCGAAGGGCCGTTTCCGGGTGCGAGGATCCTGGAGCCCCACCGGCCTCATCGGGCCAAAAGCGAGCGTGTCCGCCCCCCGCTCAGCCAGAATCTCCACTGGCAGACAGCCCTCGAAATATTCGTCAGCCCCGGCCCGCACGCCGGAGTGCAACGCTTCCTCGAATTCACGCAGAGGGATGCGTTCCGCCTCCTTCAATTCAGCAACAAAGTGATAGTACTGCTCTCGATCCAAGGGACAATTCAGATAGTCAAAGGATGGGCTTCGCCGGGAATCCCGAAAGGCGACCTGGGTATCGATGCTCTGCGCTGAGACCATGGGGGCAACCGCGTCAAAGAAGTAGAGGTGGGCGCTGCCCGTGAAGCGCGCGACGGCGTCGGAGAGAGCAGGCGAGGTCAAGGGGCCGGAGGCGAGGATTGCCGGTGTGTCAGGGATTTCCGTGGCCTCTTCCCGGACAACCCTAATTCTGGGATGACCCAGGATGCGTGCGGTGACGCCCTCCGCGAATGCGACCCGATCCACAGCCAGCGCCCCGCCAGCTGGGACAGAGGTGTCGCGGGCTACCTGCAGCAACAAGGAGCCCATCATCTCCAGCTCCGCCTTTAACAGTCCTCCCGCGCGATTCGGGAGTGCGGAGCCGAGCGAGTTTGAGCAAACAAGCTCCGCCAGGCGGTCCGTCCGGTGCGCCGCGGTCATCTGCAGCGGTCGCATCTCGTGGAGTCGAACCCGCAGGCCACGTTCTGCGGCCTGCCAAGCCGCCTCACAGCCCGCCAGACCGCCGCCTACCACGATCACATCGGATGAGGGCATCCCGCTCATTCTACCAATTTGCCGCGCCGATCCAAGACGATTGGGGAGGCAACGGAAGATGCCGGGCCATCATGTGAGGGATCGGGCATTGTGGCGGGAGCTCCGCTGCAACCCGTGTCTAGAATTGCTCCCTGATCCAGCTGAAGTCCGGCGTCAATTCGGCCCTACGCATTCGGGGCGCAGTCAAGCTCTCGCGCTCTCGGCAGGATGTCTGGGGCTCACCCACGTCGACAAAGGTCTTGATTCTCTTGCCCCCCAGCTTGATCGGAATCCGAGGGCTGAGCGTCCAAGGGTTTGGACTGCAGGTCCGAGGGGGATAACCCTTGATCCGCATGCGCGAAGGCACGCTGAAGAGGCCGCGTCCTGCGCCAGCTCTGCCCATCTTGTCCTCGGGCAGAGCCTACCAGCGAGACCGTCCGATTCCCCATCAAGTCCGTAACCGTCGAGAGGACGGGAGAACCCGTCCTGCAACCCTTCCGTTAGACCGAGGAGCCCTGGGCACCTGGGACCGCACCCGGATGTACACACCGATCCGGACACGTCTCTCAACGTCTCCTGGCGGACCTGCGTATAGCAATGGCCAACATGCTGTCTCCCCCCTCCAAGGCGAGGCGCCTCGCTGGTCCTTTTGGGCGGGATCGCGCTGCCCACTGGCTTGGGTGACCATTCGATTCCCCGGGTCCCATTGGTGGCTTTCTTCGCCGCGGGGTTCCAAAGCCTGGGGCGGCGATTCTCCAGCGGCTGTGAATTACAATGGCCAGGGTCTTCAATCGGAGAGATCCATCCATAAGTCGAAGATTCGGTCCCAATCCCCACGGTTGTGCTCGCGGGGACAAACCCAAAGAGCTGTGCCAAACATGGTCCCCTACATCGCCCATGCGCTGAATTGGCTCCTGATGATTGGGTTGCCCGTCGGCCTGGCGATCGGCCTGACCCGCCGGTTCCATCTCGGTTGGCGCCTTTGGTTGGTTGGGGCTGCGGGATTCGTCCTTTCCCAAGTCGGGCACATTCCCTTCAATCTCCTTCTGACGCCTCTCGTTTCGCGAGGAATCTTGGCGCGCCTTCCCGCTGGCGAGCGGCTGCTGGTGTCTGCAGCGGGTCTGGGCCTTTCCGCAGGCCTGTTCGAGGAGATAACCCGATTCCTGGTCATGCTCCTCTGGGCCAAAGATGCCCGATCGTGGCGAAAGGGTGTTCTCCTGGGCGCTGGGCATGGAGGAGCCGAGGCGATTATCCTCGGCGGGCTGGCCCTGTATGCCTTCCTGCAGCTGGTCGCCTTGCGCGGGGCCGACCTCAGCCGGTTCGTGCCCGCCAGCCAGCTGGCCCTGGCCCGGCAACAGGTCGCGGCCTACTGGTCCGCTCCTTGGTACGAGGACCTCTTGGGCGCCGTCGAGCGCCTCTTCACTATCCCGGTTCAGATCTGTCTCAGCGTCATCGTTTTGCAGGCCCTCACTCGCAATCACCTTGGGTGGCTTGGTCTGGCAATTGGATGGCATGCTATCATCGACGGGATCGCGGTGATCTTGAGTAGCCAGGTGAGCGGCTTTCCTTGGGGAGTGTATGCGATTGAGGGTGTGCTGGGGGTCATTTCCCTCATTTCCATGGCCGTACTCCTTGCGCTTCGTCAGCTAGAGCCCCCGGAAGGTGAGGCGGTGCCCGTCGCCCCTCTTCCGCCAATTCCACTGGCGCTGCGGGAGGTTGAGGAAAGCGCGGAAAGGCTGGAACACACGCGTTACGACTGACCCGGAGATGAAAGGAGGAATCTGGCAAGGTGCGAAGAGGTAATGACTGTGAGATCTAGACTTGTGCCCGAGCGCCCTGGGCGCTCTGCCGGCATTGGGCCTGTCCGCCCGGATGATCAGGAATGATCCACACCGACAATCTCACCAAGCGGTTCAACTCCACCGTGGCTGTCGACCGGCTGTCCATTGACGTGCGTGACGGCGAGGTGTTCGGCTTTCTCGGACCGAACGGGGCCGGGAAGACCACCACCGTGCGTATGCTCACCAGCCTGATCGGGCCCAGCAGCGGCAGCGCGGTGGTCAACGGCTTCACCCTGGGTAAGGACGACACCGCCATCCGCAGGACGGTGGGCATCCTCACCGAGACCCCGGGGCTCTACGATAACCTGAGTGCCGAGTACAACCTTCGCATCTTTGCCAATCTCTACGAGGTCAAGGATTCCCGGGGCCAAGTCGAAAAGTATCTGCGCATGCTCGGGCTCTGGGAGCGCCGCTTTGAGGAAGTGGGCACCTTCTCGAAGGGCATGAAGCAGAAGTTGGCGATCGCTCGCGCACTGCTCCACGAACCGCGCCTGCTCTTCCTGGATGAGCCGACTGCAGCTTTGGATCCTGAATCGGCTCACTTGGTCCGCGATTTCATCGCCGAACTGCGCAAGGAGGGACGCACCATCTTCCTGTGCACACACAACTTGGATGAGGCGGATCGGCTGTGCGACCGCATCGGGGTCTTCAAGACCCATTTGCTGGTTCTGGACACACCCGATCGACTGCGCTCGCAACTCTTCGGCCGCAGGGTCGTGTTCCACCTTGGGCGTGCGGACGATAAGCTGCTGGCTGCGGCCCGCCGTCTGCCCTTCGTGCAGGAGGCCAAGATCTTGGAGAACAAGCTGGTGGTGCGTGTCGAGAACCCCGAGGCGCAGAACCCCGATCTCGTGCGGGCTCTGGTTGGGGCCGGAGCGGAGATCCAGTTCGTAGGCGAGCTGCGCCATTCCCTGGAGGACGTATACCTGGAACTGGTAAGGCAGGCATGAAGAAGATCGAGACGATCGTCGCGAAGGAATGGGCTGAGGTGTTCAAGAACCGCATGGTCCTGTTCACGGTCGCATTTCTGCCGCTGCTGATGGCGGCCCTTCCCCTCGTGATCCTTCATGCCACCCAAAGCAGCGGCGCGGGGAATCCGATCGAAAACAACCTGCCTCAACAGTACAACGCCATCTGTCCGGCCAATCTGAGCGGCTCAGATTGCCTGCAGGTGGCGCTGGTGAGTGAGTTCATGCTGCTCTTCATGATCATCCCGGTGGCCGTCCCCGTCACGATCTCCGCCTATTCGATCGTCGGGGAAAAGGCAACCCACAGCCTGGAACCACTTCTGGCAACCCCTATCACGACCGGTGAGCTTCTGGCCGGAAAATGCCTCGCCGCTCTGATCCCCGCGGTGCTGGCGACCGATGGCGCCTTCCTGATCTATGCGGCCGGGGCGGCGGTGATGATCCGTAGCGGAATCCTTCTCAGCGCCGTCCTCAACGTCCGTTGGCTGATCGCCGTGTTCGTCGTCGGCCCATTGATGGCCTTCTTGGCCATCATGGTCAGCATCATCGTGTCTTCCCGGGTGAACGACCCGCGGGTCGCCGAACAGCTGTCGATGGTGGTGATCGTGCCCGTCTTGGGACTTTTCTTCGCTCAGGTGTCCGGGCTGTTGCTCATCAACCGGCAGCTCATTCTCCTGATTGCGATTCTGCTGGCAGCCCTTGACATCCTGATCGGGCGCCTGGGCGTTGGCCTCTTTCAGAGAGAGGTCATCCTCACCCGCTGGAAGTAGTGCCATGCACCCCCGTGCCCGATTCTTCCCCCTGGCTCTGCTGGCTGCGGCCCTCACCGCACTTGGCCTCGTCTTCCCCGCGCGGGCAGACGGAAATGGCACCCTGATCCTGAGCCTGTCCCGAGACTTCGGCTACTCCTCCGGCTCCGGGCAAATCCAGGGCACGTTTACCTTGCACGCGACCGGTCCGGGCGATCTGTCCCTTGTGGACTTCATGATCGACGGCGTCACCATCGCGGAGGTAACCCACGCGCCCTTCCAATTGCAATTCAACACGGATGGCTTTGCACCTGGAAAACACTCCCTGAGCGCGGTGGGGTACACCAGCGGGGGGCAGGAGCTGCAGTCCGCCGAGATCCAAGCCGAGTTCGTGACGGCCAGCCAGGCCTCGAGAGGGACCCTGCAGGTCGTGATCCCTATTCTGGCGGTGATCCTGCTGGCGGTCCTGGGGTCCGCCTTGATCTCGGTTCTGGCCAGCGGGGGAAGAAAGGCCTCCCTGCCAGCCGGCGCGGAGCGTAACTACGGTCTGCGGGGCGGTGCCATTTGTCCCCGTTGCGGGCGGCCTTTCGTTCTCGGCCTCCTCTCGCCTCATCTACTCTTTTTCAAACTCGCCCGCTGTCCTTATTGCGGCCGCTTCGGCCTGGTTCGCCGCGCCTCGCCCAACGAATTGCGCCAGGCCGAATCCGCCGAGCTGGATAGCGGCAAATCCTCCCCCCCAATCCCAGATGAGGGTGAAGAGGAGAAACTGCGCAGGGAGTTGGACGAGTCACGCTACCGGGAGTCATGACCTTCCCTATTCTGCGTTGGCGTCCGAGATGCCTGAAACAAATGAGGGATCGCCCGTGAGGCCCGCAACCAAGTCCTTTCCCAGAAGGAGGGGGGCAAATGGAAGGCGGCCGGGTTTCGTGCGCCCCCCAGGCGCTAACCGGGCGTGCGCCGCTTTGGAGGACAGGACACCCGGCGCACCATTCCGGGCTGCCGAGCTGGAGGGTTGGGGTCGAACCTCGTCTTCTGTTATCCCCTGGTTTTCAGGAGCAACCCCGCCGGGATGGGCCAATTCCAGGAGCGCCTGTGCCCAAAAGCCTATCAAATGCCCTGCGTGCGGGGCGCCACCACTCCCCCTGGCGAACAATGAGGCGAGCGTCCGATGCATCTACGGCTTCAACACCGTCATGGTTCCGGAGGATATGCGCCTGACCAATCCGGCAGGGGTCGAGCTGCCCAGTCCGTTCCTCCCGAGCGGTGCGGACCCGCCCGAGGTCCTCAGGGCGATGGCCAGAAGGCTGAAGAAGTTGGCGCACGCCGAAAGGAGATCCGCGAACGGCAAGAAAGGATTCCACCATGCGGCTCTACCTTTCCGAGGGATTCATCCTCAAGAAAACCATAGAGTGCTACGAGAAGGACGTTCGAGACGCCCACGATTGCGTTTGATCTTTGGCCGTCGGCCTCGGGCCGGGGGAGCCGAGGTCATGGCTGTGGCGCGCCATTTCGCCAGGGGACCGGTCTTGCCGCGTTGGTCATGGGTCCGGGAGGTTGGAGGCATGAAGACCCGATTGGGTAGGACATGGGCAGTTGTCGCCATGTTCGTGCTGAGTGGCTGTGGCACGATCCGCCCGCCCTGGCAACGATCCGCGACGGTCACCGTGATGTTTGACCTTGCTGGGGGTGGGTCCGGCTTCTCCCTCTCGGTCTATGCTCAGGAGGTGCGCACGGGCAAGACGTATTATGAACTCTACTCTTCAGGTGCCCATGGAGGGGTTATCCTTCCCACCTCCGGGCCGCTCACGTTCTCGGTCGATGCCCCGGGCACCTACATTTTCTACGCCAACATGATCAATGCGCCCGAGGACTACCATTTCGGGGCCACGGGGTGCGGGCCCGGGCCCGAGTGCGCCTCCTCCGACCTGAAAGCAATCGATGTCTTGCCAGGACACAGTTACGAGGTCTACTTCAGCGATCGGTCGGGCGAGCGGGAGGCACCCGTCCCAACCCCTCATGCGCCCGTTACCGTGCCCTGGCAGAGATGAGGGTCTCCACCTTGAAGGGTCGAGACGGGCGCGCGACCTGCTCTTCTGATCCCAGGCCGAGGGACCTCCAGAAAGTGGCCCCTGCCCTGCTGGGGCGAGGCCAAGACGCATCCGAGCGTCCGGGCCCGGCCCCGCTTGGCCACAGCCACTCTCTGAGGCGGTGACCGAGGTCATCTTGATTTGGATGCAGCCTGGTCCTGCACTGAAAAGAAGCCGGGTTCGACCCCAGGGAACTCAGCGGGTGGGCCGGTGGGATGGGCCATTCGGCGAATGGCCCCGGGGATGGAGCCGCGCTCGGGCCGATCCCTTGCGAGACGGGTCAGCGTCGTTGGAGATTGAGCGTGTGAGGAGATGTGCCAGGAGGTAATGAAAACCATGAGCATAGCAAGCCCCCCCACCCCGCAGCGGATCGCCAATGCGGTCAAGGCAATCGAGAGCCGGGGAGTGACTGTAATTCCCGCCCAGACCAAACAGGCCGCGCTGTCTGCAATCGTCAATCTGATCCCGGCCGGATCCACCGTGATGACCGGGGCCTCCTCACTCTTCGAGAGATCGGCTTGGATGAGCTGCTCAAATCCGGGAAACACCCCTGGCGCAATCTGAAGGCTGAAATCGTCGCCGAGAAGGATCCCTCCAAGCAAGCGCGATTGCGGAAGGAGGGCACTCTCGCGGACTACTTCCTGGGCAGCGTTCACGCCATCGCCGAAACGGGGGAGATCGTCGTTGCCAGTGCAACCGGGAGCCAAATTGCTCCCTACGCCTTCTCCAGCAGCCACGTCTTGTGGGTCGCGGGAGTCCAAAAGATCGTGCCCACGCTCCAGGATGCGCTGCAACGGGTACGCGAGCAAGTCCTGCCCCATGAGGACCAACGGATGAAGAAGGCCTTTGGCGAGAATTCCGGCAGTTTCATTGGGAAACTTCTGATCTTCGAGCGCGAGGCGCCCTACCTGCAGCGAAGCGTGACGCTCGTCCTCGTCCAAGAAGCGGTAGGAGACTAGGTCAGCCCACCGCGGGCGGGCAACTCGCACCAGGCAATCTGGGAATGGGCGTTTCGCGAACCGGGCGTGTCCTTCACCGGGTCGCACACGCCGTGACGATCGGACCAAGACATCGACGCGCCCAAACCTGGCAGGCTCAGGATGCGTGACCACCCTCGCAACCCTGTTCCCCCAGCTTGGAACGCCGCAAAGCCACTTGTTCCATGGGGAGTCTATCCGGCGGCCTGATCTTCGCCTGGCAGGATGCCTTCCTCAACGAAAACCCGATGGCGCGGCGATCTGGTGAGCCCGATCTGTCCCTGGCGCGGAGGCGGCTCACCATGACTGCAGCCGCTGCGATCTGTTTCCCATATGGGATCGCCACGTCTCGCATATTCTTGCCCCTGCGTCGGGACCTTCCGGGCAACTCAGTGGTCGGAAGGCAATCTTCTTCGTGCTCCTGGAATGGTTTTTCCGCGTCCAAATGGCTGCACTCTTCCTGGGGATCTCCTTTGAACTTCCCCTTCCGACACGGCTCCATTCGACGGCGGCAAGGCTGCCCGACTTGCTGGCCCTTGGGCCTTTCTCGGCCTCGGCCTTTGTGTCCTTATCCTGAGAACCAAACCCGATCGCCGGCGGGGGTCCACCGCCCTTGATTGCAATCGGTTCACGCGAGGCGAGCGAAGAGTATAATCAGCCGTAGGACACAATTGAATAGTCTGCAGCTCTGGCGCCCGATCCCCCGGATGGGCGGGCTTAACGGCGAAGCCGGTAACAGTCCGGCACTGTCGCGCAACTGTGGGCACGGTTCTCGTGTAAAGCCGTGCAAGTCAGGTCGACCACCAGGCTGCGGTTCCGCAACGCCTCGCAGGAAGGGGAAGGGACCATGGGCAAGTCGACCCTCGCAACCCAGATCCCCTGTCCGCTGACAGGGGATCTCATTTGGTGTCACCCTTCTGCCTGTGAGCCGTGTTCAGCCCAAAAGGAGACTCTTATGTTCAAGGCGCGATACCTGCTCCAGGCAGTTATCCTGGCGCTGTTTCTTGGCGCTTGCACCGCAGCAGGCACGGCCCCAATTCCCTCTCCTCCGACCCCTGCTCCTCCCGCCAGTTCGCTGCCGCCGACCCCCACGCTGCCCCCCACCCCAATCGTCGTGCAGGATGGCTCAGGTCAGACCGTTCGGCTTACCCACCCGGCGACACGGATCGTTTCGCTGGCTCCTTCCACCACCGAGATCCTCTATGCGATCGGGGCCGGCAGCCAGATGGTTGGCCGGGATGAGTTCTCCGACTACCCTGCCGAGGCCAAG
>Ga0187865_1004532_pt1 | contig 10198 bp, 6 predicted proteins | sample June2016WEW_11_1_2_FD_132989 | JGI IMG/M metagenome (GOLD analysis project Ga0187865, IMG submission 132989) | Peatland microbial communities from SPRUCE experiment site at the Marcell Experimental Forest, Minnesota, USA - June2016WEW_11_100 | ecosystem: Environmental > Terrestrial > Soil >...
CCTCCCGGCCTCAGCGCAGATCGGCCTCCGCCGCCGGACACCGCTAACTCCAGGTACTGTTGTACACCCGAAATCAACGGCCAAACTAAGATACAAGCGCAGACGTACGCGTTCTTTGCGTTCGTCTGCGGCTCTTCGTCCGTCCATGGGATTTTATTTTTAGATGTTAATATCATGGTCAATGTTGCCATGTTAAGAACCGCGGAGTAGTGCTGAAAGGCGCACATCTCCGCGCTACCCGTTCCCCCAACCCGAGGGCTGACTCCTCTTCATGACATTTGTGGTTTTGGCTACGGAAGAGCCGCGGACCCCAAAGGCGGGGGTGCGCGCTACCCGAACAAATTCGCGGGTGGCGCCCCGACGAGTCGGGGCGCCGCATGAACACGGGCAACATCTCTCTCACCGCGTCCCATCCGTGGCCGGTTCTGGCTTCCGTAGCACAGGCACTTTTGCCTGTGTTCCACGCATGAATGCATCAACCCTAGCCACAGGCAGGAGTGCCTGTGCTACCCGCGAATGCGAAGAGGACATTTCCGCTCATTGGGAAAATTGGAGCTATGGGAAAATTGGAGCTATAGACATGGCAGCAGGGGGGCGGTAGACTGATTTGGACCGTGGAAAGTGAAGGAAGGGAACATCATGGCCATCACTTTGAACCTGCCACCCGAGGTGGAAGCGAGTTTGGCAGCCCAGGCGCGAGCACTCGGCTTGCAACTCAATTCCTATGTCCAAACCTTGCTCGAACAGCAGTCTGGCATAAGGCGTGCGGAGCAAACCCTAAACCTGGAGCAATTTGAGGCCGAACTCGATGCCCTCGCCCAAGGCTCCGATAAACTCCCGTACCTGCCGCCTGCGGCTCTGACCCGTGAGAGCTTCTACCAGGACCACGATTAATGCCCGGCTTAATGTACTTGGCGGATACAAACATCCTGTTGCGCCTCATCAAATCGCCTCCTTCTATAAACGGATTCTGATTCCCGTCGAGGTTCAGGGAGCAAAGCCGATGACCAAACCCCTAGCGTGACACACTACCCCCTATCGGCTATCGGCAGTGTCAAGTGAGAAGATGAATCAATTTGCTGACTTCGAAGATCGCAAATCATCGCAAATCTCAAATGGCCCGATGACCCGATGGCCCGATGATCCCATCCCCGACGATTCGCTGAATTGCAATTTCCCCGACCCCCGACTAGCACGTAGCCACTGTCAGCGCCTTCTTGACTGAAGGTGGTCATGGGCAAGGGCGACGGTCAATCAGCGTACGATTGACCGCGGCCCGCTAACGTGCGGTCGGACTGCCATGGAGCTCCAGCACGGTCACCGAGTGTGCCGGGAAGCTGTACGAAAACGCCGCCTGCCCCACATTCAGTTCCCGGTGGGAGATATTCACGTTGTCAGCGCTCCCATAAGGATTGAACGCGTCCCAACTCTTGCCGTTCAGTTCGTAGACCTGCGCCTGCGTGCCCGTGGGTTGCCAGTTCTTGAGATGAATCTCGGCGGAAACCGCCTCATTCTGCGCAGGGTTGACCACCGCGAGGTAAACCGTGTGCCCATCCGGCCCCCGAGTGGCGACGGCATCCAGAGCAGGAAGTTGCGGGTTAAAAGCTACCGACGGGACGTTTGTCTCCGTCTTCAAAACTTCGCTGCCGATGTGGTTGGCATAAAGAACGTAGGTGAAATAAGGTGGCGTCAATTTAATGGCCACAGGGTTCACTTCCACGATGCCCTGGACGTTGATGAGCGAGCATGGCTCAGCAAGAAAAATCGTTTGGGAATGGCGCAGAAGCGTGTTGAAAACACTGGCGAAATAAAGCGCATTGGCAAGATGGTAATCGGGGTCCTTGGTCTCCGGCAGCCACCAGGAGTTGAACTCGGTTATGGCAAAGAAAGGATCAGAGGGCAAAAGGCCGCCCGGAGCGTCGATGTTCGCCTCGAGTTTGCTCTTGAACTGCCCCGGCTCCGCGACGACGCCTTGATAGAAGCTGTTTTGATCGCAGATCACTTCGCCCTTACGCGGAGGGCCGGTATAGATGGACACGGCGAGCAATTTCACGGGCGCCGACTGGAGCAGCTCCCGCACCCATTGCGGCCTTCCCACGGACGACGCCATCACCCGGATGGAGGGGTCCATTTTCTTCATGGCTTTTTCAAATTCCCGGAAGCGGCTGGCATAGTCACTCAGTTTCGTATCGCCGGTATATTGCCCACTACAGAAGGCGGGAGCTTCATTGCCCACGGCCCAGAGGTTGATGCCGTAAGGCTGGGGATGTCCGTTTTGAGCTCGCAGCCGCCCCATCGGGGTGCTGGCGGAACCATTGGCGTACTGCACCCATTGCGCGGCGTCCTGGGCCGTACCGGAGATGTAATTGGTGGTGATATGGCCGTCGTATCCCAGGATCCGGGCGAGTTCCATGTACTCATCCGTTCCGAAGTCGTTCGAATTCCACTCATGCCATACGCTCGACCACACGGTGGGCCGCTTATCGCGCGGGCCGATGCCACCTCTCCAGTTGTAGTAATCCGCGTAGCAGCCTCCCGGGTAACGCAGCACCGAGATGTGCAGCGGGCGCAAGGCCTCAATCACGTCGTGCCGCAGACCCTCAACGTTATCGGCCGGCAGGAGCGAGGCGGAATCCATCCAAAAGCTCCCACGGCCCACAAAGCCAATGCGCACTCGGCCCTGCGCGGTAGCCTCCGGCGCAGTGAACTCAGCCGTGTGCTTCTCCCAGCGGTCGTTCGAGACATCAAAGTCCTTGTGCAGATATAACGGCCCACCCAACTTGTCGATTTCAACGAAACCCTTTCCTGTCCCGTGTTTCCTCAAGTACACGTAAAAGGCATAACTTCGACCCTTGGCAAACCGTAGCCCGACTTGGTAAACGCTGGCGTGATCTGAGCCCGAGCCAGTGAGCTCGATGGCTTGGGAAGCCCCGCCGCCGTAATAAATGCGACGGGTCGATGGAGTAGCGGTCATTCACCCCGCGGCCGTTCCGCAGCTCCCAGTAACGGTCCTGCACCCGCTCTTCCGGTACCCATTCCGAGGAGACGCCGTTGCCGTCCAGATCACCCTCATCGAACTTTCGGTCGCGCAAGAGCTCCGCCAGCAGACCGTCATCAATCGTGTTGTGCTCGTGCTCGATGAACTGCCCGAAAAGATAGCGCGGCACCGTACCGGCGACTTGGCTTACATTCACTTCGATGGCGCCTGCCAGTGCCGGGCCCTGTGCGGCGCGGTTCGCTTGGGTTCCCAACACCGCAAAATACACAACGGCCAGTGAGACGCACAGAAACGGCAGGCCAACATTTCGAGAAATGCTCCTTCGTGTTCCCACAGGAGGCCCTCCTTCCTTGTGAATTCTCAGGCTGAGAGCATACACGCCTGATTGCAGGTTCACAAACTTCTATTGTGCTGATATAATTCTTGATGTATCGTTCTCGGCGCACGACTCTGCGCGAGTTGTGATCATTGCGAGTCGGTGCTTTGCGTTCAGGTTAGAGCAAAGAAGCCGTGGCAGAAATTGTAAAAGGACTCTTAACAAAAATTTTTGCCCACCTTCAAACCTCTGAGCGGCAAATGCGCATCTTAGCGTGCGGTGGTTTGAAAGCACGCACCTTTCTGTGGACTTCAGCGAACCGGAAGCTCAACGAGAAGTGCGATCCGATTTCATCAAGCGCTGTTTTTAAAGGTTGCAACCGAGAGTCAGTCGAGCCCGCTGGCCGAGATTCGGAGTGGGAGAGGCGCCGAGAAGAAAGCACTCAACGCCAAGGCTCGTACCCTCCCCCGGCTGAGGAGTTCGCCGCGGGAAGAAACTTGCTTAGGAAAGGGACACGTGAAGTGAGGCCAATTTACACGTTCCTGCTCGTTGCCTTTTTGATGGCACAATTCGGGATGGCACAAGCCACTCCCGACCAAAAACCCGCCACGCCGGAAAAGACGGCTAGCTCCAGTGACAGTTCTAATTCTCCCGGGCCCACGGCCTTTGTGCAGGCCGAGGGCAATGGTTTTAACATGGGAGATGTGGTCACTTACGACTTCGATTTCGGGTACAGGTTCAACGCGCATGTCTCTGCCGATATCGGCCTGCCGCTCTATACGGTTCGCACCCCGTTCTCCATCGTCGCCTCCCGGGATTGGCGGTACACCACGATCATTGGGGCGCCGTACATCGACATCCGCTATGACACCAGGCACAACGGCACGAACATCACCTCCATCCTGACGGGTGCGGGCGGCTTCAATATGGTCAAGACGTATTCCAACGGCCGGATGACGGTGGACTGGTTCAACCACTTTGATCGCAACTACCAGATTTTGAACTATGATGTCCGGTTCACGCCCTTTCTGAATTTCGGCGCCGGGACCGGGACCGTCGACCGGCAGGTCATGCCCCGGCCTTATGAACTCGCCCGCCCTTATGAAACCCTGGGCTACATCGGGAATGGGGAAATCGGCGGGGCATTTACGATCAAGAAAGTTTACAGGTTGGAAGGCTCCGCATACGGCCTCGCCCCGGTGGGACCGCAGAAGGTCTATAGCCGGATTGTGTCGCCGGATTCACTCCTCGGCGGCGATGGGCACCACAACCGTTATTGGGATGAATTCTTCGAAACCGGCGGCGAGTTGGTCAACACGTTAGGTGGGGGGCCATCGAGAATCACCCGTGACAATGGCTATGGCGTGTATCTTGAGGTCAACCGGTTCAAGAACATCACCGTTCAGCTCGGGTATACGATGAGCGTCCACTACGATTATGGTTCCGCTTTCATCATGTTGCGCTATAACTTCACGGGCATTTTGCGGAACTTGACGACCGGCGAGTAGCTGACCCATCGCCCAAGGATGCACAGAATCAAGAAAATGATTCCGGCGGTCGCCCGTCGCAAAACTGCTATCCAACCAACCGAGCGACCCCGAAGTAACGACAAGAGGACCTTTGAAAACTGAGAGCCGGTTCAGATCATCTCTCCTTTCTTTCGTGGTTGGAATTTGCTTGGTGCATTCCAGCCCCGGGTGGGCTGGCAACCCTGCCTCCCCCGATAAGACTTTTGTCCCGTCCGCTGTCCGTTCCTACGTGCTGCCGCTGAGTTTCGAGGCAAATCAGGGGCAAGTGGATCAGCAAGTCAAATACTTAGCTCGGGGACAGGGTTACACGCTGTTCCTGACCCCCGGCGCCGCAGTGCTCGGCCTGCGAAGCGAGGGCGCTGGAAATCCCACCGAATGGCTACGCCTTGTCCTGCAAGGGGCCGCCAGCGCGCCGGCCATCACCGGGGAAGAACAACTTCCCGGGCAGAGCCATTATTTTGTGGGGAACAATCCAGCGCAGTGGCGGACGAATATCCCTACTTTTTCCCGCGTCCGCTACCAGCAAGTGTATCCCGGCGTGGATTTGATTTATTACGGCCGGCAAGGGCGGCTGGAAAATGATCTCGAGGTAACCGCCGGAACCAACCCTAAGGTGATTTCCTGGCGACTGGAAGGGGCGGAACGAATTCGCGTCGACTCGAGTGGGGACTTGGTCCTGACCTTGGGTGGAAGTGAAGTGCGCTTACAACAGCCGCGGGCATATCAACTGGACGGTCAGCAACAGCGGGAAATCCCCATCTGCTATCGGGTTCATGGCCAGAAAGTCAGCTTCGCGCTGGGGAAGTACAATCGGCGTCAGAAATTGGTCATTGACCCTGTCCTTACTTACTCCACTTACTTGGGGGGCAGCGGTGGCGATATCGCCTACGGCGTTGCCGTCAACTCTGCGGGTGACGCCTACGTGACGGGCGTCACGGCTTCCACCAACTTCCCCGTGACCTCAACGAGCTATCAGCCGACCTACGCGGGGGACGGCGACGTTTTTGTCACTAAATTCAACTCCACCGGCACCGGGGTCTTGTTTTCAACCTACCTCGGGGGCACGGGGGTCGATGCACCCTCACAGATCCTTCTTGACGCCGCCGGGGACATCTTCCTCGTGGGAAGCACGACATCGAACAACTTCCCCACCACCTCCGGGGTATTTCAACAGACTTTCGGCGGCAAGCAAAACGCTTTCTTGACCGAGATGAAACCGGACGGTTCCGCTTTAATTTACTCCACTTACATCGGTGGTACGGGGATCGACTTTGGGACAGCCTTGGCGCTCGATTCGTCAGGCAACGCCTACGTAGCCGGGTCCACACAATCAACGGACTTTCCTACCAAGAATCCTCTTCAGCTCGGCAATGATGGTCTTTCTGACGCATTCGTAACGGAGGTCAGCTCCACCGGGGCGTTAAAGTATTCCACCTACCTTGGCGGTTCGTTATCTGATTATGGCACCGGCATCGCGGTAGACAAAACCGGGAATGTGTACATCTGTGGCTACACCTACTCATCTGATTTCCCCACCCAGAACGCGTATCAAAGCTCGCAGGGTGGAGGGTCCGATATTTTCATTACAAAATTTACGCCAGGCTCCAGCGCCTTGCTGTTCTCCACTTATCTGGGCGGCTCATCCAGCGACCGAGCTTTTGCCATGATCGTGGATTCTAGCGGAAATATATACTTGACGGGCGACACACAGTCCACAAATTTCCCTGTAACGGCCACTGCCTATCAGGCTACGCTTCTGGGCACGGCAAATGCCTTTGTTACGAAGGTTGCCCCCGGCGCGTCCACCTTGGTTTTTTCCACACTTTTCGGGGGCAGCGGAACTGACCAAGCAACCGCAATGGCATTGGACTCCGCGGGGAATATCTACATCACGGGCTTTACGCAGTCTGGCAATTTTCCCCTGCTGGATTCTTTTCAGAATGTCCTGGGCTTATCAGGGGCCGGGAACTGCGGGTCAACAAACCTTGTTAATGTGCCGACCAATTATCTCTGCGCAGACGCCTTCGTAGCTAAATTCGGACCCTCGGGAATCCCTATATACTCTTCGTTCCTCGGGGGAAGCGGCACGGATTCCGGCCAAGGCATTGCGGTTGACTCCTCGGGCGCGGCATACGTGGCAGGCGGAACCACCTCGCCGAACTTTCCCACCACCGCCGGGGCGTATCAGTGGTCTTACCAAGGATCGAGCACCTACAGCAATACCTTCCTTACCAAGATCAGTCCCCAGGACGCTGCTTCCGTGGCGCTAACTCCCCAGCAGATTAACTTTGGGAATCAGCCGCTCCTGAGTACCAGCAATCCGGTCACAGTCACGCTGACCAATGAGGGTAGCGCCGCGTTGAGTATCACCAGCATCACCGCCGGTGGGGACTTCCACCAGACCAACACCTGCGGAACTTTCCTATCTGGGGGGGGAGCCACCTGCACCATCCAGATTACTTATACGCCAACGTCGGTGGGTCTTCAGTTCGACCAAATCACCGTTACCGACAGTGCCGGTGGGCAGCAGGCCATTGCGGTCTCGGGAAACGGCGTCCTTACGGGAGGGTCATTGCTCCTCTCCCCTACTCAGATGACGTTTGCAGCGCAAACCATCAACACCACCAGCCCGAGCCAGACAGCTCTTCTAATTAATAACGGCAATCAAGCGGTCACCATTACCAACATCACCGCCTCGGGCGGTTTCGGACAGACCAATACCTGTGGAACCAACTTTCCCACCATCCCGGCGGCGTTGAACGTGGGCCAAGCTTGCACCATCACTGTCAGCTTTACTCCCACCACCACGGGGAGTGACACCGGCAATGTCCAAGTCACGTCGAACGCAGTGAACGGGACTACGTCCCTTCAACTGTCGGGCACGGGGACCCCGGTGTTCACGCTTTCCTCCAACGCGCGATCGAATGTCACTACCATCGGCTCCAAGACCGCAACTTTTACCATCTCGGCTGCGGCCCCCAGTACGTTCCTGAGTTCCATCGCCCTGTCTTGCAGCAGTGGCGCCACTTGTACCTTCAGTCCGGCTGGAATTTCAGCCGGACAATCGAGCACGCTTACTGTTACGGGCCTTACGTCAACCACTGCGAATCCTTTGAACTTGACGGTCACCGGCACCAGCAGTGGGCAGACCGCCGCTCTTTCGTTGACGGTCTTTTTTGCCGACTACTCGCTAACCGCTACGCCGTCGGGCACCACCGTGACGGCGGGGAACAATGCCACTTATACGATCACCCTTACCCCCACGAATGGATTCAACCAAGTCGTGCTCTTGAGTTGTGGCACTCTCCCTCAGGACACAACATGTTATTGGAATCCCCCTGCCGTGACCATGACGGGGACGGGAACAGCGACCAGTACGCTGACGATTACGACGACGGCCCAATCGGGGCTCTTCCGCCTGCCGCCTCGAAGTATTCCTCCCGGATTGGGGCGGTGGATTCTCCTCTTAGCCCTGCTGACATTGTTGGGCGCGATGGTCACAGGCTTCAGCAGGTCCGGGGCATGGATGCGCCCCCGCTTAAGGTTGGTGGTTCTGTTGGTCGCGATCGTTTTGGTTGCCTGGGGCGTGGGATGCGAGAACTACGTGAATCCGATCAATATCAATCCCGTGGTGAATGGGACACCCTCTGGCACCGTTACTATTGTGCTTACTGGTACCCTGGGAAACAACAGCGGCGTTACGCGGACAACCACGGTGAACCTATCGGTTCTACCGACTACCTAGCGTCAACCCTTGCTGGCCCTCGTCATGCCGGGGTAGGGTGTTCGACGAGTTGATGAAACAGATACAGAATCTCAGAATCTGGATTATTTCCGAGGAGGATCGTCGTGAGTGGAAGGAGCGGCACTGCCACCTGCGCCCTGGGCGCAAACCAAAGCACGATTAAGAGAGGCCGACGCCTCCCGTATTGCCTGCTGTTGATTGCACTATTGCTCGGCGCGGCCATTCTGCAAAAGGATGGGGGCGCGGGATTCCCCACGGCCAAACCTCGCTCGACCGCCCAATGGGCCCACCTCTACGCGGCGCTGCCGCTGAGTTTCGAGGCGAACCGTGGGCAAACCGACCCGAGCGTGAATTTCCTCTCGCGAGGGAGAGGATTTACTTTGTTCCTGACCGGCCGCGAGGCCGTGCTGACGCTCAAGAACCCGTCGTCCGCCGCCGGCGGGCAGACACCACCGACTTCGGGCGCCGCGCTCCGGCTACAGTTGCTGGGCGCGAATGCCCACGCCGTCGTAACCGGTAGAGACGAGTTGCCGGGAAAAGCCAATTATTTCCTTGGCAACGACCCCAGCAAATGGCACAGGAATGTTCCTACCTACGCAAAGGTCAGGTACGAAAGCGTTTATCCCGGCGTCGACCTGGTTTATTACGGTACCCAGGGGGGAGAATTGGAGTATGACTTTGTCCTCGCGCCTGGCGCCGAGCCCCAAGCTATCGCGCTGGGGATAGAGACGCACGGACATGCCCCGCTCCTGATCAACTCGGAAGGCGACCTCGTCGTCCCGCTCCAAAGCGGTGATGTGCAATTGCACGAGCCCGTGGTTTACCAAACGGCATCGGACAGTTTGCAACGGACCACGGACCATGGACAACGGACCGTCGTTGAAGGTCATTACGTCCTGGACGCGCAAAATCGCGTTCACTTCAAGCTTGGCCCCTATGACCATAACCGGCCGCTGGTCATTGACCCTGTTCTCGCCTACGCCACTTACGTGGGCGGCGGGGGAGGCGACATCGGTTATGCCATTGCGGTTGACTCCTCGCTGGACGCCTACATTGCGGGCGTCACGAACTCTTCCAACTTCCCCATCGTCGGGACACCGGACCAGGGCTCCTATAGAGGAAATGGCGACGCCTTCGTGGCGAAAATCAATTCCGCGGGAACTCAGCTTCTCTATTCCACCTATATCGGCGGCAGCGGATCCGACACCGCCACGGCCCTTGCCGTGAGCGCCGGAAGCGTCTTCATCACCGGTAACACCAACTCTGTGGACTTCCCCACTAAGGCGCCGGTTAGCACGGCGAATCCCTTCCAAATGAATTACGGCGGTGGTAGTACCGACGCCTTCGTCACCCAGCTCGATGCGACCGGCAGCAACCTGGTTTACTCCTCGTATTTGGGCGGCAGCGGCGCCGACTTCGGTCAGGGAATCGCTGTCGATTCCTCTGGCAATGCCTACGTGACCGGCTCGACCCAATCAACGAACTTTCCCATTCTTAATGCCCTGCAATCGATTAACAACGGGTCTGCGGATGCCTTTGTCACCAAGGTGAATTTCACCGGTGAACAGCTTGTCTACTCCACCTACCTGGGAGGCTCGGCAGCCGACGTC
>Ga0187865_1004541_pt1 | contig 10186 bp, 9 predicted proteins | sample June2016WEW_11_1_2_FD_132989 | JGI IMG/M metagenome (GOLD analysis project Ga0187865, IMG submission 132989) | Peatland microbial communities from SPRUCE experiment site at the Marcell Experimental Forest, Minnesota, USA - June2016WEW_11_100 | ecosystem: Environmental > Terrestrial > Soil >...
AAGAAATAAGAAATAAGAAATAAGAAATAAGATGAGCGACGAATACACAGAAAGTGCGCAGGACGTCCTTCAGGGGTTAATGGGGGAGACTCACGCCGCCTCTATTACTTTTACTTCCACTAATTCTTTGCCTTTGTCTTTGCCTTTGTCTTTGTCTTTGCCTTTGTCGGAATCTCAAATAGATTTAAACCCTGAGAAAAAAGAAGAACCCCTTTTCGGCCAAGACTCCCGTGGGGCTTATGAAAATCAAAAGGAAACCTACGCCCACCGTCTCATTGCTACTTTACTCGCCCAGGGATTAACAAATAAAGAAATCGCCGAACTCACCGGACGCACGCAAGCCAATATAAATTATCTTGCAAAGCAACCTTTTGTAATGCAGCAAGCATTAAAGGTTGTTCACGGAAGTAGCGACGCCGCTATGGCACTTTTGCAAAAAGAAAGTCTTGCTGCCGCTGAACGTCTTATCGTAATTGCAAAGAATGCTAAGAATGAAGAAGTCAAACGCAAGGCAAATAACGACATTCTTGATAGAAAATACGGCAAGCCTAATCAACCTTATTCCGTTCGCCAAGCAACTGCGAAAGAAATGAACGACGATGAGCTTGCTAAAATCGCTTTTGGGAATAGTTAGAAATAGAAATAAACTCCTCTATCCTCTATCCTCTATGCCCTTATCTCCACAACAAGCCGCTCAAGAACTTCTTCTTCGTCGCTCCGCACGAAAAGACTTTCGTTCTTGGTGTCTTCTTCGTGGCTGGCAACCTGCGAAACATCACGATTTAATCATCGCAAAACTCCAACAACTCGTTGACGACTTCCCTGATCCTACAACCAAGAAGTTTAAACACAAACGTAAGGTGATGCTTCTCATGCCTCCTGGGTCTGCAAAATCAACCTATACTTCAAAAGAATTCATTCCTTGGTTTTTGGGTCATTGCCCAGGTAGTTGCATATTAGCATCATCTTACTCGAAGGATTTAATCAACTCCTTCGGTCGCGCTGGCCGCAATATCGTAGAGCAAAACTCCAACATCCTTGGCTATGAACTCGAAAAAGACACGCGTGCATCGGACGAGTGGGAAACAACTAATGGAGGGCGTTACTTCTGCGCAGGCACTGGCGCAGGCATTGCAGGACATAGGTTCGACTTCGGCCTTATTGACGACCCCATTGGTACGGAGGAACAGGCTAATTCAAAAACTCATCGTGAAAAGTTGGGGCAGTGGTATTTAAACGACTTCACCCCTAGGGCAAAACCCGATGCTGTTATCTTTATCATAGCCAACCGCAGGCATGAACAAGACCTTTGTGGGCAATTACTAAATAAAACCGAGGACTTTCCCAATGGTCTCGCAGGGGATTCTGATGAATGGGATGTCATTTCCATTCCCTTTCGCGCGGAGTTTGACAACGACCCCCTTGGCCGTCAAAAGGGAGAGACTCTCTGGCCTGAATACTTTAATGAAGCGTTCATCCGCGCGGTTGATGGAAAGCCCGCAAAGACTCGCGCGGGACTCTACCAACAGCGTCCTTGTCCCGAGACAGGAAATTTCTTCGACTCTTCCACTTTTGAAGGCTATCGAGCAAATGAACTTCCTCCCCTTAACGAGTTAAAAATATACATAACTTCCGACCACGCTATTTCTAAAAAGGAAGAAGCCAATAAGAGTTGTTTTGGTGTGTGGGGAGTTGACTCGAAAGACAACCTCTGGCTTCTTCCTGAAATTTTTTGGCGTCGGGCTGACGCCTCCGAGCAAGTTGAAGCGATGATTAAACTCGCGAAGAAATATTCTCCTATTTGTTGGTACGCGGAAAAGGTACATATAACTCAAGCAATCGGCCCATTTTTATCGAAGCGCAAACGTGAAACGAAAGTCTATTTTAACGTCAAAGAAATTACTTCCAAGAAGGACAAACGTTCACGTGCGTCTTCAATTGAAGGTCGTATGTCCATGCACAAGGTTTTCTTTCCGAAATTCGCAAGTTGGTGGGACGATGCCGAATACGAATTGCTTACCTTCGACGGAGGTAAGGATGATGATTTTGTAGACATGTGTGGGTTGATTGGCAAGGCGTTGAATTCACTTTCTTCCGGGGAAGAAGCGGAAGTTGACGACACTCCTAAAGATATCAATGTCAATCAAACTCCTTGTTTAAACTTTGCCTGGTTGAAGCAACAGGCTAGAAACCAAAGGTTAAAGGAGGAAGTTGAAGTTCTTTATAATTAAGTAATATAATATGCCTCTTGATTTACAACAACAACAACAACAACAACAATTAGGTACCGGCGAGAGCACCGCAGGGGCGACCAGTTCTATTTCTACTTCTTCCCCTTCTTCTTCTTCTTCTTCTTCCTCGTCGTCGTCTAAAATCTTTTCTAAACCCAAATCCGACGAAAAGGACAAAGAAAAGAACGATGAAAAATCTACAAGCGACGCACTTGCAATCGCCTCGTATATAAAAGAATGGCTCGGTAAAATAAAGAAGAGCAAGAAAAAGTTTCAAAAAGATTTCCAGCGGATGCGGGACAATATGAAATTCGCTGGAGGTATTCAATGGCCCGGACAAAAAACCATTGACGATCGAAAATACATTGCGAATGTTGCTTTGCGCGAAGTACAAGCGAAGACCGCGCAGCTTTACGCACGCAATCCCACCGCTGAATATACTCGCCGTAAGCGCAAAGACTACCTTCTTTACGACGGCAAGTTGGAAAATATCATTCCTCTTATACAGAAAGCAGGAATAGGAATGCCGTTGAATCCTAGCGAAATGGCGTTGATCGCGGACTTCGCTCATGGACAACAAGCTGAAGAACAGATGAAACATGTTGGAGAGACCCTTGAGATTTTATTTCAATACGCTCTTGATGAACAAGACATCGAATCAGGCGACGCAAAGGTACAGTTAAAACAATGTGTCCGTCAAGCGATTGTAACAGGTGTTGCTTTCTGCCGTGTGTCTTTTGTTCGCGACATCGAACATCATTTCACCTCCAATGGGATGTCGGATACCTTTTTGAACAAAGCTACAATGGCACGTTCTTATCTTGAAAAGGTTGAAGAGGGGGATATCCAACAAGATGATAAGCGCCAGGAACAGTTAAAAGCCTTGCTCAACACTCTCGCTGTTACTGTCGGCAATGAAGACGGAGCTCTTGCTGAACGTTTAGTCTTTGACTTCCTTCCTTCAACTTCTGTTATAATCGACCCTTGTTGTAAGAATCTCAAAGGTTTCATAGGTGCACAATGGATCGCTGTTGAATATCATCTTTCTATAAAAGATGTTAATGACATGTTTGAAACGGACATTAAAGAGGGCAATCTTAAAAAGACAATGTCCACCTCCGAAGAATACGGAAAGAAAGACACCGTCGAATCTGGAGATTTATCTTCTCAACCGAAAGACAAAGACAACGCTAAATGCTGGCTTTATGAAATACTTAACCGACGTGACGGTAGCCACTTTTATATTGTTGACGGCTATGATAAGTACTGTCTCGCGCCTGAATCTTTGGAACCTTCTGTGCGTGGTTTTTGGCCTCTCGCTGTACTTACTTTTAATGATATCGTTACTGAGGAATCTAACCAAGAACTAACGATTTACCCTCCTTCAGACATTCAGCTTTTAAAACACGCACAGAAAGAAATTAACCGAATGCGGGAAGAGCTTCGCAAGCATCGTAAAGCTAATTCCCCTGGTTGGATTACGCGCAAAGGCTATCTTACTTCTGATGATAAAGAACGTCTTGAGCAAGCTCCAACAAACGCTGTGACTGAGCTTGAAGGTGTACCGGAGAACATGGCCCTTGAAAAGGTTTTTATCCCTCGTCCGCAAGTACCTATTGAACCTTTGGTCTACGATACAACGACATCGAATCAAGACATTGTTGCAACCACCGGCCAGCAGGTTGAGCAAGTTCCACAGAAACAAAAGGGAGGTACTGCAACTGCTGCACAGCTTAATGCTCAAGAAACTATGTCTGTTACTGCAAGTAACGTAGACGATCTTGACGATTTCCTTTCGCTAATCGCACGCATATCTGGTGAAATGCAGTTGAAGGAAATGAATCCTGATACTGTGAAGAGAATTGTAGGCATTGGTGCTGTGTGGCCTATGCAAGACAAACAAGATTTTCTGGACCAGATTATTTTAAAAACTCGTGCCGCGTCTTCTGGTCGTCCGAATCAAGTACAAGACTTAAAGAACTGGCAAATCGTTGCACCTGTCTTGCAAGCCGCCGGGGCTAATCCCCAGTTCATGGTACGTGAAACCTTACGTCGCTTGAACGATAACATGGACCCTGAAGAAGCCTTTCCTTTAGTTCCTCCTCAAGGAATGTTCGGTGGTGGAGCCGGGACTGTTCAACATCCTCAAGGTGGTGAGCATCAGCCTAGTGATCAAGAGCAACATCAGCCAGGGTTGACTACTCCCCCACAACAGAATCGTCCGGGGCCTGGGCCTGGGCAAATAAAGAAGTAAAATTTTATGGGTAAACTACACATATCTGACGTTAATTCCGGTGACTCCTCGTCAGAAGCCACGCAGGGGACTGGCCAAGTGTCTCAAGTGTCTCAATCCTCGGGGGACGTTAAGCAAGATCAACAGACCTCGTCCACTGCTGATGATGATAATTCCGAACAGCAATCCTCCACAGAAGACGTAAACTCTGAGGAGAAAAGCGAGTCCGTTGAAGATATTAAATCTCGTATTAACGAGAAGTATCGCAAGGACAAGAACGAAAAGAACGAAAAAAAAGAAGGAGAAGCCTCGTCACCTGATCCTGAAAAGAAAAAGAGTGAAGATCTAGATAAGATCCTAACTCCTAAAGAACAACAAGCGAAACAAAAGGCTGAGAAAGAAGCTGAGTTAGTTAAATCCGATGCCGACCTCAAGGATCTTGATCCTAAGAAACCTGTTCCTTATGAACGTTTCAAGGATGTCATTGCAAAGAAAAACGATGCAGTGAAGCAACTTGAAACCTCAAAGCCTCTTATTGAGCGTGCGACTCAAATACAACAATTCATGCAGAAGAGTCAGTTAATTGATACTGATTTAAATACTGCTCTTGAAGTTGTTGCTTTGATCAAGTCAAACCCTCAAGAAGGTGTTAAGAAACTGGAAGAGCTCAAACAGCAACTTCTCTTGCAAACGGGCGACCGTCTGCCGGATGATTTGCAGAATGAACTTAACGAAGGATTAATTACCGAACAGGCAGCTAAGCGCGAAGCTAAACTTCGTGCTCAACTCGAACAAGGTAAGCAGCAAGAAATCACTCAAGCGGAACAGAAAACTGTTCAGCTTCGCAATTCCCTTACCTCCGAGGTGAATAATTGGACTCAGCAAACACAAGCGAAGGATCCGGATTTTAAACCTAAGGCAGCACCCGCTGATCCTGATGGAAAGTACGAATTCGTCTTCTCTCGCTTTTTGCAACTTTGGCAAACAGTTCCTGTTAAGACAATAGCAGAAGCTGTAGGCTTGGCTGATCGCGCATATAACGAAGTTAATGGGTTCGTAACCCGTGTGCAGCCTAAACCCCGTCAGATGAAACGGCCCGTTTCAATTCAACGTTCTTCGAGAACCAACAATAACGGAGAAGGTAGCGAAGGGATTGATTTTTCCAAACCCGGTTGGGCACATCGTGTTGCTCAGCAAAATTTCAATGGGGAGTAAAATCTGTCAATAAACCTTTTGCTAAAGTATTAAGTATTAAGTATTAAGCAGTAAACAGTAAACAAAAAAAACTTTAACAAAGGAAACGATAATATGGCTCTTGGACTCGTAGTTGCTCAGGACTTGGCGAACATGCTGTTGATTCATTATGAACGCGGCAAGACGTTGAGTCAAACCACACAGGACAAACCCTTGCTCCGCGTTCTTGAAGAGAGCAAGAAGTCCTTCCCCGCCGGTATCTTGCAAATTTCTGACGCTGTTCAGGGTCAGTACATGTCGGATACTCCCGGCTTCACTCAAGGTTATCAAGAGGATGATGCTTTGAATTTCGGTCAAGCACAGAACGCCTTACGGAATTACTATCCTTGGAAGGAAATCGCTTGGAATCTTATCATTACTCACACCGAATTGAAGAAAAATGGTATCACCATCAGCGATCACCAAGAAGAGAGCGAGCATACCGATAGGGAACTCGACGTGCTTACTGATGTTTTGGAAAATCGTATCGCGGACTTCGATGAGTCTATCGCCCGTGGCAAGAACTACATGTTCTGGGGTGACGGTACGCAAGATCCCAAACAAGTTCCCGGGATTCGTAGCATTCTTCTCGATGTGACCAACGCTGGTACTACCGGTGGTTTGAATCGCGCTACCTACTGGTGGTGGCAGAATCGTTCTCTTGTGGGTGCGAATAAAATCACCGCTTCGGGGAATGATCAAACTCTCTCACGTCGTCTGCGTAGTGAGCTCCGTCAGCTTCGGCGCTTCGGTGGTCGTCCTATGACCGCCCTCTGTGGTGAATCTGCAATCGAGGCTCTTGAACTCGAAGTGCAGGAGAAAGGCGTATATACGCAAGAGGGTTTCACCAAGGAAGGAAAAACTGACCTCGGCATGGCGAAGATTCGTATGCGCGGGTTGGGTACGTTCGAATATGATCCTACGCTGGACGATATCGGCTGGTCGAAGCGCATTGTCATTCTCGATACCAAGCATTTGAAACTTCGTCCGATGCAGGATGAAGATGACAAACTGTCGACTCCAGAACGTCCTTATCAGTACATGGTTTTTCTGCGTACTAAAACGTGGACGGGTGGGCTCACTTGCGATCAGCTTAACGCTCAGGGCGTTTACGAAGTGGCTTAAAAACAAACACAAGAACAAACAATAAGAACAAGAACAAACAATAAGAACAATATGAAAAGTTTTTCTTTCACATCTCTGATTGGAGTTATTGCGGCTACCGCTGCACTTCTTCTCTCTTCGGAGGTTCAACTTCAGGCGCAGAACGGCAACGGTGCTGTTCGTCCCTATGTTGGCAACTTCGTCAACAACGGCACTTTCTTGGAAGTGTCTAATTCCACTCCCTATATTTGGAACACGGCTTCGAACATTGTGTTTTACAACTATGGGAATAGCCAGAACGTCCTTGCGAGTACTGTGCAGATTAACACTTCCACGAATGGAAGTACGATCTTCACGAACTCTATCTTTACGTACCCTCCGGCGATTGTTGATGTGCCTATTTATCCCGACCTTAATGGTGATTACGGTGCGAATACGGCATTGACGATCACTGTGGGTATTACAAATAACTATCAGCCCTATCCGGCTAATTATTCTCCTACTCAAGTGGGAAGCGGAGTGGGAAGTAATACGAACGTACTTTATGGTTCGGGTACTAATTATTGTGCCTACGCCGCTAATGCTACGAATACTACTTCTTATTATGGTGTAGCCTCGACGAACCTTGACACATTTGTCTTCGCTACTTCTGCTGACGGGGAGAACTACGACAGCGGCTGGGTCGGCTCACAGCATGTGTTCACCTTCAGCTTTGGTTCTACGAACAACACTGTGATTACCTTCACAACGAACCTTCCTACATCTTTTCTTCAAGGTGCGATGCGGGTTCGTCTGATGTCTATTACTCCCGCTCAACCTAACTCCCAAGGGGCGGGTGTTTTAACCATTGATAAAATAGCAATCACTGGAGTTCACTAAGCAACTTCCGAAAGAGAAAGTTTTAAAAATGCAACTCGCAAACGTTCATCTTCGTGTTAATCAATGGTCATTCGTTCCTCGGGAACGTGTAACCCCGGCTGAATCAATCGTTCTCCGCAAGCTCTTTGCTGTGAAATTGAGTGATGAAATCGGTGGTTACACAAACCCCTTCGAACACTTTGACCTCTTGGAAGAGACATCCAAAAAATCAAAAGGTGAAGAGTACAAACGCCTCTGTCGTGTTTATGGAGAGAAAGTGACGAAAGAATGCTTCCCCGGTGAGTCTGTGGACATCATCCCTGATGAGTTTCCGAAAGACGAATCCGGTAAGATTGTTTTCGAAACCGATCTTAAACAGCCTAAAATGGGTAAGCCCCAGGAGATTCTTCCCTTGAGTAAGATTCCTCGCGGACTCACCCCTCAAGAACAGGCTGAATACGATAAGAGCGAACAGCACATTGTGAAGATTGATAAAACTCAGGAGCAAATCAGTCAGCTCACTCAGCAGATTGCCTTGCTCACGAGTATTGTTGCTTCACAAGTTAAACCCATTGAACCTGTTGCTTTGGTCGAACCTCCTAAGGACGATCTTTCAACTCCTTTGTAAGCAACAAAGTAACAAACACCTTGCTCCAACTCAATCCTCTCTAAGCATATGGCACGTAATACACAGCTATCCGTTCTTCTAACGATGCTACAAGCTCAGCTTGATAGTGCCATAACAGCGGCTCCACAGAATCAGTCGTCACTGTTTCAGCTTCTTTCTGATGAACAGAAGTGGCTTGCTGGACAGTACGACTGGCCGTTCCTTGAAGATCGTTTCGACCTTTTGGCCCCTGCTGGGTCTCGTTATCTACCTTTCCCCACTGTTGACAATGAAGGAAATGCGATAGCTATGAACCTTGAGCGTCCTTATAAGGTCGAGGTCTTCTGGACAAACTATTGGAATCCACTAGCTTATGGGATTGGGTCGGAGCAGTATAATTATCTCAATTCAGACCAGCCGGGGAATGTTCAAGATCCTATTCAAAATTGGCGTTGGAGCGGGGAGAATCAAGTAGAGCTTTGGCCTATTAATACAACCGCACAGGTTGTAAGATTCACAGGACAGAGAGTGCTTGATCCTTTGGTTAGTTCTACAGACACTGCGGATTTAGACGATCAATTGATTGTTTTGAGTCTTTCGTGGAAGCAGTTAAAGAAAAAGAAACAAGACAATTGGGATGCTATTAAAAAAATGTTCGACGATCGTCTTGCAAGCATTCGTGGAAATTATCCTTGTGATCCTATTGGACTTGTTTTCGGTAGGGGTGAGGATGAAAGAATGAACAGAAAGAGAGTTGTTCCTATCGCGGTTGCGGGGAATAATTCAAAATAAATTTGAAAATAAATTTGAAAATAAGTAGTTAACAATTAACAAAATAAATAGTTATGCCGACAAGAACAGTTTCAACTTTTAATGGAATAACCCAAGCAGCGGGTCAGGCGAATAGTTTGATTGTTGCTACTGGGAATCAGCAGGTTAAGATATTTAACATTGAAGGATTCATTTCATCAGGTACTGCGAATGCGGTGTATTTTCTTCAGTTATTTGCTCAAGCTACTGTACCTGCCGCTGCATCGGTTCCCTTGAGAAGCCTGCAAGTGCTTAATCTCGATGGATTTACTTTTGCGTATCAACCTGAGGGATTGAATATGATGTCAATGGGAGTTGCTTCTTCCACAGGACTTAATCAAGGCAATTTGGTTATTGTTCTGAGCACTACAGAGCATACTTATACAGCGCCGACTGATGGAGCTGTGTTTGATTTGTCCGTGGATGTTGAAGAGTATGAATTGCAACAAGCTAATGTTAACAGCAATGGGACTTTAACAGGGGCTGCTGTGCAAAATCTTACCGTATGGGTGGACAATGCTTCGGGTGCAAAGTATCGTTTGTTGAAAATTGCGGGAACTAATAGTTCTGGAGGAACAGTATATTTGATGCTTTTCGCGGCTCCGACGCCTGCAACAGGTGCAGCACCCATACAACAGTGGGCTCTTACTAATGGAAGCAGTTTACCCCCACTTGTTTTTGGCGACGGCGAGCCGGTCATGAGTCAGGATATTTCAGGAACAATTCATCAAGGCTGTTATCTTTATGTGAGTTCTACTGCGCAGACTTATACAGCCGCTGCTGGGACTCCTATGACACTTCTGGCATTCTTTATTTAAAATGTAAGAATCTAAAATAGATCAATACTATGAAGAAATTTTTAACTTTGAGTTGCCTTTTCTTGGCAATAGTGAATGAAGTGGTCGCCTATCCTAACGGACCCTATCCCGAGCAAAGCCAAAGCCTCAGTAGCAATGCTGTTTATGGTATCGCCGTTTCTGCCGTGCAGTCGAATGCGGTGGTCAACAACAACCTTACGCCAGTCCCTCAGACTTTCTTCGGGAATCTGAATGGCTATTGGAACGGGAACACCAATGGCTTCTTTGCGTTTGCGAGTGTCACTAATTGTCT
>Ga0187865_1004544_pt1 | contig 10184 bp, 10 predicted proteins | sample June2016WEW_11_1_2_FD_132989 | JGI IMG/M metagenome (GOLD analysis project Ga0187865, IMG submission 132989) | Peatland microbial communities from SPRUCE experiment site at the Marcell Experimental Forest, Minnesota, USA - June2016WEW_11_100 | ecosystem: Environmental > Terrestrial > Soil >...
ATAAATTCATGACCATTTTGACAACAATTTCATCGATAAGAGACTAAGGAGGTACTCGGCATGGGCTGCAAGCAGTTGCCAATTTTTCTGGCTGCCATTCTGAGCGTTATTTTTGGTATGAATGCAGGACCGTGTCCTATCATGGCCCAAGAGAAATACCCGACGAAGCCCATCACCCTGACCATCGGGTATGGTGCCGGAGGAGGCACGGATGTTTCAACCCGACCTCTGGCCCTTGCCGCCAGCAAAATTCTCGGCCAGCCGATTGTAGTCGTGAACAAGACCGGGGGGGCGACTTCCGTAGCTATGGCCGCCCTGAAAAACGAGAAACCCGATGGGTACAACATCGGAACCCTGGGCGCAGGAGGTGTCCTGGTTCCGTTAACGCGAAAGGTGGGCTACGATGTGCTGAAGGACTTCACCCCGATAATCCAGTTTGCTATCTTCCAGTACGGGCTGGTGGTGCAGTCGGATTCGCCCTGGAAAACCTGTAAAGAGTTTATCGATTATGCCAAAGCCAACCCAGGGAAAATCCGCTACAGTACCTCTGGAGTTGGAGGAGCCCAGCACTTAGTCATGGAACGGCTGGCCTTGCAGGAAAAAATCAAGTGGACCCTCATCCCCTACGAAAGCGGAGAGGAGGCTGTCACGGCCCTCCTGGGGAATCATGTGGAAGCAACTTCTCAGACTACCACCTGGAAAAAGTATGTGGATGCCGGGCGCTTCAGGCTTCTGGCATTTTACGGGGAGAAGCGGATGAGTAATTATCCCAACGTTCCAACCCTGTTAGAGCTGGGTTACAATATTACGGCTGAACCCAGCCTCATGTCCCTGGTGGGCCCCCGGGGCCTTTCCCCCCAGGTTGTTGAAACCCTCCACCAGGCCTTCAAGAAAGCCATGGAAGATCCGAATTTCATCCGGGTGAGTAACCAGGTGGACCAGCCTCCCTTCTACCGGAGTCCGCAGGAACTCGGCAAGCATCTGGCGGAAATCCAGGGGCAACTGGCCCCGTTAATCCGTACCCTCGGGTTACGAAAAGAATAATGGATCATCCATGCCCAGATTCAATAATGACCAGGTAAGTGCGATCATCTGGTTTGCTTCCGGGGGGTTCATAGCGTGGGGATCGGCGGGCTATGGTTTAGGGAGCCTAGCTTCTCCCGGTTCCGGCTTTATTACCTTCCTGGCCGGATTGGGCATCTGCTTCTTTTCCTTTATCGGGCTGGTGGAGGCAACCCTTAGACAGAGAAAAGGGGGCCGGTGGAAACCGGTCATGAAGGGTTTGGATTGGGGAAAAGCTTTCCTGGTCATGGGGGCATTGACCGCTTATGCCCTCCTGCTGTCTCGTCTGGGGTTTATCATCTGCACCGCTCTCTTTGTGGGGTTCATGTTGAGGGTGGTGAAGCCCCAGGGGTGGCCCGTGGTCATTGCGGGAGGGGTCCTGGCTGCTCTGGGGACCTACGGGATCTTTGAACTATGGCTTCAGGCCCAACTCCCCCGGGGTCCTCTCGGTTTCTAACGGAGGGAAAAGTTGGATTTCTTCCAGAGTGTCCTGATGGGTTTCCAGGTTGCCCTTTCACCGGGCAACCTATTTTTTTGCTTCGTTGGAGTTTTGATCGGGACTTTAGTCGGTGTTCTTCCGGGCCTTGGCCCGGTGGCGGCCATCTCCCTCCTTTTACCGACGACTTTTCATATCACCCCGGTATCCGCCGTGATCATGTTAGCCGGGATTTATTACGGAGCCATGTATGGCGGGTCCACGACCTCGATCCTGGTGAACATCCCGGGAGAGGCGGCTTCGGTTATTACCTGCCTGGACGGTTATCAGATGGCCCGCCAGGGGCGGGCGGGTCCAGCCCTGGGTATTGCCGCCTTCGGCTCCTTTATCGCGGGAACCCTGGCAGTCGTCGGCCTCATGCTCGTGGCGCCTCCCCTGGCCGAAATGGCCCTGAAGTTTGGCCCGCCGGAATATTTTTCCCTGATGATCGTAGGATTGACGATCCTCACCTTCCTGGCGAGCGGGCCGATGTGGAAAGCCCTGCTCATGGCCTGCTTTGGCCTTTTCCTGGGCTGTATGGGGATGGACTCGATCATGGGGACGACTCGATTTACCTTTGACATCGTCGAACTGAGCGACGGGTTTGGCCTCGTTCCCGTGGTCATGGGGCTCTTCGGAGTTTCGGAAGTTCTGCTGAATGTGGAGCAGAACCTGGAGCGGTCCATTTTCGAGACCAAGATCAAGAACCTTCTTCCCACGGGAAAAGATTGGCGGGACTCAATCGGGGCCATTCTTCGCGGCTCGGTTATCGGATTTTTTCTGGGAATCCTGCCCGGCGGAGGGGCCACCATTTCCGCCTTCACCGCCTATGCGGTGGAAAAGAAGGTCTCCCGGAATTCGAAAAATTTCGGCAGCGGGGCCATCGAGGGCGTAGCGGCCCCGGAATCCGCGAATAACGCTGCAACCGGGGGGGCCTTCATTCCTCTGCTTACCCTCGGCATCCCCACCACCGCGACCATGGCGATTCTCCTGGGGGCGCTGCTGATCTACGGGACACAGCCCGGCCCCATGCTGATCAAGGAACATCCGGACCTTTTCTGGGGAGTGGTGGCGAGCATGTACATCGGGAATGCCATGCTCCTGGTTCTCAACCTTCCCCTGATCGGCCTCTGGGTGAAAGTTCTCCAGGTGCCCTATCCCATCCTCTTTCCCTTGATTCTCCTTTTTTGCCTGATCGGAGCCTACAGCCTAAATAATAACATCGCCCAGATCCTCTTCATGGTTATATTCGGAATCCTGGGATATGTATTCAAGAAATTCCAATATGAAGCCCCCCCTTTGGTCCTGGCCCTGGTTCTGGGGCCCATGTTAGAGAAAGCCCTGCGCCGGTCTTTACTCTATTCCGGCGGAGACCCCGCCGTATTTCTGACCCGCCCCATTTCGGCTGTCCTCCTACTGATTGCCTTTTGCCTCCTGATTTTCCCGTTGATCCCCAGGCTAAAGAAGAAAGGACCCGCCTTCGCGGAATAAACGATAGGGGGCCTTTATTTGACACTTCTGCTTTTTATGCTCTCAGCCCTTAGAGTTCTTTGCCCCTAGGCGTGAGAAAACTTTCTTGCAACCGCTTCCCCCTTGTTCTAAAATCGAGCCAAAATTCGCGCTGACCTGTTACTCTGTTTCCCAGTAGGAATTCATTGATTGAGAGGAGGAAGGAAAAAGATGAGACGATTAACCATTGGTTTCCTGATCCTGGTGGCCGCAATTTTGGCCTGGCCGCATTATGGCGCTTTTTCTCAAACCACTTTATCCAAGGAGGTGGGCGAGAATTACATGGCCATGAATGCAAAGTTGCTTTGCTCGGGCATATTTGTGAGCGGGCGGGACAAGGACGAAGTCATCAAGAATGACCTCACCTGGGATAGGGTTCCTGGATTCCCCGGCTGGGACCAGATCCAGGTAGCCATCGACCAGACCCGAAAATCCGTAACCCTTTCTGCCGAGGGCATTCAGGTGCGGACGGCGGTTTACAAGGGCGACCAGGGGTGCATGATTCTTCCTCGGGAGGGTGGGGACATCTTTTTCCAGCCCGTCGTCCTCTCAAGAAATCCGGAACTGGCGAATCAGAAGTGGCCCGTGGGGGATGTGACCGAAGACCGGATGCCGCCGGAAGTGGACGGGCCGGCCCTGAATGCTGCGCTGGACTTTGCCTTCGACGTAAGCGCCCAGCCGAAGCCGCAAAAAACCCGGTCCCTCCTCGTCGTCTACAAAGGGCAGATCATCGGGGAGCGATACGCCCCCGGGTTTCACAAGGATATGCCGCAGATCTCCTGGTCCATGGGGAAAAGCATCACTGCGGCCCTGGTCGGGATTCTGGTGCGGGATGGGCTTTTAAAGGTGGAGGACCCCGCTCCTGTTTCCGAATGGGCCAATGATCCGCGGCGGGAAATTAGGATCAAGGACCTAATGCATATGAGCAGCGGCCTCAAATTCGGCAGCGGGGCCGAAAACCCGGCTATTGCGTTCACCGCAAAGGACCAGCACACCTACGTGTATTTTGCCGCCCCCAATGTTTATGAATATTCCATCCGCAACGAGATTGAATCTCCTCCGGGAACTTTCTGGAAATACCGCAATTGCGACCCCCTGACCCTGGGCAAAGTGATCCGGGATAAGGTGGAGGGGCGGGGGGAGGAATTTCTGTCGTTCCCCCAGCGGGCGCTTCTCAGCAGGATCGGGATGCGACATATGGTCCTGGAGACCGATCGCTGGGGCAATTTCATCATGACCGGCTACGACTACGCCGTTGCCCGCGATTGGGTCCGGTTCGCGCTTCTTCACCTGCAGGATGGAGTCTGGCAGGGGGAACGAATCCTGCCCGAAGGATGGGTTGATTTTATTACCCGGCCGGCTCCGGCCAACAAGGAAAAAGCATACGGTGGCTTATGTTGGCTGAATGCGGGGAAGAAATACAAGAGCCTTCCCCAGGACATGTACTGGCCTCTGGGGGCTTACGGCCAGGTGGCGATGATCATTCCCTCCCGGCAAATGATCGTGGTCCGTCAGGGGAACAGCCAAATGGGGGGCTTTGACGAATATTTCGAGAAAGTCATGCAGCGTATACTGGCCGCTGTGAAGTCTCCCTCGCCCAGGTAGGCTGTCCCAAGCGTGACCCGGAGGATCCTCACGCAAAGCCGCAAAGGGGGCAGAGGAGGAAATCTTTTGGCTTTTAAAATTTAGGAAATCGCCTAAAACCCTCGGCGTTCTTTGCACCTTGGCGTGAGAAAACTTTTTCTTGCAACCGATTTGCCGGTTAGTTATAGAATTTGCTAGGCACGTTCTGCACGAACGTCCCGTCTTCTTTTCCCCGTCCCGTCTTCTTTTCCTTTTTGCCTCCTGATTTTCCCGTTGATCCCCAGGCTGAAGAAGAAGAGACCCGCCTTCGCGGAATAAACGATAAGGGGCCTTTATTTGACACTTCTGCTTTTTACGCTCTCCTTTCATCTTGCGACAAACCTTTTCCCGGATTATAATCTTACCAGTAAGATTAAATGATTGAAGGAGACAAGGTATGCCGAATGTTGCCACGACTAAGATGTCCTCCAAAGGGCAGGTTGTAATTCCCGAAGATATCCGAAGACAACTCAGATTGAAGGCCGGATCCCAATTCATTGTCTTGGGCAAGGATGATGTGGTGATTCTTAAGGCAATCTCCCCTCCGGCCATGGAAGAATTTGATTCCTTGATTACCGCAGCCCGCAAAGGAGCCAAACAGGCCGGAATGAAACGTTCTGATGTCGCCGGTGCCATTGCCAGAGTGCGGGGACGACGGTGAGAGTCATCCTGGACACCAACGTACAACTGGCCCTTCAACCCTATTGCCATTAAGTGAGAATCCGGGCGGGCATTCGTGCCCGCCCTCTTTGAAGATAAACCAGAACCGTCGTGCATATAACCAAATCAAAAAGGAGGTTACCATGGCCAATCCGGCAAGAGTGATTTTAAAGATCGTCTCGGTGAAAGGAACCTGCCAGGCGGGGCACAAGGTGGGCCAGGAATTCGATTTGAGCAAGGAGTTTATGCTGGGGTATACGGAAGATGGAAGGGCGCTTTGCCCATCGGCCTTCCATGCCGCTTTTCCTTCCTGGCGCGTGCTCCGTTTTGGCGGGGAGATGCCCTGGGAAGAAAACAAAGACCTTGCCCATGTGGCCTGCCCGGATCACGCGAATCCCCTGGTCATGGAGTTGCGAAGGGTTCGAGACTAGGAAGCAAGAGGGAGAGGGGAGAGGTAGAATTTTTAAACAATTAAAGGAGGGCAGCCTATGAAGAGATCGTTTCCAGCAAATTTTCATCTAATCACCGCAGGAATCGTACTGGTGGGACTCGCCGTATTTTCTCCCGGAACCGCGTTCGCCCATAAACCCACGGACCCGCCGCACCAGCTCTATCGCCTGGGAGATTTCAAATTGGAGAGCGGCGAGGTGATCAAAGACTTTGCCATGTCCTATGTGACCCATGGGACCCTGAATGCCAAGAAATCGAATGCCATTGTCATGGTAACGGCGATCAGCGGAAACCATCATCGCCTTGATTTTCTGATCGGCCCCGGAAAGGCCCTGGATCCCGCGAAATATTTCATTGTAGCCACCGATGCTATCGCCAACGGCCTTACGACTTCTCCGTCGAACAGCCAGGCTCAGCCCCGGATGAAATTCCCCCGCTTCAGCATCCGGGACATGATTTATTCAACACACCGCCTGCTCACGGAACATCTCGGCATCAGCCATGTGATTGCGGTCATCGGCCCTTCGATGGGAGGCATGCAGGTGCTCCAGTACGGAGTGAGCTATCCGGATTTCATGGATAGCTTGATCGCCATGGTTCCACTTGCCAAGACGCCGGCCTGGACGGTCCTGGTTCTTGATGCCACCAGAAAGGCGATCATGCTCGACCCGGCCTGGAATAACGGCAACTACACCAAGCCGCCGGTGGAAGGGCTTCGACTCTACCGGGATATTCTGGGCTTTATGGCCGCCCGGGCGCCCGAGCAGTACCGCTGGCAATTCCAGAACGGCCTTGATGTTCTGCCCTGGCTCAAAGCCCAGGAAGATTTTCTTATTCCTCTGTTTGATGCCAATGACTGGATTTATCAGACCTGGGCGTACGAAGCGCACGATATCGGGAAGACTCCCGGCATGAACGGGGACCTGGTGAAAGCCCTTCGGTCGATCAAGGCGAAGACTTTCATCCTTACCGGGGTACATGACCTATTGAACCCGGAATGGGAACCCCTCGAAGCAGCGCACTACATCCCGGATGTCCGTTGCCTGACGATTAACCCTTACTCGGTCACGGGCCATTTTTCTGCGGGGGGTGGAAATCCCGCCGACGTTGAATTTCTAAACAGGGAAATTGGAATCTTTCTGGATGTCGTCACGAATCGAGGAATAAGATTGGAATAGGAAGACCCCCGTGAACGCAACGCGGGGGATCCTCACGCAAAGCCGCAAAGGGCGCAAAGAACGAAATGTTCGCGCTTTTAGAATTTAGGAAATCCCGAATAGCCCTTGGCGTTCTTTGCGCCTTGGCGTGAGAAAACTTTTTCTTTCTAGAAGGGATAATCTTAGGGATCAAGAAACATTCTTAATTCCCGCAAAGCGAATTGAAAATTCAATCCTGTTCATCCGGGGAGAAAAAGTCATACTGGATGAAGATTTGGCATTTCTTTACAGGGTTTCCACAAAGGTTTTGATCCAGGCTGTAAAGCGGAATAAAGAACGATTTCCTCCGGATTTTATGTTCCAATTGAACAAGGAGGAGTTTGCTTCTTTGAGGTCACAATTTGTGACCTCAAAGCCAAAGAGCGGAAGAGGAGGACGCCGCTACCCACCATATGCATTTACCGAAGAAGGCGTAGCCATGTTGTCGAGTGTTTTGAATAGCCCGAGGGCGGTCAAAGTTAATATGGAAATCATGAGGGCCTTTGTTCGGCTACGAAAAATGCTTACCTCCAATGCTGACCTGGCGCGCAAACTGGAAATATTAGAGAAGAAATACGATGCCCAATTCAAAGTAGTCTTCGAAGCCATTCGGCAATTGATGGCTGAGCCGGAAAGACCGCCCAAGAAAATCGGCTTCCAGGTCCACGAAAAACGCGCCGCGTATGGAAGACGATAAGAATTGCCAAAAGATTCTTTGCGTTTTTTGCGCCTTGGCGTGAGAAAACTTTTTCTTGCAACGAATTGGCCTTTACTCTAAAATCGAGCCAAAAATTCACACTGACCTGTTACTCTCCTCTCTGAGTCTGATCGGATGCAAAGAGGATCTCTATAGATTTTTGAACCCTTGGCGGAGGGGGAATTAGAATGAAGAGAGCACAACCCCATTTCTCAAAAGGAGATGAGGTTTTGTTTTTTGCGCTCGGATCAGTCATGCCCGACTTCGGATAGAGGTCACGGATTGAAAAGAATTTTGACCGTTCTTTCCCCTTGGAAGTAGGCTATGCACTGTAAGAATCAACGTCCCGGAAAATATTTACTTGCCAGGTTTTGGGGTCTCTGTAATGGGCGGGTAAGGTAGGCTTTTCATACGGGGCAGCATAAGGCGTAATAGTGCCCGGTAGTGAAGGTGTGAAGGTGCCCGTTTGCTGTTGAATCTTCTTCGCGGATCGGTTACAATGCGCGCTGGGGAGAATATGCGCGTTCATTAGTTCAAGGTTAGACAAACAATGGCCGGCTACCCATGGGGAGGAATAAACAATGGATGATAAGACGGTGCATGATAATGAGAGCGACTTTATCGCGCGAATGGAATCCCTTTCCAAGGAGAGCAGCGGCGTGTCCTTTCGAGATTTTGAGGCACTACTCAAGGAAGGGGGAAACCTCTCCGTACAACATATGAAACAAGTCGTTTACTTTGCGTCCGAGCAACTCGGTTTTTGGCAGGCCGAGTGGTTATTCTCCCCAGCGGATTCCCCTAATACCATTGCCTCGGCAGAGGCCGAGGGATGGCGGCTAATTTATCGCGCTTGTTCAGATGCACTTTTGGGGCAGGTTCCCGAAGTACGGGAGCAACTTGAACGTAAGCACAACCTAACTTTGGCTCGGTACTGCATGGAACGAAATGTTAATTACAATAAGACAAGACCTCTTTCAAGGCTGGCAGTAAATGTGCTTAGTCGGATGTCTATTGGAATAAATAAACTCGGTTTTGAAAGCATTGCCATGCAATTATATTCCCGAAGCTTATATCCAAAAGGGACAGTAGGTCGAATAAAAGAGTAGCCGTAATGATCCTTCAGCCAGCCCTCCCCCGACTGGCTTTTGTGGGCGAGAGCCAGGGAAGGTGAGTGCATGAAAAGACATCTTGGTTCAACGATAGCACTTTGTTTTGGAATATTATCCTTTTTAACAAGTGTCACCCCTGGTTCCAACCATAGAATGGTGATTATGGGAGTAATTATTATTTTAGGGGCATTGGCCTATAGATCCGCCAAAAAAAGAAAAATCGGTGAAGTTAAATCTTCCATAATAAGGAAATCAATGGAACTTGTAGCGATGGGCATTATCACCAGTCTTTTTATTTTTTTCATGATCCGTATTCCTGAGAGTTTAATAGAAAATCCTGTATTTCTCTTAATTGCTCCCCTATGGACAATAATTGTCTATATCGTGGTTATTCGGTCAAAAAACAAATGGCAAATCTTTGCTGATCGAGAAGAAAAAGTAAAGGGCGATGGGGGATAAAAAGGATGATCCCCTTTTTGTACCGATGAGTGGGATAGAGGAGTTATAGCAGGTACGCAAGTTTAGATATCGGACCGTTCAGGGGCGGCGCGTTTTTGAGCCGTCCTTTGGAGCAGCAAGATTATGTATTTTCATAGGCTTTCATTATTTCAAGTAGCTCGCTCGGCTTTAATATGTGCACAGAAAAAGTATGCGAAACAATATGCGATAATTCCCTTTTCTTTTTCAAAATCCGTTCATCAGTCGTTACAAAATACGCACCGTATTTGCCAGCCTCAAAAACATGTTCAGAGTCCTTAACCATTTTTCCTGGATTTCCATTTCCAGCGAGTATCCCCAGTATCGTAGATTTGCAGTTTAGTTCATCCTGTGTCAAGAGTGTTTCATCCGTGCGAATTAATTTGTTAGCTTCTCTTTTTACCCAGGCAGGAGTATTTGGGTGCTCGACTTCTTTCTGAGTAGAATGCCCAATCTCCAAGCTCAATTCACCGTTTTCAGAAAGTTCAAATAAACGCAAGGATGCTTGATCCTCAGGTGAATATTTCGGATCGAATGCACAGGAGTCCATGAAGATGGGTATCCTCTTAGGATCTATTGGTCGATATCTTCCGAGTGGCTTCCTGCGCATATGTTCCTTTGTAAATACATATCTGCATTTAAAACAAATGTCAAGAGGCAGGAAAAGAACAAGGAAGCCAGACCATGTGACGGTCTGGCCTTTGTTTTTGCGGGCTGGGCTTTGCTGCTGCGGCCTACTGACAGCGGGGGGACGTTCGTGCAGAACGTGCTTAGCAATTCTTTAACGTTCGCATTCCGGTCTAAAGTGAACTTGCTTCTGATCTCGCAAAGATGGGAAAAAGTGAGCGGGTATTAGTGGGTGATCTCTGATCATCGGAGGAAATAAATCTATGGCCCAGAAAGAGGAGAGCCTCAGGGTTGGCCGG
>Ga0187865_1004547_pt1 | contig 10172 bp, 7 predicted proteins | sample June2016WEW_11_1_2_FD_132989 | JGI IMG/M metagenome (GOLD analysis project Ga0187865, IMG submission 132989) | Peatland microbial communities from SPRUCE experiment site at the Marcell Experimental Forest, Minnesota, USA - June2016WEW_11_100 | ecosystem: Environmental > Terrestrial > Soil >...
CGAGCCCTCCCTCGCGCGGCCAGCGTTCCACCGCCTGAGGACCGCCAATCCTATCTGATCCAAAGCTGCGCGAGTGGGGGACGGCCCCTCCTGTTGCTCTCGGGCGGCGGCCGCGAAGGAACCCTTTACGCCGTCTACGGATATCTTCAGGAGTTGGGCTGGCGCTGGTATGCGCCGGGCGATGCCGGGGAAATTCCTCCTGAGAAAACTCCAGACCTTCGACTTGATAGCTGGAACATTCATGAAACCCCTGATTTTCCGTTCTTTCGCGGCTTTCATGCGTATCCCACCAGCATGGAGTCCCGGCAAATGTTTCTCTGGATGGCGCGCAACCGGCTGAATTTGTGGGCCTACAAACCCGATTGCTATGCCTTCATGAAAAAGCTGGGCTTCCGCCTCATGACCGGCGGCCACATCATGGAGGAAATTCTCGATCCCGACAGACCCCTGCCCAGTGGCAAAACGCTCTACGAGGAACACCCCGAATGGTTCGCCGAGGTCGATGGCAAGCGCGAGCGGAAAAACGCCTACCGTTACCAGTTCTGTGTCTCGAGCGATGCCGCGGTCGAGTTCGTCGCGCGTGCCATCATTGAACACCTGAAGACCGATTGGCGATGGACGGACATTCAGAACGTCTATGTCTTCGATACCTGGGCCGGGTGGTGCCAGTGCCGCCGCTGCCAGGCGCTGGGGAACGATGCGGACCGCTACCTGCAATTGCTCGCGGCAGTCCGGCGCGCCGTGCAGCAGGCCCAGGCGAACGGCGAGTTGAAGCACGACACGGGGCTGGACATGAATGCTTACGAGGGGACACCGTCGCTCGAAGCACCGTCCCATCCGCTGCCCGCTGTCCTCGCCAACGGCGAAAACTTCGTGTCATACGCGCCCATCAACCGCTGCTATGCGCACACGCTTGCGGACCCCAGGTGCACCGAGTTGAATGAACACTACGCTCGCAGCATGACGGATTGGGGCCGCATCACGGATCGCTTCCCGCTCACCGTCATGGAGTATTACAACGTCTCGAAGTTCGAGGACCTTCCGCTCCAGTTTTCCCGCACCCTGGGCCCAGATTTTGAGTTTTACCATCGCATCGGGGTAAAAGGTGTTGCCTATATGAGCCTTCCCATGGCGGTCTGGGGGCCAAGGACATTGACCCAAATCCTCTATGCGCGGCTGTGCTGGAAGTCTCACGCGCCAGTCGCGGAGATTCGCGACGAGTATCTTCGCCGCTTTTACGGCCCTGCGGCCGGGCCCATGCGCGAGTTCTACAACAGCCTGGAATCGGCTTATGCCAACATCACCGCGTGGCGGAGCTGGTTGCACACCAGCGTCAACACCAATCTGTTGCACTGGGATGGCGAACGGCCCACTAAGCCCCTCTTCCGCTTTAAGCACTTGCAACCGGAGGGGGGTGAGGCCATCGGTCCGCAGGAATCTCTCGCGCTTTTGGACAAGGCAGGGGCGGCGCTCCATACAGCGATGAAGATGGAGGTGCCACTTCCTGTACGCCTGCGCCTGGAAGAAGATGTGCGCCAGTTCCGCTACGGCGACGATTCGTTTCGGTTCTACGATGCGATGGCGCGGCTTTACGAGGCCGACCGCCAGGGTGACAGCGCTGCCCTTGGCGCCTCCTGGCGCGACGTCCAGCGATTTGCCGAATCGCTCCGTTCCTATGTGATTCCTTTTTCGTGGGAGGACCCGGGGCCGGGATTTGGCGCCAAGGACGCCTTGCAACGAACCCAACTTCGCGCCCTTTACGGGACTTTGCGTCACCGTTTCGGCCAAAACCCATAGATGGCCGGTCGAAGCCGGCCGCTGCGACAAGCCCGAACGGCGCGTTGTAGGATGGATTACGTCGAGGCGCCCTTCAGGGCGGCAGGTTTTGTTCTCTTGTGGTACCCGGCTAAACCCGGTTGTTACAAAAAGCTGCCCGGCTAACCCCGGCCTCTACAAAAAGCCTGAACTAAAAGGAGATGAAGATGGAGACGTTTAGGAATGAGAATTTTCAGGGGAAAAGCTTCCATTTGGACGACGTGGTATTTATGAACTGCAAGCTCACCGATTGCGACCTTTATTACTCCGGCGGGGACTTCGAGTGGGTTAACTCAAATTTTGAGAACTGCCGCTTTCATTGGCGAGGCGCGGCGAAGAATACACTAGCATTGGCACAGGCGATTGGCATGTTAAAGACGACCACGCCACCACCCACGGTGATCCCGACGAGCCAAAAACCAAACTGATACGCAGATGGGGCTGGTTTAAGGCCTCCGAGCGCAGGGAGGACAATCCCGTATTGACCACAAAAAGCCGCCGACCTAACGACGTAGAGGAGGAGAGAGGGTCGTGCTCTGCATCGCCTCCTCTCCTCCTCTACGCTTGAAGGCCGACGGTTCGCCCCCGATTGACAACACCAAGCCGAGGACCTGGCCAACAGGTCCGCGCTACGCTTGCGGCCTGTTGCTTCTTATGCTGGTGGTCTTGACACCTTCCACCGATCCTTTGCCCTCGGCCGCCAGGATGTGCTTGGGTTTCTTCTTATGGTGTTTCTTCTTCTTCGCGAGCTTCTCCATGACTTGGCCTTTCGCCGCATCGTCAGGCTGAGCGAGCACGGGCGTGGCCAGCGAGAAGATGATCGCGAACGCAAACAGTATGCTGAGTAACTTCTTCATCGGGTCGACAACCTCCTTCAGGAATCTAACTGCCTATCTCTTATGAGGGCTACCCCCGCGCTCGCGCCCGGGGTTATGACCGAAGGCTCGTGGCCAAAAGCACGCTCCTCGGGCCGCAACAAAAACCGAGGTTTCTCACGAACCACGATTCACTTATACCACGGAGGCAAGGTTGTTTCACCTATTTTATGTGACAGAGGGTCCGATCTCCCCCTCACTCATTCGCCAATCGCTAAATCACCCGATGGCCCGATGAACCGATGAGCCGATGACCCGATCTTCCGCCTCGCTGTGCTAGAATCATCCCTTGGTTTGATGTCGCTCGAAGGCCATTCGCCCCTGGGGTTCAGGACTGAAGCGCGATGACATCTCATTTTCCATTTCGCCGGTGCGCCGTCATGTGTCTCGCGTTGACGGCCTGTGTACTCGGGCTGGTTCTCGAACCTGCCGCGGCTTCTTCGCTTCCTCACACCGAAATCCACGAAGTGAAACTCGATAACGGTCTGCGCGCGCTGATTGTGGAGACCCACGACGCGCCGGTTATCGACGTGCAGGTTTGGTATCACGTCGGCTCGAAGAACGAGGTTCCCGGCAGGACCGGGTTCGCGCACCTGTTCGAGCACCTGATGTTCGACGGGACGAAGAACCTCGGCTCCAACGAATTCTCCGACTACATCATTCGTTCCGGCGGGACCGACAATGCTTACACCACCGAGGACACCACGGTCTTTTGGGAAACGGTGCCCAGCAACATGCTGCCCGTGGTCCTGTGGTTGGAAGCGGATCGAATGCGCAATTTGGCGATCAACGACAAGGTCTTCAACAACGAACGGCAGGTGGTGGAGGAGGAGCGCCGCCTGCGCTTTGACAATCCTCCTTACGGCACGGTGGTGGAAACGCTTTACGACCATGCCTACACCGTTCATCCTTACCGGCACATGACGATTGGCAGCATGGAGGACTTGAACCACGCCAGCATCCAGGACATTCAGGAGTTCTATGATACCTACTACGTTCCCAGCAATGCCACGCTGCTGATTGTGGGCGACGTGGACTGGCGCCAAGCCGCCGTCGATGTGCAGAAGTATTTAGGACCGGTCAAAGCGGGGAATGCACGGAGCCCGAACGCTATTCCTCAGGAGCCTGCGCAACCGGCCGAGCGCGTGGTGAAGATGAATTTGGACGTGGCGCTGCCGGCATTCGTCGAGGGCTACCACATGCCCGCCGACGGCACTCCGGACGCCTACCCGCTGCGCCTGGCTTCCAAAATTCTGTCGGACGGCGAGAGCTCAAGGATTTACACGCGGCTGATCTATGACCAGCAGATCGCCGTGCAAGCGCAGAGCAGCGGAAACTTTACCGAGGACCCCAACCTGTTTTTCGTCTTTGCGGTCATGAACGGGGGGCATTCTCCCGCTGAGGGCGAGGCGCAAGTGGAAGCCGAGCTCGCGCGGCTCAAAACCGAACTTGTTTCCGATGCCGATCTGGAGAAGGCCAAGAATCAAATCCTGCGTGATTTCATCCTCAGCCGGCAAACCGCTCAGAGCCGGGCGGAGGAGTTGGGATACGCGGCCGTGGTTTTGAAGGATCCGGAATTGGTCAACACGGAACTGCAACGCTTTCTTTTCGTCACGCCGCAGGACATCCGACGCGTGGCCGGGAAATATTTTGTGCCGGAGAACAAAACACTGGTCGAGGTTTATCCCAGGAAGGATTCGATAGAAAAGGCAAACCTCAATAGTGCAAGGCCATAGCAAGGAAAAAGAAAGTCAAAAGGCAAAAGTCAAAAGGCAAAAGTGAAATGCGGTGCGGTCAGGAATTCTTGCCATGAGAATAAGATATTGCAATCTTGCAACTGTGAAACGGGGCGGTCGATGATTGCAGACGCCGGGCCGGGGAAGGGAATTGGCGGGTATTACGCGTACCGCATGTGCGAGCGTGCGAAGCTTTGGAGTGCGGCAGCCTGCTGCCGCGTTCCTCCTCGCGAGCTTGCTCGCGGGAATTTCCACCGAGACTACAATTCCCCGCCAGCAAGCTGGCTGGTGAAAAAGCGGCAGCAAGCTGCCGCACTCCAAAGCTTCGCATCCACCACGAGCGGGCGACCGCCGTACCCTCGGCCCCTCACTGGCCGGAAAAGTCTCTGCTCGATGGGGATCATTCTCGTCTTGCTGTCCACGCCGCTGCGGGCGCGGGATTTCCCGCCGGAGGTGCCGCCGCCCAAACCCATCGTGATCCCAGTGCCGGCCATCCAGACGCTCTCGAACGGGCTTCAGGTGGTTGTGGTGGAGCGTCACACCCTGCCGCTCATCACCCTGCGGCTAGTGGTGAAGTCGGGCGCCGAATGCGATCCCCCCAACTTGCCGGGCGCCGCGGCTCTGGTGAACGGCCTGCTGACGGAAGGCACGGCGCGCCGGACCTCACGACAGATTGCCGAGGCCATCGATTCTGTCGGAGGAGTTGCTGACAACGATGTCGATTGGGATAGCTCCTACCTCAGCCTGAGCGTTCTGACCGACCGCAGCGAGCTGGCGTTCGATCTGGTGAGCGATATGATTGCGCACCCGGCTTTCCAGACAGCCGAAATCGAGCGCCAGCGGAAGCAAACTCTCTCGGGTTTGCAAGTTGCCCAAGATGACCCGGCGTACGTGGCTGACATGGCCATTCAGGAGTTGATTTTTTCCGGCACCGCCTACGGGCATCCCGAGGACGGCACGTTGGAGTCCGCCGAGCGCATTACCGCCCAGGATTTGCGCGACTTCCACCGGCGTTATTACCAGCCCACGAATTGCATCTTGGCCGTGGTGGGAGACATCAGCGCGCAGAAAGCTATGGAGCTTGCGGCCAAGTTCTTTTCCGGGTGGCAGAATGGCCGCGAACCGGCTGCGGCGCCGCCCGGCACGCCCACTCCCTCCGACGAACACCGGGTGGTCGCGATCGACAAGAGCGATGCTGTCCAGACGGAGATCCGCATCGGCAGCCTCGGCGTGCCACACGATAGTCCCGATTACCTGGCCCTCAGCGTGGCGAACGAAATCCTGGGCGGCCCCTCGGAGAACCGCCTTTTCAAAGCCCTCCGCACCCGCCAAGGATTGACCTACGGAGCGTCCAGTGACCTCGTCTGCCGGCGCCACCTGGGCGCTTGGGTGGCCAAGACCTTTACCCGCACGCCGGAAACCCTGAAGAGCACGCACATCGCGCTGGAACAGATTCAAACGCTCCAGGACCACGGCATCAACCACCAGGAATTGGAGACGGCTCAGAGCTACTTGGTGGGGCACCTCGCCCTGGAGTTCGAAACCTCTGACAATGTCGCAAGCAAGGTTTTGGAGCTGATCCAAGATGGCCTGCCGCTCGATTATTGGAACCATTATCCGGAAAAGATACAAGCGCTGACTACCGACACGGTCGGCGCCGCCGCCAAGAACTATTTGGACACTGATCACGACGTAATTGTGCTTGTTGGGAGTATTTCAGACTTCAAGAAAGACTTGAAGAAACTCGGCCATTTCCGTGTTATCCCCTTGACTGACATAGACTTCGGATCAGCAGACCTGGTACGGGCATCGAGCAAATAAGTTTGCGTTCCCCGAAGGGGAACAATATCATTAGCCGTAGGTGAAACCTACGGAAGGGAAGTAAAAGCAATTTTTCTTCCCTCGCCCCCTTTGGGGGAGAGGGGGGGAGGGTAGTGAATTCAAATCACCCCTCTGCAGCCCCCGTAGGCTTCACCTACGGCTAATGATTTTCCTCCCCTTCGGGGAGGGTTGATATGAAAAAAGGCCTACAGATTTTTCTCGGTTTGACCCTCCTCGCCGCCTTGGCTGAGGGCCTTATCCTTAATCAGATTCGAATTGATCCGTGGCGGACGGCCGCTCTGCTGGAAAGCGTGGCGCTGCTGGTGGGTGCATTTGTGGGGCTGACGCAGACGGCGTTCGTCAAGCAACTGCGCTACTGGGCGATAGCTTCGCCAGCGCTGGCCGCGGGCCTGCCTTTCCTGCTTCTCGTCCCCTACCTGATTTTTGGGCTGGGGACCCGGACGTTTTCGCTGATCGCGCTTGGCAAACTAATAGCCTACATTTTGGTGCCGACAGTTTTGCTGCTGCCCGACCGGCTGCACCATCGCGAAAGCTTGACTTGGCGCGACGGGGTGGCCATGCTGGCATTGGCGGTCCCCGTCTCGGCGAGTTGGTTGCAGGGAATTTGGACTTGGCCGCAAGACATTTATGTTTTCCGTCCCATTTTTTGCGTTCTGGTGGGCGGTTACGCCTTCATGGTGCTGCGCAACCTGGAAGGCGTGGGGTTTCGCCTGGTATGGAGGAAGAGCGACGTTTCCGACGCATTGCTGAACCTGCTGGCGTTTGCGCTATTGGCGATCCCGATTGGCATCGCTTTGAACTTTATCCATCCGCATTCCACCGCGCCGCTTATGCACGGCCCGATCTTTCAAGTCCCTTGGTTGGAGAACATCGTGAGCGGTCTGGGCCCGGCGGTGGACTTCTTCCTCGTGTTCATGGGAATCTACCTTACCGTGGCAATTCCGGAGGAATTGCTCTTCCGGGGAGTCCTGCAAAACCTCCTGGTCCGCACCATCCGAAAGGGCCCGCGTGGCCTTTACGGCCTGCTGATCGCCTCGGTCGTGTTCGGCGCCTCGCATTTGCACCATTTGACCGGCAAGCCGCCGCGCCCCAACTGGCGGTATGCTATTATGGCCACGCTGGCGGGAATCTTTTACGGGAATGTCTACCGCACCCGGCAGCGCCTGTGCGCCTCCGCTCTGACCCACGCGCTGGTGGATACCCTATGGCACTTTTGGTTTTAGTTATGATAATGTTTGGTTACGATGCCGCGAGTCTAAGCCCAGCGAGCCGCGCATGACATGAGTTTGTCCAGCGGTCGAGGCATGTGTGAGTTTGGATATTGAAGTCCTGCAAATGACCGTGGACGAGTTCGCGGATTACCAGATCGCGATTGGAAGCGCGGTGGAGCGGTATGGTGCCCTTTACTGGCTGCGGAAGAAAGGTCTCTTCTTTCGGCCCTTGCTTCTTCACGAAGCCTTTTCACCCTCAGCATCGGATTTACCTCCTCTTGGTCTTGGAGGATTTCAGTACATTGTGCCGGATTGGCACGAGGCGAATTCGACCATGAGGTTCCTCATACTCGACGACGTGCATGCTTATGCTTTGGGAAAACTTCAGTCCAAGCGAAGGCTGTTGATAAAGAATGCGGCCAAGCTTTTCGTGGTCCGTCCGATTAAGGAAATCGCCGAATTCCAAGAACAAGGGTTTCACGCTTATTCTTCGTTTTACCAGCGCACTCGCTATCAATATAAGCCGGAACGGACGAGAAGAAGCCAATTCGATCAATGGGCCGATGCCGTCCTCAAGTGTACCAAAGCCCTGGTTCTTGGCGGTTATGACCAAGGTGGGAAACTGAAGAGCGTCTCGATTTCACATTGGGTTGGGAAAAGCCTCTTGTACTCAACTTTCTTCAGCGATACCCCCACTTTGCAGAAGGGCATTGGAGAATTGATGTTCCATGTGTTGCGGGAGACTGCCAGTCGAACCCCCGGGATCGAAGATGTCATGGTCAGGAGATATCAAGGCGGGAACGGCATGGATAACTACTACCTTTTGAGGGGTGCCAGGCTCGTGTGTAGGCCCGCCAAACTCCGCCTCCATCCCGCGGCCAAATGGATACTCAAGTCGTGCTTTCCTGCAAGATATGCCACGCTAGGCGAAGGTCAAGAATTGGGACTCCTATCCGAAGAGGGTCACGGCACTTGCGGCCCTTTGAATGCTTGAATTTACGAAAATTGGCTTTCCGAGTGCAGCATAGGTCCTTGATGCAAAATGACTTCCATTCAAGCATCCTTGAACCGACAAAGCGGGTTGGAACCATGCTACGACGAGGCGCTTGTGACCAAGACAGATGACGCGCTTTGCCATAGTCATTTCGGCGGGGAGAATGCTACGCCCTCCACCGGAGTGCTCCTCGAAAGAAGGATGATCCTAGGCCGACATGCCAACGCTTGGCTCTGTCATGAGACTGCCTGCCCGGCATGGGATGATTTTCTCCGCGGTTGTGGAATGGGGCAATTCCAGCAATCCAGCCTCTGGGCTCACGCCAAGCAAATCGAGGGCTGGCAGAACCTTCGGGTGATCTTCGAACAGGAGGGACGAATTGATGGAGGTTTTCAGGTTCTGTGGCGGGCTACACGTTTTGGAAGGGTAGGTTATGTCAGCAAAGGACCTGTCTTGTCCTTCGAAGAGCCCGAGAAAGTGCAATTTAGTTCGGACTTATTGCTCAGGGTTATTCACTCTTATCAACTTATGGCAATGATCGTTCAGCCCCCAGACGAAACTCAACTGCTCGGCTTTTCTCTTGCGAAGAGCGGATTTGTCCCCGACCAGCTCATGAACGTGATTTCCTCAACCTGTATGGTGAATCTGACCGGGTCGTGTGGAGCATGGGAGACAGGCATCAGGCGGTCCAGGAAGGGGGAGATTCGCCAAGCGATACGCCGTGGGGTCACGATTCGAGAAGGTGGCGATGCCGACATTCCAAAATTTTTCGGCCTTATGAGCGCGACCTGTGCTCGACAGCGCGTGCGGCCCAATCCGGCGAGCGTGGAAGCGCTGAGGGATTTGGTGCGAGCATTCCATCCCCGGGGAGAGGTCCGCCTATCGTTTGCCTACTGTCAAGGTGAAACTATAGCGTGTCAACTGGATCTGAAATTTGGACGCCGCGCGACCACCTGGAAGAAGGGCTGGAACGGTTCCCATCCGAACCTGCACCCAAACGCGCTGCTCACTTACGAGTCGTTGCGTTGGGCCCAGCGCATGGGCTGCGAGTGCTTGGATTTCGCCGGAATGGATCGCTCCTTGGCCGAGAGCCTTTTGGCGCGGCGGCCGTTGACGGAAGCTCAAAAAATGGAACGTGATACATTCAACTTGGGGTTCGGAGCGAAGCCGCGCTTGCTGCCCCGCGCGGTTATCTACTGGCGGAATCCGCTCCTGCGGTTCGCATATTCGAAGGCCGTCGCGTGGCCTTGGGCTGCGCTCCACTGGGGGGGTTAGCGAAGCGTCTGGGTTCTTCATAAGTTGCCAGGTTCTGATCATCGGGCGTAATCCGACTGGACGCCCGGAGCAAGGCGCAGTAGAATGCCCGCACTCGTCGTCCTCGCGAGCGCGGTCGCCCGCCTTGGCCAGGTCGACGGTAAAAGCCTGAGAAGGAGTACGTATATGAAGCGGAACCTCATCTATATCGGCATCTGTATTACGGTAATATTTGCGGCAAGCCTGGCGATTGCGAAGGACAAGAAAGGCCCTATGACCGGCACTTGGGACTGCCAAGCTCACGGCGGCTCGCAGGGTGACATGGCCTTCACGCTCATTTTGCAACAGAATAAGGAGACCGTGGACGGAAGCATTTCTTCACCCATCGGGGGCACTCAAATCAGCTCCGGGACCTTTAAGAAGAACATGCTGGAAATCCACCTCG
>Ga0187865_1004551_pt1 | contig 10165 bp, 14 predicted proteins | sample June2016WEW_11_1_2_FD_132989 | JGI IMG/M metagenome (GOLD analysis project Ga0187865, IMG submission 132989) | Peatland microbial communities from SPRUCE experiment site at the Marcell Experimental Forest, Minnesota, USA - June2016WEW_11_100 | ecosystem: Environmental > Terrestrial > Soil >...
CCAAACCCAAACCGGAGAAAAAAGAAAATGGCCACTCGCCGTGCCCGCAGGGGCAAAGTTGTTTTCGTGCGGTCAAACCCGCGTCGCCGTCGTTCGCACCGCAGACATCGCAGGTCCAACCCCGCGTCCGGCCTGTCCAATCCGTTTCGTCGGCATCGCCGGCACCATCGTCGGGCCAATCCGTTCCATCGTCGACATCGGCGACGGAATCCCAGCATGGGCGGCGGACTTTCGCTCGGACGTAATCTGGTCGAAAAGGGAATCTCGATCCTCTCGGCGTCCACCGGATATTTCGGCGCGCTGTACGCCAACAAGTTGATGCCAGCAACGACTCTGCGCTATCGCGGTGCCATCTTCGCGCTGCTCGGCCTGCTGGCGTCAATGAAGATTCGCGAAAAGCATCTCCAGTACCTGTTCCTCGGTTTCGCCGTCGAAGGCGGAGTGGACGTGCTGCGCCAGAACGTCGGAACCTTTGCCACGTTGTCCGCCGATGATGCGTCCGAACACCTGATGGGCGCGGGGATGATTACTTCCCAGCGTGGATCTAGTGCTCTTGGCTTCGATCGCGGGGCGGGTCTGGGATACGATCCGGACAACATGAACGGCGAAAGTCTCGTCGGGGAAGCGCTCGTCGGCGTCGGCGGGCTCGGTCTCGATTCCAACTGGTGAACCTTGAGTGACAGAATCCGTCCGAAAGAGCTTCGGACGGAAATTGTCAAACATTGATCGGATTCGCTCCGAACGAAAGAGAGAAATGCAAATGCCTCCCTCCACCGCCCCGGCCAGCACTCAGGCCGAAAACGACATTTTCCGCCTCCAAGCCGCCGGGTCCTACGACCTCAACAAGGACAAGACTGCTCGCCGCTGGGCGTTGTGGTATCCGATCGTTCCGCGATACGGTGCTGCCACGATCCCGAATGTGATTGCGAACGTCCTCCAGTTGGCCAACGCCCCGGCTTGGATGAAAAACGTGGTTTCGGCCACCATCGCAACCGGTCGCACGTTTGTGGCTCAGCGCTTCAAGTACGCTTGGGTCCCCTACAACGCCGATACGAATGCCTATCTGGCGTCCACCGCCGGAACCGTTTCCAGCGCGATGGCTCAGGACTGCAAAAACCTTTTTGCGTCCATGTACACGAAATTCGGACGCCAGGGGGCTGCTGACGGCTTTGACGCCGAATTCCCAGGAATCGAGTGTCTTCCGTTCCAGTCCGACGTCATTGCTCCCGCGACTCCGACGCTGGCCCTGGATCATTTGGGGACCAGTGGTGGCGATCGCACCGGCGAGTTCCGATTCACCGTCCCCGTGATTTTTGGGCAGACCGTCCAGATTTCGCACTCGGTTGATTGGGGGAACGCACCAAACACCATTGCCCCATCGTTGTTCACGACCTCGACCGCCAACGGCGCCTCGAACTGGACCCTCATGTTCCATTGCGAAGGCGCGTTGACTCGTATCGGAGTGTAATCGCGACCGCAAATTTTCCGGATGCTAGCCTTGCGGGGTGATAGCGTCAAACGAGGGGGGCCCGCAACGGGCTCCCCTTTTTGCATAACCATTTTCCAAAAAGAGATTTTCCCATGCCTCCTCCCATCAATGCCGCCCAAAGCCCACTTGCCAACGGTAACGGGCAAAGCTCGTTTTACCAAATGGTCCAAACCGCAAAGGAGCGGGCTAAGGTCGCATGGCCTGACGCTCCGTCATTTCTCATCCAAATTCCGCCGCTGACCACAGTCACTCAGACCATCCAGATTTCGGGGGAGGGAGATTTTCTCTGCGAATACATGGTGGGCTCGATGTTCGCATACGATCCAAATACGTTGGTGGTCCAACCAGCAATCATTCGAGGCATCTATTTCAACATCAACGAGTCCGGGAACTCCCGCGATTTGTTTGATGCTCCTGTCCCCGCGCAGAATATTTTGACGCCGGGATATGGAAGCACCATTTTCGAGAAATGGAATCTCCGGAATTACTGGTTAAAGGCGACGTGCAATGTTCGGCTTACGGCGAACAACACCAACGTCGCCTATGCGCAACAATTGGAGATCTCGTTCCTCGGCCACCAGGGGCGCGGAGCGCCGGTCTGATGCTCGACCCCAGATCTTGGCCGGAATTTCCATTTCGGAATCTTGTCGGACAAACCGAAAACAAAAAGGTGGCGCTGCAAAAGGCGATGGCCCGCCCCGTTGGTCCGGTCAAGGTCGCGGGGGTTTTGAGTCTGATTTCCGAGAAGGTGATTCCGGCTGGCAGTTGGGCCAATCCGCAGGGATTATTGGACCAGCGAAAAACGATCAACGAAAATTATGATGGTGTGTTCACTTGGCATTTTGATGCCTACAAAGTCACCGACGGAGATTTTCCAAACGCATTTGGAATGACGCTCCAATTTGGAGTTACAAATCCGGGCGCTTGGTGGACGCATCGGCAACCGCTTTCGACCTTGGCAAGTCATTTGCCGGGTTTTGGTGAATCCGAAGCAGAATATCCTTTTTGCTATCAATCGCAAATCCGTTGGTCAATTCTGAATCACAACCCATTCCCTGTAACTCTATCCCTCTATCTCAAATATTGGGAGGCCCGTCGATGATTGCCGGACTCTACATCGCACTCCCGTCCCAAAACACACGAACCGTCTGGAAATGTGCAAAATTCCAGGCTAGCGCCGTTTCGGGGCAAATCCTTGTGAGTGCTAATGCTCCATTCCGCAACCTGAATCTGGAATGGGGGTGGTATCGCATCACCAAAATCCGTTTTTCCGCGAATTGGGCGCAGAACGACTACCAACGAATCATCGCCGATAACTCGCTAGAAACACCGTTGACCACCTGGGGGTCCATCGTTGATCAATATGGGCGCGATGTTTTGGACGAGCAATTGGATTTGACGGAATATTTTGAGCTGGACTGGCCGAAATATTGGAACAACACCCAAAAACAGAACAATCTGTTTTTCCAGGCCCGTGTGAATCTCGTTCCCGATCCCGAAATTTTGCAACAATACGGCGATGTAATCGAAATGCGGATGTTTATCCAGCTACAACATTTCACCAACCAGCATTGGATTGACGCGATCCGAGAGGAAAAAATCTAATGCCCACGGGAACCCGCTTGTTACTCCAAGCAAACGTCGGACAATTCGATTCCGTAACCACCTTGGTTTCAGCCAGATTATTGACTTTCAACAATTCGGACACCAGTGGTGGAGCCCTACGTAATTCCGTTTTCGCGGTTCGAGGCGCACCATCTTTGGCGGTTGGCGATCCTTTGCAAACGACTTTTGCCGCCAATTCTGGTTTTTTCATTCGGCGAGTACGCATTGCTTCCGAGCAAGGATCCTACGGAGCCAAAACCCGGAACCGTGGCGGTTGGAAATTGACCGGTAGTACTCCGGCATTGATTCCGCTTTCCGGATACATTCAGCTTTGGTTGATGAACGGAGCCACCAACCAAACGATTCTAAAGATGTACGAAACCGATTCGATTTCGACACTGAATGAATGGCAGGACGCGAATATTTTGATCCCCCCGTCCGGCGGCGGTGCTCAAAATGTTCCGCTATTTTTGGCCGCACAATACAATGTGGACGCCGATTACATCGACATCGCAACTCGCTTGGTTGCGACCGATCCTATCCAATTCCGGATTGAATTGGAAATAGATTGCGTTGCGGGAGGCGTAACCCCGCCGCCGACCTATCCTCCGACCGTTCCGCTCGCCCGCGAAAACTGGACGTTGGGCGGGAGTGTCGTCGTGGCATCTCTGACCCAAAGTACCTACCGCGCACGATACCGCAACAATTTCGGACAACCGATCAAAAGCATTCAGGTCGGGTATTACTTTGGTGCCGCCGCCAGTAATTCCGAGATTTTGGGGGCGTTTATTGGTGACGGCACGTTGAGTGGATCCCAAAATCTTGACGCGGCTACCTGGGACCAGTTGCTTTTTTCCGGCAATCCCACGTTTACCCCTGGCACCGGCTATGATCTGAATTCGGTTGGATATATCGTCTCCGATGTCGGAACCCTGACGCATCCGATTCCGGTAGGATCCGACTTCGTGGTTTCGAGCGTTTTGGATACGGGTTTTACATCGCTAGGCGATACGACAACCGAAACCGGAGCAACACCCCTTTCCGGCATCCTACAAGCGGCATCCGAAATTGCGGGCAATTTCGGAAACACCAACGGAAATACTTGGAGTGCAAATTCTCCGCAACCACAATTCGTACTCATGATGGGGTTTTAAAAATGGGCACGCCAGTTTTGCAGGTCGGAATTTTTGGAGACGATGTTTCCACCACTCTGAACAACGACCAGACTCACGATGGGTGGATTTACCAAGTCAACCTATCTGGTGGAGGGAAATTCAATTGTTCGCCGCATGGTTTTGTCGGAGCAACTGCCCAAACCCAACTCTTGCGGCTGAACGCGATTCTTCCAGCCATTTCGTCGGCCTACGATGTTTTTGGAATTCAGATCTGGTCCCACAACAACGTCGATTTAGTCGCCAATTACGCTGCGATTCAATCCGCGATTCAATCCGCCGTCGCGGCAATTCAAACCGCCGGGAAAGGCTGGTTTGTCAATTTCCTAACTCCCCCCGGAACAACGTATTCCGGGACATCGGCGTATGCCACGGCCTGGCAGAATCTACGCATTTGGGCCAGTGCCGTTTACGCCGGAAAAATGGTTGATACTATTTCATCGGTCGCCGATCCCATCAATCCATTAAATTGGGCGGCTTCCCAAACCAGCGACCAGTTTTTGCCAAACGGCACTGGTGCTGTTTCTCTGGGGGCTTCGGCCACCCCGCAGATCAAAACGATTTTGCAAAATTACGGATACGCGGTATGAATTCCCAGAGCGAATCCAGCACCGATTCGGTGTTTTCTTCCTCCGATGCTATTTATGGCGGCGGTGCCAGTGGCGCGGGGGGCGGCGGTGGTGGGAGTTCTTCCCCCGGAATGGCGGGTGCCGCCGCGATCTTGGAAAGTTTTCCCTATTCGCAGGGGGTTTGGGAGCAAGATACTGCTGGCGATTTATGGGCGGATGCTCCCCCGCTGTCTTTCGTGAACTATTTCCCCACGAATCTTTTCACCAAGCTCTATTGGTTCGAACAATTTTTCACACAAAATGCGGGTCACCAAACGGGGAATATGTCCATCTGGGGAATATCCACATCGGCACCGGTCAAGATTTTTGAGGGGGGGATTTTGGATGGTTCAGGAATCCCAGAGAGACATACCTTTCCGCTTCCCCTGGACCTTTCGCCCTATCAGGCCCTGGCCCTGGTTTCGGACGGAGCATTAGGAAGCGGTGTCAGTGGATACAATCTCGTATCCCAAAGCAAATCCGCGCCGAATTCCCCCGGTTTTTCGGGGGGGATTTTGGCTGTTTCGGATTACGGCTTTCTCGGTGTTCACACGGGCGGCGCAAATACCCCCTATTCCGCGATCCCTGTGATTCCCGCCGAATCTCCGCAATACTATATGTCTCTCTGGTCCAGACTAGGAGTTTTCTAAAATGCGCCTCTCCAAAATCCTCCTTGCGTTCGCGGGTCTTATTTTTTCCGCCCCTAGCGGGAATTACCTGGTTCATTCCTATTGGAGCGACGGACGTGCCGCGCCACCGTTCGGCTACGTTTCCGCAGATTCGTTGGTAATCACCAACCCTCCGGATATCGGGATCGCCGGGACCAATGGATCCGGTGCGATCATCCCGTCCATCGTCCTCAAGGGAGACACGAGCACCTATTCTGTGACGCAACTCCAGGGGAGCAATCAGGATTCCGGATACAATGCCGCTATTTTTGGTGAATCCAATCGAGGTCCCAAATCATACGCCTTTTTCATGGAGGGTCAAAACAATGATGGAAGCGGCTCCAATATTGATGCCGCACACGTTGAAGGAATTGGGAATTTCCTGGCTCTTGGGTCAAATATCGAAGCAACACACGTCGAAGGTGGAACCAATGGAGTCGGCGGAGGTTCCGATATCGAGGATGCGCACATTGAAGGCGAGTCGAATCAATTCGGAATCCTCGACAATTTCTACGCAACGCACCTGGAAGGCGAAACGAATAGAATTGGCGATACGACAAATGGTGCGAATGACCATTTTGAAGGGGAATCGAATAGCGTAAACCACGGAACGACTATCGGAAGCTCTCATATCGAGGGGAACGATAACATCATCGGGGAAAACGGTTCCTATAACTCGATTCACGTCGAAGGCGAGTCGAACACTATAGATTCGGGCGTTAGTGCTTACGCTTTCCATATCGAAGGTTTGGATAATTACGTCGGAACTATTGGCGATGGAATTTTCCACCTCGAAGGCGAGGATAATCGCATTGATCCTGGGGCCGAATGTGCAGGGTGTCATATCGAGGGTGAAACCAATGAGGCTTTTTCGCTTGCTTATTGTGCCCACGCGGAAGGCAATGATAATCAAATCTCTGGATCATACAACCACGTCGAAAACCAGGGAAATGCACTTGATAGCACCAGCCAAACGAGCCACGCGGAGGGGTTGTATAATAGAGTTTTAGGCGGGTCGGGAAACCATGTAGAAGGTGGATTAAATCAGTCTGGAGCGCTGGGGGCTAATTACAACCACTCGGAAGGATACGGCACCGCCGCTTTTTCGCTTGCCGCGCATTCCGAAGGTCAATACACTATCGCGGAAGCACAGGCAGCCCATGCGGAAGGAATTGGGAGCGTAGCCGCTGGGGCCGATTCCCACGCGGAAACTGGTGCTGTCGCCTATGGTCTAGGATCGCACGCCGAAAGTTTTTCGCGAGCGAACGGAGATTATTCCCATTGTCAAGGCGTTGGAAATACTTGCCATTTCGGCCAATTCATTGGTGGTCGTTATGGTGCCGATTTAGGCGAGAATGACACAGTACCGACTCCGGGACAAACCATTTTCGGCCTAGGCTGGGGGACATCGGGTAGCAGTAATACCGTATTTCGGGTTATTGATAGCGGCTCGATCTACCAAAATTTCCGAAACGCGCCTTACCTCCAAACGAATTCCAACGGCGAGATTGTCCCGGCCACGGCGCCCACTTTTGCCGATTCGTCCCGCGCCTCTCACATTGCGGACTCTGCGAAGATCGTACCGCTTCATCAAATTGATAGTATGATTACCTTCCAAAGCGGAGTGGTACTTCCCTATCGCACAATTAACAACCACCGCGACACGGTACGTGCGACGGATGCCATTTTGGCGCATACGGGGAGTCTTGCAGATACCATAGTATTTTTACCGACCACGCCAGGCCGAATTATAAACATCGTGCGAGCTGACAATGGAACTAGTTCGATACTATTATCTGCCAACATTAACGGGGTTACTACATGGAGCGTAGTAACCGCGTGGGGACATATAAACCTCATTGCGCTGACGGCTACTACATTTATCACGATAGGGAATAATTGAATGAACCCCTCCGATTTCGCAAACACCTATCAAACCGCCGCGCAAACCGCGTCGGATGCTACGGGGATTCCGGTGCTATTGATCCTGGCCCAAGCGGCGCTCGAATCCGGCTATGGCGCGCACGCCCCCGGCAATGCTTTTTTTGGAATCAAAGCGGGGAAGAGTTGGACAGGCGCAACGCAATTGCTACCTACGCACGAATTTGTAAATGGCGTCAAAGTCGCGATCCAAGCTCCGTTCCGTGCCTATTCCTCTCCCGCTGACTCGTTCGCGGATTGGGCGAATTTCATTAAATCGAACGAGAGATATGCTCCCGTTCTCGCTGCATCCGATTCCGTTTCGGCGGCTAAGGCACTGCAATCCGCTGGATACAGTACCTCCCCCACCTACGCCGATTCATTGATTGTGGTCGCACATAAATTGGTCCCATCGGCGATTGATGCGCCAACCTACGCGGCTTCCTTGGCAAGGGTCTTGGGCGCCCAAGCCAAAAAGGACGCCGCCGCCGTGGCCCAGGTTGCGACCTCTGGCCCCGGCTTGGCGGTTTTGGCCCTTGCGGGAATCACCGGGGCGGTGTATTTTATCTCTCGGAGCTACACGGGGGGGGGGTAATATGGACGACGGGGGTCAGGTATCATTCGAGGACGATCCGGACGGAGACGCGGGCCGGATCATTTTCGACGAAAAATTTGAACGTGTCGCAGGAATGCTCGACGATGAGATTTCCGAGCGCGTCGAGGCAATTTTCGGCGAGTGTACGCAGTGGAAATGTGCCGTGTATCACAAGAGAGACGGAATTTCCCAAACTACTCTCGTCGGTAATTTCGACAACGATATCCCCGACCCCGAAAGCATCGGCAAAAGGTGTGGTGGTGGTAAGGTGCGTTATCTTTTGCGAGCCAAGAAAGGCAAAACCAAACTTTTCCAGGACTTTACCATTCACCTGGACCAGAGCTACAATCTCGAAGCTGCGAAATACAAAGTGGACGCGGAACGCGAAATCTATTCCCGTGCGCCGTCCGGCGTTGGTAACGATTCCGCGGCCCAGGCTCTTGTAGGATTCGCGACTCGTTCGATGGAGATTTCAGCGACAAAACCGGATAACTCCATGGAAATGTTTCGCTTCATCGCTGACCAGCAATCAAAATCCGAAGAGCGCATGGCTCGGATCCTGGAGAAGATCGCCGAACGCAAAGAGCCGACGCTCGCCGATAAAATTGCGGAATGGAAAACGCTTCAAGAATTGGGATTGTTCGGCGGAAACAATGATTCCAAGGGGATGATAACCGAAATCGCCGAAATCGTGGCACCCATTGCTCAAACTCTCATCGAAGTGCTTTTGGGACGCCAAGCAAGCTCTGCGACCCCCGCCGCTCAAATCGAGCCGCCGAAAGACGCGATTACCCTAGATTCTCTGGCCAAAGAAATTGTAGGGAATACAGATTACTGGATAGAGACTTGTTTCCCGGTTTCGACGGGGAACGCTCTCAAGGATCGTGCCGCAAAAGCAAAAGCGGAATTGGTGCAGAGCCGCGCGAAAGCGGATCCGAACGTACAAGCGTTGATGCGTTCGGAATCGCATCTGCGATACATTTCACAGAATATCGGAGAGACGAGGTTCGCAAAATTGTTGGAAATTCTGCGATGAGAAAGATATCCGAATACCGTCGGAAGATTCTGAATCTCCATAGCTATTCAGCTAAAAAGCTGGAAAAACTACTTGGACAGTCTTTGAAAATGTACGAAACAAACCCCAATGAGATATTGGGAAAACTTGTTGTGAATCTGGACGCGGAAAAAACTCGTCGCGAAAGCAATGATGGTACCTTGAATCCCATCCGGGGGAGTGGAATGTTTTCGCGACTGGCGGAATTGACACCAGTAGTCCAGGCTGGCGAACCGGAAGTCTACGCCAAACCCAAGCCAGTTTTGGTAATTCATTTTTATAGTTCTCGGAAGATTCGACAAGTTTCCAGCGCAAAAACTGATTATATTGTGTCCAATATCCCGCATGATGGGAGACATTTAGCTGGCAAATTCACTTGCAATGCGGGCCCGATTCCTTGGGCGGAAATGCAAATCATTGTAGATGCGTTGATTATTCCGGAAGTAAAGAATCTCACAATTCGGGACCAGCATGGAAATATCTGGTCGAAGGAGTTTGGAGTATGAGTATCCTTTCCGACCTCCTGGCCAAAGAGGGGAAAAATATCGCCCGCCAATGGGCTATCGAATCAATTCCCGGAATCGCGAAAACGATTTCGGAAAAACTGGGGAAAGTCCCCTTAACGGTTTCTCCGGAAGAACTCGAAACTCTTCTGAAGAAACCCTTGCTCAACACCATCAAAAAAGGAACCTGAAATGTCCGCTTTCGTCGAACGCATTGCCGAACGTCTCATCACCGAAATTCCCCACCAGTTTTTCCTGGAGAAGGCGTTGGAAGTCCTCAAGAACGAATCCGAAACTTTCGCTCCCATCCTTGCCGCCGAAGGAATCAAGCTCGTTACGCCGTTCCTGACGACAAATCCCGAAATCGCTTCGGCTCTCGTCCTGGTTGGCGTCGATCTGACGGATTCCGCTTGGGTCGAGGCCCGCATTCTTGATGTGCTGGGCAAGGTCGAAAACGTTTTCGATGCTCCCACCGCAATTCCTAGCCCTCCGGCGGTCTAAAAATGCACGCGGAAAATTTCCCGGAAGGCTCGATCTATGGCGACGGACTA
>Ga0187865_1004560_pt1 | contig 10140 bp, 8 predicted proteins | sample June2016WEW_11_1_2_FD_132989 | JGI IMG/M metagenome (GOLD analysis project Ga0187865, IMG submission 132989) | Peatland microbial communities from SPRUCE experiment site at the Marcell Experimental Forest, Minnesota, USA - June2016WEW_11_100 | ecosystem: Environmental > Terrestrial > Soil >...
TCATCTCTGCCTCCTTACTGCTTAAATCAATAAGAAAAACAGAGAGATGATGACCAATAACTCTTTATCTGTCAAACATCACTTTGGTACGTATAGCAGGAAGTAGTTCGGAAATTGGTTAGGTGGAAGAACCATATCTGCTTTTTTGCATGTTACATACGGCATTCAATAGACCTTCGAAGTGCCGCTTTGTCCGCGTTCGTATTTGATATAAATAGAAAGAATTGTACGAATGAAACGCCGTAAACAACACTCCCAGTTATCAGTATTTCAATAATTACATTTTTCGTTGCAGAATAAAAGGCGTGAATAGAAAGGTTTCATAAATAAGGGCAAGAAATTTTCAAAAATTTAGGAAGCATAATTTGGCCGCTAGGTGCTTCTCAGCATGTTTTACATCAAAATAATGTTAGTGGGGAAATTCAAAAGAAATATTAAGGTGTTGCTCGAAATAGCGTCTCTTTAATGCGCATTGTGAATTTTCAAAAAAACAGGAAGCATATTTTGGCCAATGCCGATTTGGAAGCATATCTTGGCCAAAGCGGTCAAATTATGCTTCCTGTTTCACTCACTTTGGCAGCAGTGTCTCCACGAGAGTTGCCCAGTAGCTTGCGCCCACGGGCAGGATACGGTCGTTGAAATCATACAAGGCCTGGTGTAGTCTGCCAGTTTCCTTTGGATTTCCGCCACCGATCCCCATGTATGCTCCCGGTTTCTCCTTGAGGAGAAACGCAAAATCCTCCGAGGTCATGACAGGTGTGATGTCGGTGAAGACCCGATCCTGTCCCGCAACCAGGGTCGCGGCCCGGATGGCATCATCAGTCTCCCGATCCGTATTAATGAGAGGTGGATAGCGTCTCTCATAGGCCATGTCAACGGTAACGCCAAAAGAGGCTGACACGCCGCCGCATATCTCGCGCATGCGTTCTTCCACCATATCCTGCACCATATGGAGGAAATGACGCGTTGTCCCCCTGAGTCTGACCGCATCGGGAATTATGTTGTAAGAGGTGCCGCCGTGAATTTCTGTAACACTGATAACCGCAGCCTGTACCGGATTAATATCGCGGCTCACTATGCTCTGAAGAAGGTTCACCAGATAGGCTGAAGCGAGGATAGGGTCCTTCACATTCTGAGGGGTGGCGGCATGTCCGCCCTTCCCTCTTAATTCTATATCGAAGACATCGTAGGCTGCCATCATGGGGCCTTTGCAGATGGCAAACGTGCCTTCCGGTAAAACGGGAAAGTTGTGCAGGCCAAAGACGGACCGGACCGGAAACCGGTCGAAGAGCCCCTCCCGGATCATTCTTCCCCCTCCCCCCTCGTTTTCCTCGGCAGGCTGGAAGATGAAGTGGGCCGTCCCGCGAAAAGTATCACTCCCGGCAAGATACTTCGCCGCCCCGAGGAGCATGCTCATGTGGCCGTCATGACCGCAGGCGTGCATCTTCCCTTCATTGCGAGAAGCGTAAGGAAGACCGGTTGCTTCCGTAATGTCAAGAGCGTCCATATCGGAGCGGAGGCCTATGACCGGAGAACTTCCCTTGCCCCTCTGGATGGTTGACACAATACCCGTACCGGCAATACCCCGATAAATATCGAGACCGAAGGAGATCAATCTCTCGGCCACGTAGTCGGACGTCTCCTTTTCCGTAAAGGCCGTTTCCGGGCAGGCATGGAGTTCACGACGCCACCTTGTCATTTCCTCCGTCATCACCCCAATCTTGTCATGGACCGCCATCGTTTGCCTCCTATTTTTCCCTTAACTCAATCGCCGCATCGCTCTTTTAGCGCGGCAATGTCGTCCGGAGCGAAGTTGAGTGAATCCGATTGCATCAGCCTGTACATTATGGACTTGGGATTATCGTTATGCTTCAATCCCAATGCATGGCCGAATTCGTGGGCCAGCACCCGTACCAGTCTGTTCTCATCGTCAAACTGGTAGATTGTAATTGTCCGCTTGCCGTCCTTGCTGACATAATCTCCCCCGCAAAACTCGCTGCCCAGTCTCTTGCCCGTATCCAGGGATTTGACGACGTCAAGGTTATAGTTGGTGGCAATATCATTTATAACAATAGTCATGTTGTTGAGGATATCCGCGATCATTTTCACTTCTTCCTGGCGCGCCCGCAGGTTTTCGCGCATGTCATTCAATTCTCCCTTCTCCGCCGTCATCCGCCTGTAGACGGCTTCTGTTAATGCGCCTCGCTGACGCCCGGCTTCAAGTTCGGCATTGTAGGCGCCGAGACGTCTATTGTAGGCGTTAGAGTCATCCGCTAGGGCTGAATTTTTCCTTTCGTATTCCGCCTTCAGGTTTTCAAAACGAACCTTCATATCATCATATGTGCCTTTGGTTGTCCCAATGGAGTAGTGGAGTTTTTTAAGTTTGTCCGCAGCCTCCTGCCTGTAGTCATAGACGAGATTGATCTCTATCTTGCCGTCAGGTTCCTCCCGGAAAAGCGCGCGGGCGTACGGTTTTCCCCAGATTGACGCAGCCTTCCCGGCCGAATCGGCAAACTCCTGGCGGCTCAATCCGAACCTTGCATCTACTGTGCCTATGCGGTAGGTCAGCGGCTTCTGGCACGGGCGGGGCATGCGATAGTATATTATGACAAGGACAATCAGAGTGATAAGAAGGAGATAGACCCTCAGACTGCTTCTTCCTGATGAGCCCAGCATTCCAGGACGGCTGATTGCATGTTTCATAGCATTCGCATTTGATCCCGGCGAAGGCAGTAATCCAACAATTATTCCCTGGTTCCCCACCGGGACCTGACTCGACTGTGATTAAGATGCGTTATCTCGCCCGCGGAGTATAATGGGAAAGATACTGAGTGTCAATTGTAAATGCCTACCCCGGCAGCTAGCCCATAAGCTATTTCGGCAGTGCCCTGAATTATGACACGATAGTCGAATTATTATTGGGTAAATGAAAAGATAGCGTCACTAAAATACTGCATTCGTTAAAAATACCCTGTCAGACTGACACTCAGACTGATGCTTGACATAATCAACGGGGCATCATATAGTAAATTAACTTTTAGAGCCGGTTATTGTCCGAGTCCCCTACCCCAGAGCTTAAAAAGGGCACTGGGTTTTTTTAGGGCTGAAAGAAATTTCCTCACAAGCGGCATAGACCACGCCGTATGAAGGCAGGTTGAATATGGCAAGGCAAAGTCAAAACAAGTTCATTAAGAGGCAAAAGGAACTTGAGCGCATGCGAAAAGCAAAAGAAAAGATGCTGAGGCGTCAGGGCAAAAAAGACAGGGTGATGGAACCTGATGAGGCGCCAGCATCAGGCGAGCCGGCAGATCAGCCCTGAAAGCCCCATGCGATTGAATATCAGCAGTTTGACAAGTGCCCTTAAACAGTCTCCGCTGCCGCAGATATTTGATTCCTACACCGGTGATAGAGCCTGCTTCAAGTATTCTGCACGGACCGCGGTATCCATAGAAAAAAGCGCCTGTCTTCAGTTATTCCCCATTTTATATAGCGAAAACAAGGCAGTATCCGTTATTTAGAAAAGCAAAAATTTAAATATACAAAATAAGAATAAACGAATATAATGCCCCAAATTAAATGAAGGAGATGTTATGAATATTTATGTAGGGAACTTGGCTTACACCGTTACGGAAGAAGATTTACGTCAGGCTTTTGGAGAATTCGGGCAGGTAGAGTCCGCTTCTATCATTAAGGACCAGTCCAGCGGCCATTCCAAGGGATTTGGATTTGTGGAGATGCCGGGGGCGGAAGAAGCACAGGCGGCCATCAGCGGTCTCAATGGCAAGGAAATGAAGGGACGGAAGCTGAACGTGAATGAGGCTCGTCCCCGCACTGAGGATCGCCGCGGTAGTGGTGGCGGTGGAAGACGTCCCGGCGGTAGACCACGCTATTAGTAGAATTCCCATACTGCTATTAAGAGCTTTGAAAATTTCCCGTCTTGTCATTTCGACCCCTTCGGTTTACTCAGGGTAAACTCCGGGAGAAATCTTATTGACCGTTGACAATCATAAGATTGACACGTCGCTGCCCCTTCGCGTCGCCCGGGGCTGCGGCTCATCATGGCAATGAGACCAGGAGCAGATTTTCGAAGTTCTCAAGTGCAAGAAAATATATTGTGACTATACCAATCGCGGAGTTGATTGGCGGAAGTGTCCCCTATATCGCCTCAACTATCTTATGCCATGAATAAGCGCCAAACTTTACTTATCTTTCTTTTGCCGGTCATTTTTTCCACCGGTTTGCTTCTTACTTCTTGTATGGAAGAGGGAGAAGTTATTTCCAAGCCGGACGAATTCAAGCACGTCTATGAGGCCAGCGAAAATAAGCTCCTTCAGGCTATCGCACAGGTATTCAAAGACAAGGGATTCGGTACTACCGCGATAAATCAGGAGACGAACCAGGTGGAATCGGGTTACCTGATTCAGGATGACTGGAGGACCAAGGGCATAGCCCATGTAAAAAAGATAAACTGGAAAGAATGTGAACTTGTGCTCTCCGTCATTACCGAGAAGAAGATCTCAAACGGCTGGGAAATGCGGAGGCTCCTCGGGAAAAAACAGTACGACAATTTTTTCGACGCCATCGAGCTTCAGCTTTATCAAGAGATGTATAAGGTCAAGTAGGGAGGCGGCAGGAACAGGCATATCACCTGTGCCAATGCTTTCTGTTGTGCGTGTGAAATTGCTCGACGATACGTTCCATTTCATGGGGAGCGATAATCTTGCGATCGATAAAAAAGCTGCCGATGAGGGGCTGCAGCATTCTCTGTCTCGCGAGCAGAATGGTCAGTTGATAACTGCTGATGTACCCGCAGCGAAGAGCGCATTCACAGAATTTCTCGCCTGTGCGTCGCATAGAGATAATTGACCGGATATCGTTCTGATCCAACCAATCCCAACGTACGGCAATGTTGCCAACCATGGGCCGCTTGCTTTTTTGCCACACAATAGCCTCGATCAGGTTTTTCATCGATATGATGCCGCTATAGTAGAGAAAACGACCAAGAAGAAGCTGTTTTCTCGGAAGCCCCCCCTGCCATAGATGTTCACTCACGCCCTGATACCTGCTTCGATGAGCGCTGCTTCCCGTCCTTCTTTGATCATGCGACTCATGCGTTCTCTGCCTCCTTCTTGCTGACTCATAATCATGGGCCCGGTGGGCGACACAACCGCTATGCGAGTATCTCCAGGCACATTCAAGAAATGTGTTCAACTGATTGTAGGCGAGGTTCACTTCTCTGAAGCGCTCTGCCAGGCTTAAGGGCGATTCGGCAAGCGCTGTGGCACGATCAGGGTGGGTCTCGAAAGCCCTTTTCCGGTACGCTCTCTTCAGCCTGGAAGCCTTGAGGTATTTCAGGAAATCTCCGGAAACATTTGCATCGGTTCCGAACAAGATATTGCAGGCCCTGTAAAGGTCTGATGATGTGGACGCCGTCTTGTCCTGCATTCTTTCTCCCCATTCGATTGCTACCGATTCGTTCGATATGTGAGCAAGAGAAATAACGACGGCTTGAAGCTCTCCGCAAGAAGCTGCGGAGAATGCGCTCGCTACCGAATTCAATTAAGGATGTTCCGATCAACCTGATTTCTATTTATCATGGACAGCGCCAAAATCGCAAGAAGGAAAAGGGAAAGAGGATACCATGACTGGATTCAGAGGATACTGCATTTATCAAGGGTAAAACGGTCAGTCACAGGGAATTAAACCTCACCCATCCAGCTTGCGGTGTATTCGTAAAGGCTAGGCGGCTTTTCGATCTTAGGCTCCTTAATGTCCCACTTGCCTTTCAACCCAAGTTCGCCCGCGGTCATCTCGAAATGACACATGGCGATGCCCATATCCACCCGTTGCAAATCCGCTATGTTTAAGAGTTTGAAGGCAAGGCTGTCGCCGTACCCCCTGGTACGCTGCATATAGAAGTGCCAAGAATCACCATCTTTGATAATTCTCCATGGTTGCTTGTTTGAAGCGGATGGCCCTATACGCACCATTTCGAGAGACGCTGCATAGGGACCGGCTTCATCAGGCGAGAGAGGAATACCAACTTTCTCTCGGAAGAACAAACTCTCCCAAGGCCGCCGGTTATGTCCTCCCACAAGCTGACGTATTGTGACCCCAGTTTGCCCCTTCTCCAAAATATATCCAACGGAAGTTACGGCAGGCACAAGTTCTTCAACAGTCGCGGAAATCTTTTTTGCAAAGCTGCCCCTAGTGAAACTACCTCCCAGCCAGCATGTGCCGAGCCCAATGTCCGTCGCAAAAAGAATTATGCTCTCCATCATGTAGCCATAGTCTTCTAGGTTCTTCGGAGAAGGCCCCACAGCGCCCACGATAAATCCTGTGGCGCCCTTGATAAATCCGTATGTGCCCAGTTCCTTCAGGGCCTTTCGGTCCTGATCCATTGCTGCTATAAGTTTAAAGCGCACCATTGCGCCGAATGGTCCTGCGCCGATCGCAGACAGAAAATCGGATAGCCGCTCCCTCTCTTCTTTCGCGATGGACTTATCAATATATGTCCGGCAGGAAAAGCGTTTACGGATGATCTCCGTTACGGGTTCACTGTAAAACATGATTTCTCACCATTCACTTTAGTTCCCGATTATAAAATCCCCCCAACCCCCTTTATAAAGGGGGCGGACGGGTAATTTCACCTAAATAAAATGGATAATCGAATTCTGAATTCTCATCATCATGGGAATGACTAGTTGAATATACTCATCTCAGACGCTAAGCTATGTGCCGGACGCGGGCTGGCGCGCCGGCACAGTTACGAACATACGGCCCACGCATAGGGCGGCGGCGAAAAGCATAACGCCGCGATACCCCCATCCCTGGGCAATGATACCGCCGAGGATCGGACCTACGGCATTGCACAAATTAAGGGTAGACTGGAAGATGCCTCCGGCAGTACCCTTTTCTTTCCCGCCTCGCAAGACAATCAACAGAGCGCCGACATATAGACATGACCACGCCACTCCCAGTACCACCTGCAATATAACCAGGGAAAACCGGCTTGTGAAAAAAGCATACGATAGGAACACAAAAATTGAAAGCACTTGACCATAGAAAAAAGTCTTGAATTCGGAAAACCTCTCGAGCTCGCGCATGACCAGAAATTGCACGACAAAATTAATGCCCCATAAAAGACCGATCCAAAAACTATTGAGTCCTATGGAAACCAGATATAGCGGGAAAATGACCCATACCGCGCTCGCCCCCAGGTGCCTCAGAAATACGGCAAGATAGACCTTGTAGTCCCGGCGCATTACGAACCACAGATTGGGAGGTCTGGAGAACTCATGCGAAGATACTTTCCGAAAGGCCAGGGAGATAAAAAAGGCCAGGAGGCAAAACAGAAAACTCAGCCAGAAAAGAATTTTGATATCGCCAACGAATGCTGACGCGGCGGCTCCGAAAATCCATCCCAGTGACCCGTAGGAGCTATACTTACCCATATTAGCGCCGCACTCAAAGGCATAGGTGATAGTTGCCGCGACCGCAATGCCGAGGGCAAATCCTACGGCTGCCCGCACGATAATTAATTCCGGGACACTGTGCGCCATGAGCTGGGCTGCAAAGGCCACGCTGCTCATCAGAAGCCCCCACCGGAGAAACACAAGCCTTCCGAGATGGTCGGACTTCCATCCCGAAATCAGAGAAGAAAATAAGAAAGCGATCCCATAGGCGGAGCCCACAAGGCCGACTTCAAAGTCGGATGCCCCAAACTGTGCACCCAGGAGGGGAATAAAAATAAATGAACTCATCGTAGCGAAACTGAGAAAAAAATTAACGAGGCCTATGAGCCACCGGTAAGACCACTCCCCTGCCTGATCTTCTTTCTCTATAATAATATTTTGTTCCAACATGATGGTTCTTTCTCGCATAAATGCGGGTGTCAAATCAATTCGTGCAAAAACAGAAAAACCCCGGAAGTGCCTCCGGGGCTCATTTTCTTAATCGCCGGGAACATATTATCTAATTCATCGCTCTTATATCCCTCTTGTCCTAATCCCGATCCTGCAATGTATCCGGCTTCTTCGGAATTATGAGCCACGTGTCAAAGTAGGCGGGAATTGCAAACCCAAATGATAATATGACAAGCAGAGTAAACTACCACCGACCTTGTCGGTGGCCTTAAAAATGCGGCAAGCCTACAGACAATGTCCTTCGCCTTGCCTGATAAGGATTGAAACGACTACTCTAAAATATTGTTCACCAATATTGTTGGTTCACTTAAGATTTGGGGACTCCGCCCCCACGCCCTACCGCTATGTCAGCGGTTTTGACAGATAAATAAAAATAATTCTTATCAAAGTGGGATCCAAGTCGGGATACTCTCCGATGCCCCCGCAGACGCCGCCTATTTTTTTTCAGCATCCAAAAGATATAATCTTTTCATTTCAGCGCCATTTTGAAATCAATTAATCATCTTTTGCAGCGGCCGACACCTTGCTTTTCGAACGGGTCTTTTGTTCCTTCATGATGCGCATCGTTTCGGCTATTTCCTTGGCTGTGACGCCCTTTCTGATCTTTTCCATCTTCTCCATGACCTCTTGAAAGCGAAGTCCTTCCGCCGCGCTTATCCACTCCAGGCTTAGCCTTTCTGTCCGGAGGCCCATCTTTTCCATCTTCTTCCAGATGCGTTTGATACGCCGCTCCGTCCACTGATTAGCGTTCATGTAGTGGCAGTCGCCGATGTGACAGCCGGATACAAGCACCACGGGAGCACCTTTGGCGAAGGCGCGCCAGATAAACTTCTCGTGCACCCTTCCGGAGCACATGGTCCGGATCAGGCGGCTGTTGGGCGGGTACTGAAGCCGCGAGACACCGGCAAAATCGGCGCCCGCATAGGAGCACCAGTTGCATGCGAAGACCGGCATCCTCTCGGCGGCATTTCCTTCGAGGACGGCGTCAATCTGAGCCTCTATCTGCGCGTCTGTAAAATGATTCATCATAATGGCCATGGTGGGGCATTCGGCCGCGCATGTACCGCACCCCGCACACGCTGCTTCGGTCACTTCCGCTGCTATTTTCGCCTTTGTATCCACGCTGATGGCATTGTACGGGCATACCTTTGCGCACAGGCCGCAGGAGTTGCACAGTTCGGAATCAACTGCTGCTGTGATCGCCTCCACAGTGAGCGAACCGGGATTCATGAGGCGCATTGCCCGAGCAGTGGCTGCAGAGGCCTGGGTGACGGAATCTTTTATGTCTTTAGGACCTTCGGCGCAACCGGCAAAGAAGATCCCCCGTGTTGCTGAATCCACGGGCTGCAGTTTCGGGTGGGCTTCCATGTAGAAGCCGTCCGAAGTTGTCTGGAGGGACAGCATCTCCTGAATAGATTTCATGTCTGATGTTGGCTCCAGGCCTACGGCGAGGACAACCATTTCCGTGCGGTGGCTCTCCAGCTCATTTGTCGCCGTGTTTTCCACTGTCAGTATCAGATCCCGCGTTGCGGTGTCCTGCTTTATGTCACCGGGAAGGCCCCTGATGTAACGGACACCCATACCCTTGCTTCGCCGGAACAGATCCTCGAATCCCTTGCCGAAGGCTCGGATGTCAATATAGAAAACCTTCACTTCCATGTCCGGATAGTGTTCCTTGAGCATGATCGTGCTCTTCACAGTGTTCATGCAGCAGATATTCGAGCAGTAAGGCCGGCCCCGGCGCTGGGATCGGGATCCCACGCATTGGATGAAGGCGACGGACTTAGGAATCTTGCCATCCGTCAGGCGGATGACCTTGCCGCTCGTAGGCCCGCCGGCATTGATAAGCCGCTCCAGCTCCATGCTCGTCAGCACGTTCTCATAACGTGTGTAACCATACTCATCAAGAACGGTAGGATCATAGGCCTCCATGCCCGTGGCCACGATGATGGTGCCGACGTCGAACTCCATTTCCTCATCGTTCATGTCAAAGTCGATGCAGTGTTTCTTGCATTTTTCGATGCACTTTCCGCAGATGATGGGATTGTGGCCCAGGCACCGGGTGATATCCACGGCATATGCCGAAGGCACTGCCTGCGGGAAAGGCGAATAGATGGCACGGCGGGAACTCAAGCCCATGTTGAACTCATCGGGAATAATAACCGGGCAGACCTCAACGCAGTCGCCGCAGGCCGTGCACTCCTTCTCTTTCACA
>Ga0187865_1004561_pt1 | contig 10140 bp, 4 predicted proteins | sample June2016WEW_11_1_2_FD_132989 | JGI IMG/M metagenome (GOLD analysis project Ga0187865, IMG submission 132989) | Peatland microbial communities from SPRUCE experiment site at the Marcell Experimental Forest, Minnesota, USA - June2016WEW_11_100 | ecosystem: Environmental > Terrestrial > Soil >...
CCTGGAAGAGCAAAAGCATTTCGCGCAGAGACGCAAAGCCGCAGAGGCACAAAGAAAACAATGCCGTTGATCTTTCCGAGTCTCTGCGCCTCGGCGTCTCTGCGCGAGATTGTTTATTTTTTCACGGCTTCATCGGCCTGGGTTACGCGGCCCATTCCATTTCAATTTGTGAGCCCTGAAGGGGCGGACCATCGCAGGGTCAACGCCGTGGGGGTAGGTGTGGTCGCGTGGGCTGAGGCCGGGCGCCGCTCGGCCCTATGATTGGCATGGGATTTGATTGGCGCGCCCCTTCAGGGCGCAGACATGAATATCATTCCGCGCTTACCCCAGGGCGTTACCCTGGGCTGGGATAGGCCGCCCCGTAGGGGCTCACGCGCTGCGTTACGACCGCGCCGTCATTGCGCACGTGGGCGATTCGCGCTGCTACCTGATCCGGCGAGGCCGCGCCACGCTGCTTGAAGCCGGTTGGACTCGGCGAATCCAAAGGAGTGGACACCAAACGAGTCGCTTGGCGCAAAGGCATTGACTCCTCGGCAGAGAGGCGATAGAAGTCCTTATTCTAAAGGAGGTGTTCAGTGGGTGTCTCCTCAGTCAGGTTAGGCGCGCTTATTTCGCTCGCTCTTGGATCTGCCGTGCTCATGCAGGGTGCGACAACGCTCCGGCATTATTACGGTTACGATGCCGTGGAGGACCGGGACGGCGTCATCGCCCCTTGGTACCGTGGGCAGAACGGGCAGTTCGACCTGCGCGTGCGCATTGCGGCGGAAACTATGAAGCGCTACCCATGGGTCGGAAAGGATAGGGCTGTCCTGCCGGCGCCAGAGTTTCTCTACCATGGGATCTGGAGTATCAACGAAAATGGAACGATCAAAATCCCGGAGATAAAGGACTGGGCACACGGAGATGGAGATGTTGGGCAGCGGGCTGCCTATCTGATCCGAAGCATGATGGAGTATTACCGTTACAGTGGGGATCCTGCCGCCTGGTCAATCATCAGCAGCACGGCTGATTACTTGGTCGGGCACTGCGAGACGGGCGCAGACCACGGCTGGCCTAGAATGCTCATCAGCGTCCCCACCATGGGCGTCCGGTACGGGGACTGTCGTCTTGGGCCGAATGATGAACTGCACAGCGGAAATGGAAAGATTCAATTGGATATCGTTGCGGAAGCAGGTTTGCAGTTGGTTCGAGCCTACGAAATGATGGGCGAGGCCCGTTGGTACGAGGCGGCCAAACACTGGGCGGACCTCCTCGCGGAGAATCGCCGCCGAGAACCCGGCCTCGCACCTTGGGGACGATACGCGAACAATGCCCACGGCAAAGGAATGAACGGGATTCAGACGGGAGGGGTTGCGTTCATTTTAGCGTTCTTCGACGAACTTATCCGGACCGGATACACGGGGAAAGGAAATGCGATTGTGGCCGCGCGGAACGATGGGAGGGCCTATCTCCGCGATGTACTCCTGCCCGCATGGTGGGTTGACGATACCTGGGGTCGTAATTATTGGGATTGGGAAGACCCGGTTCAGGCCGAGAATGTAACCGAGTTCGCGGCTGTTTACATGATGGACCACAAGGATTTCTTTCCCAACTGGAAAAACGATGTTCGAAACCTCCTCTCTTTATTCTTGAATCATACCAGCGTTAATCCCAAGTCGAACGGAGACGTCTTCAGCGGGGCATGGGCCTATCCCGAATCCTCGGGTTGTTGTGGACGCTCTCTCTGGTACGGTTCCATGGAGTTGGCAAGCGTCTGGGCGCGCTACGGGGTGGAAGCGGATAGTGAGTGGGCCAAGGAGATTGCACGGCGTTCGCAAATTCTTGCCACCTACGATGGGTTAGAGAACGGACGTTCGATGGACCTGATCGATGGCGGGAGCTATGTGAGCGACTCCTGGTTCAAGATCGCTCACCCGATGGCTCTCGATTACGTGCTCAGAACCATGGCTTGGTTGCCGGAAATAATGGGCGCCAATCGCGAGAACCATATCATGCGAACCTCGGAGGTGGTCAGGAAGGTGATTTACGGAAAGGACAAGATCACCTATAAAACCTTTGATGCACCCACGGGCAGTGTGGACGTGCTGCGTTTCGCCTACTCACCCAAGTTGGTGACCGCGAATGGGAAGGAGTTGCCTTTGCACTCCGATCTGACCACCAACGGTTATACCGTGCGGAGCCTTGCCGGGGGAGATTTCATGGTTGCGATACGCCATGACGGAGCCACGGAAATGGGTCTCAGCGGTTCCGACCCGCAAGAAATGGTGGATGACCAGAAGATCAATTTCGAAGGTGGCTGGAATCTCTCGCACGATCAAGAGGACTATGCGGGCGGATCGCACGTTTCGAGGCGGTCTGGAGCGAGTGTCAGCTATACGTTCACCGGCAATCAAGTTCGGCTGGTAGGCCGCGTGGGCCGCACCGGTGGCCGGGCTGATGTGTTTGTGGACGGAACCCAACAGCTCGTCCCGGTCGATTGCTTCAGCCCGATCACGCTACACAAGCAAACCCTGTATTACCGGAACGGACTTGCCAACGGCCCCCACGCACTCAAGATTGTGGTGCGCGGGGAGCGCAATCCGGCGTCGCAAGGAGGTGACGTCTTTGTGGATGGGATCCAGTTTTCTGCGGCGACCGGGGAGAGCGGCTTTGGTGAGGGAGGAGGACCGAAGGGATTTCAGCGGATGGTTTTTGGCTATCCCGGCCGAGTAGATTATCGGGACTCGCAGGGGGACCTTTGGCATTCTGGAACAGAGTTCACCGTGCGCACGGGAGATTTGACCGACGCGGTGGCAAAGACATGGTGGACTATGCGGCAGGCGGTCTTTGTGAAGAATACCCCCGATCCGGAACTCTACCGGTATGGAGTCCACTGGCCGGATTTCACGGTGAATCTGACGGTAGCTCCGGGAAACTATCACGTCCGTCTAAAGTTTGCCGAAACTCAGTACGATGGGCCCGGCCAGCGGGGAATCACGATTTATATTAACGAGCAGGAGATGACCGAGGGGTTGGATGTCTGGGCAACAGCCGGCGGCATGAATAAGGCTGTGGATATGGTTTACAACGATGTCCACCCCCAAAACGGAGTTGTGGCCATACGGTTTGTGGGCTCGAAGGTCAACGGCGGTCAGCAGGAAGCCATGGTTCAGGCCGTTGAGATCGGACCAGGTGAGGGTGGAGCGGGTTCTACCCCCAAGATTATTTCCAGCGTTCACACGTCCGAAGGACTCGAGCCGATTCACAGATGATGATCTCAGAGCATCTATTCCAACGCGATGGTTAATTCCGGATCGGGATATATCTCCATGGTTTTCCAGATGCCATCGGTGGAAATCCTCAGGGGGCGCTTGTCCGGCTCGACCGTTGCTCTCTGGAACTGAATCCGTTCGCTATTAATGGTGATGTTCGTATAGAGCGGCCGGTAGCGTGTCATTGGCCCTTCCTTCGTTGTCAGGCTGTCGATCACGTGGATGACGTACCGCTGCTTCTGCCGGCGTATCCGGACGAGGTAACGCTGGGGATTGATTTCAACCTTCCACAAGGGTTGCCCGATAGTTTCCGCCCAGAGGTAACGTAAGAGGTCGGGCTTCTCGGTAAGTGCAGATTCCGTCACGGCCAGCGCGTACGCCGTACCGTTTCCGACGCGGTTTCGTGTGAGCACCGGCATCTCGCCGGCAGTCCACACGGATGCCCAAAGCAGCGGTTCCGCCGAGGTTGCACTCACGCTCAGGATCGGTCCCCGCATGGATAGGTTGCCGTTGTTCCACTTCACATCAAACGAATCAACCCGGCCCGGCAACACGTAGCCAGCGCTGTGAAGCCCGAACATCGACGCGGCGCGGTAGGGTTCCTCCGTCCCGGCGAGTCCCATCCCGCGCCCAATCGCCAGCACTTTGCCCCTGCGGCGGACAAAAGCGTCGAGCATATCTGCATCGGAAGGGGTCAATTGCGCGCGGTCCGGCACGATCACGGTGCGGACGGTCTGCGGTATGCCGTCGTATTTCCGAGATCCGGCGCAGTTGATCAGCCGGTGCGACAGGTACCCGTTCGCACGCAGATTGGCCTCGAGCCGAGCGAGTTCGTCGCCGTAACCGCGGGCCCCTCCTGGCCACTGAAGGTCCTTTGAATTCGCTGTTCCCAGCAGGACCGCAACGTCTGTCACATCCTCCGCTTCTTCCAGCCACGGCCGGCGCGCACGCAGCCACTCTCCGGAGTAATCGAGCAACTGCATCGTCCCCTCATCCACAGACCCGTCATGACCCAGCGCCACCGCGAGGTACATGTTCAAACCCGCCGTAAGGATACTGGCCAGCTCCACATGCATTTCATCAATGCTCTTCGAGGTCTTCAGCGGGCCACTGTTGAGGGGAGTGAACCAGTCGTCGGAAATGAGCGTGCCTCCTTCAAAAGGCTTGTTCGTCTCGCCCAGGATCGGCGCGAATTTCTGCTGCGCCTCGATGGTGTGCAGCTCCGAGGTGAAATAGTCGAGGGATTCACCCATACCGGCAGCCGACATCGGTCCGCCAGAAATGGGGTCGATAGCGGCATTCGTGGTCACGGTGGCCGTGGGCTTCAGCTTGCGCACGAACGCGGCGACCTCACGGTTCCAATTCACCGACGACTCAACCCAGAACCGCGCTCGCTCGGAGGCGGAAGCTTCGTCCATATCTTTGCCGACCTGCTTCTTGAATGCCTCGCGCGTCCAGCGATCATAGCTGAGGCTGGCGTAAGTGGGAACGTCCAGCCAGATGCCGTCTACGTTGTAGTCCACGAACAACTCACGGATCTGTTCCAGCACCTTGTCGCGGAAAGGCGAGTACATGCTGAGCAGATTCTCAGGCCAGGAGGGCGAGAAGGGAATTGGCTTGCCTCGCTGGTCCACACAGGCCCAGGCCGCGAATTCAGGGTTGCCGTCGTAATAGGTATTGAAATAAATCACCAGCTTGATGCCGCGTTTGCGGCACTCGGGCGCCAGCTCCGCCAGGAAGTCGCGCTCGGTGTGGTAACGGGTGGTCTTGGTTTTGTGGAACACCAAGCCGTCGATCCATTTGTCGTACCAGATCACTTGCGCCACGCCGGCGCGCTTGCACCGCTCGGCAATCTGAACGGCGTCAAAATTCCCGCCGATCCCCTTGGCCCACTCCGAAACAGTGAAGTTCTTGTGCTGCGGGTCCTTGATGAAGCCGAACATGAGCGTCAATTGCGGCGGACGGTAGTACTCCGCCGGCCCTAAATCTCTGGGCAGGCCCTGGGCGGCGCCGGAAACGGAAACGGCCAGAAAAATTATGAGAAAACGCGCGGACTTCATGCGGATTACCTCCGGAGTCTTAATGTGGTGACAGAGGGCAAAGCAGGCAATGAGATTTGCACGATGCGTCCTCGCCGGCTCAGCTTGACGGGCGCCTGGGGCGAGATCAATTCCGCGCCGAGGATTTCGCCGACGACGCTCGTATCAATCCGCAAGGTGATTTCTTCCGGGCCTTCCAACGCCGAAGTCTTGGGCTGCTCAATATCGCTGTTGGCGCGCGACCCCGTGCTGCGGTTCAACAAGTAAACCAGCAGGTCGTTGCCTTTCCGGTTGGCGGCCATCGCATACTCACGTGTACTTTCGACCGCGATGGGTGGAGGGCCGATGAGCCGTCCCGCCAGTTCTGCCAGCATGGCGCTGGCTTCGCCCAAGGCGGTTTCCGAGGCGCTCACGTAAATCGCGCGGCCTTTGCCGAACCGGTTTTCAATGATGGCGGGGGTGTCACCCGCGCTGGCCCAGGTGGCTAGCACCTTGCCGGTGGTGGGCTGGACGGCGAGCGCGGGCAGGTTCAGCGGCAGCGGCGACGCGATTTCGCTGCGGGCGGCAAATTGCTTGTATCCCGGCAGATGGCCGGCGAAGTTTGCGCCGAAAACGTCGTTGAGCGCGAAGTTGTTCCGCAGGTGAGCCATCTCATCGAACAGCGAAGCATGGCCGAAGGCAAGCAAAGTTCCGCCGTTGCGCACGTGCTCGCGAATTTCCCCGGCGAGCCCTCCATCGAGCAGCGCGGTTTCAGGCAGGAGCAACATCCGATACCCGGACAGGTTGATCTTGCGCGAGGGGAACGCCGTACCGATGTACTCGGTAAAATAGCCGGCCTTGCGCAAAGCAAAGTCGAGCGCGTAACCAGGGCGAGTCTTCACCCTAAGGGACTCAAGCCCGCCGGGAGGCTTTGGCGCCCTTGCCCAGAAACCAGCCGCATCCGGGACAGCAAGCAGCTCGGGTGACGGATTTCCGCTGACGGTCCCGATGTCAGCGTAAGGGGTAGAACCGATGAGCCATTCACGGTTTTCCTTCAGCCAGTCGCCGGCGGCACGCAGCATTTTCAAGTCGCCGTTCTGGTCGTAGATGCCGCCATGCCCGGGCGTCATCGCGCCGTACACATTGGCGCCCTGAATCCACGCCGTAGCCGCCGAGACGATGGTCTCGTCGGCGGACATGGCCGGCGGCGGCGCTTGCTCGGCCATCGGCACATACCAAGAGGAGTTGAATAAGATGCCGACCTCGAAGGGCCGGTTCATGGCATGTCCGGTGCGCGCGCCGCGGTCGATGTTAACCCACTGGTGACCTTCCATTGAAAAGTAATCTGCCAAGCTATCAACTTGATTTGCCTGTTTGGGGGAACGCCGGTCCGCCATGCCGGCGCCATTGAAGGTGAAGCTCATGTTGGGCTGTATAGCCCTGACCGCCTGCTTGATATCGGTCAGGAATTGCCGCAGTGTCTCGATTACGAAGTCCGCCTGTTCCGTAGGCGTGGCGCGGTCGAGGGGTTTGCCATAGCGCTTCTCAAAAGCCGCTTGGGTGTAACGATCGTAAGAAACCAGAGGTTGATCGAAGATGTCGAGCCAAAGCCCGTCGAGCGGGCCGTACTTCTTGGTGATTTCAACCAAGTGGCCGATCACATACTCCCGGTAGGGTGAATGAAATGACATCCGATCAGCCGGGAAGGGACCTCCCATCGGCTTGCCACTCGCGTCCCGGCAAAGCCAGTCCTGGAATCTTGGATCCGGGTTGTAATCAAAGCCGACCGAATAGTAGATCACCACTTTCAGCCCGTGTTTTCGCGCCGCCTTGACGGTCGCTCCGACCAAGTCGCGTTCGGTCTTAAAGCTGGTCAGTTGGGTGTCATGGGGCACGATTCCATCGTGCCATTTATCATAGAAGATAATACCTGTCGCGCCTGCCTCCTTGAACGCCAGGAGAGTTTTGTCGGCGTCATACTGGTTGCCGAGGTTTTTGCTCCACCGGGCGAGATCGGCCTGTTGCTGCTCGTGAGTCCAGATACCGGTTCCGATGAAGTCCGGCCCCCATGTGCCGCTGGTGGTGTTGGCGATAAAGCCTGTCATCACGAATAACTGCGGCGGCTGATACCAAGCTGGATATTGCGATTCGTTTGAAGGGTCCGCCGCCAGCGCACTCGCGTGGATAAAGAAAGCGCAAATGGTGGCGGCGATCAGTGCTTTGGTCGTGTGCATAGGGAACTCCACTTGGCTACGGACGGGTTTCGCGAACTGCGCGCCGTCAATCTCCACATTGGCCTTTACTTCGGAATACTTCACGACAACCTGGCCTGTGGGCAGGTCCTGTGCGACTTCGAAAGGAAACTCTATTCCTTTTTCGGCAGCCCGTTCAGCCCCGCGTCCTCAGGCCAGCGTCACCGTATGATATCGCTGCGGCGCCTCCGGTGGCGAGGTGAGGATTTTCTTGGCGCCGTCCGCTTCCACTTCTGCCGCCACGTAAAAATCCAGCAAAGGCCCCGTGGCCTCGCGCCATTGAAGCTCGCCCGTGTAGGTCCGCCTTTGCTCCAACTTCATGGGCGAAGGGCTCCAGGCTTGCGTTTCCTGGGAGCGAGTGAACAGCGTCGCGCGCACCACGTTTACCGGCCCGGGAACCACCACGGTGATCCGGACGTGCTCCCCTTTGCGGAGCACAGTCGGCCGCGTGGGCACAAAGGCCCGCGGTGCCGCCTTGCCATCAGGCTTACGCGATTCTGCAAACGATCGTTCCACTTCCGGTGGCAGTTCTCCCAGAAACTCTTTCATCGAGGCGCGCAGCCTATACAACGCCAAGCGCTCGTACTTGTTGTGCATCGAAGCCAGTTGCCCTTGATCGTTTCGAGTGTTCACAATTTCCTGATAGTCCAAAAAGACTTCCCTGACCTTGGGCGCCAGTTGCAACCATAGGGGCACGCCTTCCGCCAGGATGAGTTGGCGCGCCTCGTCGGCCTTGTTTTGCTTTTTCAGCTCATTCGCCTGCTGGAGCTTCAAATGCAAACGCTGGGCCAGTGACCATGAATCGGAATAGGGAAAGAGGAATTCCACAAAACGCGTCAGGTAATTCAGCCGCTCGCGTTCCGCCGGGCTGGATGCGGCGTCGGTCAGCGCGCGAAGCTGCCGCGCCACCTCCGCTTGTGATTTCTTAACGCTTTCGGAGGGCTCGTGATGGTCCCAAAACTGGAACCCTTCATCATAGTCGCCGCTGTATTCGTTGATTTCGCTGTGACCATTTTTGATTTGCCCCGTCCACGAGCAGAGAATCAGCCGGTCGCGATCGGTGTCCTCAAGGATTTTGGCCAGCGCTGAAGCTCTCGGCGCCCGCGCCTGGGCGGAGGCAAAACGCTGGAAGAATTGGGTGGGAGTCAGCCCTTTATCCCATGAGTAGCCGGACTGAAACCCCGCGTCGGCATCCATGATCCGATGCCGCCAATGAAGCCCCAGCAGCCCCTGGCAACCGTATTGTTCGGCCAGATCCATATCCCGCACAAACCGCGCCACGTGGAATTGCGGCAACCACATCGCCGGGTCGTCCTCCAACCAGGGAATCGGCCAGCGCTCACGGCCTTCGAGTCTCGCGTACTCCTCGCTGACCGGGTCCCAACCCAGGTTGTCGCCTAAAGAGGAAAAGACAATGTCCTCGGGCAGCGCCTTATGAAAGTACGCGAAGTGCCGCGCCACGCCGCCCCAGCCCGAAATCACCAGGCGCTTCTCCGGCGCATGGCGCTTCAGGAAATCATACGCTTGCTTGAAGGGAGTGACGGAAAGGGGCACGTTCGCCTTTTGGCTGGCCCAGTTCATCCCTTCGTCTTCCCACAACCACACGTAGTCCACCATGGGATAAGCTTCCAGGAGGCTGGCCAAGCGGGCTTCCAGGATATCCTTGGCCGTGACCGACTCGAGATCGAGGCGGGGACCGGGAATCTTGGGATCAGCAGCCGGGTGCGATTCCGGCGGCGTGGCGCGGTAAATCTCGTCGGGGATTTGGTAAGGCTCAAATCCCAAGCCCGTCCGGATGCCCAATTGCGTTGCATACTGAAAAGCCTCGGCCCAAAGTCGCTGCGCCAATTCCTCAGCCTCCCAGCAGTTCCGTGCCTGGGTGGTGGCTTCCGAACCGAAGACCTCGTCCGTGAAGAAGTCGGCGCCGCCCATGCCATAACGCGAGGTTCGTTCCGGCAGATAGCTCCAACGGTTCGTCGCCGTGGTATCGGTGTAAGCGATGTGAGCAGCCCCGGCGTACTCAAAGGAAAGGAACGACTCCGCCCACTGGTTCGTGGTGGAAAACACATGCACGCCCAGGGTGTTAAACCGCATTCGCACCAAGGCTTCGAGGTAGGCGCGAAGGTCTTCGCGATTGAAAGCGCCGATACAATTCAGAAAATTCGGCCAGGGATTCAAGCCACGCACGCTGAAGCGCGGCTGCGCCTGCCAGGGGTGGCCCGTGGGGGGCAGATTTACAGTGCGCGAAGGCTCCAGAGGGTAGACCTCGCCGTCCAATCCAAAGAACGCGCCCTGCCGCTCCAGAAAATCAAACACCGCGTACAGAACCGCCTGCGGCGTAGCGCCGGTGAAATGAACGCGCGAAGCTTTTCCGGGGCTGGACTGGTGAGAAATTTCGTAGGCTTCTGGATGCTTAAAGTTCTGCTGGTTCGTGGACATCGAGAATACCAGGCCCGACGAGGGCAGTTCCCCTCCCCCTGCAACTGCCTGCACAGGGTCCCGGGCAAGCCCCAGGTTGCGAAGACCGCGTGCCAACTCGCGCGAGGCCCACTGCTCCTGAAAGCCGGCCTTGGGCTCGCGCATGATCCATACTTGATCCTTCGCGCCGAATGCCGCCCG
>Ga0187865_1004566_pt1 | contig 10129 bp, 8 predicted proteins | sample June2016WEW_11_1_2_FD_132989 | JGI IMG/M metagenome (GOLD analysis project Ga0187865, IMG submission 132989) | Peatland microbial communities from SPRUCE experiment site at the Marcell Experimental Forest, Minnesota, USA - June2016WEW_11_100 | ecosystem: Environmental > Terrestrial > Soil >...
CTCATAGTGTCGGACATTGGAAGTAGGTCGCTCTCTTTTCGGACAGGTCATTAGGAAGTGGCGGGCCGCGCCGGCCGCCGCTGACGATTGGAATTGGACTCGGATTCTGCGCTGGCTGGTACGCCGCCGACCAGAACTTGGTTGCCGCCGTAATGGTCGCGCAACAATGCTACCCGTCGGCTAGGCCAAGGCCACAATGTCACATGACCGGCTCGCCCTGATCGAGAGGATCGGCCGCGTCGAAATCGGCGCCCGAGTCCATGGCGGGCTCCTTGCCCGCCGCCCAGCTGCCCCCGATTGCCACGTGCACTGCCATGGGAACCCGCAACTCGAAGGCATGCTCCATGGTCTCGACCGTCAGGGCAAGGGCCTCGTCGCGCTCGCCGGCGACCGCCTCGACGAGGATCTCGTCATGGACCTGGAGCACGATCCGGCTGGAGAGCCCGCGCCTTTCCAGCGCCTCGTCAAGGCGCACCAGCGCGACCTTGAAGATGTCCGCCGCGAGCCCCTGGATGCCGGCGTTCATCGCTTGGCGTTCTGCCGCCTGGCGCACGCGGAAGTTGTTCGAGTCGAGCTCGGGCAGGTAGCGGCGCCGGCCCAGCAGGGTCTCGGTGTACCCCCGCCCCCGGGCTTCGGCCACCGAGCGCTCCATGTACTGCTTCACGTTCGGGAACGCGGCGAAGTACTGCGCGAGGATCGCGGCCGCCTCCTCGACTCCGACGCCAAGGCGCTGGGAGAGCCCGTACGCCTCCATCCCGTACGCGAGGCCGTAGGAGATCATCTTCGCCTTCGAACGCATCGCCAGGGTCACCTCGGCAGGTTCGACGCCATAGACCCTCGCCGCTGTCGTGCTGTGAATGTCGAGCCCGGAGCGAAACGCCTCGACCAGGCCGGGATCGTCGGCCAAGTGGGCGATGACGCGCAACTCGATCTGGTCGTAGTCCGCGACCAACAGCTCGCAGCCGGCGCTCGGCACGAAGGCTTCGCGGAAGCGACGGCCGATGAGGCTGCGCACCGGGATGTTGTGCAGGTTCGGTTGGTCCGAGGAAAGGCGGCCGGTGCGGGCGACGGTCTGGTTGAACGAGGCGTGAATGCGCCCGTCGGGGGCGACCTCGGCGAGCAGGCCCTCTCCGTAGGTGGAGCGCAGTTTCTCGACCTCCCGGTATCGAAGGAGGGTGTCCACGAGCGGGTGGGCGTCGCGCAGGCGCAGCAGGCTCTGAGCGTCGGTGGAGTACCCGGTCTTCGTACGCTTCTGCGGAACGAGCTCGAGCTTGTCGAAAAGGATGCGCCGCAGTTGGGGAGTCGAGTTGACATTGAACTCCTCGCCGGCCAGCTGCTGGACCTCGGCCTCCAACCTTCGTGCCTCCGAGGTCAGCTCGTCGCCGATAGCTCGCAGCTTGTCGATGTCGACCGCGATCCCCGCGAGCTCCATCTTTGCGAGCACGCGGATCAGCGGACGCTCGACATCCTCGTAAAGGCGAGTCGCCCCGGTCTCCTCCAGGGCCCGGCGGATCCCGGGTGCGAGCTGGCCGAGCATGGCCACCTGCTCGGCCGCCTGTCTCGCGCCCGCTGCTGTGGCATCGGCCTCGCCCACTTGTCCCTCGGACAGGCCTTCATCCCCGAGGTCGAACCCGAGCTGCTCGGCGGCATGCCCGCGTTGTTCTTGGCCTCTCCCGGAGCCGAACGTTGGCACGAGACTGGCCAGCCCCGACAGCGAGGCTTGGCCTTCCCGGGCATCGAGGAGGTAGGCGGCGACAGCGGTATCGAGATCGAGCCCGGTGAAACGAACTCCTAATGGCTCGAGAGCGCGCATGAGCTCCTTCGCACGATGAGCAACTATGCGCCGAGCACCGTCGCGCCTCGCGCCGAGCACGACCTGGAGAGCTTCGACAATGTCCGGCTCGGCGATCTGGCGACCGTCCAGCCAGCCCACGACAAGCGGCCGGTCGTCGGGCTCGGCTCGATCCTCGGGCGCGTCCTCGTCGCCGGCGGACACAAGCGTCTCCCCGAGCGCCGCCAAGGCGAGCCCCTCGACAGCGGATCGGCCTGCAGCGCCCGCCCACACCGCCTCGATGGCAATCGGGTCGGGCGAGGAAGCCAGCGATGTGAGCCATGCGCGGGCACCGGCGACTTCTTCGAGCACGACGATCTGAACAGGTCGCTGGACCGTTTCGAGAGCGCCGTCCGAACTGGCACCGGACTCGCTCTGCCCGTCCGCGCCGGCACCCGACGACCGCCTGGCCAGCGGTTCCAGGCGATCGAGTTGCTTGAAGATCCGATCGCGGGGGCCCCGGATCTCGAGCAGCTCGAACAGGCTGCGCATCTCCTCGCGATTGGACCGGCCGAGGACGAGGTCGTCGATCACACAGTTGAGAGGCACGTCGCGAACCAGCGGGGTCATCTGCAAGTTGAGCCGCACCTGCGCCTCGTGTTCGGCAAGGGAGGCCCTCAGTTTCGGCGTTTGCTCCCCTAGGTGCGCGTAGAGCGTGTCGACGTCGCCGTAGGTGTTGACGAGCTTGGCTGCGGTCTTCTCCCCCACCCCTGGGACACCCGGAAGGTTGTCGGAGGGATCACCGCGCAGCGAAGCCAGGAACGGGTACAGCCCCGGCCGCACGCCAGTCCTCTCTTCGATCCCAGCTTCGTCGTAGAGCACGTAGTCGGTCACGCCGCGGCGGTTGTACAGAACCTTCACGAGCGGATCGCGCACCAGCTGGTACGCGTCCCGGTCACCGGTCACGATGACAACCTCGTGGCCTTCGCCAGACAAGCGCGTGGCAAGCGTTGCGATCACGTCGTCGGCCTCGTATCCCTCCGCATCGACGGCAGGAACACCAAGGGTCTCGACCAGCCTGCGTATGAGCTCGATCTGCTCGAGAAGGGGTTCCGGTGTCACCGGCCGACCCGCCTTGTAGGTCACGGCGAGGGCATCACGGAACGTCGGTCCGCGCCGGTCGAACGCCACCGCCATCCCGGTAGGCGACTGGTCCTCGAGCAGCTTCGCGAGCATCGAGACAAAGCCGTACACGGCCTGGGTCTCCTGACCGGACGCCGTGGACAACTGCGCTTCCTGCAGGGCGAACCACGCCCGGTACGCAAGGGAGTGGCCGTCGAGAAGGAGGTCGCGCGCCACTACGTGCATGCTAAGCCGGGCGCGCCCGGCTGTGACGGGTCAGGGGACGATCTCGCCCTCGACGATCTTCGCCGATATTTCGCGCATCGTCGTCCGTTGGTTCATGGCGGTCTGCTGGATGAACGTGAAGGCATCAGCCTCCCGCATCCCATGGTCGTCCATGAGCTTGCCTTTGGCCCGGTCGACCCAACGACGCGTCGCCAGCTGTTCCTCGAGATTGCGCTTGTCGTCGGCCAGCGCGGCGTTCTCCGCCTCGAGCGCCTGCATCTCGTTGAACCGGGCGAGCGCGACCTCGATGGCCGGCAGCAACTCGTCTTGCTGGAACGGCTTTACGAGATAGGCGAGTGCCCCGGCATCACGCGCCTGCTCGATCAGGTTGCGCTGGCTGAAAGCCGTGAGGATGAGGACGGCTGAAGCCCGCTCGAGGTTGATCTCGCTGGCCGCCGACAACCCGTCGAGCCCCGGCATCTTGATGTCGAGGATCACAAGGTCAGGCCGATGCAGTCTCGCGAGCTCGACGGCCTCGTCGCCGCGTCCGGTCTCGCCGACGACGTCGAAGCCCTGCTCTTCGAGTATTTCGCGCAGGTCTAGGCGAACAATCGCCTCGTCCTCGGCAATCACGACGGTTCTGGCCAACGGGTCCACTCCTTTATTGACTCACGCCTCTTGTGTGTCCGATTGCTGTTCACACTACGAGCTTGGCGAGCAGCTCGTCCTGCGCACGCTCCAGCTCGGCAACCCGGGCACTGGCATTGTCACGCCCACGGATCATCGCCTCGGCGTGCCGCTGAGCATCCTGCCAGTCGCGGTCGGCCAACGGCGTCTCGGAAACGAGTGCCCGAAGGCGCGCCTCATCCGCGGTTTCGAGGAACACGTCGAGCTGCTCTTCGGCGACCGCCAGCTCCTGCCGTGCGCGCACCAGACGAGCGTGGACATCCAAGAGGCGCCGTTCCACCTCGTCGCGCTTCACAAGAGAAGTCTACGACCGGGCTGTTGGGTCGTTCGCCATTCCCTTTCTAACGGGGGCCCGGCGACCAGCCGGAACTGGTGCGGCCGTCCGGGGCGGGGCCGAGCACCGCTGGGCCGGAGCTCGTGGACCGTCCGGGGCCCTCAGCGGAGGACGGCCATCGCGGAGACAGCCATGGCACTTATCACCAACGCCAGCACGTCAATGCCCACGAACGGGTGGGTCTCGGGAGCAACGGTCGGCACACCGCCTCTGGCCTCGATCGCCTCGGCGATCTCCCGTGCCCGTCTGATCGCGTTGGCGAGGGCTCCGAAAACAACTTCGACGGACTCGTCGCCAAGTTCCCTGAACGATCGAGGGTTGGCCGGTCGGCGAGCCCTGCGGGCCGCCCGCAGCACGCGCGCCTCTTCGAGCAGCAACGGCAGGCACCTGATGGAGAGCGCGATCGCACCGACGAGCTCGTCGACGGGCACGCGCAAGTGGCGCAAGGGGCCGAGCAGCCTCCCGAGAGCGGGCGACAGGTCGGCCAGGGGTGTCGTCCAACCCAGCAACGCGGCACTTGCGAGCACGTCGACCCCCACCATCGAAAAACGCGTGAAGTTGCCGAGACCTCCGAGGCCCACCCTGAACGAACCGAGGTGGACATCCGGCTGGCCACCAGAGACGAGGGCGAGGACGGCGCCAGCCGCAAGGACACCGCCCAGCCACCACGGGAGCCTCGGGCTGATCCCCCTCGGCAGACGTGCCGCCAGGAACGCGATGAGCACCAGTGCGCCCATGATCCCGATTGATTTCCACGATGGCCAGAGAAGCAGGGCGATCGAGAGCAAACCGAGAGCGACGAGCTTGGTCCCCGCCCACATGCGGTGGAGCGGGCTTGTCCCAGGCACGAACCGCACGACGTGGATCTCGCCAAGGTGCAGGTTGCGGGCGCGCCTGCGCGAATCCTCGCCCGTGGTCTCGAGAAGCCCTGTTGGCCGCCCCTGCCCGTTCGGCGTCACGTGCCGCTCCAAGCGCTCGGCTCGCCCGCCACGCGCCCGGCCTCGAGCGTGACCAACCGGTCACCCAGCAGGTCCGCGTTGTCGAGGTCGTGCGAGACGACCACCGTTGCCATCTCCCGCTCGTCGCGTAGCCGGGCGAGAACAGCGGCGACCCCGGCCCTCGCCTCGTCGTCCAGCCCTGCGTAGGGCTCGTCGAGCACGAGAAGCACGGGATCGCGCACGAGCAGCCCGGCAAGAGCGACGCGACGCTGCTCGCCACCGGAGAGCTCGTCGACCCGCCTCGGCCCCATCGTCACGGGATCGAGACCGACCGAACGCAGGGCGGCCGTTGCCCGATCCTTGTCGGCGCCATACGCGACGTCTGACAACACCGTCGGGCGGATGAGCTGGAGGCGCGCGTGCTGAAAGGAGATCCCAACCGCACCAGTGCCGGCGACGACCGGCTGTCCATCGAGCAACACCTCACCCTCGGTCGGGACAAGGAGTCCTGCGAGGCTCCAAGCAAGCGTCGACTTGCCCGACCCGTTGTCCCCGGTGACCACGAGGCCCTCGCCCCGGCGGAGATCGAGATCGATGCCCTCAAGCGCGCGACGGGCCCAAGGGGTTCGGTTCGCATACACGTAGCCCAGCTCCCGTACGCGTAGGAACGATCGCCGGGGCACTCGGGACCACCCGGGCTCGGGCCTCTCGCGCCCCGGCCGCAAGCCGGAGCGGGGGGTTGGCGCACCCGGCGGCGGCAGCAGCAGCGGCGGCAGCGGCGGTGGTGGTGGTGGTGGCAGCAGCAGCGGAGGCGGTACCACCCGTCCCGCGAGCATGAGGATCGCCGAGTCTGCTTTGGCCGCCTCGGCTTCGCGGTGGGTGACATGCACAACTGTGATACCCGCGGCGGCAAGCGACTCGAGCAACGCGACGACCTCGGCCCGACCCGGCCCGTCGATCATCGCCGTCGCCTCGTCGGAGATGAGCAGACGCGGTTCGCGGGCCAAACATGCGGCTATCGCTAGCCTTTGCAGCTCCCCGCCGGACAGCCCAGCTGTCTCGCGCTCCTCGAAGCCTGCTAGACCGACCCGCGCGAGCAACGCTCCCACGTCCGGCCGCGGCGTCGGCGGCAGCCCCCAAACCACGTCGTCACGTGCGCGAACCCCCAGCACCTGGCTCTCTGGCCTCTGGAAGATCATGGATGTGCCGCCCGGCAAACCGAGACCGGGATCGCCGGTCCGGCGCACCGTACCCAGCGTCGGCGACAAGCGCCCTGCTAACAGGCGCACAAGGGTCGACTTGCCCGAGCCATTTGGGCCGACAACAGCAAGAAACGACCTGGGCTGGACGCTCAGCGAGACCTGCGCGACCGCCCAGGCATTGCTGCCCGGATACTGGTACGAGACCTGGTCGAGCTCGACGGGCACCGGAGCCGGATCGCCAGCAACGACGCCCGCCGCAGCCCCGGAGCGGACGACCACATCCGGGCCCGACCAAGGTGAGTCTTCTGCTGGGGCTGGCGAGTCATGCTCGAGACGCGCCAGGAGCGGCCAGAGGTAGCGCGCGCAGAGCGCCGCAGCCAGCACGATGGCGAGGAGCTCGAACAAGGGGACCGTCAGCCACCAGTGGTTTATGACCCATCGAAGCGTCTCGTCGCCCGACGACGCGAGCGAACCGGCACCGCCCAGCTTGAGCCCGGCTCGAGCGTCTCGCCACAAGATCTCCACCTGTGCGAAGGCGAGGCGTCGAAGCCCGGGCGACAGCGCCTCTCCCACGAGGGAGATCACCGCGACCGGGATCCCGGTCGTGACAGTGGCGATGAGCACGGCCGTGGCCGGGTTCCAGCGCCGCCGGTAGGCAGTGCCGACAGCAAGCCCGAGCGAGCCGGCGATCACGGTCTGAACGACGATCCCAACTCCCCCGACGAGAAACGAGACCGAGCTGGCAGCGAACATCGCGACCACAGCCGTCCGTGCTCGCTGCCGGGCTGCGAGCGCCGCGAACGGAACGATTGCCAGGCCCTGAAAGGCCGCACCGACGACGGGCACGAACCACCCGAGTACCTCGAGGACGAGACCTAGGTCACCAAGAACGGCGGCCTCTGCTAGCTCAGAGGGTCGTAGGGCGCCTCGCAGCTCGCGACGGACAGAGCAAGCAGCTGTTGGCACGCCAGGCGGATCGACGCTTCCACCGGTGCCCACCGCGACCTCGAAAGATGCGGGTCCCGGGTACCGAGACGGACCGTCGGCCGTGACCTCTCCCATCACCTTCAGGCTTGCAGGTCCAAGGGGTGACCGGGGTGCACCAGGCCAGCTACGCTCGCCCTACGGGCCCGGATGGCGGAATGGCAGACGCGGCGGCCTCAAAAGCCGTTGTCCGAAAGGGCGTGCGGGTTCAAGTCCCGCTCCGGGCACTCCGACGCCGACACAGAGTCGCAGGTGACAGGCTTGCGTAAGCCGTTGCGAGAGGCCAAAAACCGCCCGATGATCACATTTTGATCACAACGCCCCACCGTGATCACAACGCCTCGTCGACCATTGCGGCGACCGCGGCGGCAGCCTCCGAGTCGGCATCCTCGAAGAGGTGGCCGTAGCGGTCTTGCGTGAAGGCCGCGGAAGCGTGACCAAGCCGCTTCGCTATCTTCAGCGGTTGCTGCTTGGCCGCGATCAGATGAGCGACATGCGTATGGCGAAGGTCATGGAACCTGAGCCGCTTCAGACCGAGCCGGTGGACCCGGCGGTCGAACACCTTGGCGACCGACTCCGGATCGAGCGGGTGACCGGCGGGGTCGGTGAAGACTAGGTCGTGATCGTTCGACCAGCCCGCGCCGACGAGTAAACGTTGCTCCGCTTGGCGCTTCCGTTGGGTCCGCAAGACGGCGACCGTCGCCCGATCGATGTCGACCGATCGTCGCCCGTGGTCGGTCTTGGTGCGCGCAGAAAAGACGAGACCGCCGTCAGGTGCACCGGGTGAGCGGACCACGTTCAGCTGTTGACGGACTTCGATACGCGCGACATCAAGGTCGACGTCGGACCAGCGCAGCCCGCAAACCTCGCCCCTTCGCATGCCTGTCATCGCTGCCACCCGAAACAGCGGCCCAAGCGGCTCCTCCGCTGTGGAGCGGAGGAATGTACGCAGTTCGGCCGGCGTCCACCAGGACGCCTCCGGCGGCCGCGTGGACTTCGCGGACGGGGCGGAGGCGTCATCTGCCACATTCCGGGCGAGGATGCCCTTCTTGACGGCGTCCGACAGAGCTCGATGCAGAACGGAATGGATGTAGAAGACGGTCCTCTTCGAGAGAGGCCCGGGCTTTTGCCGGCGTCCCGAGACGAGCAGTTGGGAATAGAGCCGGTCCAGGTCGAGCGGCGTGATGGTTTCGAGACGGCGGCCGCCCAAGGCGGAGATCACGTAGTTCATGTTTCGCCGGTAGCCGTCAATCGTTGACGGACGCAGTCCCGTCACCGGCAGGCCGGCCACCCACTGCTCGAGGTACTCCTTTACGGTCAGTCTGGCTGGAGCAATGTAACTGTTCGTGCGGCTCTGGCCCCGCACGATCTCGAGCTCCTCCTGAGCCTTCTTTTTTGTGGCAAACCCGCGGCGCAGCACCTGGCGGCGATTCCCGTCGGCGCCGGCACCGACATCGACGACGAAGAACCATGTCCCGGTCTTCGGGTCTTTCCGGGGTGCTGCGGCTGAGTTGCGGCTCATGGGCGTGCGTCCTTCTTTTTGGCCGGATTCTGAGCCTGCTCGTAAGCGGCAACGCTCTCCTTGGTGAACTGTTCGTGGGCTTCAACGATCCTGTTGCCTTTGGCGACGTCGGCTCGCATGGCTTCGATCCGGCGAATGTGTTCCTCCTCGTCGAGCTGGGCGAGGGCCTCGTGTTGTTCGACCTCGAGGACCAGGTCGGCGAGGGACCCCAGCGTCTCTCGCAGGGTCATGAGGTCGCCTTTGAAGTGCCGCCGGATGAGGTGCTGAGCGCGGATGAGGGCGACTTCTCCGGCTACGGCGCGGATCTTCTCGCGCTTTTCCTGGGAGAGCGGGAAGGGGAGCTCTTCGTCGGCGGCGAAGTTCCACTCGTCGAGGAGGATCTCCCACTCCGACAGGTTGTCGAGGCGACCAAGGACGGCTTCGAGCATGGAGAGCGTGTCGATCTCCGAGCCCGGGACCTGGACGAAGATGCCGCTGGGCGGTGGGGTGAGGAAGTAAAGCACTGGAACGTCGAAGGCCCGGGCCAGGGTGACGAGGTCATCCGCGGTGAACTCACGGACCCGGTTGCCGGTCACGGAGCGCTCGGCGTGAGCGACCATGGCTTCGCTCCAATCCTTCCCAGCTACGCCCGACAGGAGCCGGGCGACCTCCCCCTGGGTGAGCCCGCGGCGCTGGCGTAGCCGGACGAGGTTGCCGGCGACGACCTGGTTGGGCGTCCAGGTGGGCGCCGGGCTATCGGGTTTGTGTCTTGGCCTGGGCTCCCTGTCTCAATGCGATGACAGCCGAGAGGAGTGACACGGTTGTGGTTCCGGATCGACCTGAGCAAGACTATGCGCAACGCAACTTTGCGTCAATGGTCGGCTACCGAGGGGAGAACGTGATGGTGTTGGCGGATGCTCCTGACTTCCTGACGTTGGAGGAAACGGCCGAGATCTTACGTATCGGCCGTAATCAGGTCGACGAGCTGGCCCGGGTGTGGCGTGCGAGCGACGGCGAGCGCGGTGTGCCAGTGGTGGAGTTCGGCCGGCGGCTGCGAGTGCCAAAAGCGGCGTTGATGCGCCTGGCGGGCCTGGCCGAACCACTCGGGGCCGATCGTGCCAGCTGAGCGCGACGGCTGCCAGTTGCGCCTCGATGCCCGGGCTCTCAGATTCGGCTATCGCGTCGGCTCTGACGCGTTGCTCGTCCTTCTCGATCTCGCCGCGCATGCGACAGACTCATCGGAGGGGACGGTCGTGGCCGCCAGTTACCGTGACGTCGCCCGCCGCCTCGGCATCTCGAAGGACACGGTCGGCCGACGGATCGCGGTGCTACGCCGGGTGGGAGTCGTCGTCGAGCGAAGCGAGC
>Ga0187865_1004570_pt1 | contig 10116 bp, 9 predicted proteins | sample June2016WEW_11_1_2_FD_132989 | JGI IMG/M metagenome (GOLD analysis project Ga0187865, IMG submission 132989) | Peatland microbial communities from SPRUCE experiment site at the Marcell Experimental Forest, Minnesota, USA - June2016WEW_11_100 | ecosystem: Environmental > Terrestrial > Soil >...
TCAGGGCGCAGCAGCGGGAAAAGGATCACGTCCCGGATGGAGCGCGAGTCGGTGAGCAGCATGGTGAGGCGGTCGATGCCAATACCCTCACCGCCGGTAGGCGGCATGCCGTAGCTGAGCGCACGGATGTAATCCTCGTCAATGGCGTGCGCGGTCAAATCGCCCTTCTCGCGGAGGTTCTGCTGGTATTGGAAGCGGTTACGCTGTTCCTCGGGATCATTAAGTTCGCTAAAGGCATTGGCGATTTCCATCCCGCCAATGTAAAGCTCGAAGCGCTCGACAAAATTGGGATTGTCGGGCTTCTGCTTGGAGAGCGGCGAAACCTCCAGCGGGTAATCCACAATGAAGGTGGGCTGAATAAGGTGCTCCTCCGCCACCAGTTCAAAGAATAGAGCCAGGAGTTCGCCCGATCGCTTGTCGTGAACGACTTGCGGAGCAATCGGCGTCACGCCGCGGTGCAGCAACCACTGGTTAAGGCTGGGAACACAGTCCGCCAAGGCTTGATAGTCATCCAATTGGGCCGGGGTCAGCCCCTCCACCTCACGGGGCCAATGGCGCAGCACCGCCTCTTTCATGGTGAGCCGCTCAAACTTCGCAAACGAGATGCGTTGCCCGCAATAGTCAAACTCCACGCTCCCCAGCACCTCTTCCGCCACGCGGCGCAGCAGGCGCTCGGTGAGGGCCATCATGTCGTGGTAATCCGCGTAAGCCTGGTAGAACTCCAGCATGGTGAATTCGGGGTTGTGTTGCGTGGAGATGCCTTCGTTGCGGAAGTTGCGGTTGATCTCATAAACGCGGTCGAGCCCCCCCACGATGAGGCGCTTCAGATAGAGCTCCGGGGCGATGCGCAAAAAGAGGTTGATATCGAGCGCGTTGTGATGGGTGATGAAAGGCCGGGCCATGGCTCCGCCCGCCAAGGGTTGCAGCATGGGCGTCTCAACTTCCAGATAACCTTCGGCCTCCAGGAAATCGCGGATGGCGTGGACCAGTTTGCCGCGGCGCTCGAAGACCGTGCGGACTTCTTCATTCACCATCAGGTCAAGGTAGCGTTGGCGATAGCGGATTTCCACGTCGGTGAGGCCGTGCCATTTCTCCGGCAACGGGAGCACTGCCTTGGCGAGAAATTGCAGGCGCTCCGCATGGACGGTGAGCTCGCCCGTCCGGGTGCGGAACAGGTACCCCTCAACGCCCGTCAAATCCCCGATATCGAGGAGCTTGTAAAGCTCGAAGTCGCGCTCCCCGACGGCGTCCAGCCGGAGGTAGATTTGCAGGCGCTTCCCCCCTCCTGCCAGGTGCGCAAAACCCGCCTTGCCGTGCGGGCGGATGGTCATCACGCGCCCCGCGACCCGCACGGCAATCTTGCGCGCGGCAAGCTCTTCCGCCGAAAGCCCGGCGTACTCCGCCACGATTTGCGGAATCGTATGCGTCGCGTCGTACTGGCGCGGGTAAGCCTCATAGCCCAGGTCGACGATCGCCTGGAGTTTCTTCTTGCGCTGCTGAATCAAGTCTGAAAATTCATTTTCGGACACGGGGATTACCTACAATCTACGGAGAGTCTTGACGCACGGATTAAACGGGCATTATAGGTGGCAGTCGAAAACAGTGTCAAGGAAAGGGGTGCGACGGACCCGGTCAATCACCCTGCGAATGTGCTGGGGGGCGCGCGGATTCCTCACCATGGGTTTGGAACGGCGGGGTTTCACAGGCTATCGACGCGTGGTGAGATATCCAGATTAAATTGACCTAGGTCAAACTTAGGTGTCGGGTTCGTCGGCACGCGCTGCTGCGATTCGCATGGGAAGCTCACGCGGGGCACGCTCAGCGTTCATAGATCACTTTTCCATAAACTGAAACGCGTTTCAATTTCTGACTTGAAGTGAGGGTGGCAATTCCCTATATTAGACGGGATGCAGTGGCTGATTGGCGGTCTGGTTCTTGCGGCCGTAGCGCTCTTGTTGCGCTGGATCCTGCGTATGGGCGCCACGGGAAAGGCCCAGGTAGGCGGGTCGGGATCCCTGCGCGGAGATCTGCAAGCCATCTATCAGCCTGTTGCGCAAGAGATTGAAACACAAACGACCATCCTCGGCATCACCCTCAATGAGGCGTTTGGTGAGCGGGAGGCAGACCGGCCCGAGATGGCTTGGCACGTTGTGCGCCTCGCCATGAGAGAATGGGAGCGCCTTACGGAGCTCGTGGTAGGCCTGCAAAGTGTACTTTCCAAGTTCTTGCCCGCCACCCATGGAATCGTTCCCGTGCGCCGCGTTGTTACGCGCCACTTCAAGTCACGCGCCGTGATGGACATCGTTGGGCTTTACGAGTTTCTGGACCAAATCCTGTTCAGCTCCAAACAGCGCTTTGCGCTCCAATTGCGTTTATTGTTCCGTGCCAGCGCCATTCTGAGCAAGGAGTTCAAACGCGCTTGCCGCGAGGGCGCATTCACGCTTGACTCTTCTGAAGAGTTGTGGACCCGATTGGATTACTACTTCCACGATTTCGATTTAATCGCTAAGGAAACACTGCTGGCCTTCCGCACCCTTCTGGCCTGTCAGTCGCCACAGGAAGCGCAAGCACTCGCCCTGGACCTCCGGGTCCTTCTCGAACGGGGCATGCGCGTTTCCGTTTCCCCCTCGAATCAGTAATCCTCTTGCTGCCCCCTCCCCGCCTTTAACATTGATTTACCCGTCGCTGGTTTCAATAATCGGCCGGCTGACTTTCAAGTTTACGATTCGGCGTGGGGAGCTCGGGCGGTGGCCGGCCAGTAGGGGCGGTTCGCGAACCGCCCCGGTCACCAATCCCGCACGCTTCTGTAGGGGCGCTTCGAGAAGCGCCCCCCCCAACCTCGGGAGCCCGGGCGGTCCTCATCGAGATGCACCCCGCGCAAAGGTTGTGGTATGCTCTGCCCAAATGGAAGGAACAAATAAGCTCTATTTTGGCGATAATCTGAACATCCTTCGCGACCACGTCGCGGACGCCAGCGTTGACCTGATTTACCTTGATCCGCCCTTCAACTCCAACGCCAGCTACAACGTGCTCTTCAAGGAAAAGAGCGGCGAGGAATCCGCCGCGCAGATCACGGCCTTTGAGGACACCTGGCAGTAGGGCCTGGAAACGGAGGCTGTGTACAAAGGAATCGTCACCAGCGGCCCGGGTAAGCTCCCCGACCTGATGCAAGCGTTGCGAGGTGAGCGTTTTACAAATACAATGGTCATTCTTGAAGGCAAACATCCCCAAGGACGGCATGTACGCGACCGACGCGGCCCGGCGGTGGGGGTTTCATGTTATGCTTACCGGGACAGATTTTATGCGGGTCAGAAACATCTAAGAGTTAGATCTCGATTAGCGGCGAACCTCGGGAGGAGTTATGGCAATTTCGATTAGTCTGATAAACATGAAAGGGGGCGTTGGAAAGACCACTCTTGCCGCGCAACTCGCCCACGCCGCCGCCCGCAGAGACCTCCGGACTTTGGCGGTGGACCTCGACCCTCAGGCCAACCTGAGTCAGGCACTGCTCAGTCCGGAAACATATGTCAAACACCTCCGGGACAAGAGGCCAACGATTGTCCAAATTTTCGAGCAGTATTTCCCTCCGACAGAAGGGTCTTCAAGTCCTCAACCCCTCGACATCGGTCAAGTCATTTTGAAGAAACCCACATACTCGTCCAAACTCGATTTAATAGTCAGCCGGCTTGAGCTGTCGCACACCCTCAAGAACCCGACCGGCAAGGAGCGGCGGCTTGCGAAGGCCTTGAGCAGAGTTGCCGACGAGTACGATCTCATTCTTATTGACTGCGCGCCAACGGAGTCCATCCTTACTGAAGCCGCATACCACGCAAGCCGATACGCCCTCGTTCCCGTGAAACCAGAGTTCCTGGCGACCATTGGCCTTCCTCTTCTGGCGCGCTCGATCCGGGAATTCAAGTACGAAAACGGTGATCACGCACTGGACATCTGCGGGATCGTTTTCAACCATTCATCGTCGTACTCTGATGGTCCGGAGGGTTCCACGTCAATTAAGGAAGTGCAGGCTGAGGCCAAGAAGAACGGATGGCCTGTATTCGAAACCCATGTCCGTTACTCGCGCTCTTATGCCAAAGCGGCAAGAGAAGGAACACCAATTGGGTCAACGAGCCACGTTCGGTGGCACGTCTCCGGAGAATTCTCTCGATTCGTTGATGAGTTCTTCCAGGCGATCGGATTTACACAGGAAAAGCAATGATGTCGTCGTCTAAGTTTCTGGATTACGAGGTCACTCTTCTGCTGGCCAAGTACGGCAAGAGTCCTTTGCTAGAATCGCTGGCGAAAAAGCTTGAACTTACGCCGGATCAGCTAGAAGTGACCCTGCAGACACCTCCCAATCAGAGGTCTGTTTCGCGTTCCAGGAAAAAGCCGCCCCCTGTTGATCTCGTCCAGCAACTATCTCACGAGTTTCCGAACAAAGCGCACTTGCTCCAGACCTTGCACCAACGCTTCAACAACCGAACGTTTCTTCCCGAACTTCGCGACGTGAGACGCTTTTTCGACCAGCACGCCCGCCCACTTGGAGCTTCGAAATCTCGCGCTGAATCAGTTGAGAAGGTTCTCAGGCTGTTGGCAGAGCTTGATGTGGCCGAGTTGGAGGCGCTTTGCCAAGCGCAGCCAGAGAACGCGTACTCCTCGCTAGGATTGATCTCTGACGAAATCTTGCGTCGAGATAGATAGAGCCCTAACAAAGGCTGCAATCGATCCGCCACCAAAGGCAATCGCCAGCGCGCAGACCCTCAAGGAGATCAGCCCGCACCAGTTGGAATGGTGGGCGGTGGATTTGGTGAATGCGCGGCCCGCCAAGGACCACAAGAAGGGCGCGGACACCGGCATCGACGGCTACATAAACTTCTTCGACGACAAGAGCGGTCAAGCCAAACAGGTGATCATGCAGGCGGGTAGCCAAGGTCAGCGCAGTCCTGACCTTGGGATTTTCTCATGACCGATACCCCAGCGGCGACCGCACGTCGTCAATCGGGATGGGGCACGCCGCTACCCAAAATATGTCTTCACTTGTCAGTTTTCAGTTGTCAGAAACTAGCTAACAGCTCACAGCCGACAGCGAACGCCGAATCCCGCACCCGAGTCCCGAGCCCCGAACCCCGATTCCCGATTCCCCGGCCCTTTCCGCACCGGATTCGACTCTTCCAGGAGGCTGTGCCTTTGCCATCAAGGGAAGAACCCACGGTCAAAACCGCATTGCCCGAGGCTACCCGCCCCCACTGCAAGCTGTATGCTGTCGGCTGTGAGCTGTCAGCCTTACTGGGATCAGGGCAGTGGATAGATGCTCAGTTCCATCATCGGGTAGTGTTTAAGATTATCGGTGATGAGAGTAAGTTGGTGGTGGATGGCGATCGCTGCGATCGTAGCGTCGGTGGTCGCCAGGGTAATGCCTTTGCGGGCATAGTCACGCTTCAGCAGGCCCGCCATACGGGCAACTGGCCATACAATCGGAAAGTACTGCAAGCTCTCGAGCAGTTCTCTCGTCCGAGTTTCCTCATGGGATCGGAGACCGGCATAGACTTCTGTCACGTTGATCGAACAGCAGGCCAGCAGGTGACCTTGTTGCAAAAGTTCTTTGAGGATCTGGTCCCGGTTATGCTTGCCGTTCAAAGCGTCAATAATGACACTGGTATCGAGAAGGTAGGTGGCCATGTTAGCGGGCTACCACTTTCTGAAAGCGCTTTTCGTCCTGCCGGCGCAACTTGTCCACCCACCTCACTGCTCCGTGTTTCAATTCGGGATGATCTTTGTCTTTCCAGGAACCGGCAGCGGCTTCCATGGCCTTGAGCTGGCCGAGGCGCATGAGCTCTTTTTCAGCGGCTTGGGTCAGGAATTTGCTACGGCCCCGTTTGCCCACGATGATGTCAATTCGAGCCACCAACTGCTCAGGAATGACAATGTGAGTTCGTTTTGTGTTCACGGTTCCTCTCCATCAGTGATTTCTAAATCCCACTTTAAGTTTAACAAGAAGTGGGAGTATGTCAATGAGCGATAGGGCCTTTGGCCGTGACCGGCTGGAACGCTCACGCAGTTACCCAAGGGATCCCAGAGGGGCGAAAGAACCCATCCTTGCGCCGATTTTACGTCGCCACCCCCGTGCGGCAACCCCAGAAAAATGCAATTGCGGCGTTGCCTTTGGGCGTGATTTCTTTCGCCCCTTGCGGGGCTCGCTTGGGGTGGGGGGCTGATTTTCCCACGGCTCCCGATCGAAAACATCGGGACGGGTTCCGCGGTGGGCTACGATCTTCCACCCGTCAGTTGACGGGCTACGATGGTGGGCAAGCAGGCTCGAAATAGCTCTTGACAACGGGCAGAGAATAGGCTATTCTTATTGGAAGTGCTGGCCCCCTGCCGGTGCGGTGCGCCTCTCGGATTCTCCCCCACCAGAGGACAGAATAACGAGGGGATGGATAGCCATCAGTCGTCAGTATTCAGTTCTCAGTAACCGCTCGCTTGCTCGCGGCTGCGCGCGCGGTGAGCGAAGGCTGACAACTGAAAACTGACGACTGAGGACGGGAAGATGATGCTCATGGAAGATTCCAGCTTTCGGCAAGTTGTGGCGGCTCACCAATGTGCTTTTCAAGGTCCGAAACGGGGCGCTGACCCGTAGAGATGTAAAAAATGAAGATCGAACCGACTATGTGCATGAAAACACAGGCGACGGCGACAAAATGTCCAGCGAAGAACACAGCTTTTTACACGGAAATGCGGCAATTGCGCGATAATCGACAACAATCGAGCGGACTTTTTGGCCTAAATGCACGAATTACGCGATAAATCGTGGCGAAGTAGAGCCTTTGGAGCCTGCCCTGAGCGACTGCGACGGGTCGGTACTTGCTGATGTAGCGCCGACCTTCAGCTCGGCACATGCTGAACTAAAGTTCAGCGCTACAAAATACCGCGGTCTTCTCACGATGTACTAGAAACAAAACGGGTTAGCGATGAATCACGAAAATCTTAATAAATTCTATATCATTGAAATTAAAATAGTTAGTCTATTCTTGGTGGCGGGTTAGCGAAAAAACGCGGGGGGAAAAAATGAAGGGTAGTTAGGCGATGTTATTGAAAACAAATGGAGAAAAAATGTCCGTTTATCGGCCTCTCGCGATGTTTATGAAAACACACGAGTTAAAATCGCTCTCTCGCGATCTTGGTGAAAAGAAAGGGAGTTAAGATGAGGTGTCAGGTGTCAGGGACCGAGTAAGTTATGAACTATGAACTCTGCGGACGCAAAATCGGCTCATCGAACCATCGGCTGATCTCGGGGTTGATTTTAGATGGCCCGATGGTCCGATGACCCGACGGCCCGATGGTCCGATGGCCCGATCTCAGGATTCCCCATCGACTTGGTAGGAAATCCCGGTTAGCATCATGGAAATTTGGGAAGAGGTTAAATCATGAAGCGATTATGGACCAGAATCGTGTGCGGATTAATAAGCGTCTACTTCCTTGGGGGGACGGCAACCCAAGGACAGCAGATGTCTGCTGGGAGGCCCTTCGATTTGATCGAATGGAACGGCGGCAAGTTTATTTATGGCGCGGATTACTATCCCGAGGCTTGGCCCGAGAGCCAATGGGAAAAAGACGCGATCATGATGCAGGAGGCGGGAATCAACTTCGTCCGGATGGGGGAATTCGCCTGGGTGAAGATGGAGCCCCAGGAGGGCCACTTCGATTTCGCCTGGCTCGATCGCGCCCTCAAGGTGTTGAACGCCCACGGCATTCGGGCGGTACTGGGAACGCCCACCGCTTCGCCGCCCGCCTGGCTGTATGCGAAGCACCCCGACATCGCGGCGATGGACGCGAACGGGGTCCGCTATCGCTACGGTTCACGCCGTAATTATTGCCTTCACAACCCGGATTTCCTTGCCGCCACCACCCGCATCGTTACGGCCATGGCGGAACACTTCAAGGATCACCCGGGCGTGCTGGGCTGGCAAATCGACAACGAGTTGGGAGATCCAAAGTGTTACGACGCCGCCAGCCGAGCCGCATTCCAGGCATGGTGCCAGCGCAAATACCGCACCCTTGACGCACTGAACGCCGCCTGGGGCACCATCTTTTGGGGCCACACCTATCAAGCCTGGGGGGAGATTCCTTTGCCCTGGAATACGCTCTTCAACACTTCCAACCCCAGCCTGGCCCTTGATTTCGACCGTTTCCATAGCGACTCGACGCACGCGTACCTCGACCTCCAGGCAGCGATTCTGCGCAAAATTGCTCCCCACCAAGCCATCACTCACAACGAAATGGGCACGTACTCGGGAGTTGATTATTACGACTTGAACCGCTCGCTGGACTTCGTGGCTTTGGACAACTACCCCATTTTTCAAAAGGACTACGCACAGTATGCCGGAGCAGAGTTGTCGCACGACCTGATGCGGGGGTCGAAGGACAATCAGAACTACCTGATGATGGAGCAGGAAGGCGGCGCGGGGGGCTGGTCGGCGTTTCGTGGACGGCAGGCGGCGCCCGGCCTCTATCGTGTTTGGGCTTACCAATCCGTCGCGCACGGCGCCGATGGCATCTGCTATTTCCGCTGGAGGACCTCCCGCTACGGCACGGAACAGTATTGGCAAGGAATTCTCGATCAGGATAGCTACCGCAATTCCCGCTACTACGTGGTGGCGCAAACCGGAAAGGAATTGGAGCAGCTCACGCCATTGCTGCATGGGTCCAAAGTCGTCTCGCCGGTCGCTATACTGGTGTCACCGGATTCCCGCTGGGCGCAGCAAATTCAGCCGGGAGTGGAGGACTTCCAATACGATCGGCAGGTCCACGATTTCTACGACGCTTTCCGCCGCGCGGGTGTAAGTGTAGATGTCGCCTTCCCGCCGAGCAACCTCTCTGCCTATCGCCTGGTGGTGGCGCCCGCACTGTACGTAACCGACCAAGCCCTCGCCAGCAAGCTCGATGCGTTCGTGAAAAGCGGCGGAACGCTCATCCTCACGTTCCGTTCGGGCGTGAAAGATGAACACAACGTGGTGACGGACCGGACGCTGCCCGGCCCGTTCGCGGATATTGCCGGCGTGGCCATTCACGATTTTGATCCCCAGGTCAATGAGGAGCAGGAGATCGTGGGACCCGGCGAATCGCGCTACCCTGCCCGCACCTGGTCCGACATCCTCGATCCCTCCACGGCGAAGGTCCTGGCGACTTATGGCAAGGGCTACTACGCCGGCAAACCGGCCGTCACGGAGAACAGCGCGGGAAAAGGCTTGGTGTATTACGTCGGTACCGAATCAAAATCTCCTTTCTTTTACGACCGCCTGATTTCCCTCGCCGCCAAGAAAAGTCTGGTGGCGTTAAATGAAAAGATTCCCTCGGGCGTCGAGGTGGCGGTTCGCCAAAAGGCGGGCAAGAAGATTATCTTCGTGTTGAATTACACCAGCATGGAGCAAACCGTGCCGCTCGATCAGGCTTACCAGAATGCCTTAACCGGCAAGACGGAACCGATGGATGTGCAGATTCCCGCGTATGAGGTGAAGGTGCTGACGGGGCAGTAAAACCAGGTGTCAGGTGCCAGGTTTCAGGTGTCAGGTGCCAGAGTCAAAACCCGAAAGTCGAAAATCGAAACTCGAAATTCGGGTGCCTGGGTCGCGAGTTCGAGTTTTACCTCTGGCACCTGACACCTGGCACCTGACACCTTCTTTACCTTCCCAGGTAGGCGCGTGCAAGATAGGAAATTCCCATCAGCAAGAGCAGGAGGTTTGCCGCCAGGAAAAGATGCTGCTTAAACCGCTTGTGGAGGCCGGCGCCCCAGGCCAGCAAGCACAAAGTAAACAACGCTGTGCCGTAAAAGCCCACGAACCCCCCCACGAAAAACGGGACCACGTGCCCATAACCATGCTGGCGGCCTTCAGCGAGAAACGGGCCGGCCACCGTGAGCCAATAGACCCAGGTGCCGGGCGAGGCAACCTCCGCCAGCAAGGCGACCGACACGCTGGCGTAAGTCATCGCGGCAGAATTCGCCATTTCTTTTTGCGTTTTGAAGCGTAATTCCCAAAGGGAAAAACTGGCGAAACCGATCAGGGTCACGCCCCCAACGTACGCCACGTAATGTGCGATCCCGGGAGGGATGAAACGATAGAA
>Ga0187865_1004579_pt1 | contig 10101 bp, 8 predicted proteins | sample June2016WEW_11_1_2_FD_132989 | JGI IMG/M metagenome (GOLD analysis project Ga0187865, IMG submission 132989) | Peatland microbial communities from SPRUCE experiment site at the Marcell Experimental Forest, Minnesota, USA - June2016WEW_11_100 | ecosystem: Environmental > Terrestrial > Soil >...
AACCAGGCAGCCGGCGATTCTCCACCACGCTGAAGTAGCGGTGAGCCTTGCCATCCTTTTTTCGCTCGGTGCTGCGCAGAAACATGGAAGCAGCAGAATGCCAGAAGTCGAGCCGAAAGAAAAAAGGGTAGGTCTTCACCCAGGCCGTTTTCGGCCTTTTCGGAGGTGTCGCTGTTGCAGGCAAACCAAATATGGCGCTTCCGGCTTTTTAGTGGGGAGAGGGCAGGCCAAAACCCCATTCGCGCCTGGCGGGACCTCTCAGCCCGGCCCTTCCGGGCGCTGATTCAATTCTGATGCGGGATCTGCGTTTCGCTGCCAAGTGTTCCGAGGCCAGCCGCGGCCGTGCGCGCCAGCCGCCCGCACTCGGTGCCTTCTCCCGCACTCAATTGCCTTGTTTTCTGTGAGTTATGCTGGCCTGGTAGTCCAGGAATTGGCGCTCAGCGAAGCTGTCGTCCCAGACTTCAGGGTCTTCGCCGGACACCACGACGAGAACGGTGATGCACTCCCAACGGCCGGAATTCCCATCGGTTTCCTTTCTTAGATATGGTTTTTCAGCCTCCTGACATCTCGGCACCGGCCCCAGGAGCCCCAAGCGACCCACTACAAACCCGGAATTCCCCCAAATATAGTTCGGCCGAACCGCAAAAGCTGATCGAAGTGCGAAAGTCAGGCTAACCTGTACGTGGTTCCCTCCCATGGCAGCGCGGCGCTCCACCCGAAGATCCTCAAGCAGGTCCTCGAAGCCATCGAGGAAGCCTCGATCGAGCCGATTCCTTCTGAGTGACGCCGTAGTATCTGCCTGGCCGGGCGGGCACGGCGCCAGCCAGGTAAGCACATGGCGACTGCACGCGGGCAATTCTGCGTTGTCTGCCGCAGGGCACTTCTACGACAAGGCGACACGTCAACTGAGGCCGCATTGCCCAGCCGATTGCAGCGGCGGGCGAACTGGGCATCACTCCGCTCTCTACATTTAAGATTGATGGGAGCTATAGTTGATCTGACGATGCGGTGAACATGGCCTCGAGACAATCCGTTCGACTCGGCACGGTGCAGGAGACCCTACTGGTTCCGCTCTATGGCCGCGCGGTCGAGAGCCGCAGAAAGCACCCGATCCTGGAAGATTCCAGGGCCCTCGGAATGGTGGAATCCATCGATTGGGATTTCCAAAGGTTCAACCAATGGTGGCGCGTCCTTGGCTGTACGTCACGGAGCGCCATGTTCGATGAGTGGGTCAAGAAATTTCTCCGCAGCCATCCGCAAGGCACCGTAGTCGAGATCGGCTCCGGACTCAACACACGCTTTGACCGGCTTGACAACGGCCGCCTCCATTGGTTCGACCTTGATCTCCCGGAGGTGGTTGAACTGCGGCGGAAATTCTTCACGGATACCGGGCGGCGCACGACTCTGGCCGCGTCGGTTCTCGATACGGGCTGGATGGTCACCGTGCGCCAAAGCCCTGGACCTTACTTCTTTGTCGCGGAAACCGTCTTCGTCTACCTGAAAGAGCAGGAGGTCAAGGCGGCGCTGGCGCAGATCGCGGAGAACTTTCCGTGCGTGAACGTCGCCTTCGATACCGTCAGCCGCAAAGCCGTAGATGGCGGGAACAAAGACCACGCGCGCCAGAAACTAGATGCCCGTTTCGCATGGGCCTGCGAAGACCCGAGGGAAATTGAGGGCTGGAATATCGGGCTGCACTTGGTGGAATCCCGCACCATAGTGGACGTCCCGGAGCCTTTGAAGCCGCGCCTTTCATTGCCGATACGGACCAGCTTTTACGTTTTTCGCAAATTGTTTCTAAAGCTGATGAAGGCGTACCAGCTCAACCTGTTCGCCGGGCAGTCCGCCTGCTGAACGCCCAACATTGTTCTGAACTGCCCGTACTTTTTTTGGAACGGCAACAGCTCCCGGCGGGCCGTAGTCGGAATCGCGGAGCGGACGCTCGCGGCGGTATTCAAGAAATCCGGCGTCAAGAACGCGCACGCCCACAGGTATCGCCATACTCTCGCTACGCGGCTCCTGGAGCAGGGCGCCACGTTCGAGCAGGTGGCCGACGTCTTGGGGAACAGCCCGGCGGTCGTTCGGAAGCACTACGGGAAGTGGTCGAAGGGGCGTCAGGCGAACATCGACCGCCTCATGTTCGCGCACTTTGAGAGTGCGGCCATTACAAACCCAGTCACACGCCATTCACGCGAAAAAATGCGGGCCGTAAACTGATGACCCCCAAAGAGAAATTCTGGTGCGGGGGGGGGGACTTGAACCCCCACGGGATTGCTCCCGCTAGCACCTCAAGCTAGTGCGTCTGCCAATTCCGCCACCTCCGCGTTCCGGGATGCTACTTTTTGGCCGGCGCCGCCGGTGCCGGCACGTTCTGCTGATTCGTCGGAGCCGGCATAGGAAGCGGCAATGTCTTTCCGCCCGACGGGGTCACGTTCATAGGCGGGCCCGGAACCTGAGCCGGCGCACCCTTCACGGGAGCGCTGCCTGCCGGCGTGGCTTCCAGGACCGTCGTGCCTAAGCCCGCATTCCGCGTGGCCAGAATCGAAAGCGACAGCGAGGTAATCATAAAGAGTACCGCCGAGATCGTGGTCGCCCTCGAGAGCAGCGTGGCCGAGCCGCGCGGGCCAAAAGTCGTCTGCGACCCCATGCCGCCAAACGCGCCGGCCAAGTCCGCCGCCTTCCCGCTTTGCAGCAACACCACAATAATCAGGAAGATACACACCACTACGTGAACCAGCAAGAACAAAATATACATCGTTGTCCTTTCAGTATAGGCAACCGGCGCGCTACCGGTCAAACCGGGGCGCCGCGGCGCGCAAGCCAGAAGTACTGCCCGGCGGCCGCAACTGCCTGGCGTAGCTCAAAAACAGGTCCATCCCCTGGTATTCGCGCGGGCCCAACTCGTTCACAATTCTCCGGGTCAGATATTCTTCGACAAATGCGGGCGGGAAACCGCGGCGCGGGGCCTCGGACGCCACAATCTCTTGGATGCGCGCGCGGCCGTAACGGCAGGACTCCCGGAACGCCTCGGCCACCTCCGGCGTGACTACGCCCTTGCGGCCCGCCCATATGGCGAACACCATGGGCAGCCCGGTCATCTTGACCCACTCGCCGCCCAAATCGTAAACGTAATAGGGCAGGCGGGCGGTATCGATATGCAGGGCGGGGTCTCCAATGATGACCGCTGCATCGGCAATACGCAACATGGCTTCCAGATCGGGAGGATGCGAAATCAATACCGGCGCCGCGCCGTAGCGGCGTTCCAGGACGATGCGGACCAGCTCGACCGAGGTCCGCGAGCTGGAATCGGCTGCCAGAGTCCGGATTTCCGGCGCCGGGCGCGAGGATACCAGCAGAATACTGCGCACCGGACCGCGACAGGCGATACCAGCGCCGGGAATGACCTCGAGGTCCTGCCGGGTCAGCTCAAACGAAGGGATGAGGCCGATGTCGGCGGCGCCGGCGGCCATGTCGTCGGCGCAGCCCGACGGAACGCGGAAATCCAGGTCGAAAAGGCCCTGTTGCGGGCCGTGCAGCATCCCCCAAACCAGCGGTGTTGTGTTCAGAAAGCCGACGGCGGAGACCCGCAGCCTGGCAGGAGTGGTTGGGATCAACCCCCAGTGTAGCAGAGGGACTGAAGAGTACGGTACGACGCCAGTACTGGCGCGTGTTTGATCGCGCTTACGTGTTTGCTATCCTTTAGAGAGAGCGCTTTCCGTGTCGCGCCACCCTTGAGGACTCGATGAAAATCAAGCACACTTCTGTCTTTTTGCTGACGTTATTGGGCGCCACCGCGGGTTTCCCACAGGTCACTCTGAACACCGTTCCAGCCCGCGCCATCGGCCAGTCCATCCTGATTCCCGAGTCCGGCAACCCCAACCTGGTGGAAGGCCGCGAATTGTACTCGCCACAGGGTATCGCCGTGGACAACTCCGCCTCGCCGCCCATCGTCTACGTTGCCGACACCGGCAACAACCGCGTGCTGGCCTGGAAGAACGCCGCCAGTTTCAGCAACGGGGCCACGGCCGACCTGGTGATCGGGCAACCTGACCGTTTCAGCACCGTCCCGTACGGGCCGGGCACTACCTTTTCGACCGGTTTGTACTACCCCACCGGCCTAGCGGTGTACAAGGGCGATCTTTATGTCGTGGACAGCGGCAACAACCGGGTGCTGCGTTACCCAAAGCCGTTCTCCCAGACCAGCCAGGTGTTTCCAGACCTGTACATCGGCCAGCCAAGTCTGAGTTCCCGCGTGCCGGATCAACCCAATGGGCAGGTGAGCGCGCAGGGAATCTTCACGGCCGGGAACAACCAGACCTTTGTGGCCAACATCGCCTTCGACAGCGCCGGGAACTTGTGGATGACCGACCCCGGCAACCGGCGCGTACTGCGATTCCCCGCGGCGGCCATCGCCAAAGGAGGGGGCGGGCTTGCGGCCGATATGGAGATCGGCCAGGTGGATTTCGTTAGCACGCAGAAGAATCTGGACCCGACCAATGTCAATAGCCAATTGGTGACCAACCAGTTCGCGGTTCCCGACGGGATTGCCTTCGATGCGGCAGGGAACCTGTACGTGTCCGACAGCGATCTGAGCGCGTCGTCAACCGCCTTGCCGGGGCGCGTCCTGGTTTTCACGGCGTCGTCCCTTCTCCCCAGCTCGTACATATCGGCCGCGCGGATCATGGGAGTGGTGCAGCAATCGGCAACCGGAACCGCCCCGACGCAATCACAGATCGATCACACCGTGATGGTCAATCCACAGGGCATTTTCCTGCTCCCCAACAACCAGGGCATCGGGGTGGTCGATACGCAAAGCAGCCGTATTCTGATCTTCGACCCCTACCCCCTGTGGCCCGACCCGAACACTTCCTTTTCGCCGCAAGCCAAGACCATCATCGGACAGGCAAATAGTTGCGTGGCCAATCCGGCGGCAGCGTGCCGCGCCGCCAACAACGGGAACCCGTCACCCTCGGCGAGCACGCTGGCAGTGCCGGTGGCCGTCGCTCTCGCGGGCACCGACCTGCTCATTGCCGACGCCGGCAACAACCGCGTGATCGGCATGCCGCAGCAAGCGGGCGCCTATGTGTCCGCCAATCGGGTGTTGGGGCAGGACCGTTTCGACACCTTCTCGATCAACCTGATCGAAGGGCGCGAGTTTGCGTTCGTCTCGCAGAACGCCCAGGGCAGTTGCGCGGATGCCGCGCTGGCCATCGATAGCACCGGCGACACGCCGCACCTCTACGTCGCCGACCCATGCAACAACCGTGTGCTGGGCTTCAAGGATGCGCGCAAGCTGGTGCCGGGCGCCAAAGCGGATATTGTCATCGGCCAGCCGGACATGCAAACGGCGCTGTGCAACTATCCGAGCGGCGATCCGAACCAGCCCACGAAATCCAATCTCTGCGGCCCCATCGGCCTGCTGGTGGATTCCAATGGCAACCTCTACGTGGCGGATTCCGGCAATGGGCGCGTGCTGCGGTTTCCCACGCCGTTTGCGCACCAGGGGCTGCCGGCGGCGGACCGCGTGGTGGGGCAGGCCAACTTCACTTCCAAGATTACGGACCCCAGCCCCGGCACCATGGCCGCGCCCTATGGGCTGGCATTTTCCGGAGTCAACGGGCTGCTGGTTTCGGATGCGAAGCTCAATCGCGTGCTCTACTTCCCGATAGCCAGCGGCGACCTCACTTCATCCCAGGGGGAGACCGCCACCAAGGTATTCGGCCAGCCGGATTTCGTCACCATCGTGAAAGGGACCGCCGATACCTCCATGACCGCTCCGCGCCACGTAGCGGCGGACACCAGCGGCCGCCCGTACGTGGTGGACACGGGCAACAACCGCGTAATGATCTTCGGAGATCCCCACGACGTGAACACGGCCAACTCCGGCGCTCATGCGGTGCTCATCATCTCCGGCCTTAGTGGGCCGCGTGGAATCTACGTCAGCCCGCTCACCGGTGAGATTTGGGTCGCCGATACGGGCAACAGCAGATGCCTGCGGTATCCCAGCTTCGAACAGTATTTCGTGTCCGGCACTTACAACGGCGGCGTCCCGGGATACTACAGCGCGCCGCTGGCGCTGGCGCAGGACCAGTACGGCGATCTCTTAGTCGCCGACACCGCCAACCGCGTGGAATTCTACTACCCCGGCCTGGCTTGGCAGAACGCCGCCAGCTTCATCACCGAGCCGCTGGCGCCGGGCGCGCTCGCCACCATCTACCCGCTAGGCGTCACATTCGGCACGGATACGGCCAACGCCAACCAACAGCCCAACCCGGTGCCCTTCCCAACGCTTCTGGCCGACACACAGGTGCTCTTCAATGGCCAGCCGGCGCCGCTGCTCCTGGTCTCGCCGGGACAGATCAACTTCATGATCCCCATGAGCGCGCCCACCAGCGGCACGGCGGATGTGCAGGTGGTGCGGCAATCCACCGGCCAGATTCTGACCGACGGGCTGGTGGCCATGAACACAGTTTCTCCGGCCATCTTCACTGGAGGGCTGGCCAACTGCTCGCTGGCCGGCGGGAAGTGCAAGCAGGCGGCGGTGGTCAACGATGCGGACGGGACAGTCAACAGTCCCACCAACCCGGCGGCGGCTGGTTCCTACATTTCGATCTATGCTACTGGGCAGGGCTTTGTGCAGGGCGCTCCGCCGGACGGAGACATTCCGCGAGGAGGGCTGGTAACGACTTCGGTAGTGCCCCACGTCTGGATCAACGCCTGCGACGTGGCCGATTCGAGCTGTACGCATGAAACCGGCGTCGACACCGTCTCGTTCTCCGGACTCTCGCCGCAATTTCCGGGAGTCTGGCAGATCAACGTGCGCATCCCCAAGAATACGGGGCCGGGAGCGCAGATTCCCCTCCTGATCGTCATGAACAACGTTTACAGCCAAAGTGTTGCGACCGGCTACATCACCACCATTGCGGTGAAGAACCAGTAGGGGCAATCCCGGTGACTGACCAATCTGTCCCAAGGCGCCGGGGTGCCCTCTGGGCCCTGCGCCGCGTGGACAGATTGGTCAGTCACCGGGTTTGCTCCGGAGGCGGCTCCCGCGGAGGTCCGGGGGCCCTCGCGCGCGTGCGCTTCAGCGCGTACATGTTGCGGTCGGCCTCGTCCAGCGTGTCGCGCAGGGCGCGGCCGCGCGCATCGGCGGTTCCCCAACTGAACGAAATCGGCAGGGCTCCGTACCCGCGCACGCGGAACTCCCGCAGACGGGCTTCGATGCCGCTCATGCGCGTGCGCGCCACCTCGGCGCGCTGGTTGTGGAAGAGGATGACGAATTCGTCGCCGCCCCAGCGGAAGGCCTCGTCCTCGTGGCGGATGGAAGAGTGCAGCAGGTTGCCGATGTTGCGCAGGATCTCGTCGCCCGCCAGGTGGCCGTAGCGGTCGTTGACGTCCTTGAAGTTGTCCATGTCGCAAACCGCCACCACTCCTTCGAAGTTCGAGGGATCCTCGACGCGTCGCGCCAGCGCGGCCTGGTTTAACAGGCCCGTCAGCCGGTCCAGATCGGGACCCTGCCCGCCTTCGCGGCGCAGGTGGTCCAGCTCGGCGCGCAGTTCCCCAATGCGGTCGATCTGGCTTTCGCTCCACATCGCCATGGCGGCGAACACCAGCACGCAATGCAGAGCGAAATCGTAGTACGTCTCATGGTGCAGGTAACGGGCCCACGCCGGCGCGCCGCCGGTGTCGTACAGATACCAGACCAGCACGGCATGTTCGAGAAACACCGCGGCCAGCACCACCAGCGAGAAACGGAAGACGCGCGCGCCCACCCCGGCGTTGCGGCGCAGGGTGAAGAAATTATAGAAGTACACGAAGCTCAGCACCAGGGCGTGCGAGGCCTGATAGGCCTCCATCCGCGAGTACAAGCCGAAGGCCCACACCAGCGCCACGAAAACCGGCAGGATCGAGATCAGCCGGAGCACGGTGCGCCAGTCCTTGATGCCGGAGGCAAAGCCGGCGCGGGCCGCGGCGATCAGCACGATGGCGAAGGCGAATTCGAAGGTGGCATACGGCGCCAGCCACCCGGAGTGCGCCGTGCGCAGCAGCTCGTATCCGAAAAACGCGGCCAGAAGCCGCAACCCCCAGGCGATGGCCCACAGCCCGAAATAGATCACCCGCGACTGCCGGTACAGGAACAGAAACACCATCCCAAACAGCAGCGCGCCGATTTCCTGAATGTAGAGGGCGGTGATATCCGGAATGGGACTGGAAGCATCCATCCGTTCAGTCTCCGCCGATGGCATGGCGCCGGATGGCGCGCGCCTTGCCGGTGGTTTCGTCGACCTCGACGATCACGGCGTGCAACTCGGGGTTCTGCCGCGCCGCTTCCATGCGCACCGGCAGGCCCGTAAGAAAGCGCTGGACGACGATATCGGTTTGCACCCCGATCACGGAATGGTACGGCCCGGTCATGCCGCAATCCGTCTGGTACGCGGCGCCTCCCGGAAGAATGCGGGTGTCCGCGGTGGGCACGTGGGTGTGGGTCCCGATGACGGCTGAGACGCGGCCGTCCAGGTACCAGCCCAGGGCGATCTTTTCGCTGGTCGCCTCCGCGTGAAAATCCACGAACCTTACTTTGATGGCGGGGTCGAGCGCGCCGAGAACCTGGTCGGCTTTGCGGAACGGGCAATCCGTGGACGCCATGTACGTGCGGCCCTGGAGGTTGATCACCGCGCAATCCACCCCGTTGCGCGCGCGCCAGACGATCACGCCCTGGCCCGGGGCTTCGGGATAGTTGGCGGGACGCAGCAGCCGCGGCTGGCGCCGCAGGTAATCGTACACCTCGCGCTTGTCCCAGACGTGGTTGCCGGACGTGAGCACGTCCAGGCCCAGGCCGAACAATTCCTCCGCGATCGCCGGCGTGAGACCGAATCCCCCAGCGGCATTCTCCGCGTTGGCGATGGTCAGGTCGATGCGGTTGGCTTCGACGATGTCCTGAAGATGATCGGCGACGATCCTGCGCCCGGGAGAAGCAAAGATATCCCCGATGAAGAGAATGTTCATTCCTGGATTTCACGTTAACACGTGGAGCGGTAGCGCCGGCGCTGTACTAACCCCCTGATTCGGAATTACGGTGGCGTATTCCGAAGGCTTGGTGGGGCAGGCGGTGCCGCCTGCCCCGCCACAGGATACGCAACCATATTTGCGAAATCGTGTACTAAGATCGAGACATGCCGGAGTTTAATGTCCATGAAGCGAAGTCGAACCTGTCACGGCTACTCGCACGGGTCGAACAGGGTGAAGAGGTGACCATCATGCGGGGGAGCGAGCCTGTTGCCGACCTGGTGCGGCACCGGCGCAAGGTCGGACGCCGGACCCTCGGAGAGCTGGCCGGGACCATCTCGTTGCCCGAGGGCTGGGATACGCCGATGACGTGCAGCAAGGAGTGACCGTCTGGTACCCTACTTCCCGGCCAGGGCGCTGTGCTTGCGTCCGAACGGGAAGTAGATGGCCAAACCGATCGTCAGCCAGACAACGAACCGCACCCAGGTTTCCAGTGGAAGCGCCATCATCAAAACCAGGCAAAAGGCGATCGATATCATCGGCAGCCAGGGCGAGCCGGGGGCCCGGAAGCCGCGCGGGCGGCCCGGCTGTTTCCTCCGCAGCACAATCACGCCGACGGAAACCAGGATGAACGCGAACAGCGTCCCGATGTTGGCCAGGTCCGCGAACGTGCCGATGTCCAGAATGCCCGCCGGAATCCCCACCACCAGCCCGGCCACCCAGGTGCTGACGTGCGGCGTCTTATGCACCGGGTGCACTTTGGAGAATGCTTTCGGCAGGAGACCGTCGCGGGACATCGCAAACCAGATGCGCGCCTGCCCGTATTGAAATACCAGCAGCGAGGAAATCATCCCCAGAATGGCGCCGATACTCACCCACCGGCGAATGCCGTTGTATCCCAGGGCCTTGAGCGCGTCGGCCACGGGCGCCTGGCCGGTCAGGCTTTTCCAGGGAGCGATGCCCGTCAGCACCAGGGCCACGGAGATATACAGCACGGCGCAGATCACCAGCGTCATGATGATGCCGAAGGGCAGGTCGCGCTGCGGGTTCCGGCACTCCTCGGCCGCCGTGGAAACCGAATCGAAGCCGATGTAGGTG
>Ga0187865_1004596_pt1 | contig 10079 bp, 10 predicted proteins | sample June2016WEW_11_1_2_FD_132989 | JGI IMG/M metagenome (GOLD analysis project Ga0187865, IMG submission 132989) | Peatland microbial communities from SPRUCE experiment site at the Marcell Experimental Forest, Minnesota, USA - June2016WEW_11_100 | ecosystem: Environmental > Terrestrial > Soil >...
GCTGACCTTCAGTAAGTTATTGAAAACAAATGTAGAAAAAATGTCAGTTTTTCGCCTCTCCATCATGTTGATGAAAACACACGAGTTAAGCCGTTCTCTCCATGATGTTGATGAAAAGAAAGGAGTTGTTGAAAATAGAAGTGACAAGTGGCGAGTGACAAAACACGGAGTCCAAAGTCCGATGTCCGAAGTCCGAGGTGCAGGAGCGCAAATCGCAAATGAGCACCTGAATCGATTTGCTAACTTCGAAAATCGCAAATCGAAAATTTCGAAAGGCGGGCAGAGCGAGATCCTTCGCGGGGCTCAGGATGACAGCGGGACGGGCAGAGCGAGATCCTTCGCTGCTGCTCAGGATGACAGGCAAGCGGGCCGTGTCGGAAGGCGCAAGAACGGGCAGAGCCGACGGCCCAACCCCTGCGTGACACACTTCCCCCATCGGCTATCGGCAGTGCCAGGTGAGAAGATGAATGAATCTGTTGACTTCGAAAATCGCTAATCGCCAATCACTCAATCACCCGATGGCCCGATGAGCCGATTTTCCGCGAAGTGCGACCGGTGCCGTCGAAAATGTTATACTGAGCCGTCAGGGTTGAATATCCCAACGATGAAGTTGTAGGGCCGAACGGCGTTCGGCTCAGGGCCAGCGCCGCTGGCCCCTACCAATTCGAAAAAGGAGCAGAACAGCATGGCAGCACGGACTTCAGAAGCGGAATGGAAGGGCAATCTTATTCAGGGCAAAGGGACGATGAAGCTGGGAAGCGGCGCTTATGAGGGGCCGTATTCTTTTGCCTCAAGGTTTGAGAGCGGTACGGGCACTAATCCCGAGGAGTTGATTGCAGCGGCGCACGCCGGCTGCTTTTCCATGGCCCTCTCCGCCGGACTGGGCAAGGGCGGCTTTACGCCCGCGCGCATTCACACCACGGCCACGGTGCACTTGGAGAAAGTCGGCGAGGGCTTCAGCATCACGCGGATTGAGCTCGACACGGAAGCCGAGATACCCGGCATCGACACCGCGACCTTTGCGAAGTACGCCGACGACGCCAGGAAAGGCTGCCCGGTGTCCAAGGTGCTGGCGGCCGCACAGATCAGTTTGACGGCCAAGCTGGTCTAACGGGGATTTCTCACCCGTGTGGGGAAGGGCGGGGCTTTAGCCCCGCCTTTCCAAACCCGTCGTGAGAAATCCGGGCTAGAAGCAATGCTGTTCACTTAAGCTGGCTGTTCCCAGTTCGACCCCCTCACCCCCGGCCCCTCTCCCCCAAGGGGGCGAGGGGGGTGGTGAATTAAACCTACAACCCTCGCCCCTTTGGGGGAGAGGGTGGACCGCAACCGGCGCTTTCTCCAGCCGGGGCGGGCCGGGTGAGGGGGTCACCCAGCAATAAATTGAGAATTAATTTCCTGGAACCCATCAAGTGAACAGTATTGGGGTTAGAAGGGCCTCGAGAGCATCGTGCACACACACCACGACCATCACCATCATGCGCAGGCAGCGACCTGGGTTGTAAGAATCGCGCTGGTGGCGACGCTCGCTCTGGTGGCCACGGAGTTCGTCGTCGGCTCGCTGTCGCACAGTCTGGCCCTGGTGAGCGATGGATGGCACAATCTAACCGATGTTCCTTCGCTGATCCTCTCCTGGATTGCCCTGTATTTTGAGCGCCGGCCTCCCGATGACCGGAAGACCTTTGGCTATCAACGGGCAGGCGTGCTGGTAGCTTTCGTGAACGCCCTGCTGCTGGTGGCGGTGGCGCTTTATATTTGCTACGAAGGCTACCAGCGAATCGTGCGGCCGGAGCCGGTGGCTTCCGGCGCCATGCTGGTGGTCGGCATCATCGCGCTGGTGGTGAACGGCGGCATCTCCTGGGGCTTGTTGGGCGAACGGAGTGACCTGAACCTGCGCGCGGTGTTCATCCACAACCTGGGCGACGCGCTTTCCAATGTGGCGATCATCGCCGGCGCCTGGGTGATTCGGGTGACCGGGCATACGATCATTGACCCTGCCCTGGGATTCTTGATTGCCGGGTTGATCTTGTGGTCGGCGGTGGGGATCATTTCCGACTCCGTCAACATCCTGCTGGAAAGCTTGCCCAAGGGCATGAGCCTGGAGCGCGTGGCGGCCGCCATGCTCGGTGTGGAAGGGGTTAAAGAAGTTCATGACGTGCACATCTGGAGCCTGGGATCCAATTCCCACGCCCTCTCCTGCCACGTCCACATTCTGGACATGCCCACCTCGGAAAGCGAGCAGATCGCCCACCAAGTTCGCGAAGCGCTGGCCCATGAATTCGGAATATATCACACTACGATACAATTCGAGCACACGCACCCGCCGGGGGAATTCCACATGTATATGCCGGACCCGGCGCCGTCAAACAAGGGAAAGTAGGCAGATGGGCAGTCGGCAGGTGGGCAGATGGGCAGTGGGCAGTAAGCTGGGCGACAGCGCGAAGTCAAAACTCAAAACTCAAAACGCAAAGGGCAAAACCGGCTGGTTTTGACTTTTGCGCTTTGCCTTTTGACTTTTCCATCTGCCCACTGCCCATCTGCCCACTGCCCTCCGCGCCCGCTTGACACCGGCGCAGTGCGAGGCATAGGATTCACCCATGCAAACGCCCACAGTCCGACGCCCGGCCGTAGCGGGGCGCTTTTATCCCGCCAAGCCCGAAGCTCTCGCGCGGCAGCTCGACCAATACCTCGCTGCGGATGCGCCTCGGCCGGAGAAGACGGAAGCGGCCTTGGGCTGCATCGTTCCCCACGCCGGTTACATGTATTCCGGCCATGTGGCGGGGGCCGTGTTTCAGCGACTGCCGGCGCGCGCGACTTACATTATTCTCTGTCCCAATCACACGGGACGCGGCGCGCCCTTGGCGATCATGTCAAAAGGCGAGTGGCTGACGCCGCTGGGCGCGGCGCGCATTGACGCCGAATTGGCGCAAAGCCTGCGCCAATCCTGCCATCTGCTGATGGAAGACGCCAAGGCTCACGAAGATGAGCACGCCATTGAAGTCCAGCTTCCCTTCTTGCAACGCCACGTGGGCGCCTTCACCTTCGTCCCCATCGCCATCGGCGTAAGCCGCTATGCGGCTCTGGAAGCGCTGGGGCACGGGATGGCCCATGCGCTGAAGAGTTCAGCGAGCCCCGTGTTGATCGTCGCTTCCAGCGACATGAACCACTACGAGCCCGATGACGTCACGCGGGTCAAGGACCGCAAAGCCATTGACCAGATTCTGGCCCTGGATCCGGCGGGCTTGTATGAGGTCGTTCGCAAAGAAGACATTTCCATGTGCGGTTACGGCCCTGCCGTTGCCATGCTCACCGCGGCCAAAGACCTGGGCGCAACCCACGCGGAACTGGTCCGCTATGCCACCTCGGCTGACACCAGTGGCGACCGCAGCGCGGTGGTGGGTTACGCGGGCATGGTGATTTCCTGACCTGGAATTTCCTGCTTCGAGGGCACGCCAGCAAGTCGATACCGCAGAGCCATCGTTCCCGCTTTGCGAAATCGCTGTACCGGCCGCCAGCCATGTTTCTGCGGAGGGTTCCCAGGCGTATAATAAGGGTTGCCGAAGATCCAGCTCGTCTTCTCGTCCACACGATGACGCCGCTGCGCAATGGTGCGATTGCAGAGGCCGTCAATTACAAGGAGTCCGCCATGAAAGGTAAATCGGAAGTGTTGCAAGTCTTGCAGGAAGCGTTAACCGATGAATTGGGCGCGGTGCACGGATACATCCTCCACGCCGAGATGTGCGAAAGTTGGGGTTACAAAGGGCTCGCCGGCGCCACCACGAAGCGGGCCATTGAAGAAATGAAACACGCCGAGAAATTGATCAGCCGCATTCTCTTTCTGGAGGGTGCGCCCGACGTGCAGTCATTGCCGAAGATCCACATCGGCAAAGACGTGGAAGAGCAGTTGGCCATTGGTCTAAAGGATGAGACGGGCGCAATTGCCAGCTATAACCAGGGAGTCGCCATCTGCACCAAGGCCGGCGACAATGCCTCCGCTGAGCTGCTGCGCGGCAATCTGCAAGACGAGGAGCGGCACGCCGATTACCTGGAAACTCAGTTGAGCCTCATCAAGCACCTGGGCTTGGCGAATTACCTGGCCCAGAGCCTGACGGAGTGAGCTTCCTCCCCTTGAGGAGGACTTCCGATCGCCACGCGTCATGCCGGGACGCAGGACACGGGAATAATCAAGAAGGCCTTGCCCTTCTCGTCCACACGATGACGGCACTGCGTATGGGTGTGATTGCAGAGCCCGTCGATTACAAGGAGTCTGCCATGAAAGGTAAACCGGAAGTGTTGCAAGCCTTGCAGGAAAATTTAACCGATGAGTTGGGCGTGGTGCACGGGTACATGCTCCACGCCGAGATGTGCGAGAATTGGGGTTACAAGGTGATCGCGGGTACCACCACGAAGCGGGGCATTGAAGAAATGAAACACGCCGAGAAATTGATGAGCCACATGCTCTTTCTGGAGGGTGCGCCCGACGTGCAGACCTTGCCGAAAGTCCACATCGGTAAAGATGTGGAAGAGCAGTTCACGAACAACCTAAAAGATGAGCTGGCGGCAATTGCCAGCTATAACCAGGGAATCGCCATCTGCACCAAAGCCGGTGACAATGCCTCTGCTGACCTGATGCGCGGCATTCTGCATGACGAGGAGCGGCACGCCGATTACCTGGAAACTCAACTAAGCCTCATCAAGCACCTGGGCTTGGCGAATTACCTGGCCCAGAGCCTGACGGAGTGAGCTTCCTCACCGGGAGTGACTTCCTATCGCCCCGCGTCTTGCTGCGAGCTATCGGGTCACGATTTGCAGAACGCTGTCGTTCGCGTCCGGGGCCGTGGGGGGCACCTGGATGATCAACTTATCGCTGCCCTGCTGGTACTTTAATTTCCTCTTGGTACCCAGCACGGTGATCTGCGCGATGCGCCCCTGGAACCCCGGCACTTCCAATCGGCTTTCCGGGGGCCATTCGAAAACATGGACGTACACAATCTTGCCCTTGGCCGTGGTCTTGCCGAACGCCAGGTTTTGCAGCGGACCGTAGGTTGTCCCGTAGATGGAGTCCCCGTAGACCTTCATCCATTTTCCCATGGCCTGAAGCCGCTCCACGAATTCAGGCTGAATGGTCCCTTCCGGAGTCGGGCCCACGTCCAGCAGCAAGTTTCCACCCTTGCTCGCCACATTGACCAAGTCCTGGATCAGCTCTTTTGTGGATTTGTACTGCGTATCATTCTTGTTATAGGCCCAGGTGCCGTTGATCGTCATGCAGGTTTCCCAGAGCTGAAAGTCGTCGGGGGCACGCAGAGACGCTGGCACGGAAGCATGGGACTTCATGAGTTCGTGCAGACTTTTGGCGTTGCTCTTGGTGGGAATGCGGTCGGGGATGAACTGTTCGGGGGTGGCATAATCGCCGTCCAAACTGATCCGATTGTTCACCAGCGTGGCGGGCTGAATATGGCGGATGAGGTCGAAGAATCTCTGCCCGCTGTAGCTCTTACCCCCGCCATCAAACCAGATGACGGCCACCGGGCCGTATTCGGTGAGAAGTTCCCGCAGTTGGCCTTCCATGTAATCGAGAAAGGTCGCCCACTCCGGCCGCGAGGGTTCGCCACGCCAATTCTCACTGGCAGGTTTGGACGTGTCACGATAGCCGGGGTGGTGCATGTCCGGGCAGGAGTAATAAAAACCCAACGGCAGGTCAGCAGCGTGAGCGGCTTTGGCGAGCATGGCCGTAATATCCTTGCCGTAGGGCGTGTTGGTGATTTTATAGTCCGTCAGGGCTGTGTCGAACATGCAGAACCCGTCATGGTGTTTGGTGGTAAAAACCATGTAGCGCATTCCGGCTTCCGTGGCCAAGCGCACCCAGGCCTGGGGATCAAACTGGACAGGATTGAATCGCCTGTAAAGCCCCACGTACTCAGCCTCGGTGATGTTCCAATGGGCCGAAGGCGTCATGATGGGCCAGGAAGCCTCAACGCTGGCCAGGGAATACGGGCCCCAGTGGATGAACATGCCGAATTTGGCTTGCCTGAACCAAGCGGTCCGCTGCGCCTCCGATTCTCCGCTCGAGGGCGGCGTGGCGGCTTGCTGGGCCTTGCTCACGGAAGTAATGCCGAACAGGAGAGTGCAAGCGGTCAGGCTAAGAAAACAACCCAATCTCCCCACTTGGTTATTTGCCATACGTTCGCTCCTTGTGGCACCCGGTCGCTTATCGGCGCTCACACGCCGCCTTGATCTCTTGCCAAAAAACCAGAATTCCTTGCGCGGCAACACAGGGAGTATAAACGCGGTCAGGGCTCGAAGGAGCGGAAATCTTTCGAGTGCGGCAGAATGTTCGTGCGCTACGCACGGCGGGTTCGCGGGAAAACCAAGCGGTCGCTGGCCAGGAAATTCAGGATGGAGCAAAGGGTAATGGACATAAGGAGAATCCGTTCCGGACCGCCGGCTCACGGCGCAGGAATATGCTCGGAAAGAGGGCCAATGGCAATTAGGGCAGCACGAGAGGGATTCAGCAACCGGTGGCGGTCCAGCCAGTAGGCCCAGACGACGAACAGCCACAGACTGAGACTGCCCAAGGCCACGGCCTTCTCGCTGGGGGGTGGTGGGCCGAAAAGGTTGATGAGGTAAAACAGGAACAGCAGGGCGATGAATGATCGCAAGGCGAGGGCTCCGATGCGGTCGCGGGGACGAGTGGTTTTCGCATAAAGCACCCCCCCGAGGGCGAAGAGCGCACTTTCCACGAGGATCGTCCCCACACGTGAGTTCCAGAGACCCAGGCCGACATACGTCGAACTGCCAGGGTAAAGCGGGAGGTCGGGCCGGTGGCTGAGCGCGTCGAGCAGCCAGTGGCTGATCAGGACGAACCACAGGCAGACTGCTCCCCGCGAGTCACGTTTAACTATTTTGTAAATACCCGCGAAAAGGCAAGCCCAGCCGAGATCGGCAAGGAGGCTGTGGGAAAGAGGGTAGGAGATAAAATCCAGCGGAGTGACCGCCGTCGCGCCCGGGGCAATGATCACCCGCTCAACGCCTAGGAGAAGAAAAAGCGGCCAAAGCAAGTCCACAAACTGCGCCGCCATCACCAGGGTTCCCAGGGAGGTGCGCGGCGCGACCTTTTTCGCCGCGAGTGCGACTCCGAAGTGCCCAATGAACACAAAAACTCCCTGCTTCAGTGACAAGTGATGAGTGATGAGTGACAAGCAGGATTGCCGATTTTCGATTGCCGATTGCCGATTGCTGAGGAACGACATTGCCGATTTGCGAATCTGCCCAATCGTCCATGCTCAATCGAAAATCGTCAATCGACAATCGACAATTGCGTCACTCTTCACTGCCCTCGTCACTGCACCTGGAACTCGCGCTTGAGCTTCTCCGATTTCTCGGCAACCGCGCGCGCCAATTGTTCCTTGTGTTCAACCAGTTTTTGCGCAGTGGCGGAGTCAGAGGTGGCGATGATTTGCGCGGCGAAGATGGCGGCGTTAATCGCTCCGGGCTTCCCGATCGCCGTGCAGGCCACCGGCACGCCGCCCGGCATCTGGACCGTGGACAACAAGGCGTCGAGCCCCGCGAGCGTGGTGGTGGCCATGGGGACACCAATCACCGGCAGGATGGTTTCCGCCGCGATCACTCCGGCCAAGTGCGACGCCCCTCCGGCCCCTACGATGATCGCTTTCAGGCCCCGCTGGACCGCCGTGCGCGCATACTCGGAGGTGCGCGCGGGCGACCGATGGGCGGAAGTGATTTCAATTTCAAAGGGGATCTGGAACTTCTTCAAGGTTCCGGCGGCCTCGGCCATGACGGGCAGGTCTGTATCGCTGCCCATAACGATGCCAACCAATGGCTTCTCAGGCATCTCTTCTTTCCTCCCTTTGGAATGGGATGAACCCTTTATGAAACCGGCGCTATTTGCGCGAAGACGGGCGCTCTCCCTTGGGAGGGCGCGCTCGTCTGGGCGCCGGGATTCTCGTAACCCGCTGCAACGCCTTCGCCCCGATGTCTTTCCGATAATGCATTCCTTCAAACTGAAGCTTGTTAACCCCCGCGTAGGCGCGCTGGATGGCAGAGGGCAAATCCTCGGCAATGGCGGTCACTCCCATGACGCGCCCTCCGGCGGTGAGTAATTGATGATCCCTTACGCGCGTTCCGGCATGGAAAATCTTGACGCCCCCCAATGCTTCTACCGCTTCATAACCGGTGATCGTCTTGTCGACCTCCGGCTTTCCCGGATAGCCCTTGGACGTGAGCACCACACAGACGGCGGGATTGGGGCTCCAATGAACATCCACCGCTGCCAGTTGGCCCTCGCGCGACACCACCAACAGGTCCGCCAGGTCGGAGCGCAAGCGCATCAAGATGGGCTGGGTTTCGGGGTCACCCAGGCGGACGTTGTACTCCAGCAGCATGGGGCCGGAGGGCGTCATCATCAGCCCAAAATACAAAAAGCCGCGGTAGGGAGAACCTTCCATTTCCATGCCCGCCAGCGTGGGAGCAACGATGGAGCGAAGAATTTCGTCGTGGAGCGATTCGCTGAGAAGGGAGTCATCGCTGAACGCGCCCATGCCACCGGTGTTGGGACCCTGGTCCCCATCCAGCAACGCCTTGTGATCCTGGGTGGGCACAAGGGGAAGAATACCGCGGCCATCGGTGAGCACGATGAAGGACATTTCTTCACCCGTCAGGCACTCCTCGATCACCACCCGGTCGCCCGCGCTACCCAAGGTTTTGCGGAGCATGAAGTCTTCGACGGCCTGTTCCGCCTCCACGTGATTATGGGCAACCACCACCCCCTTGCCCGCTGCCAACCCATCCGCCTTCACCACCACCGGAAGCGGGAATCGCGCCAGAGCATGGACGGCCTCCTCGAAGTTTTCAGCTACCTCGAACCGCGCGGTGGGAATTCCATGCCGCCGCATGAATTCCTTGGCAAAGATCTTGCTCCCCTCTAGGCGCGCCGCCGCCTTGCTGGGGCCGATGATGGCCAACCCCTCCTTCTCGAACTCATCGACGACGCCGGCTACCAGTGGCGCTTCCGGACCGACAACGGTAAGGTCCGCGTGCAATCGCTTCGCCAGTTCCACGATGGCCTTCGTTTGCGAAAGGTCTACCGGAAGGCACTCCGCTTCCTGCGCGATGCCGGCATTTCCGGGGGCACAATACAACTCCTCTACCAACTGGCTTTCATGCAGCTTCCATGCCAGAGCGTGTTCTCGACCACCGGACCCGAGTACGAGGAGCTTCATAAGATGGCGTACACTATTCGCATTGACCTGAGTTTGTCAATCCGTTAGATGTGAATTTTCGAAAGACGGCTGCCAAGCGGTTGATTTTGCGGGATTCCTGATTGCGGCACAGTCGGCTGTTTGCCTCATTCGGGCGCTGCCCTGCGGGATGATGGGGAGCATCTCGGATTTTGATTGTTGAATCTTCCGGGCTTGGCAAGCACCTGGAAGCGGTCCCGCAGGCTTGCTTCGGTTGCGACCACGCAGTATGATGCCGCGGTTACTCTTGCGACCCCTGAGGGAGTATCCGAAGGCTGGTCACAGGGGGTGGTCATAAGCGGCTTTGGTAGCCGGCATCCGCTGCGAGGTGGGAAGATGACATCGGTAATGAATCGCCGTAAGTTTCTAGGAACTGCCGCCGCATCTGCGGCGTTCACCATTGTTCCAAGACATGTATTGGGTGGACCTGGGGTTGTCGCGCCCAGTGACAAAATCACCTTGGCTTACATCGGCACAGGCACTCAGGGCCTACGGGAGATGCTGCGATTACTTGCCATTCCGGATATCCAGATTGTTTCGGTTTGTGACCCCTCGAAGGACGCAGTCGGGTATCGGGATTGGTCAAGAGATTCCCTTCTCAAGAGCATTCGCAGCACGCTGGGGAAGCAGGACTGGAGAGCCGGCAGCGAGCGGGTTATTCCGGGAGGCCGGGACGTCGCAAAAGACATTGTCGAGACCTACTATGCAGCCAACCGGCCTGGCGGCACATTCAAGGGCTGCTCTTCCTATGCGGACTTTCGCGAGTTGCTGGACAAAGAAAAGGACGTGGATGCAGTCAAAATCATGACGCCGGACCATCTTCAC
>Ga0187865_1004597_pt1 | contig 10074 bp, 10 predicted proteins | sample June2016WEW_11_1_2_FD_132989 | JGI IMG/M metagenome (GOLD analysis project Ga0187865, IMG submission 132989) | Peatland microbial communities from SPRUCE experiment site at the Marcell Experimental Forest, Minnesota, USA - June2016WEW_11_100 | ecosystem: Environmental > Terrestrial > Soil >...
GCGGGAAGCACTTACTTCGGCCTGGGCCGGAGCGCAGATGCGCGTCCAGGATCAGAGTTGGGCTATGCCCAATGTTTTCAATGTGGGGAATGTTGTCAAACAGCTAATTTGGACGCGAATGACAAAATAGAGGATTTTCACGCGACAGACTTGCTCAAAACTCACGATCATCAGCAGATGTTAAAAGATCTCGCCGGGACAATTGCGCTACAGAAAAAAATCCATCCCGTGAGCTTCGGCATCGTAGTCGCTGACTTCAATTCCTTTTCCTTGACACAGCGGAGGTTCCTCACTGGAGCGACCCTCAGTAAGGCGAAATTGGTAACGAGCGGTTGCCCAAATAAGGCGTACTTCGTTCCTTTCCAGCTTTGCCTGAAGAGCGTAACCGAGTACGCTCCTGTTGGCGGAAGAGCCGACTTCTTCTTCGGCCTCGATAGACCTTTTGCTGGATACGCCAAGGAATTGTTCAAGCAGATGAAGAGCCAGTCGCGTGAGGACTCCGATTGGAAAACGAAGGACCGACTGGGAAAGCCATCTTTTCCACTTGCTAGTCAGACTCCACAGCTGCAAGCGGCTGATCTTCTAGTGCATCTAACTTACCAGCACATGCTTGAGCGTCACAAAGCTCAAAATTGGAAGGTGCAACCATCGGGACTTCTCCGCCAATGTCTGCGCAATCTTCGAAGTCGAGAGGACCACGCTTTCCAAAATAAGGAGTGCTTAGGGCAAACGCTTGAACTGCTGCGCAAGGCCGCCGGGGTCGAGTGGATGGACGAACTCGGCCAACCGCCAAGCGATTGAGAGGGGCGAAATGGATGCGAAGGCGATAATTGCAATCATCGAGAAACGAAGAGCAGAATATTTCGACAGGCAGCTGATTGCCGGCTCGGGGTCATCGGCAGATGTTGTTGAGTCTGCCCAGAGGGCTTGGGATTTTGTCCAAGAGTACGATTCTCTTTTGGAAGAGATCAAGGCGCTGGAGGGGAAGTAAACCCATCGGCGCAAAGTGGGCTCACTGCCGCTTGGCTAGAATCCGCCCATGCCGAAGTGGGCCATTAAGGTTCGCACTTCGTAGCTCAGGCGTATCACATCTCGATCAGCACATCCCCGCCCTCAATCTTCACCGGATACACCGCTACCTTCGCTCCCGGCGGACCGGCCTCGCCCGTCTTCGGATCCCACTCCCAGCCATGCCATGGGCAAACAACTTTCCCTCCCGAGATCACGCCCTGGCCGAGCGGGCCTCCGCGATGCAGGCAGATGTTATCCATGGCGCTGATTTCGCCGTTCACGTTGGCGACGCAGATGGTCTTGTCGCCGCAGGGGAATTCTTTGGCTTCGTCGAGGGCTGGGAGTTCGGATTGGGAAGCGAGTCTGGTAAACATGGCAGTTAGCAGTTAGGCAGTACGGGCTCGCCCGCGGCATTCTTGCTGTCCAAAAACAGCAGGTCCTTCGCTTCGCTCAGGATGACAAGAGTATATAGGGGAAGAAGTGTATGGCGGCGGTTTTAGCTGACGGCTGAGTGCTGATTGCTGAGTGCTACTTCGGCTGCATCGTCTGCGCCACCATCACCTGGCGCTTGAAATTTTCCATCATCCGCTCTTCGAGCCGCACTTCGGTGGGGCGCTTGGCGAGCGTCATGGTGTCGATTTTGTCCTGCAGCTTGAGCAGCGCGTAAAACAAATTCTCCGGACGCGGCGGGCAGCCGATCACATACACATCCACCGGCACGATCCGGTCCACGCCCTGCAGCACGGAATAGGTATTGAACGGTCCGCCGACCGACGAGCACGCGCCCATCGAAATCACCCACTTCGGCTCGGGCATCTGGTCGTATATGCGCTTCACCACCGGCGCCATCTTCAGCGTGACGGTGCCGGAGACGATCATCAGATCCGACTGCCGCGGGCTGGGCCGAAACACCTCCGACCCAAAACGCGCGATATCGAACCGCGCGGTTGAAGACGCGATCATCTCGATGGCGCAGCACGCCAGCCCAAACGTCATCGGCCAGAGCGCCGACTTGCGCGCCCAGTTAAAGACGTAGTCCACCGTCGAGATCATGAAATTCTTTTCGAACTTGTTCTGGAGCCAGCTCATGAGGCCTCGTTCGCTACAGGATAACCCATGAATCATACGCCCCGGAGTGATGGCGGTCACACTCCAGCCGCGAGCCAAGCTTGCCGGTGGAGAGCCGGGCGTCCCCGCCCGGCTGGACGGGCGAGACGCCCGTCCCTCCACCGTAGGACTCATCACGCGGTCTCGGTCCTAGTAGATCGTGTACCCCGGCGCCGGATTCCGCACATCTGGCTTTGACGCCATCAGCAGCAGCGCGCCGACGCGCTTGAAGGCCCGCAGGTCGTCCAGACTGTGGAATGAAATCGTCTGGTAGTTGTCGGGCGTGGGCGTGTCGTCGGGAATCTGCGCGTACTCCACATTTTCGAAGGCGTGCTTCTTCAGCAGTTCGACGTACTCTGCCGCCGAACGAACATGCACCGGCACCTTCAACTTTGGCACCCATTGCAGCGAATACGGATTGTCTTTGTAGAGATTAATCAAGATGAACAGCCGTCCATGCGGCGCCATGACGCGAAACAGCTCGGCCAGCGCGCGTTCCTGATCCGGATAGTAATAAAACGATTCCACCGAAAGCACCTTGTCAAAAAAGTTTTCCTCCCAGGGAATCTGCGCCGCCGAGCCGACCACGAACATCATGTTGTCGAATTCTTTCGAAGCAGCCCGCGCCTGCCGCACCATCTCGTCGGAAATATCCACTCCGACCACCTGCCCAAATCCCTGTGGCCCTTCGCCGACCATGCGCGCGAGCAAGCGCGTCGCCCACCCCGATCCGCAGCCCAGATCCAGAATGCGCTCACCCGGACGCAGATCCATGCGGCGCATCGTTTTCTCCGTGATGTCGAGGTGATGGCGCTCCATCTTCGCGCCCTCGCCGTCATCGGCCCAGCGATTGAACTCTTGCTGCAGGCGCTCGTCGGGGGATTGGGGCTTGTCATTCGACACAGGATTTCTCCAATAAAGTCGTTGGTCGCTAGTCGTTGGGAAAACATCGCTAACGACTAGCGACCAGCGACTGTTTCCAGATCCTCAAAGAAACTTGGATACGACACTCCCGCCGCATCCGCTCCGTGAATCGTCGTCTCGCCTTCCGCTCGCAACGCGGACACGGCGAACGCCATGGCGATGCGGTGATCTCCGAACGAATCGAGTTCCGCGCCATGCAGATGCTGGCCGCCGGGAATCCGCAATCCATCGGGACACTCTTCGACTTCCGCGCCCATTCTTCGCAGATTGGTGGCAACGGCGGCGATGCGGTCCGACTCTTTCACGCGCAACTCCTTGGCGTCCCGCACTTCGAGGCCGCCCTCGGAGTACGGCGCAACCGCCGCCAGCACCGGGATCTCGTCAATCAACGCAGCCGTATCGGCGCCGGCGATTACGGCTCCCTTCCACGCCGCTCCACGCGCCTCGATCGTTCCTACCAGCTCGCCCTGATGTTCTTCCAGGTGCGCGACCGAAACCTTCAACCCCATCTGCACGAGAATGTCGAGCAGCCGCGCCCGCGTCGGATTCATCAGAATTCCGGGCAAGGTGATCTGGGATCCGGGAAACAGCGCCGCCGCACAAAGAAAGAATGCGGCGCTCGAGAGATCGCCGGGCACATGCGCCTCAATCGCGCGCAGCCGCTGTCCGCCCACAATCCGCGACGCATTCCCGGTGCGCTCGACTTCGGCCCCAAAAGCCCGGAGCGCAATTTCGCCATGATCGCGCGTGCGGATGGGCTCCTCGACCACGGTCTCGCCTTCGGCAAACAGTCCCGCAAACAGCACGCACGATTTCACCTGCGCGCTCGCCACTTCCGGTTTGTAGTGGATTGCCTTGAGCGGTCCGCCTTGAATTTTGAGTGGTGGACGCCCACCTTCGCTCGACGAAATCCTCGCCCCCATCTCGGAAAGCGGCGCCATGATGCGCGCCATCGGTCGCCGCGAGAGCGACTCATCCCCGCACAACTCGCTGGTAAAGGGCTGGCCGGCAAGAATTCCGCTCAGCATGCGCATGGTCGAGCCGGAGTTTCCGCAATCCAGCACTTGCGTTGGAGCGTTCAGCCGCGGCCCCACGCCGCGCACTTCAATCGTTCCGTCTTCCAATCGCTTCCACTCGCAGCCGAGCTTCGCCGTGCAATCGAGCGTGCTCGCGCAATCCCGCGCCGCTGAAAAATTCTGGAAACGGCTCGTGCCCTCCGCAATCGCCGCCAGCATGGCATAGCGGTGCGAAATGGACTTGTCTCCGGGAATGCGAACGACTCCGCGCACCGCGCGCGCAGGACGGACGATGACATTCGATCCATCAGGCCTCGAATCATCAGGCATGAATTTAATATAACGGAGATTTCCGACCCGAGAGAGGACTCAGCGTTGCCGGCTCGTGTAGGGACGGGCGCCCTCGCCCGTCGCTCGTGTGGGGACGGGCGCCCTCGCCCGTCCAAGCCGAGCGCAGCTCGGCAGCCGCCTGCGGCCACAGCAACTCTGGATTCGCTATAGCGGGACCAGCCTACTGCGCGCGCACTCGCCCGGCGGCTTCCGCGAGGATCTCCTGGGGAACTTCCCGCAGCGTAACGCAGAATTCGAACATGGGCGTTTCCGTCCCGCGCCCCCACCGGCCCACTTCCCAATGCGCACGGACAAACTTGACCTCCGGACGCGCCGTCAGATTGAGCAGCAGCGGAACTTCCTCGCGATAAAACTTCTGCGGAAAAGCCGTGACCGGCTTCGGATCCCACGTCGCGCCATCCGCCGACCCGTGGATGCTGACCTCGAGCGATTCCTGCTCAACGATGTTGGTGATGGCGAGCGTCAGCAGAAAAATCCGGCCCTCCGCCCGACTCACATCGAGCGCAGGCCCGTCTCCTTTGGCGTTGACCACGGTTTTTTCGGGAACAAGGAAGGCTTCCATCATAATGTGGCGATTCTAGCAGAGGCAGTTGGCAAGCGGCTGTGACGGTTGTCGCTGGCTGGAGTCTGCCGGGCTTCGCCCCATAAGCGCTAACTTCAGTGCGTCCACTTCTACGGATAGCCCGTTATACGTTCCGGTGGATTGCTCCCGAGTGCGCCGTCAACAACCTAAGTAAATCTATTGGTAAACACTGCGCGACTTGTCAGTACTGATCGCTTGCTGCCCATTTGGATTACTTCCTGCTTGCCGACAATCCATCCAGAATCGTGGCATCCTCTGCAATGTGCTGGGCAGGCTAAGATTACGCGCACGGATGGCCCTCACCTCTGGCTCGAAACTCGGCCTCTATGAGATTCAATCGCCGCTCGGCGCGGGCGGTATGGGCGAGGTATACCGCGCTCGTGACACACGCCTCGATCGAAGCGTCGCGATCAAGATCCTTCCAGCAGCCTTTTCTTCTGACGCCGATCGTCTGCAGCGCTTTCAGCAGGAAGCGAGATTTCTCAGTTCGCTGAACCACAACAACCTTCTCGCTATCTTCGACGTTGGCAACCAGAACGGTTCCTACTACCTGGTTTCGGGTCGAGAGACTTCCGATGCGGGCCAAGTACTTTGATCGATCTCTGATAAGGTCTTCAGCGCTAGAATAACCGGATCGCCTTTGCCCGCTGAATGGCCGGTACTTTTCTCAGAACAGCCAACACCGTTTCCGGCACTTGTCCGTCCACATGAACAACAGCCACTGCTTCGCGCGGAGTGCTGGGGTCTTCATTTTCCGCCAGCCGGCCCAGAGAAAAATTGGCGATGTTGATCTGGTGATCGCCCAAGATCGTGCCCACCCGCCCAATGACCCCCGGCACGTCCTTGTTCCGCATGTAGATCAAATCGCGCTCCAGAGGCGCCTCCACATCAATGCCATCCACGTGCAAAAGGCGCGGCATGTTTCCATGCAAAACCGTTCCCTTGACGAAATGTTCTTCCTTGCTGGTCTTGAGGAAAATGGAAATCACGCTTTCTCCCCGGGAGCTTTTGGGCTTGCTGGCTTCATGCACCCGCAAACCACGAGAAGCGGCGATGGTTGCGGCGTTTACCAGATTGGCTTGTTCCTCCAGCCCCTGATTGAGAATGCCCTTGATGGCGGCATTGCGGACCAGCTCAGTTTTTCCTTCCGCGATATGGCCGCTGTAACGCACCGAGATTTCCTCAATCGTGCCTTCGCTGGTTTGGGCAAGAAACGCGCCCAGCCTCTCCGCTAGCACCGTAAAGGGCTGCAATACGAGGTATTCCTCGTGCGAGACCGACGGCACATTCACCGCATTCTGGATCACACCGTGCTTCAGGTATTCCTTCACCTGGAGCGCGATTTGATAGCCCACCGCCTCCTGCGCCTCATGCGTGGAACCGCCAATATGCGGCGTGAGCACCACGTTGGGCAAGGATGTCAAGGGCGAATCTTTGAGAGGTTCGTGGACAAAAACGTCCAGCGCGGCGGCCGCCACTTGGCCTTGTTCGAGCGCTTCCACCAGGGCTGCTTCATCCACCAGCTCGCCCCGGGCGCAGTTCACCAGACGTATGCCCTTTTTCATCTTCTTCAAGGATTCCGCATTGATCATCCCAGTGGTCTGCAGATTAAGACCCACGTGTAGCGTGAGGTAGTCCGCGGCAGCATAGATTTCGTCCAGTGATGCCATGCGGATACTGTGATCTTTCGCGATGGCCGCTGAGACGAATGGATCATGGGCAATGATTTCCATTCCAAAGGTCCGCGCCCGCTGCGCCACTTCCATGCCAACTTTTCCCAAGCCGACGATCCCGATCGTTTTGCCGCGCAGTTCCGTCCCCTGCAGCGACTTTTTCTCCCATTTGCCAGCGTGCATGAGCGCGTCGGCCCGGCACAAATGGCGCGCCATGGCCAGCATCATGCCGATGGTTTGCTCGGCCACCGCCACGGCATTGGCTCCGGGCGTGTTCATGACCGCAATGCCTTTGCGCGTGGCCGCGTCGAGGTCAATGTTGTCCACCCCAATGCCCGCACGGCCAATGACCCGCAACCTGCGCGCGTGTTCGAGCAACGCCGCATCTACTTGCACGGCGGAGCGGACGACCAAAGCATCGGCCGACTCAAGCTCCACGGCCAGTTTGCCATCCAATTGGTCATGGGTAATGACGGTCCACTGCGGTTCCCTAAGCAGGTCCACGGCAGAAGAAGAGATTTTTTCCGCTACGATGATTTTCATGGCTGTGTCCGATCAATGAGCAGCACAGTCTAGCAGTCCCGGCCTTATGCGCGGGGCCCCTCAGTCACTGTTGAGTGTGATAATCGACACAACTCTGAGGGCCCCCCTCACACGCGCATTCCACTCTGATACGTGCGGACAACCGCGGCAAGAAATGCCGCAGCTTTAGTTACGCCCCGAAGTTACGCCCCGACCGGCTGCCGCCGCGCGGCTTGGCTCCGGGCATAGACTTCCTGGGCCGCCCGTACGGCGGAGCCGTATTGCACGGGCTTCGCAGTCACGCTCGTGAGGACCTGCTCCAGCGCGCCCAGGATCCCGATGGTGTCCAGATAGTCGTAGTAGCCTATGTGGGCAATGCGGAACAGCTTGCCCTTCATGTCGCCCTGCCCGTTGGCCACAACCGCGGAGAAGGTTTCGCGGAACTCCTTCACGATCGCACCGGAATCGAGTCCCGCGGGGGCGTTGATGGCGGTGAGCGCCGCCGCCGGGCACGAAGGAGAAAACAACGTCAACCCAAGCGCCTTCGCTCCGGCGCGGGTCATCTCTGCGGCAAGCTCGGCGTTGTCCACCAGGGCTTTGCGCCCGGCCACCATGTCGCCGCTGCCCATTTGCCGGACAAAATCCAATGCCGCACCCAATGCGGCCCACAACGAAGTCGCGGGAGTGTAGGCCGACTCGCCCTTGGCTGCGTTTTTGCGTTCTTTGCGGAAGTCGAAGTAGTAGCGGGGAGACTTCGCGGCCTCCATGCGCTTCCAGGCGCGTTCGCTGAAGGCCGCATAAGCAAGGCCGGGAGGAATCATGAGCGCCTTCTGCGAGCCGCCAATAATCACGTCTATTCCCCAACCGTCCACGTCGAAGTGGGTCGTTCCCAGCCCGGTGATGGCATCTACGACGAGCAATGTGTCATCGCCCTGCGCGCGCACAAGCTTGGCAATCTCCTGGACGTCATGCCGCGCGCCGGTGGAGCTTTCCGTCGCCTGTACATAGATGGCGCGCACGTCTGGCGACAAATTCTGCCGTATTTCGTCGAGCGAAAACGTCTCACCGTACGGCACCGAGATCAGCTCGACCGCGCAGCCAAAAGCCTTGGCGAGGTCGCGCCAGCGTTCGCCAAATTTTCCGGCGGTGAGCACAAGTACCTTGTCCCCAGGCGAGGTCAGATTGGAGACCGAGCCTTCCATCACACCGGTGCCGGAGCAAGCCAGCACCAGAACGTCGTTCTTCGTGCCGATGAAGTCCTTCATGTCGCTCAACACCCGCGTGAACAGCGCGCGGAAATCAGCGGTGCGATGGTGCATGGCAAACGAGGCCATGGCCGTCTGCCCCGCAGGGAGCAAAGGTGTGGGTCCGGGTGTAAAGAGGCGGTTCTTTAGCAGCATGGCATGAGTCCTTGGTAATAGGATTTCTTGTTAGTTTACCGGAGCAAACGCTCAACACCAAGAAGCCATGAAACCGCTGGATGTCAGAGTCCAGGAGCGGGTTGTCGAACAATGGAAGGTGGACCCCACGGCAGCGATGTTCAACGCACAGAAGATTCGCAAGGAAGAGAAAGCCAAGACCGGGCCGCAGTTCCGCAGTTCTACAGTTGTAGAGGCTCTGCGGCTAGGCGCGAAATCCAGGCATGGGAGAGAAGCAGGAGGGGTTTATTGGCGCAAACAGACAGTTCCATTAACGCTCGCCAACGATTCTGGGCGGTTGACGGGCAAACCGGAAGTTGACCGGAGCAAAGCCGATTTCCCAGTACTAATCCCGCCGTGGAAGCCAGACAGCTTCCGGATTGCCGACAAACCACGCAGAAATGTGGCAGGTGTTGATGCTACTGTTTGCGCAATACAAAGTGAACGGTAGTTCCTTTCACGGTGTCCTCCATCGAAACGGATATGGACTTTCGGTCGGCAGAGATCGTAAAGCGAACGATTCCCACTGTCTTGCCGCCGCGTTTGTCTGTCTGCTTGATCGTGTTTTCGCCAATGCGCTTCACTGAGACCGTGGTATTCTCTAGGCCGCCCTTGAAAAGCGCCTCCGTTCCGTCCAACCTCGCCGCGTAACTTTGCCCCGTCGGATCGGCGAAGGTGAACGTATCTGCTTCGAGCTTCAAAGTCACCACGAGTGCGTTGTCGGAATGGCTTACGTCCTTCAAGGCCTGCCAGGAGCCGGAAATTGCGTGTGACCCGCCGGGGCCCTTTGCTACGCGGCTCAGGAGCTGCTTCCCGGAAACCACATCGCCCTTGGCGTTGCAGCTATCCGTCCAATCGTCGGTAAGCGTGTTCCCGTCGGACGAGACGGTCATTCTCGCGGTTCCCACGGTCTTTCCATTTCTCTTGTCTGTCTCTTCTATCGTTCGACCGTCCACGACCTTGACGCTGACGGTGTCGTAGCACGCTTCTGCGGTGATCTTCTGGTCCTGGCCATCTGCCCTGATCTCGAGCGGGGGATCGCAAGTTGGGCAATGATAAGTGCCGTCTTGCAGCAGATAGACATCCGGCTTCGTCGGAAGTTGATACGAGTTAGGGTCAATCTTCCACGTACCGTCAAAAGGACTTTGTGCCATCGCCTGAGCCAAGGTCAACCATGCCAACAGCAATCCAGACCAAAACAGCCGCTTCATCTTCGCCCCCTTAAAGCTTGGTGTCGTTACTAGCGCGAAAGCATATCAATTTCACATCCTTAGATGAGTGCCGAGTGGAACCTCGAAGGACGTTGCCCGGAACTCCGTTGAAAGTTAGCGACTCTCGACTGTCATTAGGTTACGCAACCTTCACTGCCTCGACAACGCCCTTCTTTGAATTCGCGTTCGCCAGCGAAGTCAACAGCGCGGGAATCTCCCGGTAGCCTTGCACCTTGCGGAACTGGCGCTCGGCCTCCA
>Ga0187865_1004599_pt1 | contig 10071 bp, 5 predicted proteins | sample June2016WEW_11_1_2_FD_132989 | JGI IMG/M metagenome (GOLD analysis project Ga0187865, IMG submission 132989) | Peatland microbial communities from SPRUCE experiment site at the Marcell Experimental Forest, Minnesota, USA - June2016WEW_11_100 | ecosystem: Environmental > Terrestrial > Soil >...
ACAGCGGTTTTTTCCCGCTTGCCCGATTCCAACCGACAGGAGATGCATCTCATGCCTGCAAACATTGGCTGAAAATGCACGTCGAAGAGAGCACCTTCAACTGTAGTGTATAAAAACCGCGTGGAAGTCAGGCCGGCATTGCGTAGGCTTGCCTCAAAAAGGCAGACGTTTTGTTATACGCCCCAATGATCACTCTGGAGAAACCAGCCCGTTCGCCCAGTCGCAGGAATTCCTCTTGCACGCTCGCTTCAATAGGTCGGCGCGTTCCCGGCACCAACCAGTACAGCAGGCCTAAGGTGTCGGCGGCTATGCGGCTCGCGGAGCTAGCCAGTTCGGCCTGGGCAATTCTTTTGTCAGCGTAAATCTGCAGCGCTACAAGATAATTTGGAAGTGCTCCGAGCTCCTGCTTGTCGAATTGGTCGCTAAGCTGGAACTCCTTCTCCAAATCAAGTCCGCCGGTCATCTCCTCACGTTCGCGGGTCCTCCAATCGGATGTGCGTGCGATCACCAAAAAGATGCACTTTATCCTGTGAGCTTGCGCTAGAACTGCGATGCTCTGCATGGAGACAGAACCGAGGCCGATGGGATCATCGACAAAAAAGAAAACTCGCGCTTTCTTATCAGCGGTCTCACCGAGCACTCGGAAGAATTCGCTGAGCATCGCCTGAACGTTCGGATAAAATGTGCGTCGAAACCAAAAAACGAGATGTCCCTTTGAGGCAAGGTCAAATGCTACCCTTTTGGCAACAGTGGTTTTGCCGGATGCGGCAGTACCGACAATGGAAAAGACAGGGAGACTGCGGGCGATAGGCAGCGGCTTCAGAATGGCATCTAGTATGTGGTTCTCGACGCTCCTCCGGAAATCCAATTTATGGCAAAACGGGTCCCAGCGAGGAAGCGTCGGCGAGAAAAGTAAATCCAGTAGTTGCGCTCTTTCGGCAGAATCGATACTGGATGGCAACTGATTATTCACCAATGTTACAATATCCTGGAATGCGACCAGGCGATCTAATTTAGGTTGGAGCTGCCTTAAGGCTAGTGGTTGGGTTGCTCCAGCCTCCTCCGTATCCCTTATACGGCTGAGAAGGCCGCCTAGTGGCGCACCAACAAATACAATCTGTGTCTTCCCCTGTGCCAGTTGTGTAAGCAAGCTGCGGGTCCTTTTGTGAAGCTCAGACTCAATGAAAATCAAAGGACGCAGGGCCGTTTCGGGCTCGGAAAGCATTTGGGAGAGAAGATCTAAAAACAACCAGCCACAGCCTTCAAGGCCAAGGCAAACCACGGGGCGTTCATGAACGCGATCGGCAAACTCGTTTAGGGCGTATCGCCATGCGGGGCGCCGCATAGTGTAACTAATGTCGGAAATGAGAAACACTTGTTCGGTATTACCCATCAGCTTAAACACCGGAATCGTTTTTGGCGGCAGCGGCTGCGAAAACTCAACGACGTGTGTCGGCGTGAACCCAGAAGGCCTCCTTTCACTCGCCCTCGACAATTCCGTTTCAAATTCTGCGTCGAGTGCGAGTGAAAGTGCCGATGACCATTTAAGGGCGGCGACGCGGCTCAGGTGTGGAAAATGTTTCTGTGCTTTTATGTGGTCTCGGATTGCCGATTTGATCGCGTCCGGCTCGATGCCTCCGTCCTGTGCCTGCTGCGTAATTTGCAGATACGTCTGTTCCGGTGGTAGCCCCCATTTTGACGCAAGCTGAATAGAATGCTAAAGGAGTCAGCCGCGTTCAAATGTCCCAGAGCGCAGGAGGCCGGGACGAGCCGCTCGTCTCAACTGCTTCGAAGCCGCAGATCACGCCAATGTGCTCCTTAACCTGAGGCGGAGCCAGGCGCTGCCCCAAGTCGTGCTGGAGGTCAAACGCGGCTCATCCAAAAGCTGGAAGCGCAGGGGCGGCACCTTGCGCCATTCCATTGGCAGGCCGGTTACGGAGCCATCTCGATGGGTCAGCCCGGAGTACCCGAGCCCAAAACCCTGCATCGGCCGGCCGGAGACGCATCATAAGCGGAAGTCCTTTTAGACAGAACTCCGAGCGTTGTAGAAGCGCTATGGGATGGAATCCAATGAGCTCAGACGGCAGCCCTCTGTGGCGGACGGGCGGCATTTTGTTGCCCTACTGCGGATAGGTATTCGCCGAAGGTGCGCAACGTCATGACAACGCCCGGCACGCCTTCGGGGCGGTCCAAGGCCGTGTAGAGGTATTCCGTGAGGCTCTCGTGGAGACCAGGGTGCAGAGCCGCTCGCGCGGGCCCCGGTGGCCCTGGAAATGGGGGCACAGCATTTCTGGGTTGCCCGGAACATACCGGCGGTGGGGCGCCGCAGCCGCCACCTGGTCCAGGATGAACCGGGCGGTGGCCTGGGCGTTTTTCTGGTGGCAAGACGGGCAGAACCAGTAAAAAAGAACCAATACAGCCAATACAGCCAATGGAGCATTTGCCTTCCCGCCCCCGATTATGCGAAAACCCTTGCGCATGATTGCGACACAATCCGCAGGATTCAAAACGCAGCGACCGCTCGTTCGAGGCTCAGAGCTCCCTTCAAGCCTCGCGCCTCCCCTCCGCCCTCTCTCCATTTCGACAATTCTAACCAGTTTTAACCAATTTTGACCAATTATGACCTCTCGCCTGGCGGCCAGTGTCCCGCCTTCCCCGTTCGCCCCAGAAATCCCCACCACCCGCGTCGCCGGCCTCTCCACGAACCCTGCCCTCGTAGCGGCGTCTCGGCAGCCGGCCTCCGCTGAAGCTACGGCGGCCCAGTCTGCCCGCCATGGCGCTCTGCGCGACGGCGGGAGCGCCGCCACTCCGCGGAACCATCTCCAGCGGCGCTCTGCCGAGACGCCACTACGCCGAGGTTCGCGGTCCCAATGCGCGCGCAGGAATGAACGGAGGCTCCCCATGAAACCCCAGCCGGCAATCTGTCCCGAGTTACTGCGCCATTTCCGCACTGTTTCTGCCTCACTTTTGGCCTATTTCGAGTATTTCACCGCTGCGCCACTCCCGCTCCCCCCAGCCTCCAGGCAACCCCTTTTGTCGGCCTTCGGATTTCGGGCTTCGGCCTTCGGCCTTCGGGCACCGGGGCTCCGGACTGTGGGCCGTGGACTGTGGATGCCGCTGCCCTGCGCCAGGCAAGGTCAGTCAAGCCAAATCCGACCTAATCCGACCTAATCCGACCAAATCAAAGTGAAATCGAAAACGTGAATTTCATTCCTTTTGACATCCGCCGCCCTTTGGGCCATTGTCCGACAGTTTGTTTGGAGTTTCACTGGCAACAAAACTGCATATAAGAAAAGAATTGGCGTAAAGCATGGGCAAGGCATTGATCATTGCGGAGAAACCCTCGGTGGCCGGCGACATCGCCAAGGCGCTGGGCGGTTTCAAGCGGGCCGACGATTTTTACGAAAGCCAGCGGTATGTCCTTTCCTCGGCCGTCGGCCACCTGCTTGAGTTGTGCGTGCCGGAGCAATACGAAGTGAAACGGGGCAAGTGGACCTTTGCGCATCTGCCCGTAATTCCTCCGCATTTCGACCTGCAGCCCATCGAGCGGAACGAGTCCAGGCTCAAGCTGCTGCTCAAGTTGATTAAACGTCCGGACGTGGACTTGCTGGTCAATGCCTGTGACGCCGGGCGGGAGGGGGAGTTGATCTTCCGCTATATCGTTCAATTCGCCAGGAGCAACAAGCCGATCCAGCGGCTGTGGCTGCAGTCCATGACCCCGGCGGCGATTCGCGACGGGTTCGCCCGCCTGCGCGACGATGCCTCGATGCGCCCGCTGGCCGACGCTGCCGTCTGCCGCTCCGAGTCCGATTGGCTGGTCGGCATCAACGGCACGCGGGCCATGACGGCCTTCAACTCCAAGACCGGCGGCTTTCATCTCACCACGGTTGGGCGGGTCCAGACCCCCACCTTGGCCATCCTGGTCGAGCGCGAGGAGCGGATCAAAAACTTCGTCTCGCGCGATTACTGGGAAGTCCATGGCACCTTTGCGGCCCAGGCCGGCGAGTATCGCGGCCGGTGGTTCGACGAGCAATTCGCCAGGAAAGACGGTGAGACCGAGCTCAAGCCCGAGCGTCTGTGGGACGTCAAACAGGCTGAGGCCATCCGCGCCAAGTGCCTGGGCAAACCGGGCATCGTCACCGAAGAGAGCAAGCCGACCACGCAGCTCTCGCCCTTGCTTTACGACCTGACCACCTTGCAGCGCGAGGCCAACGGACGCTTCGGCTTTTCCGCCAAGACGACGCTGACGCTGGCCCAGGCCCTTTACGAGAAACACAAGGTCCTGACCTATCCCCGCACCGACTCGCGCGCCCTGCCGGAAGATTACCTGGAGACAGTGAACCAGACGCTCGACATGCTGGGCCAGACGCAGTACGGCAGTTTCGCGGGCCAGATCCTCAAGAGCGGCTGGGTCAGACCCAACAAGCGGATTTTCAACAACGCCAAAGTTTCGGATCACTTTGCAATTATTCCCACCACCCAGCCGCCCGGGAACCTCGGCGAGGCCGAGGCCAAGCTCTACGACATGGTGACCAAGCGGTTCCTGGCGGTGTTCTACCCGGCAGCCGAGTTTCTCGAGACCACCCGCATCACGCGCGTGGAGGGGGAGCCCTTCAAGAGCTCGGGCAAGGTGCTGGTCAACGCCGGCTGGCTGGCGGTTTATGGAAAAGAGGCCCAGACCGACGACACCCCGAGGCTGACGCCGGTGCAGCGGCAGGAGACGGTCGCCACGACCAATGTTGAAGTGGTTGCCGCCCAAACCAAGCCGCCGGCCCGCTTCACGGAGGCCACGCTGCTCAGCGCGATGGAAGGCGCGGGCAAACTGGTCGAGGACGAAGAACTGCGCGAGGCGATGCAGGACAAGGGGCTGGGCACGCCGGCCACCCGCGCGCAAATCATCGAGGGCCTGATTTACGAGAAGTACGTCTTGCGCCACGCCCGCGAGCTTCAGCCAACCGCCAAGGCCTTCTCACTGATGGCCCTGCTGCGGGGCCTGGGCATTCCCGAGCTCTCCTCCCCCGAGCTCACCGGGGACTGGGAGTTCAAGCTGCGCCGCATGGCGCGCGGCCAGATGGGGCGCGCCGAGTTCATGACCGAAATCGCCGGGATGACCCGCGAGATCGTCGAGAAGGCCCGCCGCCATGAGAGCGACACCGTGCCGGGAGACTTCGGCGCTCTCAAAGTGCCCTGCCCCAAGTGCGGCGGCGAGATTCACGAGAACTACAAAAAGTTCCAGTGCCAAAAGTGCGATTTCGGCCTCTGGAAAATCGTGGCCGGCAGGCAACTCGAAATCCCGGAGGTCGAGGAACTCATCGCCAAAGGCCAGGTCGGCCCGCTGGCGGGGTTCCGCAGCAAGCTGGGCAAGCCTTTCGACGCCGCCATCAAGCTCACCCCGGAGTTCAAACCGGAATTCGACTTCGGCCCGGACAAGGCCAAAGCCAACGGGAGCGCCGCCCCGGTCGATTTCACCGGCCAGGAGCCGGTCGGCAAGTGCCCCAAGTGCCAGCAGCCGGTGTTCGAGATGCCCACGCAGTACGTCTGCCAGCGCGCCGTGGGGCCCGAGCGCTCGTGCGCCTTCCGGACGGGCAAGCTCATTCTGCGGCAACCGGTCGAGCGAGCCCAGATGCAAAAGCTCCTCCAGACCGGCAAGACCGATTTGCTGGACAAATTCATTTCGAAAAAGGGCCGTCCTTTCAAGGCCTTTCTCGCGCTCAAAGAGGGGGAGGTGGCTTTCGAGTTTCAGCCCCGGGCCGCCAAACCGAAAACCGCCGCCCGCCCCTCCGGCGAGCCAAAAGCCCCGGCGGCCAAACTTGATTTCACCGGCCAGGAGCCCGTCGGCAACTGTCCAAAGTGCGGCGGGCGGGTTTTTGATAGCGAGGCGGCCTATCTCTGCGAACGCTCCCAGGCCGGCCAGCCGTCCTGCAAATTCAAGATCAACAAGGTCATTCTGCAGCAGGCCCTTGACCGCGCCCAAGCCGCCAGCCTGCTCTCCCGGAAGCGGACAGACTTGCTCTCGAAGTTCATCTCCAAGACCGGCCGGCCCTTCTCGGCTTTTCTGGTCATGGACGGCCTGGGCAAGGTCACCTTCGAGTTTCCGCCCCGCTGACGGGTCGTGGAGCGTGGAGCGTGAGAGCGTGAGAGCGTGAGAGCGTGAAGCGTGCCAGGTGCTACGATGCCCTCACGCTCCGCCGCTCCGCCGCTCCGCCGCTCCGACGCTCCACGTCGCGCACGGCAGGCAAACCAGGCCGACTTTCCTTGCCAACCGCCGGCCCTGCCGCCGATAATGGGCCGGATGCAAGCCCAACCGTCCAACCCGCCTTCTGCCGTCCCCGACGAATGGCTGGCCAAATTCTTGCAGCACTTGGCAACGGATCGCGGGGCCTCCGAGTACACGCAACGCAACTATCGCCAAGGGCTCCTCGAATTCAAGGGCTGGCACCAGGCCGAGCGCCAGCAGGCGCCGAATTGGGCCGCGCTCGAGCGCGACGATTTTCGCTCATACGTGCGGTTCCTGGGCCGGCAGAAACTCGGCCGGGCCGCCATCCAGCTCCGTTTTTCGGCCTTGCGGACGTTTTATAGGTTCCTTATCCGGCACGGCGTCCTGGCGGCCTCGCCGATCAGAAACCTGGCGCTGCCCAAACAGGGCCGGCGCCTGCCGAAGTTTCTAACGGCCCAACAGATGCTCGACTTGCTCGAGGCGCCCCTCAAGCTCCTGCCGGCGGGCGGGGAGTCAGCCTCGGCTGCCGCCGGCCGGCGCCGAAGCCGGCAGGCGGCCGCTGTGGCCTGCCGGCGCGACGTGGCGGTGCTCGAGACGATTTACTCCTGCGGCCTGCGCATCAGCGAGCTTTGCGGGCTAAGGGTGGACGATATCGATTGGAGCGAGCGTCTTATCCGGGTCCGCGGCAAGGGCCGGAAGGAGCGGCAGGTCCCGGTTGGCGAACCGGCCCTGGCGGCGATTAAGAGCTACTGGGAACTGCTCGGCCTGCCGCCCGCCGGCGACTCCCCCGTCTTTTTGGGCAGGCCGAAAAAGGCGGCCCCGGTCTCTGCGCGCCTGTTGCAGCTTCGTCTCAAGAAGTACCTTGCCATCGCCGGTCTGGACCCGCGCCTGACCCCTCATAAGCTGCGGCACAGTTACGCCACGCACCTGCTGGACGCCGGCGCAGACCTGCGCAGCGTCCAGGAACTCCTGGGCCACGCCCATCTCGTCACGACCCAAGTCTATACCCACCTCAGCACCGAGCGCCTCAAGCGCGCCTACGACCAGGCGCACCCCAGGGCGTAGCTCCCCATCAATGCGGTAAAGCCGATGCGTGTAGAGATCGTCCGCCACTTGGTAAAGGGCGATGGCATCCTGCTCCAGTTCCCGGTCGGCGTCCGCCGGTTTCGACACCAACTCCATGTCCACCCGCTTGGGGTCGCCGGCATAAAACTCCTCGGTCTGCATTAAACCCAGGACCACGAGCCGGTCCTGCGCCAGCAGGCCGATGTCTCGATTGTGATTGAGCAGCGCGCGGCCGGCCTCCGGGCGGCCCTTCAACAGGTCCTGACCGAAGAACATCGTCTCGTAGGGCCGCCCAATCAGGCCAAGAACCGTCGGAGACACATCGAGCGAGCTGCCCAGTTGGCCGATGCGCCCGGGGGCCTTGACTACCGCCGGTCCGACGATCAGCACCGGAATCTCATACGAACGGATGGGAATGCTCTGTTTGCCATAAACTCGCGCACCGTGATCGGCCACCACAACAAAGACGGTGTTGGTCCAAAAGGCCTCTTTCCTGGCCGCCCGGAAAAACTGGCCCAGGGCGAAATCCGAGTACTTGACCGCATGCTCGCGTTTTCGCCGGGCGGGGTCTTCGGGGATCCTGCCCCTGGGATAGATGTAAGGTTTGTGGTTGGAAACCGAAAGCGCCGTGGCAAAGAACGGCCTGCCGGCCCTCGCCAGTTCGCGGCATTCCTCGATGGTCCGGCCGAAGATGTCTTCGTCGCAAACGCCCCAGATCGTGGTGAAGGTCGGGTGCGCGAAATGCTTCTGTTCGATGAAACGATCGTAGCCGTTGCGCACCGCATAGGAGCGCATGCTGTCGAACAACCCGTGCCCGCCATAAACGAACAGTGTCGAGTACCCGTCCCGCTTGAGCACCCGGGCGGTCGTCTCGACGTTGTCCGACAGGTCCCGTTTCACGATCGAACCGCCCGGCAGCGGCGGAAACGACGAGAGCACCCCTTCCATGCCGCGCACCGTCCGGTTGCCGCAGGCATAAATGTTGGTAAAAAGCAGTCCCTCTTCCGCCGCCAGCTTGTCCATCTCGGGCGTCAGTGTATGGGCCCGCCCCAGGGAACCCCAGAATTCCGAGCCGAGGCTTTCCTCGAGCAGGATCACCACATTTAGCCTCGGGCGCGAAGGGTCGCCCGCCACCCGGCGCCGAATCGAGTCGCCCTCCGCCTCGAAAGACGCCTCCGGCCCCGCCGTCAGCCGGCGCGCCCGCCGGTAGGCCTCCTCCAGGGGCATTGTCTTGTAGAAATCGGCGAACTCCAGGTGGTGCGTCCAGGCCGCCGCAAAAAACGACAGCGCCCCATTGTTGGCCACCTCGTTGACCGTGCGGTCATTGCAGACGCGGGCGCCTTTGAGGTTGAGGGATGGGACCAGCACGGCTGCCAGCCCCACTGCCGCCGCCAGGGGCAGCAGCCGGGCCCTGCCCGAAGACGGCACGTCCCACATGCCCCCAAACAGCCGGCGGGCCGCCCACATCCAGAGAAGCGTCAACCCCAGGCAGCCCAGCAGAAAGAGCCCCACATGATACGATTGCCAGATGTTGATCAAGACCTCCCTGGGATTGTCCAGGTAATCCACGGCCACGGTGTTGAAGCGCGACTTGAATTCCTCGAAGAAAAAAAACTCGATGAACAACAGGAAGACCTGGGTGAAACAGAACACGAAACTGCCGCCCAGTAATAAGAGCCGATGCCAGCGGGCGCCGAACCACCGGTTGGATACCAGCGCCAGCCAGCAAAGCAGGGGAAAGATCTCGGCCACGCCGGCGAACAGGTCCCGGTGAAACCCGCTCAACAGCGCCAGCACGGCCTCCCCCGGCGCCAATCCCGCCGGCTTGAAGGCGCACAGCAACACCACCCTTAGCGCCAGCCACCCGGCCAGAAGCGACAGCAGCCAGAATGCCGCAAAACCATAGCGGGACCGCGCCCACGGCGGCCCTCGAGATGGAGCACCAGACTTCATAAAGCATCAACATATCCGGCGCCCCTCAGGCACTCAAGCAATGCTGGCTGGACAGCCGGCCGTCCGGTGGCGTCTCCCTGGCGTAGCGGCGGGCCGGTTGGCGCCCCGGGACTGTTCTCAAGGGGCGGCGCCGGATGAAGCGAAGGCGGATTTGCGGGTAGCGGGTCACGCTGGGCGGCATAGATTTTCCAAAACAGCCCCCAAAAATCCTCGGTCAGTGGATGCCGGAATGGGAAGCCCGGCACCACCGCACCCAGGTAAGGCCAGTCCCGGGGATGGCCTGCCAAGCCCTTGCGCCTGGGATTGTCCAGGACGTAGAAGCAGGCTCGGGAGAGCGCGCCGCGGGTGCGGTCCTGTTCGCGGAGGACGCTGTCGTGAGGCTGCTTTTGCAGGTCGAACTCGACCCTGTGTGGCGAGCGGCGCGTGAGTTCGGCCTGGAGGTGTTTCCGCAGGAAACGCATCGCGTTGCGCTGGTCCGAGCGCAGCTTGAGACCCAGCCAAAAAAGGTGGATGTGATCGGGCATGACAATGTAAGCGGGACAGAACAACTGTTGTCGCGCCGCCGCGTGGAGCAGCAACTCCCGGAAGCTGGCGTGGAAGAGCGGGTTCAACCAACCGGTAGCGCGTCGCTCGAACGTGATCGTCCAAAGGACGGCGGCGAATCCGCGGTAACGCTCTGGGTCGAGGCGCGGGAGGTGGTGCAGCTGCGGTTGGGGAAGTAGAGGGGCGGGGGCATGATGCAAATAGTCCGGCGCTCTGCCGAGACGCCGCTACGGACAACGCTGGGCGCTGGTCAATTCAAGCTGGCGTTCCTTGTAGCGCATGGCGACCAGCAT
>Ga0187865_1004605_pt1 | contig 10063 bp, 14 predicted proteins | sample June2016WEW_11_1_2_FD_132989 | JGI IMG/M metagenome (GOLD analysis project Ga0187865, IMG submission 132989) | Peatland microbial communities from SPRUCE experiment site at the Marcell Experimental Forest, Minnesota, USA - June2016WEW_11_100 | ecosystem: Environmental > Terrestrial > Soil >...
CTTTTACGATTTCATGGCTGCCCGAAACGCCCGCAAGGCCTTCTCCCTCGTATCCGCCTCCAAATCCTCCTGGTTACCTCAATGAGAAATCCGCGCTAGTGTGGGCCAGTGGCTGACGCTTGCAACTGGCGCCACAGGCTGGCTAAATGGTGGCGGTGGGGAGCGTATAGCGGTCATCAATCAATCGACATTGAACGCAGCGTTTTCATATCAACCTACGAATGTGTTCTTTGGACTGTTCCATGAGTAGTTGAGATGTGGATGGAGAACGGATTGCTCCGTCGCCCCCACCCAAACCAGACAGGCGGTTTTCCCGCATCCGGCTTGCCAGTTCGTGGCTCCCCATGGACTGGCTCAGGCACTCGACTGAGGGCTCTTGGAAGAGTCGCACCAGCCGCGCAGGCTCGCGCCCCGCTCACCTGATACACAGGGGTCCACTGTCAGGTCGGCGTGCTCCTCCAGGCCCGGTGCTCCGGTGCATCCGGGCGCACGGCCTTGCGGCACTACCTGGACCCTTCTGTGATGGAGTTCCCACGGCTCCCAACACCACGTTCCGAAAAGTGATGTCGAGGTCGTGAAATGGTTTCGCGGGGCCGCGGACCAGGGCAACGCCAAGGCGCAACACAATCTGGGCGTGAGCTATTGCAAGGGCATCGTTGTCCCGAAAGGCTTGGTGGCGGCTTAGCGTTGGTTGAATCTTTCCGCTGCCCAAGGTGTTGAGCCGGCGAGGCGATTGCGCGACCAAATGGAGCAGATCATGACCCCGGACCAGATTGCCGAGGGGCAACGCCATGCGCGCGAGTTTCAGCCAAAGAAAGCCGGTGCGGACGCGCCAGGCTTCCGGTGAGGCGCCGGCTTTGGTCCAAATGGTAGCCCTCGGCGGTGTGTCCCTTCCGGGTTGATCGAAACGGTCGGTGAATCATCCCGGCTTGCGGTGGTTGTTCCGCTCGGCAAGTCACCGAGCGCTCCGTGCTCCCCTTCAGCAACGCCCCATCCCTGATTCTTCCCTCCCTTCCTTGGGATAACAACTGACGACCTTAACCCGGTCGCTGCACAACCCATCGGCCTTCTGGCTCGGGGCTGTTTCGTTTCAACCCCCAACCCAAGGAATCCCATGTCCCCCCAGGATGAATGCCTCCTGCTGCACGACGTTGTGCCTCGACTGAAGTCCGCCATTCCCATTGCTGTCTCGCACGTCGGTTCCGAAGATGACTCCGAACTCCTGCAGGACGGCACGGTGATGGTCGTGAAGATTCTGGCGAACGCCCACCACCGAGGAAGAAGCGTTATTGCTGGGAACGTCGCCTCCTACACACTCCAAGACCTGAGATCCGGCTGCCGAACCGTGGGCGGCAGCATCGCCGATGACCAACGCGAGACGAGGTGGTCATCCGGAATGAACGTGTTCACCACCTGCCAGACGCTGCGCCCGACTGTCGGCGTTTGGCATGGGCGACGGCCTCGTTCCACGCCACCGTGTCAGATGGCCATTTATCGCAGGGCGTATCGCGAATAGCATCCATATTTCACGCCCTCCTATCTGGAGGACCACCGAACGCCGGAGCCCGCCAGCGTCGCTCTTCACCCAGGCCGTCGTCTTCGCGGCCATGCCGGTGGCCGGTGGCCGGAACCGTTTCACGGTCTGGCTTTTCTCCAGTCCTGCATCCGCGCCGGGTGTCCTCGCCGACGCAGCACCGGCACAAGCGTTTGAATCCCCAGCGGCGGAAACGCCATCACCTTGACCCGCCCATGGTCGGATTTCGACCGATCCAGTTCCGTGGGAAGCACCCGGCAGAAGTTGTCGTCGCCCACGCGAACGAGAAACGTCTTCATGACGTGCTTTTCTGTTCGCAGCCAGCGTCGCAAACGCTCCCGCCGAAAACCCCAAACTCAAGCGCCCGCAACGCTTTACTGCGTTTCCCGATGGATCAACACAGGGAAAGATACTACCGGCGAGTTGTGTCCGTCAAGTTCTGCCACTTCTGGCCCAGGGATTCCGCAATGTAGTCGGGACTGGAGCAGTTGCAGGTGTGAGCGCGTTTTTTTAGGACGGCCTGCTCACGGGGATCCTGATCCCCGGCTCCGGCCGCCCTGGCGTGACGACACTCCCCCCGTGGCCCCTGTGCTCGTCCCGTTTGTTGGGCGCTGTCAAAGATCACCCCAGCCAAAGCGTTCACCTCCTTGGCGTGGGCTTCACCCACTCCAGAGCGGTTCCAGTTCTTCCTCGCGCTCGAGGGCGCGTCTGAGCTGTTCGGTGATCTCCCGCCGGGTGACGTGGCCCAGGGCCAGCAGCTTGCCATGAATTTGGGCGAACACTCCAAAGACGACAAACCCCAAGACCAGGATCAGCAACCACGCGAGGATGGCGACGGGGTGGTGATGGGGGCAGTGGGTCAGGTGATAGTGCTGGGTTAGGGTGTTGAACACGTGGTTCTCGATCCTCCACCGCCCAGGGCCGATCTGCCAGATGGCGTGCTCGTCGTAGCCATCCAACGGGCGCGTGACCATCCATCGCCAGTGACTCTCCTTGGGAACGAGCACCCGCTGGCCGCCCGCCTGGTGAACCTCTTGCCAGCGCTCGTCCGTCATCACCACGCGCACGGGCCCCAAGGCCGGTTCGGTAAAGGTCAGATCCTTGACCGCCCACGCCTGGATCCGCCGCTGGCCCGACTCCCAGGAAACGGACGGCTCCTGGCCCCGCAGCACACTGGCTTCCTGGAAAACCTCGAACCGCTCCTGCTTGAGCACACACACCACCCCCCAGCCCAACTGCTGCACCGCCCGCAGCCAGGGCCCCTGGGCGTACCAGGCATCGACCGTGACCACGTCGAAGAACCGCGGTCCATACATCCGCCGCATCCGCCCCAGCATCCGTAACGCCGCCTGGGCCTCATCCTCTCCGGGGCGAATCGGTTCCACATCCAACACCACACTGAACTCCGGCCCGCCGAGTTGGGCGTAGACCTGGCGGTGATCGTATTCGGTGACCTCCCGTTGCTCCCCCCCGGGATCGGTCACCGTGATGCGCCGCTGGGAGCACTGCGCGCAACACCGGGACCGGCTCTTGAACTGTTCATTGGCATCCAGGCTCACGACCAGGAGGCCCCGGATCTTGGCCCGCTCGAACTGCTTGTTCGCCTTGAGGCGGCGGTTGACGTCCACCAGCACCTGCCGCAGGTCCTCCACCGAGAAGCGCTCCAGGGCATACGCAAAGGCGTCGTCACTGATCCGCCGGGCCCAACCGACCAGTCGCTGCCATCCCGCCCGTTGGGTCTCCGCCTCCAGTTGCAGCAGGGAAGGCAGGCGCAGGACCGCCGCCAAGACCAGACTCAGTGTGAGCGGCGGGGTGGGGATGTCCGCGGCGGGACGGTCGGTGCGCACGGTCCGGAGCCGGTGCGGCAGGTCGAAGACCTTGTCCAGGTAATGCCAGAGCTGACGGATGCGGTTCAGCGTTCGGGGCCTTTCAAGGGTTCCCCGCGGCGCAGCAACTCCAGGTTGATCTGGGATAACTCCTCCAGTCGGTCCCAATGGACCTGGTAGCCGCTGACCCCGGCGTGCACGCTCTGCCGCTGGGCGGGGGTCTTGAGCAAGGTCTTGAGGATGTGGCCGGGGCCCAGGTTGGCGATGAGGTAGAAGAAGGGGCCGTGCTTCGGGCCGGTGGCACAGACGCAATTGGACTTGCCGCACGTGGTAAACCGCTGGACGAAGGAAGCGCGGACCAAATCCGGGGGAACGGCCAAGCGCAGCAGCAGGGCCGCCTTGCGTTGGCGCAAAGCGAGGGTCGAGGTGCGGCGGAGATGGTATATCTTAGCCACGTCAAGGGCTAAGATAGCACTCGCCGTGCGTCTGGCAAGCGAAAAAGAATCACTCCACCAACACGAATCTGTCCTAACCACCCGGAGCGTCAGGCGGTTACCTGCAAACACTCACCCCCATTGCGGAACCGCTGAAGCCAGCATCGCCAGACATCGCCGGTCAGCACGACGACATCCGCGCCGGTGGCAGCTGGATTGAACGAGGCAGATTCGAGATGCAGGTCGTTGAGGATGTGCAGGCGCACGTGGAGAGTATGTCCGGCGACGGGAAGGTCGGCGAGGCTGGCAGTGGGAGCTGCGGGCGGGAACGAGGGGATCATCGGAGCAGTTGTCGCGCAATGGCGGCGCCCGAGGTGGTGAGGACATAACGCCTCCTTTTATCACCGCCTTCAAGCGTGTGGGAGTCGGCCAGTCCGGCCTGTTCGAGTTCCTTGAGCGCTCGGATGGTCGGATTCAAACCGATCGGATGCTGGTCGCGCAGACTCTTGCGCAGCGCTGACGCGGTGACGCCGCCGGGGAGGTTCGCCGCCGCCAGTTCCAACAGCACCAGCCTCCGTACTTGGGCGCGCGCCACCTGGGCGTAGCGCCGCCAGTCCACGTCGCGGGGCAATGGGACGCTCACCAGGCCAAAGGCCTTTTCCCGAGATTCTCGTCCGGTTTCGGTCAGGGCGTAGAGTTTTCCCGTCACGTGCTTCGGGTTCAGGCAGACCGCCAGACCGCGCGCGCCTTGAGTTGGCCCATGATGAACCACACGTCGCGCAGTTGCAGGTGCGGGTTGATCGGTTGGGCCACCCGGCAAATCTCGCTGGCCGTCATCGGCTTTCGCAGCACCCGCACCGCCGCAGACCGTTGCCGACCCCGTTTCAACCATTCCGTGTAGTCTTTTGAGCGTGACATCAAAACCGTCACCACCCGGGGGTTAATAAACCTTACGCCCGATGAGTTCGGAGACCATCCGGCCAGTCCGTTCGGTCATCGTCGGCCCAGAACGCTCATGCGCCCGCGTGCGGTGTCCTGGAACCCCAGCGGGGCCGGGCAACTTGCCTCCCGCCTTTGGTTCACGACCCCGCCTCGCGCCGGTCATCGGCGATGCTGCCGCCCACGGTTCTGCGGCCGGATTTGAGGTGTTGCAGGGTGCAAACGCGATGTTGCCGGCGGTCACGCGCTTGCCGTTCCTGGTAGCGTTCGTCAGGATCTTGGCCGCCATCACCGTGCCATCCTGCAACCAGTTCTGCGTCATCCTCTGATCCAACGTGCGCGACCGCGATGGAAATAGCGGATTTCAGTCGCGGCACAACGTCGTGCAGCAACAGGTATTCAGACTCGGGGGACATGGGGTTCCTTGGGTCGGGGGTGGAAACAAAACAGCCCCAAGCCAGAAGGCCGGGGGCTACGCAACGACCTGGTAAGGCCGTCATTTTGTTATCCCAAGGAAGCGAGGGGAAGATCAGGGAGGGGGCGTTCCTGAAGGTGAGCACGGAGCGGTCGGTGACTTGCCGGGCGGAACAACCACTGCAAGCCGGGATGATTCACCGATCGTTTCGATCAACCCGGCAGGGACATACTGCCGAGGGCCACCATTTGGACTAAACCCGGCGCCTTAACGGAGGCCTGGCGCGTCCGCACCCGCTTTCTTTGGCTGAAACTCGCGCGCAAGGCGTTGCCCGTCGGCAATCTGGTCCGGCGTCATGATCTGCTCCATTTGGTCGCGTAATCGCCTCGCCGGCTCAACACCCTGGGTAGCGGAAAGACTCAACCACCGGTAAGCCGCCACCAGGTCTTTCGGAACACCGATACCGTTGCAGTAGCTCACGCCGAGATTGTGTTGCGCCTTGGCGTTGCCCTGCTCCGCGGCCCCGCGAAACCATTTCACGGCCTCGACGTCACTTTTCGGAACCCCGTTGCCCTCGTGGTAGCAGATGCCGAGAGCATATTGCGCCAAAGCGAAATTTTGCTCGGCGGCCTCGCGGTACCATTTCACCGCCTGATCTTTGGATTCGGGAATCCCGTCGCCGAACTGGTAGCAGAGGCCGAGATTGCATTGCGCTTCAGCGAGACCCTGCTCGGCGGCCTTGCGGTACCATTTCACGGCCTCCGATTCATCCTTGGGGACCCCCTGACCTTGGTCGTAGCATTTGCCTAGATTGAATTGCGCCACGGCGTTACCGGCCTCAGCCTTGTGGCGCAGTTCGGCCAAATTCGAACCGGCGCTTTCCGTTTCTTCCGCGGCAGGCTGGGCGTGATTCTGCGCGTGTGTTTGCGGCGTGGCCCGGTGGCAAGCCGACGCCATCAGGAGGGCCACGAGGCCGAGAAGCGCCTTCCAGCCAACGCGCCAATGGAGGAGCGATTGCATAGTGTGCGGGGAGTTTGAAGCGCGACGCATCCACCGGCAAGCCCTATCCCGGATGGAACCCCGCGCAATGGACGCCGAGCGGAACGATCATCGCGTCGCTCTGGCAGGTAGCGCGGCACGGGTAGCAGTTCCAAAACCTGTACGGTGAATCAACTTTCATGGGGGTAGGCGCCGCGGCGGATGAGATTCCGACTTGTCGGGGGTTGCCGATTGCGTCTACGGGTCGAGCGACCGGAAAACGGTAAGGCCGCAATCACGAACGGGGCCACTGTAACGGATGGGCAGTATCCTATCCCTGAACAAGCGAGCGATCTCAGCGCTCTAGCTCAGGTGAAACACAGATGCGTCCAACGAGATGGCGAATTCGCTGCTCTTCAAAAACCTCCATTCGTCTGTATGATGCTCGGCTTGAAAGCTGGAGAAACGTCGGCGATATTGTCCCGGAGCCTCGAAATGAGATCCTGTATGGAGACTGCAAGTAAGATCTCACGCGATTTGAATGCTTCTTGGGCGAATGCATTCAGAACTGGAATCGCATCTGACGCTTTGCTTCCAATTTCTGCCACCGCCTTCGCCGCATCGAGCCGTACCCATATGTTCGGCTCATTCGTAATAACGCGAATGAGTTGATCAACTTCCGGCTTTGGATCGTCCGTGATGCGTGCTATTGCCGCGTAACTCCACAAGCGTTCTTTTTGATTATCAGCTTGCGAGATGAGCTGTCACATTGGTATAGCCTCTTTGGCGGGCTTTCCCAGCCAACCAAGTGTGCTAATTGCGGCCAGCCGCTGGGCCTCATTAGTTCCATTGATGGAAATCATGGCGCTGCGTATCTCAGCGGACGTGTGCCATGAACGGATCATGGTGGTTAACGTTGGATAGAGCCAGTTTCCGCCAGCGACACCAAGCACAGCAACTGCCAGACAAACGATTATAGCGCGTGTCTTTTTGCAGTGATTTAAGTTCATATTGGTATCCGTTGCACTAAATATGCACCCTAACGGGCAGTTCGAATGCACGTTTCCAGCCGGTGTAAAGTTGTTTCTGTAAATGTGCGTTCGCCTATCTGCTCCGTGCCCCTCCGGGGGAGGCGGAGCGGTGGCGAGCGTAGCGAGCCGCCGCGCAGCCGAGCCCGGAGGGGCACGGAGGGCGCCCAAGCCGAAGCTGGTCGAAGGCGGGTCACGCTGTTCTTGTGTTGGGGTGTCAGCAAACACATCCAACCTCACTACCAGCATGACCCACCCCACCGACCCTGAACTCCTGAACACCGTCCTGCAACTCCTCACCGAACAGGGCCATCAGGGCTTCGCCGAAGGCATCCGCCTGCTCGTCGATGAAGCCATGCGCCGCGAGCGCGCCGCCGTCCTGCAGGCCCAACCCTACGAGCGCACCGATTGCCGCCAGGGCCTGGCCAATGGTTTCAAGCCCAAGACCCTCACCACCCGCATGGGCGACATCACCTTCCGGGTGCCCCAAGTCCGTCCGGGACTGGAGTTCTATCCCTCGGCCCTCGAGAAGGGCGTTCGCAGCGAGCAAGCCCTCAAGCTGGCCCTGGCCGAGATGTATGTTCAGGGCGTTTCGACCCGCAAGGTCGCCGCGATCGTCGAAGAGCTTTGTGGCCGTTCGGTCAGTTCCACTCAGGTCAGCCAGTGCGCCGCCAAGCTCGACGTCGAACTCCAGGCCTGGCGGACGCGACCCCTGGGATCTTTCCCCTATCTGGTCCTGGACGCCCGGTATGAGAAAGTCCGCCAGGGTGGCGGCCTGGTCGATTGCGCCGTCCTGATCGCCCTGGGAGTCGATGCGCAGGGCAAGCGCACCATTCTGGGCGTCAGCGCCGCCCTCAGTGAGGCCGAGCCACACTGGCGCCAGTTCCTCTCCAGCCTGCAGCAGCGAGGACTGCAGGGCGTGACGTTCATTGTCTCAGCGATGACCATGCCGGTCTGGGCGCCGCCCGGGCCGCCGTCTTCCCCGCCGTGCCCTGGCAGCGTTGTCAGTTCCACCTCCAGCAAAACGCCCAAGCCTACGTCCCCCGCCTCGAACTGCGCGCCCAGGTCGCCCAGGAGATCCGCACCATCTTCAATTCTCCCGATCGCGCGGCCGCCCAGTTGCAGCTCACCAAGACGACCTCCCGCTACGCCCAGATGGCTCCCAAGCTGGCCGCGTGGATGGAGGAGAATCTGCCCCAAGGCTTCAGTGTCTTTGCCCTTCCCGTGGGGCACCAAGGCAAGCTCAGAACCTCCAATGCCCTGGAGCGGGTCAACCAAGAGTTGAAACGCCGCACCCGCGTCGCCCGCCTCTTTCCCAATGAAGCCTCCCTCCTGCGCCTGGTCACCGCCCTCCTGGCTGAGACCAGCGAAGAATGGGAATCCGGGAAAACTTACCTCAACATGAAACCGCTGACCCAGCCCGCAGCCTGATGCTCTCGACTTTTACAGAAAAGAATTTGCGCGGCCCCGTTGTATGCGTTGATTCGGTCATACGGTGCCAACGGATAGCATCCCATCGAGGCGAGGTCAACGGTCAAAGCGTTTGAGGCAAGATGGTTACAACCTCTTGACTGGCGATTCCTGCTACGGAGTGTGAAATTCCCTTGTCACCATTCTGCGGGTGGTCTGAGCCTGCCCCCATTCTCGAACCACGGGGCGTGGAAAGCAAATTAGACTCCTCCGATCCCTGCGCGCCAACTGCCCGGCGCCCAACGACGGCGACACCCGTTCAGCGAAATGGAAATGCGCTTGGTACTACTGCTTGTCCATCCCATACACGAGCACTCGGAATGCAGGGGTCGGAGCCGGGAGGTAGATGTTGTGCGTTTGGGGGTCCAAGGCCATGGTGCGAGCGCCCTCAACGGTCTTGAGTGTCTGAACCACCGTCAGCTTGTTCGGAGCGACCTCCCTGGCGATGGTCGTGTTGCCGTCCTCACCGTTGGAGCTGAAGGCGAGCTGGGTTCCCGGATCAAAAGCATTCGCGTCCACGCCGGCACCGATGGGAACCGTGGTCACGACTTTGCCGGTCGTGCTGTCCAGCATGACCATCTTCTTGTTGTCGCAACCCAGGAACAGCCGATGGTGCTCCAGATCAATCGCCATACCGCTGGCCGTTTCGCCCGGCGCGATGGGCCAATGGTTGACCACCGCATGAGTTTTGCAGTCAATCACCACGACTTCACTCTTATCTTCGATGTTGACGTAGATCCGACCGGCTGAACCGTCGCAGGCAGCCGATTCCGGCTTGCCGCCCAGATCAATGGTCGCGATCACCTTGCCCGACTCCGGCTCGAAAACGGTGGCGGATTTGCCCTTGCCATTGAACGTATAGACCTCGTTTTGGACTGGCTCGTACAGAATGGAGTCCGGATTGGCTCCAGTGGTCACTTTGGTGACGGTTTTCAGAGTTTTCGAATCCACGATGCTGGCCTTGTTCTCCTGGCCGTTGCTGGTGAAAGCGCGGCCCAGCTTGGGGGCAAACGCGATGCCATGTACCCCTGGCGTGTTCTCGATCGCTCCGATGACGGTCCCCTTGTCCAGATCGATCACCTCCACTTTCGTGCCATGCGAGAGATAAAGGCGATGGGCCTCCGAATCTACTTTCAGATAATCCCATTGGGCGCTTCCGCCGACTGGGATTTCCTTTATGAAGTGGTAGGGAACGTCTGCCGCAAGGGCGGCCATCCCATTTAACATCACGCAAAGAGTGAGTGCGGTTAGATTGCTGTTTGTTTTCATAGTTGGATCGATTCTGTTTGAGCAGCAGGAAAATTACGCATGTTAGTCACCCGGGCGCCGCATCAAATAATAGACCGTGGGCGTGGCCACGAGGGAAAGCAGAACCGAGATGCACAGCGCGCCGATGACGGCGATGGCCAGCGGCTGCAGCATCTGCGAGCCGGCGCCGA
>Ga0187865_1004609_pt1 | contig 10059 bp, 5 predicted proteins | sample June2016WEW_11_1_2_FD_132989 | JGI IMG/M metagenome (GOLD analysis project Ga0187865, IMG submission 132989) | Peatland microbial communities from SPRUCE experiment site at the Marcell Experimental Forest, Minnesota, USA - June2016WEW_11_100 | ecosystem: Environmental > Terrestrial > Soil >...
GGGTTCGAAGAGCGGCTGGTCCCCCTGAATGTTAACGATCAAATCGGTTTCCTGCACACCCAAGATCTTGGCCGCTTCCGCCACCCGGTCAGTTCCGGAAGGATGATGGGGGGATGTTTTCACCGCTTCTCCTCCAAATTGGAAGACGCGCTGGTAGATTCGATCATCATCCGTAGCCACGATTAAGCGATCCAGGGACCGGGATTGGCGCGCCCTTTCATACACGTGCTGGATCATCGGTTTCCCGGCAATATCCGCCAGGATCTTTACCGGCAGGCGCGTAGACCCATACCGGGCGGGAATGATCCCGTAGACCTTCATTTATCGTATCCTCTAACCGCTGAGAACGCGGAGAACCCAGAGACCAAATAGAAGGTGCAAATTCCAACGCCCCAAACTCAAAAGTTGTGTAATTGGAGTTTGGAATTTTTTATTGGGATCTGGATGTCAAGATTGGGGATTTGAAGTCTTCGTTTTTTCCCGGCGTTCTCAGCGCTCTCTGCAGTTAACCTTTTCCTTAAAGCACTTCTTTGGCTGCCCGTTGCACCCCTTCAATCACCCGGGTTTTCTGTTCCTCACTCATGCGCACAGAGATGGGGAGGGCAATGGCCCGTTTCAAAAGAGCCTCTGACTTCGGCCAGGCATCTGCGCGGTAAGGCGGTAAATATTGCATCATGTGGCCCCAGTTCCCGGCAAAATGCCAGTTCATGGCTGAAGGGAGGATCTTGGTGTCGATCTTTGCTTTGGCCAACAGATCATTGAAAGCCTTTGCAGCCTTGGCATCGGGAAGGAAGAAAGCCAGGGTGTCGCCTCCATCCCCTGCCGGGTCGGGCAGATCCCGAAATTCAATTCCCGGAATCTTACCAATCGCCTTTTTGATCTCCCCTTTATGCTTTCGGTGCTCTGCTAAAACAAAATCCAGGCGAGCCAACTGGACCTGCCCGATCGCTCCCTGAATTTCATTCATGCGGTAATTAAACCCGGTGATTTTATGAGAATCCTCTCCCCGGGGAACTTCAGGGTTGTGTTCGTGTCCATGGTCATGGTAATCACAGGTCAAGTCGTAGAGCCTCTTATCGTCCGTGGTCACCATTCCCCCTTCTCCCGTGGTCAGCGTCTTGACATAATCGAAGCTATAGGTCCCCAGTACCCCCAGGGTCCCGGTCTTCTTCCCCTTGTAGCTAGAACCACAGGCCTGGCAGGAGTCTTCCAGAACGGGGATATTCTTTTTGCGAGCGGTGGATAGGATCTCGTCTAACCGAGCCGGAACCCCGAGCAGGTGAACCGGGATGATGGCCCGAGTTTTAGCCGTGATCTTGCTCTCCAGATCTTTCGGGTCCATATTCAAGGATTTGTCCACTTCAGTGAGGACTGGAACTCCGCCCGCCTCCAGGATGGATTCAATTGTGGCTACAAAAGTGAATGACTGGGTGATGATTTCGTCTCCGGGCTTGATCCCTATAGCCGCCAGAGCGACGCGCAAGGCCGCCGAACCGGACGAAACCCCCAGGGCATAGGTGCACCCCATATATTTACAGAACTGGGCTTCAAAATCCAGGACCGCGAAGATGTTCTTCCGTTTCTCGTTGAACCCGTAGCGGAAAAGGACTCCCCGCTCGATAACCTCGGAAACTGCCTCCTGTTCTTCTTTCCCGATCAACTCTGCTCCACCCATCTCCCAACCTCCTTCAAAAAAGTACGGAGTTCGGAGCCAAGAGTTCGGAGTGAAAGCCCCTGACTGGTTTCACTCCGTACTTTAAATGAAGAACCCCGAACTACCTGCAGTCTTTATGGAGAATATCTAAAATCTTCAACGATAAGGGCCCGGATTGAAAAAGCCCCTCATTTTTTGCCCCGAACTCCGATTTAAATTACTCCGAACTTCTAATAGACACTTCTATAAATTCGGATGGCATCTTCCAAGGATACCGGTTTCGGGTTATTTTCCAGGGGACGGGTAACCTTCAGGGCTTCCTCCGCCATTCCGGGGAAGGCTGATTCGGGAATGCCGAGGTCGCTCAGTCGCTGAGGAAATTCTATTTCCCGGGACAATCTTTTTACGGATTCTACGGCTGAGATCGCCGCTTCCCTGGCGGAAAGCCCCTCGACTTTCTCCCCCATCCCTTCGGCAATTTTGGCAAACTTGTCCATCCTGGAGAAAACATTGTATTCCATGACCGCGGGAAGCAGCAACCCATTGCCCACTCCGTGAGGTACGCGGAAGCGACCTCCCAAAGGATACGAAAGGGAATGAACGGCCGTAACCCCGGCGTTGGCCAGCCCGATGCCTGCCAGCAAGCTTCCCATGAGCATATTCCCCCGGGCATCCAGATCAGATCCCTTTTCCACCGCCCGGCGGAGACTCTTTCCGATCAACCGAATCGCTTCCAGGCTGAAAATCTCCGATAATGAATTGGCGGCCAAGGAAGTGTAAGATTCAATGGCGTGAGCCAGGGCATCCATCCCTGTAAAAGCGGTGACCGCAGGCGGGAGATCCAGAGTCAGTTCTGGGTCGAGAACCGACATTTCCGGGTAAAGGTAAGGACTATTGATGCCGCCTTTCTTCTTCTCTTCCTCATTGATGAAGACCGCAGTAAAAGTAACCTCGCTTCCTGTGCCCGCAGTTGTAGGGACCATTCCTTTCGGCAACCCGGGACGGGGGACTTTGTCCAGCCCCTGATAATCCTTCGTCCGGCCCCCATTTGTGGCCAGGATGGCGCCAGCCTTGGCCGTGTCCATGGCACTTCCCCCGCCAACGCCCAGGACAAAGTCACATTTCTCTTTCCTGGCTAATTCGCCGCACAGGTCGGCAACCAGGGTGCGGGGCTCCGGTTCCACTTGGTCAAAAAGGACGAAAGATAACCCCTCCCGCCCCAAATTTTGGGTGACCTTCTGGAATGCGCCGGTCTTGGCAAAACCTGGATCCACAACCACCAGGATTCTTCTTCCGCCACTCTTTTTGATGGTGCTTCCCAACCGCTCAACGGCCCCGACACCGAAAGTGATTTCCCCCGCAGCCCGAAAAGTAAACACTCCCATTTTTCCGGTTCTCCTTTTCCGCGCCTCTCTGCCGTGGTTTGCTGGCATTCCTCCCGCCCTATTCTCCCCCCTCAAGGGGGTGGGAAGAGAGGGGGGTGGCCGCGGCCGGGTTGTTCTTTCTTACTCCTCCAAGGATAAATGATGTTGATCGTCGGCGATAGAAAACTGTTTGTTCTTGTGGGATCGAATGTATCCTTCCACCCGACTCTGGAGTTCGGGGGAGAGGTTTAGGAATTTCACGCCCATTCCCCGGCGTAAATGTCGGCTCTCTTGCCCGAATTTATTGGTCCAGATCACCTTGCAGGTCACTTCCACCGGTGCTTCCCCTTCGGCTAAATGAAGCTTCAGGAGGAATTCGTCGCCCAAATCCATCGGGTTGGGGGTCCGGATAAAAACCCCTCCATCCCCTAAATCCTGGGCCGCAGCCGGAGGCTCTCCCTCCATATCCACCTGCAACATCTTGGCGACCTGGTCTCCTCCCGGATGGTCGACGGCCATTTGTTCTGCAAGAGGGATGGTTCCCTTCACAACTTCCTCTGCCTGATCGGCCAGGGACGCCTTTTCCTCCGCTGATTGGGCAGGCAGCAATTTTCCAATATGGTCCTCGATCCGCCTCCGTTCCACATCGGAAAGGGTCTGTAATTGGTTCAGGATGTTATCCAGATATTGCTCATAATTTTTGCGAAAGCTGAACCCTTTGCCTACCTCCTCCAGCAATGAAGAACTCTCCATGGCGATGGAGGCTTGGTGACTAAAGATCATAAAGAACTGGAGGTCCTTTTCGCTGAACTTCCGTTCCTCATCGATGATTATCACGCTCAAGACACCGGCCCCTTTACCCTGGGAGACCAGAGGGATACTCATCAGGGAGGTTATTTTCCGGTCCCGTCCTTCATATTTAAAGAATTCCGCGAAATCCGCTTGCTCCCGCAGCAAGAGAGGCTTCCTCTGGCGAAGGACCTTTCGGGCTACCTCCTTCTCTTCAAACAATCCTATCTGCTCGTTCAGCGGGTCGGAAGCATGGGTAAATTGAGTCTTTAAAATGCCGTCTTTTTCCTCCACGAGAAAAACGGTAGAGCGATGAGCTTTCAAGCAGGAAAGAGATTCCCGGGCGATGGTTTCCAAAATGACGGGCAGGTCTTTATGGTTGGCAACCCCGGAGCTGATCTGGAATAAAGCCGTGACCTCTTCCATGGCGGCGACCATGCGCTCCACCTTCATCTTGTGAATAAAAATCTCTTTTCGCTGGTTCCGAATTTTCCGGTTCTGAGAGAGGGCATAGCCGCAAAAGCCCAGGAGCAGGATGGCTGTCGGTAAAACCAAGGCGGAGAATTGAAAGGAGGTCAGATGGTTCAGGAATTCCCGGGGAGAGAGGTTCAGGGGGTCAAAATCTTTGACCAGAATAAAAAGGGTCACAACCAGAATCATGAAGATGGTGAGGAACCAGAGCTGAGAGTCCTTCTTCTCCAGGCGCTCGACATCTCGGAGGGCCTTCGCTTCTTGGATATCTTTATCGAACTCCCTTTCGAGGATCTCGTTTTTCTGGATTGGCCTCGAGGCTTTTTTAGCCGTCACTCATTCCCCCATGATGGGCTGGGAGCCATCTGCACAGCAGGAGGTGTACTCCAAAGTTAAAAACCGCATGACGAACCCGATCGGTAGAAGTTCTCGCATCCCATAATTTCCAACCCAAGAAACTTAAGTCCTCCCGGGGTAAGTCCACAGGGTTTCATCGAAATGAGGTGAAGTCCGGGCTCGGGGATATCAGGCAAAAAGATGTCTCCTTTCGAAACTCTAAAGTTCATTTTTTCGCATCTTATCATTCAGTGCGCCAGAAAACAACATCTAAACCTTCCGGGTCAGGAACTTACAATCCAAAGACCAGTGAAATACCTAAGGACTACACGGCATTCATAGCAAAAGTGAACTGATCGGTCCAGTTCTTCTCAGTGTTTTCAGAATTTCTTGCCGCTCGGCCACCCATTGCAGATTGAAGATTGAAATTAGAAGCATTCTATCTCTAATCGAAAATTCTGCTTAAAAAAGGGGCGTATTCCCCTCTCTAATTATCGGCTCTTTTCATGTCCCTCTTGAAGGAGCGGATAAGACCGGCCCTCCCCCCCTTCAAGGATTGATTTTTATAGATCATTTCCAAAGTAGTTGATCGAATATTTCATGGAAGCCTGGCAAGGGCTCGGAACGAAAACCAGATTGCGCCGCAAGCATCGGCGGGATATTGCTTTCCATCTCTCCCTTCCTTGCCTTCCGCAAAGCGCAGCGGGGGCGGGAAAAGAAAGGTCCAGAGGATAAGAGAACACCCCCGCCCCAGCTAAGAGGAAATCCGTGCCTTAGGGTTGCAAGCAAGATGGATTTCGTTCCGAGCCCCTGAAATAACCGCACATTTAACACATACCAGCTCTTTAGCTCTCAACCAATTTGGAGATGATCCATTTTTATTAATATAGTCGAAGGGAACTGCCGTGTCAAAAAAAATGAAAACGGAGAAATAGAAAAAGGTTATGGGAGGCGTAGGGGGTTGGAAATCGTCGTTTCTGGTTATTCGTTGCTCGTTCGACCTTAAGGAACGAGTAACCAGAAATGGGGACCATTTTTAATCTTCTTCTTCTTCTTGATTGGCCGCCAGAACGGAAAGTCTAATGGCCCGGATCTTCCGGTACACCCGTTCGGGTTTTCTTTTCTCCCCGTTCACCGTCAACAGGTCTTCTTCCAGAGAGATTCCGAAAATCCGTTCATTCTCCTGAAAATAGGGTAGAATCAGCTGCCAGTCTTTTTCCGTAAGGGGGGAGAATTCCCCCCCGTTCAGCTGCTCCTTAGCCAGCCGCTCATGGGGGTCCCGGACATACAGGGCCCCCCCGGAAGCCAGGGAAAACAAATTGGACCCCGGGAAGGGAGTGGGTTGTTCCCGCAGTTTTCCCCCTTCGTCATATTCCATCCCGTTCAGGATGACGAAACCTCCGCCGTTATGGGGGTCGCCGGCCATGAAGGACTCGGCCAAATAGTCCAGACAAGTCCCATTGATGACTACCCGCGGTTTCCCGACGGCATTGATGAGGGGCCTGCCCGCGGCATTCCCCAGAACGTAGATCGTTCCCCCCTTGGCGCCGTAAAGGAAAGTCTGCCCCACATCCCCGTAGATGACCAGCTTTCCTGATTTCAGGATCTGGCCCAATTGGTCCTGGGCGTTCCCGTGGACGAAAATTTCCATCCCGTCAATGCCCGAACCCAGATAATCCCCCGAGCTGCCGTATACGTCGATGCGCATTCCCGTCGTCTCGTTTCCCACTCCGCACCCGATAAAGCGCTGTCCCCGGCACCCGTACACGGTGAACTTTCGCCATCCGAGGCGATAAGCCTGGGTCAGGACCCGGGCGGCACCCTCCTCTCCTTCCGGAGGAAAGTTCCCCCCGTCGATGACTAAAACCTTTTCTCCCTCCCGGGGCTTTCGCAATTCCCCCCGGCTGGCCCAGTCGATTTTCCGATAGGCGCTTGCGAGTCCGGAATTCAGATTGAGGGCGGATGAAAAAATTTTTGCCAGGCTGTCCTGGAGAATCTCCAGGAGGCAGCTTCTCCGTTTTTTCCCCGGGTTCCATCTGCGATCCAGCAGGAGGGTCAACGTTTCTATGGCCCCGGGCTTTGCCGAATCGCTCAAAATAGCTTCCTGGGCCACCTGGTCACAGAATTCCTGAAAGGTCTCATAATCCCACTTAGCGACGCGCTCCTGGATAGATTGAAAGGAAAGAGAGCCATCGCCCGCGCGAAGACCTTCTTCCACCTCTTTTCGGACGGCGGCCTTGATTTCCTCATGAAGAGCCCGGGGCTGGTGGTTCCAGACTTTTTGCTCCTCAGGGATGGTGATCGTCTTTCCAAACTTGTCGGCACAGGTGAGAATCTTTCCCGCCCGTCCATTCCCGCTCTCCATTACGTTGAAGATAAAGGCTCCCCCATCGGTGTGGCTCCCTCCCCGGGCGTTCCAATACTTGTCAGCGATGCGATGAAAGCGGGAGTCTTCAGAGCTAAGGCTGTGGAGGGTGGCATCGATGGCCTGTTTCTCCGAACAGATCAACCCCACCTGGACTTCCCCTTGGGAAAGGGCAAAGACCTGGGGGCGCAGCATCGCCGTATCGGTGATCCCGATCAGCTGAAATCTTTTCTGAGAAGGATCGTTGCGGGCGATGATGAAGAACCAGGGGCCGTCGGGAGACCCGTGGATATGGGCTGCCTGGATTTCCCGGTAGATCTCCTGTTTTTCCGGAGGCAGGCGGTCGAAATCCAATTCGGTTGTTGGGGCCAGGACTTCAATGACCCATTCCAGGGGGTATTCCATCACCCGGCTGAGCAGGTCAAAGAGCAGAATGGAAACTTCCGTGTCGGTTAGAAACAGAGGAACGAGATTGTACTGGCGGAGATATTCACATACGGAATGATAGTTGGCGAAGTCCCCGTTATGAACCAGGGCCTCATTCATTCCGATGAAAGGATGCGCCCCCCCCGGATGCCAAACCCGGCCTTTGGTGGGATATCTCTGGTGGGCGATCCAAACGTGGGCCTGAAAATCCTCCAACTGGTAGTATTGGGCGGCCTGTTCGGCATAGCCCACGATCTTCAGAATCATCATATTCCGTCCGTGGGAAAGGACAAAAGCTTTCTTTTCGCCGAGGGAAGCATAAAAATTCTGGTTCAGCTGAAAGCTGTTCCGGAAGATGAACTCGTCTTCCACCTTCCTGGGGTCCATTCCGTTGAACTGATTTTGGGCCGCAAAATCCCTCAGGACCTCTTCCTTCACCCGCACGAAGTACCGGTACACATCGGGGGGTTTCACTTCCAGGCCTTCCACTTCCCGATAGTCACGGACTGTCGGAGCCCGCCGGGAATCGTGGACCTTTAAAAAGGGTTCAATAAAGGAGGCCTCCACCGAGGAGCGAGCCTCACTGTCCAGGAAAGCGATCTGGAGCAGGTAATTTTCTTCCAGGACTTCGGGGGAAATTCCCAGGCATTCCGGCGAAAGGCCTACCGCGGCGATACCTCCTCCCTTTCCATTTCCTCGATTGTGCATTTGGCGGGAGGGCTCAATAATGTGACGTCCCCCCACCGGCACGGAGCAGGCGAATCCTGTGACCCCGCAGCCCCCCTCCTCCTCTGCTTTCCAGCGTGGCGGTTCGGAATATCCTTTGATCAACGCTCCCCGGGAGGAGATGAGTCTCTCAAAATTAAGGCAGTCGTCGTTCATAACAAATCCTTCTACCGTTCATGATTCATTCGGGGGCCACCATCAATCGCCCGGGGGACCCGGCGGGCCGCTCCTGGGTACTTATCGATCTCCGTCGCGTAAAAAAGGTTTGATGTCATCATCGATTTCATCCGACTGATAATCCAGATGGGCCAGGCAATCGGTCCGCCCCACCAGTTCGTTGACGTTCTTCATTCCCAGGAGGCGGAGGATAGTCACCAACTGTTTCCTCCAGGAAGCGTAGAGGTTGATGATCCGCTGGGCTCCCCAATCCACATCTATCATCTGCGTATACTCCGGGTCGGTGGTGGCAATCGCCCGGGGGCAGCCGCGTCCGCTTTCACAATTGTGGCAGCGGATACACTCCAACGCCACCAGATCCGCGGTCCCCACGACCACCCCGTCCGCGCCCAGGGCGATAGCCTTCGCCATGTCGAAAGCCGTCCGTATCCCGCCGCTTACGATGAAGGTGATCTGGTCCCGGATTCCCTCTTCCACCAGGAACCGATGGACCTTGGGGATGGCATACTCGATGGGCATGGCGATGTTCTTTTTAGCTATGTCCGGCGCGGCACCAGTCCCGCCGTAGCTCCCGTCCAGGTGGATGATATGGGCACCGGCATAATAGCTGCCCACGGCCACCATGTCCACATCCGTAGGCGTGGACACTTTCACCGACACCAAGCAGCGCGGGTTCACCTGTTTGATCCAGTCGACGTGCTTCTTATGGTCTTCCACGGAGTAAACACTGTGAAACGGAAAAGGGGAAAAAAGAGAGGTCCCGACCACTGCTTCCCGCATCTGGGCGACTGCCGGGGTCACTTTGTCCCCTAGAAGGTGGCCTCCCAGACCGGGTTTGGCCCCCTGGGCATACTTGAATTCCACGATTCGCACCCGCTGGATGGTTTCCTCCCGCACTCCGAACAACCCGGTCGCCACCTGGGTGATCATGTGATCATCATACGGGCACAGGGAATCAGGATAGCCGCCCTCGCCGGTACAGGTGAAAGTGTCCCAGGCCTGGGCCGCCCTGACGCGGGCCAGCATGGTGTGATCGCTGACTGACCCAAAGGACATCCCGCCACCATAGAAAGGCACTCGAATTCGTACCTGGGGCCGTCCGTCCCCCCTGCGGTTCAAATGAAGAGAGGTATCAATCTCCTCCGTTTTCGGCAGGAAACCCGCCTCCCCCTGCGGAAAGCAGAACCTCAACCGGTCGAACCCGCCCCCCGATTTTCCCAGCCGGTACTCCACATCTGAATAGGGCATCCCGCCAGTTTCGGCCTGCTGCCAGTTAGCGAGAAGAAGATCGGCCGGCCAGCGGTAGTCCTGAAGCGCCTGCAGGTTGGGGTTGACCACCATGCGCAGAGCCCCCTTCGGGCATTTCCGGATGCAGTAAAAATCATTCTTGTGACAGGAAGGACCGATGCATTTCTCATCCTTGGGCGCCAGCATCTTTTTCCCCAGACGGACATGAACCCCTCTGGGACAGAGTTCGGCACAGAGCCCGCAGTGGATGCAGTTGCTTCCCCGGTGGACCTTGAATTTGCCGATCGGGTTGCGGTAACGAGAAGGGGCAGGTTTTATTTCAGGTGGCCAACTCATGGGTCTCCTCCCCCTTCGAATCGGTCTCCGGTTCCGGCCGACGGCTCTTTTCCCTGCCTCCGAATATCTGCCCGAAGGTTTCTTTTTCCACCTCTTCCATGAAGATCGCCCGTCCCACTTCCCCCCGGAGTCTGCGGATATCCCGCAGGCCCATCGCGCCCAGGACC
>Ga0187865_1004610_pt1 | contig 10057 bp, 9 predicted proteins | sample June2016WEW_11_1_2_FD_132989 | JGI IMG/M metagenome (GOLD analysis project Ga0187865, IMG submission 132989) | Peatland microbial communities from SPRUCE experiment site at the Marcell Experimental Forest, Minnesota, USA - June2016WEW_11_100 | ecosystem: Environmental > Terrestrial > Soil >...
CGGATATGGTTCCAGGTTGTCTCCACGGGGAAGAAGTCGGCGAAGAGGAGCATCCGGCTGTAGTCGTCGATCGAGGTGATCAGAGTCCATTTCTCCTGGGCGTATGGCGACCAAAGGTGGAGCGAGGTATCATGCCCGCCTGTTGGCGGACAGGTTGGACCAGGGCGCCGAGGGAGGTAGTCAGAACCTGCCGGTCATGCACCTTCTTCTAGGACCGGGGCCGATAGCAGCCAAGAGCTTTGGCGCGCGCCGTGATTGTCGTCGCGGAGACCTCGATCCCCCTTTTCGCCAGACGATCGCGCACCGCGGAGTCGCTTGCCTGGCGGCTAGGTTGTAGCCGGAGATAGGCACCCGAGGATCCTCGACCAGCTTCCTCTCCCGCAGAAGTTCATCTCCTGTGCCTAACCCACCAGCTACAGCCGGGGAGGTGTCGACCTTTCGTACGAGATGGAGAAAATCTCCGGAGCCCGCCGATACTCGATGAGCAGTTCGAAGAAATGACTACGGCCCAATCCGAGCATCTCGTGGACCTCCGTAGACATGGCTCGCCCTTCCAGATAGGCATGAAGCAGGAACTTGACCTGGTCGCTTGAGAATCGCTTGTGGATCTGGCCCATGGGTTCGTCCTGGTATTCCCAGGAGGCTTCCAAAGGGGTCCGCTTTTACCCTTAATTCAGTCCACTTTTCAGGTTCATGGAGTCCGCTTTTGAAAGTTAGATAACACACTGTTGTCTTTCGGGTTGACAAGGTGGAAATGGGGTTGTAGAGTATCATTATGGTGGACAAGTGGCCAGACCGATTTCGCGCTTGATTCGGTCTCTTGCGTCGACGAGGCGGCAGGGGTGATTCCACACCGAAGCCTCGAGCAGGCTGGTCTCCGAACGTTGAGCGCAGAGGCTATCTGGTTGCCAATGGTTTGAGGTGCACGTCCGCAATCAGTCCTCCTATGTGCTAGCTCTAGATTGTTCCACTGCGCGAAGGGAGCAACAATGGATGCGTTTGCTGGGGTTTACGGGACAATTCCGACGCCATTCGGGGCCGATGAGGAGGTTGACGAAACTGCCCTTCGTAAGGTGATCGACAGCCTGTTTAGGCGAGGCCTCCACGGTATTGTTGCCGTTGGGAGCATGGGCGAGTTCGCGTATCTGAGCGAGAGTGAGCGCCTAAAGGTATGTGAGATCTCCGTGGATGAGGCCCGCGGGCGGGGGAAGGTCATTGTGGGGACCTCCGCCCAGAGCACAAGGGAAGCCATCCGCTACAGCAGGGAGGCAGAACGAGCCGGGGCCGACGGAGTAATGGTCGTTCCACCATGGTATGGCTTTCCTACATCGGCCGAGCTTGAGGCCCATTACCGCGATATTGCCCATGCCGTGGACATCCCACTTGTACCATACAACAACTCATTCACCACAGGCGGCAACATCCCACCCGAAGTCCTTGCCAAGCTGGCAGAGCGCGAGCCTAGTATCCGCAATTGCAAAGAGACCACCGCCGATATTTCGAGGATCACGCAAATTCTCTCGCTCACAGACAAGCTGACTGTGCTTTGTGGAACGGACAACCTGTTGCTCGCAAGCTATGTGGCGGGCGCCAGAGGTCTGATGACGGCGATGGCTGTCATAGCACCGGAGCTGTGCCTCCAATTGCACGTTCTCGCTAAGCAGCAACGTTGGGAGGAGGCAAGGGCCTTGAACGACCGACTCCTTCCTCTTGGGAACTTTTTGGAAACGGGGCGGTTTGTGCCTTTTGCCAAAGCGGCTATGGCAAGGACAGGCCTTCCGGTAGGACTCCCAAGGCGTCCAGCGCTACCCATTAGTGAGTCAGATGAGCGATCACTGTGCGAGACGATGACTCCCCTCGCGCGGCTAGTCGACTAAGCCTCGCGCCGACCGAAAGATACTTAGGCGATCCAGGCGATTCACAGATGCGGCCAGAAGAGATCCGGAGCTAGGCGGCCTGCCGGCCGGGGTTGTCTTGGTAAATGGATAGGTAAAACTCCTGTCAAGGCTCCGGCCTCGTGATCTGCAACGATCCTAGGGACCACAGGCATGAAAAGATTCGTGGAACTAACAAGGACAAGCCTTACCAAACAGGCGGTTGAGCAGATCTTGGATATGATCCGCCCCGAGGGGGGCATCTACAAGCCAGGAGAAAGGCTTCCTTCTGAGCGCGAGATGGCGATGTCGATGGGTATCAGTCGGCCGGCACTGCGCGAAGCCCTGGCTGTACTCGTGGTCAGCGGCGCCCTAGAAAGGAAGCCTGGTAGCGGAACCTACATTCCGGCGCAGGCTCCGCCCGACAACAACACGATAATCGTCAATCTAGAAATGCTCAACCGAGAGGCTCCGTTCCAAGTCATGGAGGCCAGGAAGCTCCTTGAGCCGGAGTGCGCAGCCTTAGCGGCGCTGCGTGCTCTTCCCGTGGAGTTGGCCGAGTTGGAAAGTCTCCTCGCTAAAGCGGATGCGCAGGCAAGCCGGGGCGAATGGGTACAGACACTCGATTGCGATTTTCACGTCACTCTGGCTCGGGCCACCCGCAATCCAGTTGTCTGTGCCGTCGTGGAGTATCTCTGTCACACTTGGTTCAATGAGGAGAGTCCCTGGAAAGGTATCAAGTTGGAGGGTCTCGAGAGACCTCAACGCCTCGCATACATCCGCAAGACACACCGAGACGTCTATGAGGCTGTTGCCAGACATGACGCCCGCGGAGGAAGGACAGCTATGAAGCGACACCTCGCCCGCTTCTTGGCGGACTAGTTGCCCTTAGAGACCAAAGCTTCGATCGCACATTATGCAAACGCTGAGGACTGGGAACAGCGCCGACTCAAACTTGCGTCTTGAAGGGCGCCAAGGTGAGAGAGTCGGCCGAAGACACCGCGCGACGGTCTTGATGACCGTGAGGGAATAGGCGGTTGCCGCTGCCCACAGGATGCCCGGACGGTGAATCGCAGGATGCTGAACATGGATCATCCGGCAGCCCCTGTGGGAGCCGGGTGAGAACGGGCGGGCAAACGGTCCTGGGTCAATCTGAGGCAAGGCATCGCGCTCCTGACGGAGCTTGAAACCAGTGTCACTGCGGGGACTTGAGGTGGCCGGATCTGGTGTTGCACGACCGTTTGCTGGAGGACATCATGGGCATCGTTGAACAGAAGGAAATCCTCATTGACGTCGCGCTTGATAAAACCGCGCCTGATCTGGTCATCAGAGGCGCGAAGCTAGTCAACGTTCACACCCGAGAGATTCACAAGGCCGACGTGCTCCTAAAAGGCGAGCGGGTCGCAGCCATCGCCTTGGACAATGAACGGCGATCGTTCCCCGAGACATTCGTCATTGACGCCGACGGTCAATACCTGGTACCTGGATTTATTGATCCCCATATGCATCCTGAGAGCTGCAGCGTGACGGTGTCTCAGTTGGCAAGGGCCATTGTTCCCAGGGGTGTGACTACAGTCGTGGCTGATCCCCACGAGCTCGGCAATGTCTTGGGCCTGCGTGGAATCAACCTGCTTCTGGAAGAAGCTGAGGCTCTGCCGATCAATTTCCTTCTAAGGGTACCCGCGCGTGTCCCCGAACTATCCCAGGAGGCCGAAACCGCGGGCAGCGAAATTACCCTCAAGGAAACCGCAGCCATGTTGCGGTTGCCACACGCTGTCTGCCTTGCTGGTGACATCAGCCCAAAGTTCATCCTGACAAAGGATCATGATCAATTGGCGCGGATCGCATCTGCAATCGAGGCGGGGAAGACCGTTAGCGGATATTCTCCCGGACTGAGAGCCAATGAACTCAACGCCCTTGTCGCAGCTGGCCTTGAGGACAGTCACACTCCCAAGGATACTGAGGAAGTTCTCGATGACCTGCGACACGGCCTGCATGTGCTTCTCACACATAGGCCCTACAAGTTCGAAGAGACAGAATTCGCTCGATTGGCGGACTTGCTGCGAGAAAAGAAAATCGATACGACGATGCTCTCATTCTGCACAGACGATGTCCACACAAACCAATTGATCCACGAAGGACATCTCGACCAACGGGTAAGGCTCGCCATCAGCAATGGTGTAGACCCAGTTACGGCGATCCAAATGGCGACCATAAACACCGCAAATCATCTCAGGATACAACGAGACTTTGGCAGTATCACCCCCGGCAAGATTGCGGACATTGTCATTCTAGATGATCTAGGGACTCTGAAAGCCGACAAGGTACTTGTTCACGGTAAGCTCGTGGCTGCCGGAGGGCGGATGGTTGTCGAGTTACCGACCTTTCGTTACCCGGATTGGTCGCAGCGAACCATCCACGTAGGCAAAGCGATTCGAGATGATGACCTTGCACTTCCAACATCGCCGTGGGCAGCCAACGTGAAGGTAAAGGTCTTGGTGTCAGGTTCTCCAAAATCATGTATCGTGGCAAGCCTCTCGGTTCGCAATGGCAAGATCGTTCCTGATCTGGACGCGGATATTCTGCCTGTCGCCGTTATTGATCGTCACAAGGGTTCAGGTCGTATTGGCAAGGGTTTTGCTCAGGGATTCGGGATCAAGGACGGCGCAATAGCAACCTCTGTAAATCACAATGCGCACAACCTTGTGGTTCTAGGCACAGACTACAGGAACATGGCCACTGCCGTGAATCGTCTGATCGAGTTGGGCGGCGGTTATGTTGCTGCAACAGAAGGGCGGATTGTGGCTGAGGTTGAGTTGCCAATCGCAGGACTGCTTTCTGAAGATCCCTACGAAATCGTAGGCGCGAAATTCGATGAGATCGAGCGAGCCTTGCGAGAGGATCTCCTATGCACAATGAAGGACCGTCCGCTTCTTGCACTTAATTTCCTGTGCTCTCCGTGTGTTCCGCACTTCGGCCTCACCGACCGGGGGATGATCGACGGGGACAGCTATGAGCTTGAAGATGTGATCGTTGAGGTCACCTAGTCGGAGGTCGACTCATGACGCACCGGTGCTTTTTGTCATCCTGTCGGTCCTCGTTTCAGGCAATCATATAGGGTAAGGAGCGCCTCCCGATGAAGGCTCCGAGAAGACTTCCGCAAGGATTGAGTGGTCCGAGTCTTCGCGAGATCGCGGATCGCGCCCTCCAGATACCAGGCGTCATTGACCTGAGTGTGGGGGAACCGGCTTTTGAAACTCCGGCACATATCGTTGAGGCAGCATCCAGGGCTGCCGCGACCGGCTACACAAAATACACCCCCTTCCCGGGGTTCTTGTCTCTCAGGGAAAAGCTCTTGGGGAAGCTATGGATGGCAAACCACGTGCACGCAGATGTAGAATGCGTCACGGTGACACCCGGCGCTACATTCGGGCTGGCCGTCGCCATCATGGCCGTAGTTGGCGCAGGAGACGAAGTCCTCGTGCCGGCACCCGGATATCCGAATTTCGAACAGCTTGTCGTCTTACAGGGTGCCGTTCCGAGGCGCTATCGTCTTGATGAGCGAAATGGCTTTCTGCCTGACATCGATGAGCTGAGGCGGTTGATAACTGTTCGGACGGCGGCGATCATCATCAACAGCCCTTCCAACCCAACAGGTGCGGTTCTGCCCAAGCGGTTAGTCGAAAGCATCGTTTCACTCGCTGCTGAACACGACCTTTTTCTTCTATCTGACGAGGTATATGAGGCGATCGTTTTCGAGGGGGAGCACTTCAGCCCTGCGGCGCTCGACCGCGGAGGTCGTGTCATCAGCATCTTCAGCTTCTCCAAGACCTACGCCATGACCGGGTGGCGCGTGGGCTACGTCGTCGCCTCCCCTGCTGTATCCGGAAATGTCCGAAAGCTCATCGAGCCGTACACCGGTGCAGCGAGCTCAGTATCCCAAAAGGCTGCCGAAGCCGCCCTGGATGGAGACCAAACCTGTGTGAAGGACATGTGCGATGCTTATCATCAGTGCAGGGATATCGCCCTTGAGCTGCTAAACGAGCATCACCTTAATGTTTTCAAGCCCGGCGGTGCATTCTACATATTCGCAAATATCTCGATGTGCCACATGGATACCTTCACGTTCGCCCGAAGGTTGCTGGAGGAGAGGGGAGTCGCTGTGCGACCGGGAGAACTCTTCGGACCCGCCGGCAGGGGGTACGTTCGCGTCTCCTTCGCGGCAAGCCAGGATGCCGTCACCGAAGGCCTGGTCAGGATGGCCGACTTCGTCCGACGTGAGACATGAGACGGGCCAACGAACCACATCGGCCCTATCTCGCACGTTCCTATTAAGCCTGGTTCTGGGGATAGGTTGAACGCGTTCACGCACCGAGGTGTGGCATGATGCCGGTCTCAGGAAGAATAGCGGACGCGGCATCAACTGGACTTGCGCCAGTGGGTGGCCTGGCATTGCTCGTGGCCAGGAATATCCGGCACGGGGATGTACAGGAATGTCTTACAGATTTGTTCTGTCAACGGGGTGTCCCGGCTCGCCTTCGTTCGGATAATGGGCCCTAGTTCATGGCAACGAGGATATGGGAGTGGCTGAGCAATCTCGGTGTCGGGACAAGGTCCATCGAGGGAGGGGGTCCTTGGGAAGACGGCTTTCTTGAATCATTAAATGGGAGAATGCGGGACGAACTGCTCGATCGGGAGAGCTTCTACACAGTGAAAGAAGCCGAGCACTTGATTGAGATGTGGCGATGGGAATACGATCACGTGAGGCCACATAGCTCGTTTGGCTACAAGCCGCCAGCTCCACAGGCTTGGATCGCCGTTGGAGAACCGTTTCGGCTAGTGAGCCCAACTCCGAAAGTGGATCAAAGAGTGGGGGGCAGGTCACCTCATGATGCGCGTTGAATAGAGCCGATGCTATAAGCCGCATTATTCTGACCATCTTCGATGCCTATAGGTGACAGCATGTGCCAGCAAGAGAATCTGGTGAACGTCACGTTAGAGATAAATGGGGTATCTCACACAATTCGGGTTGAACCAGAAGAGTCACTTCTCAAGACACTTCGAGACCGCCTTTCGCTCTGCGGGACCAAGCAGGGATGTGAAGAGGGGGTTTGCGGAAGTTGCACAGTTATCGTGCAAGGTGAGGCCAAGCGCTCCTGCAGACTGAAGACCGCACGTTTGCAGGGTGCCCAGGTGCGCACGATAGAATCGGTGGGCGATGGCGAGGATCTTCATTCACTACAAAGGGCTTTCATCGAGGAGGGTGCAGTAGGTTGCGGCTTCTGTACTCCGGGCATGATCATGGCAGCCCTTGCCCTGATCGAGCAGAACCCGACGCCCGACGTGAAGGAGATCAAAGGTGCATTACAGCCCAATCTATGCCGTTGTACGGGGTACTGGCCTGCCATCCGGGCTGTGCAGCGAGCTACAGGTCAACCAATTGAGATGTCTAGACGGCATACAGGTATGACAGACCCCATGCGAATCGTGGGGCGCAACGTACAAAAGGTGGATGCAGCCGCGAAAGTCAGCGGGCGTGCGGTGTTTGGAGCGGACATCGAAGCATCTGGAATCGCTCACGCGGTCTTGATCCGCAGCCCACACGCACATGCTCGGCTTCTCCATGTTGATCCCTCCGTTGCTATTGGGATCGATGGCGTGCTGGCCGTGCTAGTGGCAGATGACATACCAGGTAAGAATGCATTTGGCTTCAATGTGCTGGATCAACCGATTCTGGCTTCAGATGAGGTCTGCTACATAGGACAACCGGTAGCCTTATTGGTAGCCGAATCTGCAGAGATTGCCCGCAGAGCTGCCGAAAAGGTTGATGTGCTGTATGAGCCTCTGCCTGCGGTGCTGACTGCTGAAGAGGCGGTCGTTCATGGTAGGCCAGAAGACATCCTGCATCACATCGAGCTGCGGCGAGGTGACGTTGAGGAGGGGTTTAGTCAGGCGACAACAATTGTAGAGCGCACCTACCGCACTCAGCGGACTGACGCCCTCTACATGGAGCCGGATGCTGGTGTTGCTGATGTAGATGAGGACGGTACGCTCTTGCTTTATGCAGCCTGTCAAAACCCATATGGGATGCGCGAGGATATTGCGCATGCTCTGGCAATCCCGATAGAGCAGGTGCAGATTCTGGGGGTTCAGTGTGGAGGTGCGTTTGGCGCGAAGGTTGAATCGACTATTCACTTGCCTTTGGCCCTTGCCGCATGGAAGCTGAAGCGACCAGTGAAGATGGTTTTCAGCCGTGAGGAGGTCTTCCTAAGCTCTGTGAAACGACACCCTATGACGATGAAGTACCGCGTGGGTGCCAATGCGGATGGTAGACTGACCGCTATGCGTATCGAGATCTTGAGCGACCCTGGCGCGTTTGGGGGGGTGGGGGTGCTCACAGTCGCATGCTATGAAGCCGCCGGGCCGTATGAAGTACCAAACGTGCAAATAGACGGTAGAGCTTTCCGGACGCACCAGGTTCCTTCCGGGGCCCAGCGGGGATACGGGGTACCTCAGGTCGCCTTCGCCTACGAGTCCATCATGGACGAACTCGCTACTGAGCTCAACCTGTCCCCGCTGGACATCCGCGAGCGAAATGTGATGACAACCGGATCGGCGCTGGTGAGCGGGCAACTGTTACAGGGAACAGTACCGGCCCGCGAGACCTTGCACGCCATAATCTCCCCAGGCCAACGAATGGCAACTGGGCAGAAATGGCATGGCTCAGGCTTGGCGTTGACATTCAAGAGCGTGGGCTACAGCGGCGGTCCAAACGTCGCTCGCGCCGCCATTGAGATCAACACTGATGGTCGAGTCGTCGTCAAGAGTGGTGGCCTCGAGATGGGTCAGGGCTCGGGAACGGTTCTAGCGCAGATCGCCGCCGAGGAGTTGGGCGTCGAGCCCACACAGGTACTCGTGAAGCCATACGACACTGATGAGGAGCTCGACTCCTGTTCTACAGAATCCTCCCGCTTCACAATGAGCTCAGGTCGGGCCTTGCTGGAAGCGACTCGCCAATTGCGTGCTCAACTACTGGATGCGACTTCTGAACTCCTGTCTGTTGCGACATCAGAGTTGAAAATTGAAGATGGGAAGATACGAGAGAGCACCGGTCAGCGCTCGCTGTCATTCGCTGATCTCGCAGTGCACTGTAACAAGCGCGGGCGCCCCCTGACCGCTCGGGGAGAAATCTATCTGCCAGTACCCCGGTTGCCGTATGGCGAGCCCCTATCGGCGGTTGACATAACTTTCTGCGCTGCGAAAGCAGAAGTGAAAGTCAACCCGGAGACGGGCGCACTTGACGTCCTCTCTATCACCCTCGCTATCGACGCGGGGCGAGCAATCAATCCACTCAATGTTCAGACGCAGGTAGAGGGTGGGGCCCTAATGGGCCTCGGTTTTGCTACGAGCGAGGATCTCAATTGGGATGAGGGCGTGCCGGAGAATGTTAGGTTGGCGTTGTACCGAATTCCTCGTGCAAATCATGTCCCCGACATTACTACCATCATTGTTGAGTACCCTGGTCTGGTTGGCCCGTACGGTGCCAAGGGTATTGGGGAGCTGCCAGTTGTTCCCATCGCACCTGCCATTGCCAATGCCGTATTCGACGCTAGTGGGATCCGTATCACTGAGTTGCCGATCACCCAAAAGAAGCTGTTCGCCGCTTTACAAGCGCGCAGCGCAGAGAAGGCGTGAGCAAGTCTTAGGTCGTGTCTATACCCAAAGCACTGTGACGAGCACACAGAGATCCCCGAGTTCAGGGCTGCCACGCTTTTTCCCAATGGGACTTGTCCTTGAGCCGCTGAGCGACAAGGATAGGCCGAACTATTTCCTGACTTCTATCGAACGGGCGTGTAGGATCATTGAGGAATTGAATGACAAACGAATTGGAATTATGTGGGACATTTACCACATGCAGAGAATGCAAGGGAACATCATTGAGAGTATTCAGACTCATGCGGCTGCCATTAGCCACTACCAAGTCGCCGATGTGCCGGGACGACATGAACCTGGGACAGGAGAGATAAGTTATCAGAACGTGATTACTTCGATGGTCAAGAGCCCTTTGTATCTATGATGTGCTGGACACCGACCGCCTATAATTTAGTGTAGGGCGGAAGGAGAACAGCATGATCTCTCATGGTGCTGGGAACAGCTCGGTGACCTCTCTCGCGGGGACGGAC
>Ga0187865_1004612_pt1 | contig 10051 bp, 7 predicted proteins | sample June2016WEW_11_1_2_FD_132989 | JGI IMG/M metagenome (GOLD analysis project Ga0187865, IMG submission 132989) | Peatland microbial communities from SPRUCE experiment site at the Marcell Experimental Forest, Minnesota, USA - June2016WEW_11_100 | ecosystem: Environmental > Terrestrial > Soil >...
ATAAATTGATGACCGAACGGGTGTGAAAGACAAAAAACCAAGGGGCAGACAAAACCTGCTTGACAACTGTCAACTATATGGGATTCCGGCTTTCGCCGGAATGACGGAAAGAAATGCTCTCTCGAATTCGTCTCTCCGGCGGAGGCCGGAGTCCAGTCCGTGGGTTTCAAGGGCAGGCCCTCATCCCGAAGATGTCTATCCTATTATGGACCCCCTAGTAAATGCTGATCCTTTGGTTTTTGGAGGCATAAGGCATCGTTCCCCCACGGTTCTCGAGATACAGGATGGTCTAGGGATAGTTCGCGATCCGTCCCTACTGTTAGCTCATTTTAACCCCAGCTCTTTGAGCTTGGATTCGGTGGGAATACCATCCTTATTCCAGCCGCGCTCGCGGTAATATTCGTCGAGCATCTCCTCAAGGTGAACGACCTTGCCCTTGGCTGGTCCTTCACTATGAGGCTCGTTGGTCAGCCGGTAGGGCAAACTGTCGTCTTTGCGGGAGAAACCGGCCTTGACCAGAAACATCCTTTCGGCGTTCAGGATCCGCTCGCCGGCTTTAACCAGCTCCCCCAGCGAGTATTCAGCGCCCGTGACCGCATTTAGATAATTCAGAATGCCCTCGGGAAGAATCTCCAATTCCGGCCGAACCAGATTGCGTGCCGCGAAAAAGATGCAGAGACCGGCAGCGTCAATCACGCTGAATACCTCTTGCCAGAGTTTGACCAGCTTCGCCTTGCCTCTCCATTCATGTGGGTCGACGGGTTTGGGTAGTCCCACCATTTCGGGGTAAGCCATGTGGGCCCGGCAATGAGAGGCGCCGATGGGCGAAGTGGCATAATTCAAGCCCTGACCCTGGAGGCCCCGGGGATCATATCCCGGCATCTCGAGTCGTTTGGAGACCATGGCCAGCTCCGGATGGCCATAACGCTCCCCGAGTCGGTAACTGCCCAGGGCCAATTCATCGCCGAATCCCTCCCGCAATCCCGTCATCCGGACCCACTCCACCAGTTTTGCTCCATCGCCCCAATGAATCGGTCCACCTGCTTGCTTTTCCGTCAGGTACCCGCGTTGGAAAAGTTCCATCGCACAGGAAATGGTCGCACCCATGGTTATGGTGTCCAGGCCGAGCTCGTTGCATAGATAATTGGCTTTGGTTATGGCAGCGAGGTTGTCAACCATGCAAAGGGCGCCCAGGGCATAACCGGTTTCAAACTCGGGCCCCTCCCCTTCCCCTTCGAACCCCGGTTCTTCGACCTTAGTCACTCGGGCGCAGGCGATAGGGCAGGCCCAGCAGGCCCGGGTTTTCACGAGATATTTTTGAGTCAGGGTCTGGCCGGTTATCGCCTCCCAGCGGTCAAAAGTCCCCTGCTGCCAGTTCTTGGTCGGGAAAACTCCATATTTCTGAACCAGAGGGGTCATCACTCCGATGGTGCCATGTTGGCTCAAGGGAGAAGGGCCGACCTTCTTGACCCCTTCTCTGAACTTGTTCAAGACATCATTCTGGATCTCTGCAAAACGGTCCTTATTGGCCATGGGAACCGGGTCTTTCCCCCGGACTACCACCGCCTTGAGATTTTTGGAGCCCATGACCGCGCCCACCCCGGAGCGGCCGGCTGCCCGGTCTTTCTCATTCATGATGGAGGCGAACAGAACCAGCTTCTCCCCCGCGGGCCCGATGCAGGCCACCCTGGCCTTGGGGTCTGTCTCTTTCAGCAGGGTGTCGGTAGTTTCAGGAACCCACTTGCCCCAGAGGTGCTTTGCCGGCCTGAGTTCAGCCCGGCCCTGATCGATCCAGAGATAAACCGGCTCGGCTGCCCGCCCGGTGAATATCAGGGCATCGTACCCCGCCCACTTCAACTCCTTGGGAAATTGTCCACCGGAGTTCGAGCAGGTAATGGCATTCGTCAGCGGGCCTTTGGTCATCACCATGTACCTCGCGGCTGTCGGGGCAGAAGTACCGGTTAAAGGGCCGGTAGCCATAACCATCATGTTTTCCGGAGAAAGCGGATCGCACCCGGGGTCCCCCTCTCTGTTCAGGTAATAGGCCCCCAGCCCGCGGCCGCCGATATAATCCCTGGCTACTCTCGCTTCCAAATTCTCTTCCTGAATTTTCTTATTGGTTAGATCGACCCGCAGAATCTTCCCCCGCCATCCGTACATATCCATTCTCCTTTCCATAAGGACAGTTGATTAGAATTGATTGTTGAATCCCCTCGGGTTCATTCCCCGCGGCTTACCGCGAGTTCGTCATTCCGGCGGAAGCCGGAATCCAGAAATCCGGACTGGATTCCGTGTCAAGCACGGAATGACGGCACGAAATAACAGATGATACCCCTCTGCTTGCGGCGGGGTAGTTCATTACGAAGACAGGATGACGATCCAACCAATAAGCGCAATCAACCGTCTTGGTCTTAACCTTCTTAATCAACTACTTTACTTATCAACCTTGACAGACTGTTTCAGGCATTCTATGCCATTTTCTTCATGGCAGTCAATGTCTTTTACCCAGACTCCCCATCACCTTCAATGATAGGGATCATCCACCTTTTCTTTTCCTTTTCTTGACAACCTATGGATATTCTCCTACCCTGAAATTATCTCTTAAAGAAAGGATACTCATGGATCCGAATCAGTTTAGAGAAGCCCTGGTGGAGAAAAAAGAGTTCGTCTACACCCTCGAACTCGTGCCCGGGAGAGGAGCCCGGGGCAAGGCTGTCCAGGAGACCATGGACACCGCGGAGAAAGCAATCAAGGGGAAACGGATCCATGGCCTCTCCATAACCGATAACGCCGGCGGTCACCCTGCCCTCTTCCCCAACGTTCTCGGCAGGGAGATCTGCAGCATGGGCATGAACCCCATCATCCATTTCACGTGCAAGGACAAGAACCGGAATCAGATCGAATCCATCCTGTATGCCCTGGACCGCATAGGAATCCAGAACCTTCTGGTGATGACCGGGGACTATCCCCTTTACGGGTTCGAAGGGAAAGCCAAGCCGGTTTATGACCTCGATTCCACTCAATTGCTTCATCTGATCAAAACCATGAACGAAGGAAAATGCATCGACGGGAAAGCTCCCGGAGGTGGGGCAGAGTGTCCTCCCACCCGGTTTTTTAAAGGCTGTGCGGTGTCGCCTTTTAAAATGTTTGAGGCGGAAGTGCTGGCCCAGTATTTTAAGCTGTATAAAAAAGTTCGGATGGGAGCTGATTTCATCATCACCCAGGTGGGGTATGATGCGCGGAAGTTTGACGAGGTCCTTCGCTTCATTCGTCAACAGGGTATCCAGGTTCCCATCATTGGGAACGTCTACATCCTCAACCGGCCCGTGGCCAGGGTGATGAACCGGGGAGACGTTCCGGGATGTGTGGTAACCGATGACCTCTACCGAATCATCGAAGAGGAGGCCAAGGCCCCGGATAGAGGAAAGGCGGCCCGCCTTACCCGCGCCGCCAAGCTCATTGCCGTCCTGAAGGGCATCGGTTACCAGGGCGTTCACATCGGGGGCCCTAACCTAAAATACGAAGATCTGGAATGGGTAATCGAAAAATCGAAAGAATTTTCGGCAGACTGGAAGGCCGTGGTGCGAGAATTTTCTTTCCCCCAGAAGAATGCCTTTTACCTCTTTATGGAAGATTCGAAAACCGGGCTCAATTCCGACGTCCCCAATTTCCATCGGAGCCACCCGCGCAAGAAATGGGCATACCGGATGATGCGTTTCTTCCACCGCTTTGTGTTTCTCCCCGCGGCTCCTCTCTTTGAAACCGCCTGCTGGTTCTTCCGGAAGCTTGACGGCACCCGACTAGACCCCCCTTTTACTGAGTTGGAATACTGGATCAAGTTTGCCTCCTCCCGCTGTCAGAGGTGCGGGGATTGCACTCTACCGGAGGTGGCCTTCCTCTGTCCTCAGTCTCAGTGCGCTAAATTTCTTTTTAACGGCCAGTGCGGGGGGTCTACGGAAGGATGGTGCGAGGTTTTTCCGGGGAAAAAGAAGTGTATTTACGTGAGGGCTTATAACCGGCTCAGAGCCTATGGAGAGGAAGATTCCCTGAAGGAGGGTTATACCCCTCCCCGAAATTGGGCTTTAAATGGAATCTCATCCTGGGCCAATTACTTCCTCGGTCGCGATCATAACGGAACGACTGAAAAGGCCCCCTGCTCCATCCCTTCTAACCGCCCCCAATCGACCCGGAAGTAGAATCTTCCCCCCCGAAGAATTCGGTCACACGGTTGTTTGAGCTATCTGGAAAGGTCAAAGAGATCGCCAATGGGAAATACAGCGAGAATTATGCGAGCTTCTGGCTCGCTCACAACGCCATGCTTGCGTTCCTGAAAACCTGGGAACGTCAGAACAAATGGTGTTAATCTTTTGAGGATGAGGACGATCCCATTTTAAGAGATAGGAAGAAGGTTTGGAGTCCGGAGTGGGGATGGATGTATGTCTGAAGCGTAAGGGGAGAGGTTCTGTTGCAAGGAATCTCTTCTTGTGGTTTTGTAATAAAATGCGCAAATACTTTGAACCCTGTCATACCTTACTTATGGAAGAAATGACGGCACATTTAAGGCGCTTCGCTTTGATCATTTTTTCTGTCAGAGGTTTAAGCCAGCAATTTCCGACGACTACTTCATCGATTAGGCTAGACAAATCAACTTTCACGAGTATCTTTTTAGCGTAAAGCTGTTCGTCAACGATTAATCGTGACAATTTGCGAGTATCCTTTATATGTGGTAAACCAGTTATTAAATATGGAGGAGGATTTGCATTTAATGGACTCGAAACACAAAGCCTCAGTTCTTTTTCGTGTTCAAATATCTTTCTTTTATAAAGAACCTGAGGATAAAAACTATGAAGAACCTCATCGTTTAGTTTTTGGGGGTCCTTGTTATAATCGATTCTGCCAATCCAAACCGGGGTGGAATCTTTAGCAATCGCTCTTTTAATACCACCTACTGAAGATTTGACGGCAACGCCTTCTGAGCGAATCCCTCCATATAATTTCCACATCGCTTCAGATTGGTGCTGGTTAATATGCCAACAATTGACATACTTATTGATTCTAAGATAGGATTCCCTACTCTTATCTTGTTGGGAAAAAGGATCTTCTATGATACCCTCTCCTTCATCCTCAAGGTGATCAAGTCTTGTAAAATACAACTTCTTATACTGCAGCAAATAAACGAACTTCGCAAAACTCATGTACTTATAAACAGTGGTTTCGTTCGGAGGAGTGTCAAAGTATTTATGGGGTTCATACATGCCATTAATCCAGATTTCTCAGCATTTTAGACCTCCATTATGGGGGTGTTATAAACTGTCAAATCTGTGCATTGACCATCTATTTGATAACGAGTGTATAACGGATCGACAACATGTGCAATGTACATGGTCATGAATAAACTCACGCAGACAGACTATTTAAAATATAATCCTAGTCTTCTTTAAGGCTATCGCGAATTTGGTTAATTACCAACTAATCCCCTTTGAGTTTAAATAGTCTTGTGCTGGTGTATAACCCAATTTGGCTGCGGTTTTAAGATCCTTAATGGCCTGCAAATGGTCTCCAAGGTGGCCATAGGCAAGTCCGCGATTATAATAGGCTTCTGCATATTTGGGATTAAGCTCAATAGCCCTATCGAAATCCGTGAACGCCTGCGGGTCCCCAAGGTGGTAATAGGCGAGTGCACGGAAAAAATAGGCCACCGCATACTTCGGGTCCAGTTCGATTGCATTATCATAGTCCCTGATTTCCTGATCGTAGTCTCCAAGCTTACCATAAGCAGCTCCACGGTAAAGATAGGCCAACAAATACTTCGGGTCCAGTTCAATGGCCCTATTGAAATCCTTAAACGCCTCCCGGGGGTCTCCGAGCCGGCCGTAAGCATGTCCACGGCCATAATAGGCCCATGCATACTTCGGGTCCAACTCGATGGCCCTGGCATATGCCACAACCGCTTCTTGGTACTTGCCAGCGGTCGTCAACGCATATCCCTTATCAAACCAGTCTGTGGCACTTAATCTATTTACCGCTCCCTTGTATTGGTCCCGTTCTGTTCTTCCTGCTTTGGGAATTTCCAGTTCCTTTTTTAGTCTCTTAACTTCCCTTAATGCCTCATCTGCTTTCTTTCTCGTTTCCTCCAGCTCTTTTGTTTTTTGACGGTCTTGACGCAATTTATCGATCGAAGTGTACACATTCTCCGGATCTACCACCATCTTCGATTTCAGGAAATATGTTTTGCCATCCCATTTTTCCTCAATTATCTCAGCCCTGACTATGCCAGCAGTTAGGATTACAATCTGGTCTTTTGTAAGCTGGAAATTCTTAACCTCGGTTTCGCTTTCAAGGTAAGTCCCCAATTTTTCTAAAAGGAGTCTCTTGACCTGTTCGAGGGCGATTACTCTACTCGAAATTTTGCTATCTGCTTCGCTTGCCTGGTAGATGTATTCCTCAACGAAGGTCTTTATCTCCGCATAAGCAGGAGAGAAAAGGAGTAAAAGCGGCAGAATGATCGGAATTAAAACTAAAAGGAGTCGATCGATCTTGGGCCTTGGCATAAAAAAACCCCACCTCTTCCTCAGAAATGGGGTCTGTTTAAGCTTCCAAACCATGCAACCTCCTGGCTACTCACTCAGGTGACGGTTAAGGGTTGATGGATAAGGACCTTCGCGGAAAAATTTCTTTTCTCTGGCTGGATTGTATAAAATTGAGGCCAGCAAGTCAAGGGAGTTGGAAAACATTGGGTAGACAGCTTTCTTTTTGGTCATGTTTCCTCCTCTCTTGATGGACTGCATTATTAAGAACTGACCACCGATCCATTCCGTCAATGGGAGCTCATAAGTGCTCTGGCTAAATCGACAGCACTGGCGGCATCGGGACCGTACCCATCCGCCCCGACCTCCTGGGCATATTTTTGGTTTACCGGAGCTCCCCCGATCATGATCTTGACTCTATCCCGGATTCCGGCCTTCACCAGAGATTGAATAATTTTTTTCATCTCCGGCATAGTCGTCGTGAGAAGCGCCGATAGCGCCAGAATATTCGGCTGGTGTTGAGCCACCAGCTTTACAAAGTTACCAGCCGGAACGTCCACCCCCAGGTCAACGATCTCGAACCCGACTCCCCGGAGCATCGTCGCGACCATATTCTTCCCAATATCGTGGAGGTCTCCCTTGACCGTCCCGATTACCACTTTCCCGGCGCCCTTCCTCTGTTCAGCGGATAAATGAGGCTCGAGCACTTTTAACCCTTCATTCATGGCCCTGGAGGAAAGGAGAACTTCCGGGATAAATAGCTCCCCGGCTTTAAACTTGGGACCAATGATCTCCATGGCAGCGATCAGGCCTTTTTGCAGAATGCTCTTCCCATCCACCCCTTGTTCAATCAGTTCCAGGATGTGCGCCTTTATTTCTCCTTCATTCCCATTGAGGACATCATTTTGGATGGTCTGGAAGAGCTTGTCGCCAGCCGCTTTGGGGGCGACGCGAGCTGCAGCCTGCCGCAGGGCGGTCTCCGTAAGGGGCCGTGCCGCCCCTCCCTCCAGGGGTAACCGTCCCCGCTTCTCGACCATTTCCCCGATTTGCACCAGCCGGTTGAAATCGGCATCACGCGGGGTGGTGTCTGCAACCCCAAGGATGAAGCGGCTCCCCGGTGCAATCCCCCGGAACAGATTTTCCATGAAGGCCTGAAATTCCTCGTCACTGGCCGAGCCAGGCAGAAGGATGTTCGAGGGAATCCCTCCAAAGATCGTCAATCGGTCGCTCCAACGCCGGTAATATTCTTCAATCTTGACCTTGGTCATGGGATAGGGACAGATCGCCTCGGCCACATGCATCCCTGAATCCCGGATGAGATCCAAAAGCCCTTGGTTTTCTCCATCGCAATGGCAGAAAACCAGTTTCCCCCTTTCTTCCATCGCAGCAGCGGCCTTTTGAATCCAGGGCAACAACTCCTTTTCAAAATAAGGCGAATAGGTGATCATCTCGTCGAAGTTTCCGCCCCAACCCACCACTTCTGCGGGCGAGCTGGCAATAATCTGAAGGGCCTTCTCAAAGAGGGGGGTCAGGCTTTCGACCAGACCCTGCATCTCCTTTTGATAGTCATGATAATGAAAGAAGAATTCCGTAGCATCCAAGAAATATTTCTGGATGTGATGCATGGGAGAGGCAGCACCTGTAAACGAGGTTAAGCAGACTCCGTCCTGTCCAACCTCGCTCTGCCATTTAAGAAAAAGTTCATAATCCAAGACCAGGTCCAGGTTCTCGAAAAGACTGGCCACAATCCGGTAATCTTCCGGCTTCTTGATGATATGCTCCTCGACCCAGGCAATGGACACGCCTCCCCTTTTCATCTCTTCGCTGTAGACCTTGCAGGTTCGAACCATCCCTTTGGGCGTGTGGTATTCGATGATGGTCCGATCTCCTTCCTGTTTGGTACGAATGTCAATCCGGGGCGAGAAGACAAATTTAAAGACCTGCTCTTTGAGCGCATAAACTCCGATGGCCCGGTGGAGTAGTCCCTCGGGTAAGGGTTGATTGGTAAAATCGACCGTGGCAGTCTGGAGGCCCCATCCTTCTGCCCGGGAAATCTCGTAGGCAGTGCGCCCCTGGTGGTGCCTGGGCAGAGTCCCGGCCCTGGCGTTAGCGGCGTACCAGAGATCGATCCGGGGTGCATAGGGAAGGATGTCGGGCATCTCTCCCCGGGCGGCTTTAAGGATCCTTTCTTTGTGGGTCATGCAATCGCTCCTTTTGATCTTTCATGAGGTTCATGTTTAGCCAGGCCTCCAAGTTCATTATAAAGTCGGGGTCATCTCCAAATTCGTTGATGGCCGAGAAGTTGGAATGTTCGAAATGTTCGGCCATTACCGGGGTTTCCCAAATATTCGATCAACGAATTTGGAGATGTTTTATTAATAAGGCCGTAATTGTTTAGACATCAAATTCTTCTCTTATACCACTGGATTCCGGCTTTCGCCGGAATGACGGAAAGAAATGTTCTCTCGAATTCGTCTCTCCGGCGAAGGCCGGAGTCCAGTCCGCGGGTTTCAAGGGCAGGCCCTCATCCCGAAGATGTTTATCCTATTATGGACTCCCTGGTAATTTCATTTCTTTGGTGTTACAATGGCTTTTCGTAGAAAATCTTTTTCCTCATCCGTCAGGTGTCGGAAAGCTCCTTTACCCAGACTTCCCAATTTTAGGGGACCTATGGTGATCCGTATCAACCTTAGGACATTCACCCCGAGCGCGGACAATAGGCGGCGGATATGTCGATTCTTGCCTTCATCCAATACCACTTCCAACCAGCTATTGCGACTTCCTTGACGTAATAAGGTCATGTGCTTGGCGCGCAGGAGGTCTCCCTCCTCCGTTTTTATTCCCTTCATCATCTGCCGCAATAGGTCCTTGTGGACTAAACGATCGACCTGCACATGGTAAGTTTTGTCAAGGTGGGTTTCGGGTGATAGGATCCCGGCTGCCCATCGGGTGTCATTGGTGAACAGCAACAAACCCTCGCTCGCTTTGTCCAGTCGCCCGACAGGGGCAAGCCAGGGGAGCTCTGCCTTCTTCAGGCAATCATATACCGTCTCCCTCCCCTTTTCATCGGATCTGGTGGTCACCATTCCTCTGGGTTTGTTGAGCATCAGGTAGATTTTGGTTTTCGAAGTGACGGGCTGGCCATCCACTTCAATTCGATCTCGTTCCAGATCAACCCACGTCTCTTCATCGCGGTGCAAGGCGCCGTTTACCCGAACCCGCCCAACCCTGATCAGGGTCCGAGCCTGGGTCCGGGAGCAATACCCCAGCTTGGAAAGCCCCCGGGCCAGGGAAACTTTCGGGTGACGTCTCACTTTCCCTCGAAAGCCTTGACGCCAGCCTCGTAGACCCGGGTAATTTCGGTCAAAGACTCCAGCAGCCGGCCTGCCGCGCTCAAAGCGTCGGCCCGGGCCAGGCCAAAGGGTACAGTGGGTTGCGTATTGGAGGGCAGGGCCAATGTAGTGAGGTCCGCCAGAAGACGCCGCTCCTCGGCCCGGTTTAGGCCAAGGTAAGGGAGTGAATCG
>Ga0187865_1004635_pt1 | contig 10012 bp, 10 predicted proteins | sample June2016WEW_11_1_2_FD_132989 | JGI IMG/M metagenome (GOLD analysis project Ga0187865, IMG submission 132989) | Peatland microbial communities from SPRUCE experiment site at the Marcell Experimental Forest, Minnesota, USA - June2016WEW_11_100 | ecosystem: Environmental > Terrestrial > Soil >...
AGTACCAAATAATTTGCCCAATAAAATACAGGGTGCGTTCCCCGAACCCACCGTCCATAAAACCACTATCGGGTATCACAGCCTACCGGGCAAAAGGTTGGTTCTGGATCTACGGACATGGAAAAAAATGTTTGACAAAACCTTAAAGAAAGCCTAAGATGTATACGATATGAATTAAAGCTCCCGTCGGGAGCTTTTTTATGGGTAAAACCCAATGATCAGGTCTTTGACCCGATTAATTTTTTTATAGGAGGTCATAAAATGGTTTGCGAAGTGGTCAAAATTGGGAGGGACTGCGCCTTCATGAGTAAGAAGGGCTGCTCCTTCAATGGGGGGAAGTGCTATCCGATTGTAGATCGCTGCCAGGGTTGCGAGCGAGTTGCAGAATTTCCCGCTGGTAAATTCTGCATTGCTTGTCCCGACCCGACAGCAAAATGGTCTGCCCGCGACTGCAATTTGGCAACGCATATTGTAAAAGAAAAGGCTGAGGCCGCCAAAGAAATGAATCCCCTGAAAGCCTCCAAACGGAAAGCTGCTGGAAAAGCATAAATTTCCATCCCTTACCGGCTGATTCTTATCCCTTTCCATTAAAGGACGGTTTAGACCGCAAGCATTGGGAGGCGGTGCTCCGCGCCTTGGTAAAGGTACGAAGGTGAAGGGAACCTGCCTCAGGAGATTTGCAAAAAAACCGCTGATAGGTTTTTTTGTTTTCTGGTTTCTCCGAGAATCGTGATTCGCCCTTGAAAAAGGCGCTTAAAAACATCCTTGACATTCGCGGTCCGTTAATTTAGAGTAAAAATACAAATTGACGCGGGGTGGAGCAGCCTGGTAGCTCGTCGGGCTCATAACCCGAAGGTCCTTGGTTCAAATCCAAGCCCCGCTACCAATCATTTCAAGGGGTTACGAATTTTCCGTAACCCCTTTTTCTTTCTACGTTACCGCTACGTTACCAAAACCAACTTTATCTTCATTTTCCTCGTTAGGAAAACTGGGTACCAGATACATCGAGGTATTGGCCCCACCCAAGAAGAAAAATATGGCGGCCGAGGTCAAATTGGAGATCTGGGCCGAATACATTTGACCTTTTGCCTATGAGGCAGCAGTTTGGCTGCAATAGGTGAGGGAGGAATATGGAGATCAACTGCGGATCGAGTGGTATAGCTTCCCTCTGGAGCAGGTAAAATATTTAAATACGGCTTGACAGACTACTCTCTTTTTTTGTATATCTAACCATCCCAAAGCAAGTTCTTATCATTATCATTTTTTACGAGCCTGTTCCCCAAGCTTCTCAGGAGAGGGTACACCGCGAAGCTGTGCGGCAAATGGGACGGGCAGGCAGTAGGGTACTAGAGAAAGGAGGTCCTTATGTTGTATCTGTGGCGAAGCTGGCTGATCGGCTTGTCCGTCGTCTTGTTGATCTCCCTCGTGCGGATCCCTGTGGCCCTTGCCCAACGTTCCCCGGTCTCCGCCAAGAACGTCACGCCGGTCGGGCACCTCGACATCGACGGTGGGGGTATCGTGCAGATCCATGGGAACTACGCATACATCGGTCATATGGAGGCTGGGGCGAAGGGCGGCACCTCGATCGTCGATGTGTCCAATCCCAAGAGCCCCAAGCTTGTCTCGCGGATCTTCTGCCCCTCGGGAGTGCATTCCCACAAGGTTCGGGTGGATGACGAGCTGCAGATCATGATGGTGAACTACGAAAAATCCGGTTCGCCGTCGCCGACACAGCCGCTTGGCCTCGCCATTTACGACATCTCGAACAAGGCCAAGCCCGAGCTGCTCACCGTTTGGTCGGATGGTGGCCGAGGCGTGCACCGGATGACGTACGATCGGAATCTGAAATATGCATACCTTGGTGCCGACGTGAAGGACTACAACGGCGCCATCGTTGTGGTGTTGGATCTCCACAATCCGAAGGCCCCCACGGAGGTCGCTCGGTGGTGGCTCCCGGGCCAGGGACCGGGAGAGAGCTTTGCCTACGATCCGTTCTGGACCGGAATCGAGGGTGACTTTCGCACACACCATCCCATCGTCGGTGCCGATGGCAACTTTTACATAGGCTACTGGAACGGTGGGCACGTCATCGCCAAGGCGAAGTGGGACAGCGCGCGCACCAAACTGTTGGGCTTCCAAAAGGAGCCGCTGGTCCACGTGAACTGGGCCATGACGATCAAGTCGCCAGGACACACGTTGCTGCCCGTCGACCACAAGATCGGTGGTTGGGACATCGCCGTTCTGACAGATGAAGACGTGGACAACAACATGGATCCGCAGTATCAGCCGTTCATGTGGACGGCCATCGTGGACAAGGCCAAGCCTGATCGCTGGGTGCTGACGCCCATCGCAAACTACAGGGTGGAGCAGCCGGACTACGTCACCAAGTCAAAAGATAGAGAGCGCCGATTCGGCGCCCACCAGCCGTACGAATACGTCGGCCCGGACAACCTCGTGTATGTCACTTGGTTTGCGGGCGGACTCCGGATCGTGGACGTGAACAATCCATTCCAGCCTAGGGAAGTCGGGTATTTTGTGCCGGGACCGGCCCCCGGGTACGAGCTGGCCGCAACCAATGACGTTTTCGTGAAGGACGGATTGATCTACCTGATCGACCGCTGGAACGGGCTGGACATCGTGAAATACAAGGCGGAGTAGCGCGAGACGCGTTGGCGTGCACCAACGAAGAGCCCCCGGCAGGAAGGCCGGCATCTTCGACTTTGTGGTTCGACCTGCAAGGCCGGGGCATTGGTCCACGACCGCCGCCCGCCCGAGGAGCGCGGCGTGGCCACACCAGGAGTAGCGGTCCAAGGCGGCCAGGTAGTGTATTAATCCTCACGCTTTGTGGGTGTTATCCTCACCTCTTTTTCCGAAGACCCCTCCCTGAAAGAGAGTTTCTATCAATATCCCCCAGTCTGGACGAGCCTCAAAAATGCCTGACGAGCCTTGCCTGATCGTTGAAAGCCCCTACTATCCACCTCTACCCTCAAAATCCCCTAAAACCCAGCTAAAGAAGCCCCCAAACAAACTCAAGATTTTGTGCCAAATTTCCCTTGACGCACAATTCGCTTTTTTGTACATTTGATCCGCCCCAAGGCGAGTTCTTAGCAATCCTTTTCATATACTGTCTTCAGGAATAGTGTGCTAGGGTAATTTTTGTGTTTCAAAGTCCTAAAAAGGAGGTTGGCTTATGTCCCTGAGCAAAGGACTAACCAGACGCAGGTTTATGGGTGCCATGGCGGGATGCGGGGCCGGCGCCATGGTGATGGAGTTCGGGGCTCGTGAAGTCAGGGCAGTTCCCCCGTCGATGAAGTGGAATCGAGAAACCGCCATCATCATCGTCGGGACGGGAGCGGCCGGGCTATCCGCCGCGATCGAGGCCAAGAAGGCTGGCTCGGATATTCTGGTCCTGGAGAAAATGCCCTTCATCGGCGGCAATACTAGTATCTCCACGGCGGCTATGAATGGGGTGCAGAGCAAGATTCAGCAGCAGCGGGGTGTGAAATCCTGGTCCGTGGAAGAGTTCTATGAGTGGACGAGAATGGGGGGCGACTACAAGAATAGGCCGGACCAGGTCAGGCTCTTTGCCCAAGAGTCCGCTAATGCCATCGATTTCCTCCTTGAGCTGGGGGCTCCATTCCCCGCCGTGACGCACCGCTCCGTCGAGATCACGGAAAAATGGGGGGCGGGATTGATCGAAATCTTAGCCAAAAAGACTGCCGAGCTCAAAGTCCCCATTCTCCGCGAGACGAACGTGACCGCCCTGATCGCCGATATCTCCACTTTGCCGAAAAAGGTCCTGGGAGTGAAGGTGAAGGACAAGAACGGAAAGAGCCTGAACATCCGAGCGCGCAAGGCCGTCATTCTCGCCACGGGGGGCTTCGGAGCCAATCCGGAAGTTGTGGAGCGGTATGATCCCTCTCTCAAAGACTACGCTACCACGAACATCCCGGGGGTCTCCACAGGGGAATGCCAGCTGATGGCTCAATCGCTGGGGTCGGACACGGAAGGCATCAATTATATCCAGATCCATCCTACCGTCTTTGTCTCGGAAAAAAAGAGGGGTTTGCTCACGGAGTCCCTGAGGGAATCGGGAGCTATCCTGGTCAACGCGGACGGTCAACGGTTCATCGATGAATTACAGCGGCGGGACGTGGTGGCCCAGGCGATCTTGAAGGAAAAGGGGAAGTACGCCTTCATCATCAACAGCAAGGACGTCTACCACGATAAAATGAAGGAATACATCCAGGAGGGGTTCGTCGTCCAGGCGGACACCCTCGACGCGCTGGCTCAAAAAATCGGTCTCGATCCGGCCAAATTCAAAGAGACCGTCTCCAAATATAACAGCTATGTAGAGGCCAAAAACGATCCCGATTTCAAGCGTGGTCTCTACCGGGAACTGGGCAAGAGGCAGCTTCTGCCGAATAAGATCGAGACGCCCCCCTTCAATTCCATGAAGGTTACCCCGGCCATCCACCATTGCTGCGGCGGGCTCAGGGTCAATGAAAAAGCCCAGGTGATGGATGCCATTCCGGGAAAAGTGATCATCGAGAAGCTCTACTCCGCAGGCGAGGTAAACGGCGGCACGCACGGCACAAACCGGATGGGGGGAAATTCCATTCCGGACTGCATCACCTTCGGCCGCATTGCCGGGATCAACGCAGTCAAAGAGAAAGGCTGAATGGGAAGGGCGGTCAAGGGCTAGGACCGATGGTCGCCCGCAAGATGGGGTTCAACCGGAAACGCCTAATGAGCGAACATCAAGGATCCGCGCCTTTCAAATGCGAGGTTCTGGGACAATGCTCTGGGAGAGGATTTTCTTCCTCATGCTTTGTGGAGTCATATCTTTTGGCTTGAATTTGACCGGAGGGGAGGCCCAGGGGGCCACGAAAACCCAACCCGTTTCATGCACGGCCTGCCACCGCGAATTTAACTCCGTGCTTCCCCAGGGCCACGCTCCGGTCCCCGGGAAGGACATCAAGACCTGTCTCTCCTGCCACCCCCCTTCGACCCAGGCGGGCGCGAATCCCTTCTCCGCCCGTTTGCACCGGGCCCACCTCAAAGCTCAGGCCAAGACCGAGTGTGCTCTTTGCCATACCTGGGCGCCGGGGAAGAGTTTCGGGCTTCCGGGCCAGAAGGTCTCCTGGGGCGCCCTCTCTAAAGGATCTATAGACCTGATCCGAAAATCAGCCGCCTCCTGGGCCGACTCGCCCTTCCTGGACTCCAGACACAGCCGGGAAAACCTTATGTGTTCGGCCTGCCATGGCCAGAGCCTGCCGGCAGCCGGAGAAGAGGTAGAAAACGACATCTGCCTGGGATGCCACGGTTCAGAGGAGAAACTGGCGGCCAAGACCGTCCAGCCCGAATCGCCCAAGTTCAACCCCCATAAATCCCATCTCTTCGGCCTGGCATGCACAAAATGCCACGCCGGCCACCAGGAATCCAAGGTCTATTGTCTGGAGTGCCACAAGGGCCTCACGATGAAGATCCCGGGGGGTGCAGACGGAAAATAGCCCATGCGTTTGAGGGGACATAGCTCAAAACCGTTAGTTTTAATCCCGATGATACTTCCGCGAGAAGGGGATACCGCGCTTCTTCCCCAACAGACGGGTTTGATCCGTTTAATGTGGGAGTTAGGATTCGATGGTTGCGAAATTGGATCAGATTTTTCTTCTTGACTTTATACGAGGGCTTAAAGAGATGATTGGGGACTGATGATGGATCATCAAGACTGTATCATCCTTATGGGACCACACCAACCGCTTACTTGAAATGGCTACACTGAATAAGGAGGGAACTGTCATGAGAACGCGATTGATTGCTTTCAAAATGGTTGCGCTCTGCGTCGGGAGCATTCTGGTCTATGCTGGCTTGGCAAACGGGGCCGAGATCAAAGTTATGAACTCCGGTGGTTTTGCGGCGGCGTATCGTGAGCTCGCCCCAGAGTTCGAACGGGCGACCAAGAACACTCTCGTGACTTCTTGGGGAGCTTCAATGGGAAGCGCGCCGGACACCATTCCGAGCCGGCTTGAGCGTGGCGAGCCCGTGGACGTTTTAATCATGGCCGGCTCCGCGCTCGACGAACTAATTAAGAAAGGCAAGGTTGTCTCGGGTAGCCGTGTTGATCTTGCGCGGTCGGTCATCGGCATGGCCGTACGCGCAGGTGCACCCAAGCCAGACATCAGCTCCGTCGACGCGTTCAAGCGCGTGCTCCTGGAAGCAAAATCGATCGCGTTTTCCACCAGCGCAAGCGGCGTCTATCTCTCCAACGAGCTGTTTGCGCGCCTCGGGATCGCCGATCAGATCATTGGCAAGTGCAAGAAAATCGAGAGCGAGCCGGTCGGCGCCGTGGTCGCGCGTGGCGAAGCCGAGATCGGCTTCCAGCAGGTCAGCGAGCTGCTATCTGTGCCGGGAATTGATTTTGTCGGCCCGCTGCCGCCCGCGATTCAGAAAGTCACTGTGTTCTCTGCCGGCATCGCCGTTGGAGCCAAGGAACCGGAAGCGGCCAGAACGCTCATCAAATTCCTCACGTCGCCGGCCGCCGCCCCCGCCATCACGAAGAGTGGCTTGGAGCCCGTGACATCCGCAGAACAAAAGTGATGACACCTCTCATTTGTATGTAATAGTGTCTTCGCCTTTATTCTACACCCATCAGTATCTTAAGTCTTTGAACCGCGGGGGGCAGCACTTCGCCGATCTTTTCCCGGAAGCGGATATGGGCATAAGGATCAAAAGGGGTATCACCAGCGTTGATAATGACGAGTTGGGAACCGGCATGGAGAGCCTCCCTGGGCATGTCGGCAGCTGGGGTGACGACCAGGCTGGAGCCCACTACGACAAAGAGATCGCTCTTCCTCGAATGTTCGTAAGACAGGGAAAGATCCTTTTCGGGAAGGGATTGGCCAAAATCCACCACGCTGGAGGTCAGCGCGCCGCCACACGGGCAGGTTGTTTTCCCCGATGACTTTTCGTAAGTCTTACCGCACCTCCCGCAGCGAAATTTGATTAGGTTGCCGTGTAATTCGGCCAGGAGATCAGGCCGGATCCCCGATTTCAAATGAAGATTGTCCACATTCTGGGAGATCAGGAATTTCAGCTTTCCCATCCTCTGTAACTCTGCGAGAGCCATGTGGCCGCTGTTCGGTTCCACCGAATGCCATGGCCTACCGGGCTTCGGAGCAAGCCCTTTATCTCGGCGGGTCCACATGCCATCCGGCCCGCGGAAGTCAGGGAGGCCCGATTCCGTGCTGATCCCGGCTCCAGTAAAGAAAACTGGGTAACGGGACTTGAATAGCAACTTGGCAAGTGTTTCTATTCTTTCCTTGAGATCCTTCTTCATCGCTTCGCGACCAGCATCAAGGTCCAATCCAGAGTAATTGAGCGATGCCTCTTAACATATTTTACCATCCCCCGCTAGAGATCGGCATCGATAAGTAGGAAAGTGGCTCGTTCGAGCCTTTCCTGAAAGGTCCCTCCCTCAGGGCTCATAAGCTGGTGGGCCAAGTTCAAAAGACCTTCCTTTTCCTTTTCCCCAAGCCAAGCATAAGCTTCATCCCACTCCTTTCTTAGATTCTGGCCCTCTTCCGTTTGAGCCGTACCCAGGGTTTCCACAGGGAGAAGCACTTTGAGGAAAGCGGCCAAAGCAATCTTCTGCAAAGAGCCCGAGTCCCGAACTACCTCCCAGGCCTGACGCTCCTCCTCAGTCTCTGCCATGAGGTGCCGGAGAAGGGCCACCTGGCTGAATCCGAGGCCAATGTGGGCCAGCCACAGGACCGCCTCCCGGTCTTTAATGGCCACGGAAAGAAGATAAACGCATTGCTGGAGAAGGGGCATATCCAGGCCATGGGATCGAGCCGCCTCCTGAAGCCCTTTCGAGAAGGTGAAGGTGTAGAATTCCAAAGTGCCATGGTTCAGGGCATGGGCGATTTCATGGTGAATAACCCCCTGGATTACAGAGTTGGGAATTCCCATCAGCCGTTCCTGGCAGATATGGATCCTCGGATAACCCCTCCAGGCATCATGGGTGGCCAGGAATTCGCTCTGTTCTCCGGTTACCACCCCGAGGGCCGCTTTTTCCCTCCGGCTAAACGTCAGGTACTCGTCCATGTTCTTCCAAGCCATTAGGTGCAGAACCGGTAGAGAGTTGGGAAAAGAGGCTCTTTCCAAGACCTCATTGGCCCAGAACCGAATCTGGGCCAAAAAGCCCTCATCTATCGTTTCATGGCACACGATTTGGATGCGTTCGCTCATATTATTCCGCGATTTTCAAAGACATATCCCCGAGATAAAAAGTGACCTCTAATAACTCGCTGGACCTCCTGATTTACCAAATGATCGAGTTCCGCTGCCGACCGGCTCCTGGCTTCTTTGACCAAAAGAGGGCGTCTATAGCGGATTTTAAATCCCAACCTTCTATCGTTTATCCGAAATAAATTTTACTTCACTTTGTCCTGATCTGACAATCTCGCCCTTTATAATGATCCCCAAGAAGCGGGGGAGTAGTATTTTCGCCCTGCAAAAATCTTGGAATAGGAGGGAAGGAGATGGTCAGGATCAACTTATTACCTGAAAGGCTGGAGGCGGAAATTTGGCGCAGGCTTGAAAAAGCGATATGGATTTTTTGGTTTAGCCTGCCTTTCGCCATCTTCCTGCGGGCGAAGATGGCCACCAAATAGCCTCTGGTCAAGGTTCCCGATACCTGAGGCTAACTTTTTACAACCTGGAGCAACATTATTCCGCGAGCCTTGTATCTGATTTCAGGGATTTTGGACTTGAGACTTGGGACTGGTTACTTGGGACTGGTTAGCTCAGCTTCCGGTGGGTTATCCCGGGGATCTGGTCAAAGTGGGGATCCAGGGAGATGATTTCCAGATCGTGGGTTCCGGCAAGCTGGGCCAACAACAGGTCGGTCATGGGAATGGTTATCCCTTTTGATCGCAGTTCTCTAGAAATCAAGGCAGCCCCTTCCCAGTCCTCAGGGGTGATCTCAAGAAAATTCACGGACAGCAAAGCATCCTTGACTTGTCCTCTTTCTTCCGAGGACCTGATTCCCTGAAGGAGCTCAAAAAGGACGGGGCCGGCGGTGAAGACTCGATCCCGGGCAAGCAGCTTCATCAGAAGCTCTTTGACGGAGGCGACGCCCCTGAAGAAATCGATCCAGACGCTCGTGTCAACGAGACTTCCGGCGGGTTTCACGGCTTTTCATCCCTTTCAGTTCCATTTCTTCCATCTTCTGCCAGTCGAGATCGAACTCAACCTTCCCGCTGAGGGCCAGGAGTTTCTCTTTCCGCCTGCTGCGAATGTAGTCATCGAGGGCGATACAAATAGCCTTGGTCTTTGTCCTCTCACCGGTGACCCGGAGGAGGTCCTTGATCAGGGAGTCGGGGATATTCAGTGTGGCACGCATTTTTATCACCTCTTTTATATGCTCTTATTTTATGCCTATTTTATATAGATTGTCAAAAGAAATTTGGCCTTTGGGAAGGGCGAATGTCACGCCAAGGCGCTAAGTTCGCCAAGGTTAAGAGAATTCCGCCAAAAAGATTTTTCAGGCCGTTAAGGTCTTTATACCCAGGTGTACATTTGCGTCCTTTGCGTCTTTGCGTGAGATATGGCTTTGAACCCGGAACCGGAAACTATTTTGTCCCATTTTGTCCTGATCTGACAATCTCACGCTTTATCATTTCCCCCAGAATTGGAAGATAATCCTGCCGGGCCGGTTTCTTCTAGGGATAGTCGTTCCAATCCGAAACCCACATTGTGGAACCGGTAACGGGCAACGCTTTTGAACATGGTTCGGTTTTTGCACTTTATATTTGAATGGGCGCTTAAAGTCTTCCTCACCAAAAGAGGTTTGCAGATCCTTTAGACGAAATCGGCCGGGGGTGGGTGTGCTAACTACCAGATCGTAGGGCCAAGAAAAGGGTAAAAATGGGTGACACTCTCTTGAGAGAGAAAGGGAGTGTCATGATGGAAAATGTAGAGGAAGTCAAGAGGAAGGGTAAGGGGAAAG
>Ga0187865_1004646_pt1 | contig 9982 bp, 8 predicted proteins | sample June2016WEW_11_1_2_FD_132989 | JGI IMG/M metagenome (GOLD analysis project Ga0187865, IMG submission 132989) | Peatland microbial communities from SPRUCE experiment site at the Marcell Experimental Forest, Minnesota, USA - June2016WEW_11_100 | ecosystem: Environmental > Terrestrial > Soil >...
ACTCGCAAAAAGATCCGGTGTGCTATGTTCCGCCATGCGGAAAAGCCTAATGGGTCGCGGCGGGTTCCCACCGTCTGAGACGGGTTCATTCTCGGCCCACCACACGGCCCAGTGGGTCGGCTTTTTTTTAGCTTCTGGCTCCTAGCTTCTGGCTCCTAAGCTGACAGCTCTCAGGAACACCTCCTTCCCGCGCAGCCAATACTGAAATGCGAGAAAGCTAAGAACCAACCGCGAAAAGCTAGAAGCCAGCAGCCAGCAGCTAGGAGCGGGTTCCTGCTAAACTCGTTTGAGTACACTAAAGACCATCCGGAGCATCCAAACTAACGTGTTCCCCAGACTTTTTCACATTGGCAGCTTCTACCTACCCACCTACGGTGTCCTGGTCGCCTCGGGCGTACTGATCGGACTCTGGATCACCGTGCGCAATGCGGAGAAGCAGGGCATCAACGGCGACGATGCCTGGAATCTTGGCATTCTCGTGGTGCTCGCCGGAATTATTGGGGCGAAGGTTCTTTACGTCGTCAACGACTGGAGCGCCTACGCCAACAACTGGCGGGAGATTTTCAGCCTCAACACGCTGCAGGCGGGAGGCGTATTTTCCGGCGGACTGATTGCCGCGCTGCTCATGGGGGTCTGGTACATGCGGCGTCATCACATGCCGACGCTGCGCACCACCGACGCCATCGCTCCCGGGCTGGCCTTTGGCCACGTCCTCGGACGCTTCGGTTGCTTCTCGGCCGGCTGCTGTTACGGCAAACCGACAAATCACTTCTGGGGCGTCATCTTCACGAATCCGTTGGCGAATGCCGTCAGTGGAACTCCGCTCGGCGTCAGGATAGAGCCAACACAGCTGATCGAAGCCGCAGCTGAGTTCTTCAATTTTCTGCTGCTGACCTGGCTGCTCAAACGGAAGAGGTTCGATGGGCAGGTGTTTGGCAGCTTCATGATCCTGTACGGAATCGAGCGTTACTTCATCGAGTTTCTGCGCGACGATCCCGGACGCGGTGAAGTCTTCGGCGGGCTGATGACGGGAACGCAGTTGATTTCGATTCTGCTGGTCATCGGCGGTGGATTGATCTGGTGGCTGAAGAGTGGAGCGCCGAAGAGAGTGCCGGCGCAGAGCAGCGTTTAGTTGCCTTCCAAATGCCCGAATTTCCCATAACTCTCGTCGTCTCTGCAAACGGCGCAGGGCAGCGCCTGGACCAATATCTCGCGACGCAACTTTCTGAGGTCAATCACGCAGAGGTCAGTCGGGCCCGCGTGCAGCAACTCATCGCGAAGGGTGAGGTGTTGGTGAACGGGACGGCGGCGAAGGCGTCGCTTCGGCTGAAGGGCAATGGCGAAGAGCAGATCACGGTCACCGGGCCGCCGCACGCTCCGCCTCTGCGCGCCATTCCGGAAGAGATTGCGCTCGACATTGTCTATGAAGACGACGACCTGGCGATCGTCAACAAGCCCGCGGGCATGATGGTGCATGCGGGAGCGGGAGCGACCGAAGATGCGCGCAACCGCGGAACGCTGGTCAATGCGCTGCTGCATCACTTTGAAAAGCTGTCCGCAGTCGGCGGCGAACTGCGTCCGGGGATCGTGCATCGCCTGGACCGGGCGACCAGCGGGTTGATGGTGGTGGCGAAGAACGACGAATCGCACCGCCGGCTGGCGAAGCAGTTCAGCGGGCGCGAGGTACACAAGACTTACATTGCGCTGGTACACGGCTGGCCGAAGCAGGATCGCGGCACGATTCAAAGCGCGATCAGCCGCCACTCGCAGCGGCGCACACGGATGACGACGCGGGGCTTCGGCGGCCGCGAGGCGGTGACCCATTACGCGGTGCAGCGAAAGATCGATGCGCCTTACGGCAAGTTTGCGTTGGTCGAACTCAAGATCGAGACGGGACGCACGCACCAGATTCGCGTGCACATGTCGTCGCTCGGACATCCGGTGGTGGGCGACGCGCTCTATGGCGCGCCGGGCGAATTGCGGTCCCAGTCGAACAAACGCCGGTCGGCAGGCATGCCCGCGACGCTGAGGCTGGATCGAAATTTTCTGCATTCAGCGGTGCTCGAGTTGACGCATCCCCGGACGAAGGAGTTGCTCAAGTTCTCCCGCCCGTTACCGAAGGAACTGGAGAACTTGCTCGATAGCCTGGAAAATGCTCGGCAAGAAGGTCCCCGGCTAGAACCTGGTCAGTAAGAACCTGGCCGGCTAGAGCTGGTTTCATCAATCGGTTTTGGGTAGGGCACGGCTTCAGCCGTGCCGTTCGAAGCTTGGAACAATGCGGGCTTTAGCCCCTGAGGGACGGGCCTTCCGGGCTGAAAGACATTTATGAAACCAGATCTCGAACCTGGTCAGTAAGAGCGAGGCGCCGTCCGATCGCTGGGGCGCAGGCTATAATTGAAGCAACAAACCCTGATGAAATCGCGCATTTTTCTGCTTCTGGTTGTTTTTCATGTGCTGGCCGGCTCGCTCATCGGCCAGACGGCGCCGCCTGCTTCCACGCCGCCGGCGGCGCAGAATTCACCCGAGAAAACGAACGCTCCGCCTGACGGCAAGACGCAGGCTTCGACCGCACCAGCCGCGGGCACGCCAACTTCTTCCACACCGGCTTCCGGCACATCGACTCCCGCGGCGCCGACGCCGGCAGGGCAGGCTCCGGCGCAACTGGAAAATCCGGCGAAGTCTGATTCCGATGAATCCGTCACGACGATCGTCAAGTTGGTCAACGAGGTTCGCGTGGTGTTCACCGTTACCGACCGGCACGGCCGCTACATCAAGGATCTGAAGCGCAACGACTTCAGAGTGATGGACGATCAAAAGCCCGCGGAGCTGCGCAGCTTCCGCAGCGAGACCGATCTGCCCCTGCAGGTGGGGTTGCTGATTGACGCGAGCAACTCAGTGCGCGACCGCTTCAAGTTCGAGCAGGAAGCGGCAATCGAGTTTCTGAACGCCATCATTCGTCCGCGCTATGACAAGGCGTTCGTGGTCGGCTTCGACGCCACGCCGGAAGTTACACAGGACTTCACCGACAGCACGGAGCATCTTTCGGCCGGCGTGCGCATGTTACGGGCGGGCGGCGGCACCGCGATGTACGACGCCCTCTACTTTGCGTGCCGGGACAAGCTGTTGAAGCAGGAGCAGACGGGACCGGTGCGCCGCGCCATTATTCTGCTCAGCGACGGCGAAGACAATCTGAGCCACGTAACGCGTGAAGAAGCCATCGAAATGGCGGCCCGCGCGGAAGTGATCGTGTACACCATCAGCACCAACATCAGCGGCATGAAGGGCAAGGGCGACAAAGTGCTGGAGCGCATCGCGGAGGCGACGGGCGGCCGCGCGTTTTTTCCCTTCCAGATGCGCGACGTGTCGGATGCGTTTCTCTCCATTCAGGAGGAGTTGCGCAGCCAGTACGCGGTGGCCTACAGGCCGGCGAATTTTGTCGCCGATGGACGCTACCGCACGATCGAAATCCTGGCGCAGGATAAGGGCCTGAAAGTGCGCACCCGCAAGGGATACTACGCTCCGAAGCAGTAGGCCGAAGCAGTGACCGGTGAATCCGAACTTCACGACAACCAATCCTAGAACTGGTCTTATAAATGGTTTTGGGTAGGGCACGGCTTCAGCCGTGCCGTTCAGGTCTTGGAAGAATGCGGGCTTTAGCCCCTGAGGGCCGCGCACGGCGAGTTCTACACTGACCGCGAAAACCGTATAGCGTTGCGTTCCCTAAACCCGCGACACAAAATTATTTTGTCATCCTGAGCGAAGCGAAGGACCTGCTGTTTGCCGGCAGCGGCCAATGGCCCCGCCGATCCGTCGCCATTTCTCCATGCCTGGATATTCCGGATCTCCGCTGGCAAAAAATTGGGCACCGACCGCGTCGGAGACTGGCTGGGACAGGGCCGCTACCGCGATCCGCAGGAGTTCGTCGAGTCCATCCCCTTCACCTAAACCCGCGAATACGTGCAAGCCATCCTGCGGAATGCAAATGTGTACCGGCAGCTTTACGGGACGCCGTAGCGGATCAGTTACTAGTTGTCAGTTGTCAGTTGAAGCGGACTCTTCCCCGGTGTGTTTGCCGTGTCTCTGGAGTTGAGCTGGTGACCGACGGACCCACCCACCAGCTAAACTCCAACTTTTTGAAGCAAGAATGGGTACTTAGGAGGATAATGCGTGTCATGGCGAAACCCGCCCCTACGAGTAAAAAGGCCGGGATGCGCTTCGAGGCGGTGAAGATTGATCCGCTCTTTGAGGTGCTGGACGCCGTCGCCTTCATAGACAGCCCCGCGACGAAGGACATCGCGCAGTACGCAGGAATTGACGGTCGGACCGCCGGGAAGCTTCTGAAGAACGCTCGCCTCATCGGCCTTGTGCAATCACCTGACGGGAACACATACGTTCTGGCGCAGCCGTACCCGTACAAGGGCACACCGGATGAGAAGCGGAAGGTCGTGCGTGAGGCACTACTGCGCCTTCCCCTGATCCGAAACATCCGACAGTTCATGTCACTCGGAAATAATCTTGAGACCGCGATGCGGAAGGCGGCGACCGTTGTTGGCGAAAAGAACTACGACAAGGGTGCAATCGCACCGCTGATCACCTGGGCGAATTCCGTTGCCCAAGTGCTCGACCTCGGAGTACGTGTCGAGACTCTTGTGAATGAAGCGGTAGCCACAAAGGAAACACGTCACGCGGAACACGAGCACGAGCGCGTCGCGTTCATCTCGCATAGTGCGAAGGACAAACCGTTCGTCCGCAAGCTGGCCTCTGATCTCGTCGCAAACGGCGTCAGGGTCTGGCTCGATGAGCAGCGCATTCTCGTGGGCGACTCCATCCCCGAGAAGATCGCGCAGGGCCTGGCAGAGTCTGACTTCTTCCTGATCGTCGTCAGCCAAAATTCGGTCGCATCATCGTGGGTGAAGAAGGAATTGAGCAACGCTCTGGTGCATGAGATCGAGCGCCGGAAGGTAACGGTGCTCCCGATCAAACTCGACGACGCGCAGATGCCCGACAGCATCAACGACAAACTGTATGCCGACTTCAGAGGTTCCTACGACGAGGGGCTGAGCAAACTGCTCCAATCGATCAAGGCTCGCGAGGTGACTGATGGCCGAAGCAGCTAAACCAGTAACGAAGAAACCGCCGAAGGGAGGCCGCAAAGGAGGGGCCCTGTTTCCCAAGCTCAATTTACAGAAGGCGCTTGAATATTCGAAAAAACTCGTCGCCAAGACGCACACCGGTGCCCAGCCGGAGGACGTGGTACTTCCCGGCGTGTTCGGAAATTCTGGCCCAGAAGGAAAGGTACGCGCGTCCGCCCTGAAGCAGTTCGGTTTGATGGAGGGCGACGCCAAGGCATATCACGCGTCGCAATTGGCGAAGGACATTGACGCAGCCCTGCCCGACGGTCGCCCGTTGCTACTGCAGCGCGCTCTTTTGACCGCGAAGGCGTTCAACAAAATCTTTGATACGTTCCACGGTGACACAGTATCGAAGGCCCAGATAGCGAAGCGGGCGAAAGAACTGGAGGTGCATCCAGAGTCCGCGGATGAGTGCGCGCAGCTGTTCATCGATTCGGCGATCACCGCGGAAGCCGGCACGATGAGCGGGGATGCGGTCGCATTGATCGCCGCCGGCGCTGCGGCCGCACCTGCCGCCGACCCCAACGAAGACGACGAGGCCCAGGGGCCCGAACGCACCGAAGATGAAGCTGCTGCGACAGCAAAAGCCGCCGCAGCTGCAAAGAGCGCCGCTGGCGGGAACATCGAGCCTGCTCGGGTCAATAAGCCCGGGCTCACCGTAAACCTCAACGTCGATTCGAGTAGCGATCCCGACAAGCTCGAGAAACAGCTGAAGCTCCTTCGCGACTTCGGAGTAATCTGACGGGAAGTAGATCCATAGCGAGTCCAGACTTGTTGTGGGCCACTTCTGATCTTTCATCACAAACCGTCGGTGAGCCTCGTCACAGACATGCTCACCGGCTCGGTGCGACAATAGCCATCTGATTGGGGCAGTTTATGAGTGCGCCGTCTCCCAAGACGGCCCTCGAAGCTGCCCCAAAACCATTTTCAGCGCTCTTTGACAAGCTAAGTTGTTGGTTCTCAAAGACTTTAGCTGTAAGTCCTTTAAGCCCAAAGACCTGGCGGGAATTTCCTCCTAACCCTATGATTCCAAAAGACCGGGGGGAGGGGGGGGTACCCCCCCCATACTAGTTGGTTAGTAACTTTAGAGTAAATGGCCGACTTACCCAGTCGCGGCAAGCCTCCAGGAGGAGTAGATGCAACTTAGATCCGCGAGGCGGGTTTACATGCAGTAGACGCGGATCCCGTGCAGCAAATAAGTCGGTAACTCTGCGACGTTAGTAATTTGCCCATGTGCGCTAAGCCGAGTTCTATTGATAGTGGAGAGGTAACTATGCGAATCGGGACCCCGCTGGCGGCGGTGGGGATGGTGGGAATCATGCTTTGCTGGTCGGCTTACAGCCAGACATCCTTTTTGCGGGCGGAGCGGGAACTGTTCGCTTCGATCAACCAGGCGCGGCGAGCGCAGGGGTTGGCTCCGCTGCGGTGGGATGAAACGCTGGCGACAGCGGCGCGCCGTCACGCGGAGGCGATGGCGGAACGCGGGTCGGTGCAGCACGGGTTTGAGGGTGAGCCGGGCCTGTCGGCGCGGGTCAAACAGGCGGGTGCGCGTTTTAGCTGGCTGGCGGAAAACGTGGCGCAGGGGCCGACGCCGCAATTCATCCACGTGCAGTTCATGAAGTCGCCTCCACATCGCGCCAACATTCTGGATCGGGACATGGATTCGATTGGTATCGGCGTAGTGGAGCAGCGTGGGCAGCTGTTCGCCGTGGAGGATATCTCGCAGGCGCGGTGAGTTCGTTTCCGGATAGCTTTTTGGGTAGGGCACGGCTTCAGCCCTGCCGTTAGAGCCCGCCATACAAGCGGCTTTAGCCGCTGAGGCCCGCCCTCTCAAAGCATCCCAACTCGCCAACGAACACTCAATCAGATCTTCCCTAGTCTTCGTGGCGCGGCGTGGCGTAGTAACCGCTGCGGGCCTGGATTTTATAGTCCCCCTGCTTCGGCTTGATCTCGACTTTACGGAAAGAGCCGTCGCGGGTGGTGTTGGCGGGCGTGTAACCAACGTTGTACTGGCTGCGGAGTTCCTGGGAAATCTGGTCGAAGGCCTGGCGGAGTTTTTCGATCTTGTTGCCGACTTCGATCACGCGGCCGCCGGTTTCCTGAGTGAGCTTTTTCATCTCGTAATCGCCGTGATAGCCGCCGAAGCCGTAGAATCCGCGGTCGGCGATGAGCAGCACGTAGCAGATGGCATCGGCTTTCTGAGCGGCTTCGATGGCATCTTTGATTTTGAGGCGGCTGCCTTGGTCTTCTCCGTCGGTGAGCAGGATCATCGCCTTGCGGCCGACTTCGTGGGCGAATTCGTCGTGCGAGGCGAGATAGACGGCGTCATAGAGCGCGGTGCCGCGTTGGCCGCTGGCGGAGCACGGAATCGGGCCTTGCGGGCCAATGGGGCCGCCGGAACAACCGACTCCGCCGGTGTTGATCCTGGCCTGGTTGAGCGCATGTCTGAGCCGGCTGACGGAGCTGGTGAAATCCTGCAGCAGGGTAATGTCGACGTCGAAGCTGATGACGAAGGCCTCGTCTTTGGCGCGCAGCGTGCTCTCGAGGAAGGAACCTCCGACTTCTTTTTCCATATCGAGGACGCGCATCTGGCTGCCGCTGGAATCGATGAGGATGCCGAGGGTCAGCGGGAGATCGGATTCGGCTTTGAAATACTTAATGGTCTGGGGCTTGCCGTCCTCGAACAGGTCGAAATTGTCCTTGGTGAGGCTGGGGATCAGCGCGCCATGCTTGTCTTTGACGTTGAAGAACAACTGGACGACTTCGACGTTGACCTTCAGGGTCTCGACCGACTGGTCTTGCGACTGGGCGTTGGGCGCGGCAGGGGAGGTGGCCGCCGCAGCGGGGGAATTCTGCGCGGCGGCGGAAAGCGACAGGGTCGTCACCAGAGCGAACATGGCCAGAGCGAATAAACCCGTTGCCAGGCACGGTTTGCAGTGTAGTTTAGGCATCAGCGTTTTTATCTCGAGACTTTGCTAGTCTATCCTGTAAGGGCCTGTAACGGTTAGATGCACCAAAGCGGCGTGGTTGGGCATCTGAATTAGTAAAAAGCGGCAGGGACCGGTGGTGCGCGGACTGGCGCTCAACACGGCCGAGGAAGAAAGAAAGACAGAGGATTCCGGGGATGGCCACGAAAATTAGCGCGGTACTGATTCTGGGGCTGACATTATTGCTGGCAGGCGCCCTGGCGGCGCAGCAGAAGCCTGAGGACATTCCGGACGCTCCGTCGGCGACGCGTCCGATACCGCCGCCGGCGCCGCCCAGCATGCGGCCGGGAGCGGATGAGGAGTCCAAGCCCGATGTACCGCCGGCGGATGGCTCCGGCGTGACCACGGGGTCAAAGGAGCTTCCCCGGAGCGCTCCGGATTCGACGGATCAGAAGCCGGCCCCGCCGCCGATGCCTCCGGTTAAGACAGTGCCCGCGGGCAGCGTGCCGAAGGATCTAGAAACCGGGCAAGATCTCTACAAGATCACGGTGACCACAAACCTGGTGCTGGTTCCGGTGACGGTAACGGACAGCGAGGGACGGTTGGTCAGCGGCTTGCTGCCCAAAGATTTTTCAGTTCTGGAAAGTGGGCAGAAGCAGACGTTGAAATTTTTCACCAGCGATCCGTTTGCGCTGTCGGCGGCGGTAATCTTTGACACGGGCATGCCAGACGTAGGTTTGAAGAAGGTACAGGAAACGCTGTCGGCGTTGCAGGGAGCGTTCAGCCAGTTCGATGAAGTTGGAATTTACACCTACAGCAGCACGGTAGGCCGGGTGGCAGACTTCGCCGGTGTGGGCAAGCAGTTGACGGCGGTTCTGAACGAGGTCAAAGGGTTCAGCGGGGCGAATAATGGACCTCCGGTGACGAGCGGGCCGCTGGGGCCGCAAGGTCCGATCATCAATGGTCGTCCGGTTGACTATCCGGTAAACCCGGTGAGCGCGCCCCCGAAGGTCGCGCGCGTATTGAATGACGCGATCCTGTTGGCGGCGCGCGATCTTTCGAAGCGCGACCGGGCGCGGCGGAAGATCATCTTCATCGTCAGCGACGGTCGGGAACAGGGCTCGACCGCCAGCTACAAAGACACCCTGAAAGTGCTGCTGACGCAAAACATCACCGTGTACGCGGTGGGAGTGGAAGGCGCGGCGATCCCGGTATATGACAGGCTGCAGCGGATCCACCTGCCGAAGACCCGGGGTTTGATGGGTTACAGCGACATTCTGCCGAAATACGTCTCCGCCACTGGAGGAGGCCCCGTGTACGGCGAGTTGGCGCAAGGCGACATCGAGCGAGCTTACGCCCGGGCGATGGGAGACGCGCGCAATCAGTACACGCTGGGTTATTCGCCCAAGTCGGGCATCGGAGGCTACCGCCAGATCGAAGTGCGGGTGCGGCGTCCAGACGTGAAGGTGTATGCGAAGGACGGATATTATCCTCTGCCGACGCCGCGGTAAGCAGTGGTCAGTGGTCGGTACCCAGTGCCCAGTTTTCGGCGTTGAGCGGCATCGGGATCGAGACCCTGTGGGATCGTGTCGCTGGCTGTACCGAATACTGGCCACTGACCACCGACCACTGCCCACTGCCCACTGATTTTAGTAACGTGGGTAACCAGCGCCAGAGCCTTCCGGTGTGGTATAAAAACCAACAGTAACCGATACTGTAGTCAGGTGGATTTGTGGCGAGAGGCTCGCGCGTTGAGGGAGTGGTTCGCGAGAGTCTTTTTCGCAGGAGTTTCTGAGGAAACCTTTTGAGTTTCATCAACTTCGCAGCACGCGAGATCAACTGCAAGATCGTCTACTACGGCGCCGGGTTGGGCGGCAAGACGACGAATCTGCAGTTCATCTTCCAGAAAACAGCCGAACAGCA
>Ga0187865_1004650_pt1 | contig 9979 bp, 13 predicted proteins | sample June2016WEW_11_1_2_FD_132989 | JGI IMG/M metagenome (GOLD analysis project Ga0187865, IMG submission 132989) | Peatland microbial communities from SPRUCE experiment site at the Marcell Experimental Forest, Minnesota, USA - June2016WEW_11_100 | ecosystem: Environmental > Terrestrial > Soil >...
CAAATTGAAGATAACGCGTGTGCTATTATCCAACAGTACGGCAGTAATGTCGCAACTTCCAGCATTCTTTTTTTCTTTACACGGTTCATGTCCAAATACAAAGTAATCTGTAGGCGTTAGGATTGGCTTAAATTCTCCGGTGCTAAGACCATGATGCAATATTTCATCTTCGTTTTCGCTCATTCTTTTTCACCTCCACTCACCGGTTGATGAGCTTGAACCGATTCGTAAAATCCATCTTTTCTGGAGATGCTACCTTCATCAACCAGTTTCCTAAGAAGCTTGTACAGGTATGGCTGACTAATTTGTTCAGCTTCTTGAAAACTGCTATGAATGTCCTCGAAGCTCATGGGGCCATTGCCCAAAATGTCTAAGATTTTCCTTATTGCTATCTCTTTGAGTTTTGGTCCTTTCATAGAACCCCGGTGATCTAACTTCAGTACATCATTTACAACATCAATTAGGCTTGGAACATACTCCTCAACCCATAGTTTCCTTGCAAAATCACCGTCCTCCTTATAGTCGATGACAAATTTATCGGGGATAGAGAAGTCATATCCTTGACAACGTTGAAATTGCTTCAATGCAGCATACTGGTACATGATACGATGGAATTCTGAGGAAGATCTCAAATTTACGAGTTGCTCAGTGTATTTATCTTCAAGTTGACCGTATTTCTCTTCGATCTCCTTTTGAGTAGCAATCCAAACCTCTTTTCTTTTTTGATGACTTGCCTCGTCGAATGGTATGCTAATTCCGATATTGTTGTTTTTGTAGAATTTTGCTAGGTATTTCCAAGCTTCGTTCAGGGCTTTTGCCGTTGCAATATCTATAGATACGGAAGGAAAAGATCCAACATCGAGGACGATCTTTCTTCGTTCATCAACATCAGGCAGATAACTTCTCCATCGTAACCTATCGATATCCCCCATGGCCAGCAACGGTCTCCCAAAGGAGGTCTGAGTACCAAACCTAGCGCTATTGATCATCCATGAAGTAGTGCTATTAACTGTTAACTCGCTTTTCTCTAGGTCTATCGTTAATCCTTGGGCTTTCAATCTTTGAAGTTCATTTTCGATTATGGCTTTTTTATGAGGATTTTCTAGCTCTGTTTTTAATTCCATAAGCATTGCTAACCGACGTGAGTAATGCCCGGTTTCCTGGAATACCCGCAAATCTGCAGCCAAATTTGCTTGTTCATTCCCGCGGAGTAAAGTCGAATATTCCCCAACAAATATGATGTCATTAGTTATTGTTACTGGAGGAACAATCCATCCTCCTGCGCTGATAGTCCCATATAGCGTTGCTGTAGTTAAGTTGTCAACTCTGCTGGCTCTCAACAAATCAAAAGGAAATATGTTCGAATTTTCAGCAAGTGTCCAAGCATAATCTTTCCCAAGCCCAGGTGAAGCGTAGATCCCCGCATGGGAGTAGCCTCGCAAAACATCAGTGCTATTTATCCATTTGATTAGCTGACCTGCAATGATCAACGATATTTCCTGGAAAATGCGTCGCGTGAAATTGTAGCCATTGCCAATCTGAAGCGCTAGTTCCTCATTCTTCTTTAAGATTTCACCATCTATCAAAATCTTCTTGGCAGAATCCGACAGCGTTGCAGTATTATTCTCTGCAATCAATGGGCCAATCCCCCCATTGATTCTTTACGAAGCTCTTGCACCCAGTATGCTATGATTATTGCCTCAATGGCTTCAAACAGATTTATTGTTAGATCAGCATTTAGTTTGAAAGAAAAGTAGTCGGTTGTTTTGCCTTTAAAATTCATTAGCTTCAATTCTAGCAAATGTTTCTTCGCATGATAATTGATGTCTGCAAATCCTTTGAGCGCATATTGATATCTTCGAAGGACAAAAGGCGAGAGCCCATTCTTTTCTAAACCTTTGCCGGCAAGCGCATCATTCGAATTCATCTATCTCATCTCCAAAATTCTTTCTTTGGCTAGCCTCAATTCTGACTTTATTTAAACTTTTGGCATTATATTATATGAAATACAACTATAGAGGGGTAATATGCAATAGATGTATAGAGGGACACTATGAATAGATAAACACGTTAGGCATTGTGAATATTGAGGGTAAGAGGCGTTAGGAATAGTGAATATTGAAAGTAAAAGGCAATAGGTTGGATAGAGAAGGCTCCGAAAGCTTCACTTGGAAGCCTCATGACCACTTTTTTTCCTTCTCTAATTATTTTATATTTTTTTGTTGATAATTTTTTTATTAATATAAAGAAGAAAAGAAAATAAAGAAAGAACTCCGCCAAATTGTCTTTGAGCCTATTTGTTCGCCCATTTGGATCCAAGGGTTTCCCAAGTGGCCACGTGGAAAATTTTTGTTTAAATAATTCTAAGCTAAAAGAAAATCATCTCGCCTTTCAAAGCTCCCGCTCCATGAACCCTTCAAAAACCTACTTCAGATAGAACGAGGTAATTTGAGAATATGCGCAATTGCCATTTCAAGATTTTTGTAAAGTCTCCCCCGCCATCTATACGCTAAAGGTCCTCTGAGCCAGGTCTTTGCCCGGGCTTGGGGATTAAAATTTAACTGGTGATTTTTGCCACATTTCCAATTACTGTAGCGGGGATAAAGGCATTTCTAGCAGTATAATATATTGAGTTATTATAAGGTGATTTGATGGTTGAAGGAAAGGAGTTGGAAAAATTTCAGAGAGTCATTGTAGATCAGGATATTTGCATTGAATGTGGAGCCTGCGTTGCTGCCTGTCCCTTTCAGGCATGGGAATTAGACGAGAGTAGCAAGGCAAGACTCATATGGGACAAATGCCAGGACGATTTCTCATGCATTGGCTCGTGCCCTGTAAGTTGCATTTGGAAATCATCTGAGGCACCCGAAGAAGCAAAAGCAAAAAAAAACTGGTTTAGATTCAGCCGAAAGTTGAACGATGAAGAAAAAATAATCTTTGAAAATTTAAGCAAAAAGTATAGCATTATTGCATAGCATGAAAAGGACAGGCTGCCTTGATCAAAGTAATTAGATATTTAAAATCCTGACTTTAAGACGTGCTAACTTTAATATTACGCAATCAGTATATATGTTATGGAAAAAACAGGAGAAGAATTCGTCAGAAGAAGTGGTCACCGCTTTAATCTCATAATAAAATCACTTCCATCAGCAGAATCCTTGGCTATTTCTATCGAAGAACTCTTGGAAAGATTAAGGAAAATAGGATATAGAGAGAGTCCAGATCAATTACGCATAGACATCTCAGCCCTCATTAAGCGAAAAGAAGTTGCTGAATCATCTCTCAAGGGCAAATCGTATTATTGGTCATTGCCAAGAGGACAAAATGAATTAAGAAAAAGAATATTGCTGATAAAACTCCATAATATGGAACTCACTGAAGAAGACATTGCAGCCCTAGAGAAGATCGCGAAAAAGTCAAAATGAGCAAAATATAATACCACAAGTTTGTCGGCTAGTGTGTGCCATAAGCTGCCAATAGCTATAATCTCCAACGTTAGCGGTTCAAATCCAACCCGGTCCACCATCAAATATGCGTGAAACAGACTGGATTTCTCAGGCATCTACAACATAAAAGGATTTACCATGAGTCCATGCTATATTACATGCCATGATTCACATTGCGCTAACCTAAATCGCATAAACATATATGGGAATGAAATAATTTTTATTTGGTGAAGAAAATGCCACCACACTGCGATACGTTGGATGGTCCGGTTATCAAGGCAATAAAAATTGCCCTTGAAAAAGGCAATGTAAACTACATACTCCCTTGGGTCCCTAAAAAAGGAGAGAAGGAGGTCATTAATGCCTTCGAGAAAACTCTAAGGGCACGTGGACAGGGGAAAGAAGCAATGGAGGTTGCTGATTACTGGCTGTATGAAACAGTTGTGCGGATACATAGGGAAGGAGAGGGTGCACCCTATACTGGTCTTAAGCCGGCAGGGCTGGACTGGGGACCTGTAGTGCCAAGGGCGGAGAAGGCCATCGCAACTGGAGATTCGCGAGAGGTCATTGATTTCATGACGCACACACTGCGAGAAGAACTCGAGGCACGATTCAATAACGCGATAGCGAAAAAAGGGTATGATGTGAACAATGTAGACGCTGCGCGCGATTATGTGCAGGCTGAACTGCAATTTGTGCTGTTTTCCCATGGCTTGTACACGGCAATAACAGGCAAAGGCGAACATGGCGAAGAAGGATTGAAAACGCACGAGCACTAAAGCTAAAGAGGGCAGGTCTAGCAACTCCAGATACCCCTACCTATCATCAGTCGATTTATGACCCAGAACACTACAACATAAAAGGATTTACCGGAAATTTATAAGCCGTGAGGGTCACGAGTCTATGTGTTTATTTAGGGAGTTTAACCACGAGAAACCTGAAGACGTCCTGCCCGGTGTTACTTAATAAGTGTGGTATGTTTTTGGGGCTCTCGATAAGCATGTCTTTTTCAACTTCTTGTTTTTCGTTTCCGATTTCAACTACTCCTTTTCCTTCTAGGATGTAGAAGAAGACGTCTACAGGTGTGATGTGTTTTTTTAGCGATTGTCCTGGTTTTAAGGCCATGTGAATAACTTCAACATTGTTTGTATTGTAGAGTCTTTTTGCTTCGACGGCATGGGGATTCTGAAAGGCATTTACGTTCAATAATCTAATAATTTTCATCTATACCCCCCAGAAAAGGTTCTTGAATTGGTTGAGTTATTAATTTTTCCGTGGAAATGTGTGTGTGGGATTAAATTTTTGTTTGGCAGTCAACTATACGTTAAAGGTTATTATCATGTAAGGTCACTTCCAAGTCCGATTGTTGATGATAGAACTCATAGTGACCAATGCGCAATTGAGCCAATTTTAATTTTTTCCTTTAGTTGTTGTTCTTTTATATAATTAAGCAAATGAATGCATGGCCGCCAATGGCAACAGGTGGCCAGGCGCTAGGCCACCTGGCCTTGCCTAGCCGTGCCGCGCCTTGCCAAGCCTAGCCTAGCCGTGGCATGATATTGCGTTGCCTAGCCATGTCAAGCCCTGCCTGGCCGTGCCGCGTGGGATCACAATTGGGGACGGTGGGATTATATGCTTTGCCTTGGAGCGCCGTTTGAAGGGTCTCCATAAGCACACTTACAAGAATCCAACGTGTGCATTGCCGCTTCAAGCATTTCGGGGTCATTTTCATAGAACAGCCCACCGATAGCAGAGCCTATTGTGCTTGGATCAATATCTGTAGTAAAGGTCCGCACGATATTGTCTTTTTTTCTATATGAAATAATTACCAGCTGGTCAATCAGGGCTCCTTCCAGGTCCTTTACATCCTTATCTGTAAATCCAGTAGCTCCGTCTGATAGAGTCAGGGTTATTTTTCTGACCATTCTTGGTCATCTCAGTATTGACGGGCCTACAAGTTATATAAAATCGTCAGGGGTTATTCGCCTCGCTCTGATTGGCGTCAGCAGCTTCAGATGAGCTGGCACCATTAGCCCGCTATCCCGCGAGCTGCTTCCACGCCCGCCTGGCCGCAGGTGACATATGCTTCAGCTCCCCCTCGGGGACCCTTGGCCTTGGCTTCTTCGCGGTGCCCTGGTACTCGCTCCACGCGGTGTCGATCTGGAGGTTGCCAGTGGGCTTTTTCCCAGAAGGGCTAGTGGCTGAGGGGTTCCTAGAAGCTGCGGCTTGAGGCTGTGGATCAGTCCCATTAACCTTCTCTGTTTCGTTTGTTTCGTTTGTTTCGTCATGTATCGTGCTTATGGGCACGTTTGCGGCAACTCCAGCCTCAGCAACGGGGCCCCAAGCTGCGTAACACTCTAAACAATCGATACAATCGAAACAGTCCAGAATATACCGCCTGAAAATGCGACAAAGCCCCTCCTTATTGGCAACCAGATATTTGGCATTCTTATTGTTAGCACGCCTCTGCCGCGAGGCTAGCTTCAGGCTCCGCAGGGACTTGCCAATCGTTCGGTCCGACTCGCCCCCGCTCAACATTGAGATGTCGCTGGACGTAATTAGTGGGCCTTCGTTGTCCCACTGTTCCTTGTCCTCAACGACCAGGTCGTGGATGGCCTTAACAACTATGCCATCCACGCATGTGGATCTTTGTTCAATCAGGTCGCGCTGGTAATTCCTGAGGAATTCTTTGAAGCGGGTCATTGTTCCCTCGGATTTCAAAAAAAGAGCGGCAAAGGCAATGCTGGCCTGCCTCAGCCTCGGCTCTAGCCCTTGGCCCAGTTCGATGCTCTCCGGCTGCTCAATCTCGGCACGATGCCTGAACCGCCATGCCATGAGCAGCTCTTGCATCTCCGCACGTTCCTTCTCCCATGATTTGCCAAGCACAACGGGTATGTCGGTCCTCAAGGTAGGGGTCATGGTCTCCGTCAGGCACCTTGACTCCAGCGCCTGATCATCAAATGTGCGGCGGCTGGCTATTATCTTAGGACCGAATACGCCGTGGTGGTGAAGCCTGTCATAGTTCTCTGAATCGCAGCGGATTACGTTCTTGCCCTTCTCGAACCCCATGTTCAGGATCTTGATTATTAGGGCGTGCTCTGTAGAATCCGTAAAATCGGACTCGTCAATTATTAAAGTTCCTTTCCACTGCTCAATGAGGCGGAAGATGGGTGCTGCGCCCGTAGCGCCTGAGACGAATATGGGCCTATAACAAAGTCCGCCAACAACGTCTTCCAGGCGGGTCTTCCCTGTCCCGTAATCCCCAAGGGCTCGAAGATATTCCAGGGTGTTGAGCATGTCATGAACCCAGCTCAAGAGCACATACCACGCGGCGAATTCTTCGAACTCCGGACTTACGTCAACATATTTGTGGATTGTTGTCTTGATCTTGTCAATCAGTTCTTCCGTCGTAGGGCAGTTGAGGGCAGCCCCTGTTGCTAAGATGACGGTCTCTTTCTCAATGGCCTCGTCTTGCCGCGGGTAGAACACCTTGCCCCCTACGCAGACCTGGTCCTCGTAAGTGACCGTTTGGGTGTCCGGATGCCATACTGCAAAAACAGCAGTGCCATTCCTATACACTTCCTCGGCGAGAACCCCGCCCCCCAGATCCACAAAAGGCGCCTGTAACGCCTTTTTTTCATGGTGTTTTGGCGGTAATTTATCATCATTATTGCTCATTTTTCGTCCCCCCTTTTGCCCAGATTTAGCTTGTTTCTCCTCCCCCGGCGCACTGGTTTGTGGCACCTAGTGCACGATAATTGATCTTTGCCAAACGCCAGTTGGCAGCGGGCGCAGAAATTGCAATTGCGGTAGCCCCCCCTGCGATGGATGTCTACGGCTGGTTTTTCAGCAAAAACAGTATTCGCGTACTGTTCTGCTGTCGCCTGGTTCTCCTCTACTCTCCGGCTTAGCATCGCCGTTGGCTAAATGCCAAAATCAGTCACTCCTTTGTGCCCCTTGCATGCTCGTGAAGGGCGAAACCATTTCCTGGGGAGTGTCGGCTGTGATCTTTCGGTCGAGGACAAGCAGAAATTGTAGGTATTCGTGCAACGCCAGTCCATGATTTTTTGCACCTATATGAAACTGGCGCCATGTTTCGTCCGAGAGGCGAACCGAACGCACTCGCGATTTCAGCACTCGGGGTTTCATAGGTATTACACACCTCTCCTTTTTGTCACAACCTCTTATAAGTGCATTGCCTGCCATGGTGGCGACCGTCACCACCATGGCCCACCACCATGGCCCACGGTAGTGATTTTTTAGGATGTCACAATAATAATCACAGCAGGGGATTTTGATGGCGAGGCAGCAATACGCACCTGTTTACGTCCAACTAATTACGGATCTATGGCGCCAATGGGCCCAGGCTTGGCGGACCTCTGATTTGGCATCCCTCGAAATATTGTTATTCCAACTCAATACATTCAGTGTGAAACGTGAACAGACGGACCTTATATTGAACCAATTTTTGAAAGAGCGCCGGCAGCACCTGGATCCGCTGACCCAACGCAGAGGGCGGGAACCATTACTGCTGCTTCAGCGTGCCGAAAATCAGGTGTTGCTGGATCTGTTGGTTACGGCGGGAGCAAAAATGTTCCAAGTTTTTTTGGACGCGGGGCTGTTTACTGCCGATCTTCATGGTCAGGGTGATCAGTAATGAGCGCTTCGGCGGACACGGACAATATCGCTGGGGGCAAAAGAAAAGAGGACGAGGACCTAGCCAGCCGGCTCGCTCAGGCTGAGCGCCAGCGGCAGGTAGCCGAGAGCATCCACCAACAAGTACCCTGGGACCGCAATGGTAATGGGCAGCCAGCCAGCGAAAGGTCGAGCGAAAGCCTTGGCGGTTTCCTTGGCGACGAGGCAAAGCGGTTGGTAGGCCAGCGAGCCAGAGATTTTGGCAGCAGGGCAAAGTCCGCGGCAAAGGCCGCCCCCGGCAAGGTCGCAAGGGCAGCAAAGTCAGAGGTCAGGCATGCCTTTTTGACAAAGCCGGATCACATCATTGGTACAAAGCCTCAAATCATAAAAACGGAATACCTGAAAGGCCGCTCCTTCGCGAGGGGTTATGCCAAAGACCGTGGCCGGGGCCAGGATCTGTTCACTGGTCACCGGGCTACCCAGTTCCCCGGGCTCGTTCACGAGGGGGGCATCTCCAGATACCCTAGCTTGGTAAAAAGTCCCTATTTGCCAAATCTCAATTTATCCTTGAAGGTCGAGCGCCCCCGCTTTGATCAGCATTTCCTATCCATGCCAAGAATGTCTCTAGCCAGCCATCGCCAAAGTCAGAGGCCTGCTAGAGGTCAATTCGGCCAAAATGCCGCGAGCCAAAATGCCCCCCTGATGCAGTTTTGGAGGATGGTCGGGCCCTTTTCCATGTCGGTCTTTGCGCCAGCCGCCAGTGCCAGCAGGGTGGTCAGGAGGCTCGAGGTCAAGAGCAAGAGGAGGAGAAGGCATTGACAGGAACTGGCAAGCCCAGGGAGCGATTGGTCTACGTGATCGCACAGCCCCTGCAAAAGTCACGCAACCGCCGGAATGATGTCGCAACCAAAATGACCACGGCGCTGGGCGCGAATCAAAAAACGATCCAACACTGTAGCTTCTATGGGCGTAAGCTGCCATCTTGGGAGCCGCAGAAGGTACGGCGATCAACCCACCGATCTAGGTCTAGGAGGTAGCGAGATGTCTAGGACACCCGCCACCACCAAAAAACCAAAGTCCCCCACACATAAACGAAAGGCCGCCAATCACAAACGGTCAAGAGCGACCCGTTTGCCAGTGTCGCGACCGCCGCTCCACACCTTCAGTTTTAAAGGACATCAGTTGGCCTATTACAACGAGCCTGATTTGGCGCCATTGCTTTTACACAAGCAGGCTTCAAAACTGTTGTGGGACTTGGAGATGGCCTTGCAGTATTCGATCCCCAACGATGGGCTTTTGGTGAGGTGATCGGGGTGGTACAGTGGAAGGACCCGCAAATTGCCCACACCTTCAGGCAGATGTATGGTCTCCGAATCGCCTTCCCGCCCTCCCAATCCCGCGTCCCTGAGCAGCTTGATCAAGAGCTACTTCGCAGATTCCCTACGTGCGTCGCTAGGAAAACGCTGCCGAACATTTGGGCGCTCGTCGAGGCAGGGGATCTGGTAGGCGTGGCGAACATTTTCCGCAGGAATGGGGCAATCGGAATCGAACTGTACAGTATAAATTTGGTGCATCTGCCGTGGAATTCCAAATTCCCCCAGTCGTTCACTGCCGACTACCGCGCCCCGACCAACTTGTGGCTGGACAAAGCGTTTCGGAACGTTCCTATCTCTGCCGCATTGCGTGGGCGGAGGGTGAGTAGTAGTAATGAGGGGTGTCCTTGAAGTTGTCGGACTTTGAGAGCGATGCTGCCCGGGTGATCAGGGGGGAAGAGAACAGCTTCGCCTTCATTCTGGCCACCCACCTCATGGCAGCCATCTCTCCTCCGGACAAGCTCGACAAGCTGCTTTTGATATTGGAGGCCAGCCAGTTGTTGGAGGGGACTCCCGAAACCAAGG
>Ga0187865_1004660_pt1 | contig 9960 bp, 9 predicted proteins | sample June2016WEW_11_1_2_FD_132989 | JGI IMG/M metagenome (GOLD analysis project Ga0187865, IMG submission 132989) | Peatland microbial communities from SPRUCE experiment site at the Marcell Experimental Forest, Minnesota, USA - June2016WEW_11_100 | ecosystem: Environmental > Terrestrial > Soil >...
AATCTCATTCCCGCCGCCACCGAACGAGTCTATCCGGGCCACTTCACCATCAACGCAGACGGCGGCGGCTACGGCAACGACTCGACCTGGCCAGGGCTGGACTCGTGGCAAATGATTGGACCGTATCTGCAACTGGGGCGGTGGCGTCTGGTCCTGGATTACTTTGATTTCGTTCGGGCCTCGCAACGGAAAGACGGGAACATCCCCTTCGCCATCTTCAACGGCAACACCCGGCCCGGAGGTTGTCTGCGCGGCCTAAAATACCCGGAGGACGTCTTCACCTACAAACCGCCCGAGCGCGAAGGGCTGCCCGCTGCCAGCCAGCAGACGCGCCAGTGGATCGGCCTGTTCGAGCATTGGCAAACGAAAGGGTACCCGCTCAGCACCCTGGCTTCCGTCTGCTACCTGCTGACGGCGGCGGAGATTTTCGACGCCACCGGCTCAAGGTCCTGGCTGAACGAGCGGCTTGGCTCAGTGGAATCCGCCGCCCGATTCCTGCTGAGCCTCCGGAAGGACAGCGGGCTAATCGGCGGCTCGGGATTTTACATCGAAGCGCCGCCACGGGAAGGTTGCGACGGCGTCGCGCAATGCTACGCGGTCCATGCCTTCCGCCAACTGGCGAGTCTGTTCCGCGCCGCCGGCGAGACCAGGAAGGAGACCGATTGGTCCGGCCACGCGAACTCACTGGCGCGGGCGTTCGTCGAGGCTTTCTGGCGCGAGGACCATTTCGGCGAGTATGTCCATCCGGAGCATGGTCTGGTGGACGCCCACGGCCTATCCGACGTGAACTGGGCGGCGGTGGCGTTCGGCCTCGCGGACGAGCGGACACGCGAACGGCTTTGGCCACGCCTGATGGGAGAGCCGGCGTTCTGGGCCGGAGATATGCCGACGCAGGCCGTCACGAAACCTTTCGCCTACGAGAAATGGGAATTCAGCCGGTCGGCGGATTGCCCCGCCGACCCGCTCAACGACGTGGCGGCGATGGGGCGGGTCTGGTATTTGGAGGCCACAGCGTGCCAGCGGATGAAGGCTCGCGCCCGCCTCGTGGATTCAGTGCGCAAGGTGTGCCGGGCGGCCAAGGCGGACGGCTATTGGCGCGAGCGCTATCATCTCAAGCCCGACGGCTCCGTTTCGCCTGACGGCTCGCAAAAGTACTGCGAATACCCAGCGGTCCTGGCACGGGTGGTGTTCGGCAGTCGAGAGGTCTTCTTTCCATGAAGCGTAAATCAACTTGATGCGCCAAGCTCGTGCAACCAGTCGTACACTTCGCGCCGCGAGTTTTCGTAACAGGCTGTAAGCAAGGAATAGCGCGAAGGCGTGCAGGTCGCCGAGGAGGCGCAGGCGCTCGTGAAACGCAGCCCCTCCCTGGCGACTCGATCCACCTTGGGCGTCTTTGCCGCCGAGGCACTGTTGCAGGCCGGTCCGCGGCTACAGGCAATCCCTTTGCGACCTTCGACCACGTTCCAGCGAAGCGGCGACAAACGCCAAAGGTCTTCGAGGTTGTGGGCTTACCCTTAGGCCGACGGCTTCAGGAAGGTCCCTTCCTTGAGTTCCTCGTAGGCCTGCTGAAGTTGCGCCTGCGTGTTCATCACAATCGGGCCGTACCACGCCACGGGCTCCTGGAGGAGCTTGCCAGAGACCAGAAGGAAGCGGATGCCCTCGTCATCCGTGATCTCAGGGATCTCCCCCGCCTTGACCTCCTGGTAGCGCGGGGCTGTCATCTTCAGCGAGGAAGGGAGGTTCGCCCACAATTGGAACCCCTGCATCTGGCCGACCCGGTCGCCCTTGGGCATTTCCTGGTGAATGATTCCCCGGCCCCCTGTCATCCACTGGATTTCACCCGGACCGATGGGGCCGCGGTTGCCCAAGCTGTCGCCATGCTCTACAGTGCCGGCCAGGACGTAAGTGATGGTCTCGAGGCCACGGTGCGGGTGCCACGGGAAGCCGGCGAGGTAATCCGCCGGGATTTCATTGCGGAAATCGTCCAGGAGGAGGAACGGGTCGAACTCGGAAGTGTTGCCGAAGCCAAACGCGCGGCGCAGATGCACGCCTGCGCCTTCAAGGGTTGGCTTGGAGCGAATGAGTCGTTTAATGGGTCGAGGTGACATGTTGACCTCTGGCGGATGGGTTGATCGGCGAAAAGAGATTGAGTGGCGAAGGAACTGCCGCCGAGAGCCGAGTAGAATTCAGCTTTGCCCTTTTCAAGCGCGGCAAACTTCGGCTGGAAAACCTGTTTTGTCCAGGAAACTCCAGAACGTCGCACACCTTGCCTCAGCAGAACAATGACGGGCAGCTCGTCAAATGGCTGCCCGTGAGCCTGCGACGCAGTTGTGCTGGACATTTGGAAAATCGCCGGTAACCATTTGGCTCGTCGTGCCATCAACTGTCTAAAGGCAAATGAACACTGTGCAAACTTCCCGGCGAGACTCCCTCAAGACCTCTGCAATATCGCGTCCCGTGGAAGCAGCCGGAAGTGAGAGTGTAATCTATGAAAGCAAAACCAAACCTTACTGCCATGTCACGCCGCGACTTTGTCAAAACGAGCGCTATTGGGCTGACTGCCCTTTCTGCCGGTCGCGTGACGGGCGCCAATGAGCGCATCAACGTCGGACTGATTGGCTTCGGCCTCGTCGGCCGGTTCCACATGGCCGCGCTGAAGGAACAACCGGATGTGCAGGTCAGTGCCGTGTGCGATGCGCACCGGGGCAGGGTGGATGCGGCCGCCGCCATGGCGGGCGGCAATGTGGGCAAGTACGCTGACTTCAGAAAGCTGCTGGCCGACAAGAACGTGGATGCGGTCTATGTCGCCACTCCGGACCACTGGCACGCGCTTATGACCATGATGGCCTGCGACGCCGGCAAGGATGTGTATGTGGAGAAGCCCACCACATTATTCGTGAAGGAAGGCGGCTGGATGCTGGAGGTGGCGCGCCGCACCAAACGGGTGATCCAAGTCGGCACCCAGAACCGCTCGGGCCCGCCTTTCCAGCGCGCGCGCGAACTCATCCGCCAGGGCAAACTCGGCCAGATCGTGTCCGCGTCCAACAACAACTCCCGCAACATCATGCCGGGCTTCGGTAATCCCCCCGACCAGGCGCCGCCGCCGGATCTCGATTACGACATGTTCCTGGGACCCGCCCCCAAGCGGCCTTACAACCCCAACCGCTCGATTTACCACTTCCGCTGGTTCTGGGACTACTCGGGAGGACAAGGAACCAATCTCGGCCAGCACTCGCTCGACCTGGTGCATTGGATCCTCGGTGTGAAGGCTCCGAAATCGGTTTTCAGCACCGGAGGCCGCTGGTTCTTGAAGGACAACTGCGAAGTGCCCGATACCCAGGACGTGATCATGGAATATCCGGGCTTTACCGTCACCTGCCAATACCGCGAGGCCACAGCCGGCAAGGGCGGATTGGGCATGGGCGGCCTGACCTTCTATGGCACCTGTGGCTGCCTGCCGATTTCCCGAGGCGGTTTCGAGTTGCACGCCGACCCCAAGATCAACCCGCACAACGCCGTCGCCGGCATCCTGGGCGTCAAAGGCCACCCCGTGGGCGGACCCCAGCTTGAGCCTGAGGAAAAGGCCCAATTATGGACTACGCCCGAAAAAGATGACAGCGGCAATGCCATCAAGGATTACTCACGGCACGCGCGGAATTTCCTGGATTGCGTGAAGTCCCGTCAGCAGCCCTCCTCTGATTTGCAGAGCGGCTAGGAAGTGGCCACGGCTTGCCACCTGTCCAATATTTCCCTTCGGCTCGGGGGCCGCAAGCTGGTCTGGGATGCCGAAAAGGAGGAAGTGGTGGGTGACCGCGCGGCCAATAGGATGCTGGTGCGGCCCTATCGGGCGCCGTGGGATGCCGAACTCCGCGCCCTGCGCATCAAAGCATGAGGGCAATGAATCGCCGGGAAGCTTTGGCCGCGCTGGCGGGCGGTTTTTCCGCGCTGCTGCTGGGCGGCGGGTGTTCCGCAACCGGGGCAAAGAGGGCTCAAACCAGACGGCCATCCGGGCGCAGCAGCTTGGGCATCGTCATCTACACCCTCCAACTCAGTCAAAAGAATGGCTGGGGCGGGCGTCACAAGAATTTGTCCCCCGCTTTGGCCTTCCTGGAGGAGAGCCATGTCCTTGGGGCCGGGGGAATCCAGTGCCCATTGGGCCCTCCGGATTCATCCCGCGCAGCCGAGGTGCGCCGGCAGGCGGAGAAGTATGGGATGTTCGTGGAAGGGATTCTGAATTTCCCGAGCCAGCCTGAGGAGGTGGACCGATTCGAGGAGCAGGTGAGAATTGCCAAGGCGGCCGGCGCCAGGCTCGCGCGGACCGCCGTCCTGCCCGGGCGGCGCTACGAACAGTTCAAATCGTTCGCCGAATTCCGCCAGGCCGAGAAGCGCGCCGTGCAGGTCCTGCAAGCGATTGAGCCGGTCTTGGCGCGCCACCAGCTTCGTCTGGCAGTCGAGAACCACAAGGACCAGCGCGTGCCCGAGAAGCTCGCCATGCTCAAGAGCCTGAGCAGCGAGTGGGTCGGCCTCTGCGTGGATTTCATCAACAACCTCGCGCTGCTCGAAGACCCGGTGGAGACCCTGCGGGCCCTGGCGCCCTGGGCCATTACCGCGCATATCAAAGACGCGGTGGTGTGCGAATACGAGGACGGTTTCCTGCTGGCCGACGCGGCGCTGGGGGAAGGCTTTCTCGACCTGCCGGCGATGGTCCGGCTCCTGCGCCAGGCCAATCCGTCGATTCACTTCGGCCTGGAAGTCATCACCCGTGACGCGCTTAAGGTGCCGGTCAAAACCGAGGCGTATTGGTCCACCTTCGAGGGTGTGCCGCGCAGCGCGGTCGGTCCCATCCTCCAGTTGGTCCGCGCCAAAAGCAGCCCGGCGCCCTGGGCGGAGATTTCGAAATTGCCCGTGGCAGAGCAAATGGCGCTGGAACGCCGGACCGTCGAGCGAAGTTTCAGGTACGCTCGCGAAAAACTGTGTCTATAATGGCGAGCGACAATTATCTCTCCTGGCTATCGAAATCCACGCGAACTTGCTGGTGGCATGACTCGGCAGACCCCCGCGAGTTGGAGCGCGGACTCGAGCGCGGGGCCATCGGGGCGACCACCAATCCGTTCTTGTCGCACCTTGCCTTGGCAGCCAACCGCCAGCTTTGGGCGGCGGAAATCCGGGAAGCCATGGGGGTGGCCACGAACGCCGAAGACCGCGCCGAACGGTTGATGCGCATTCCCGTCACAAACGCGGCCCGGAAGCTCTTGCCGCAGTTCCAGGGGAGTGAGGGGCGGCAGGGCTGGGTTTGCGCGCAGGTGAACCCGGCTCGGGCGGGAGACCGCGAGGGCATGCTGGCGATGGCGCGGCGATTTCACGCCTGGTCGCCCAACATCACGGTCAAGCTGCCGGCTACCAGCGCGGGCCTGGACGTGCTGGAGCAATGCGTTGCCGAGGGCCTTTCCGTCACCATGACCGTGAGCTTCACCGTGCCGCAGGTGCTGGCCGTTGCCGAGCGGCGCCGGAAAGGGAGCCAACGGGCCAAAGCCCGGGAGAGGGCTCCCGGAAGCTGCTTTGCTGTGCTCATGATCGGCAGACTGGACGATTACCTGCGAGAGGTGGCGCTGGATAGCCGGGCCGATGTGCCCGAGGGCGATATTCAGCAAGCCGGTTTGGCCGTCGCCAAGCGGGCCTACAGGCTCCTTGAGGCGCGCGGCGAGGGAATGGAGATCATTGTCGCCGCCCTGCGCGGCCTTTATCACGCCACCGAGTTGGCCGGCGCCAAAATGATCCTTTCAATCTTCCCAAGCTGGCAAGAGCCCTTGATGTCCGGCCCATTGCCGTGCGAGGAGCGAATCGAGCGCGAAGTTCCCCCGGCGGTCATCGAGAGATTGTCGCGGATGAGAGAGTTCGTGCGGGCCTACGAGCCGGACGGGATGAAGCCCGAAGAGTTTATCAGCTTTGGGGCGACGCAGAGAACGCTGGCGCAATTCTACGACGCAGGCTGGAAATCAATGGAGACGTTCAAACTCTGATCACCAATGAAACAAATCGGATTTATCGGCCTGGGCCTCATGGGCAAGCCCGAAGCCGTTTTCCGGGCCTCTGCCGACGAGATTGACGAGAGCTTAAACGCTAGTACCATCGCCCCATGATAACGCGGCTCTATGCCAACAATTTCCGTTGTCTCGGCGCCTTCAAGACTGAATTCGACTCCTTCGGCGTGCTGTGCGGTCCCAACGGAGCGGGCAAGAGTTCTGTCTTTGATGTCCTGAGGCTGATCCGAAATCTCGCTACGGGTGACGCTTCCCTCGGAGGTTCGGGCGAACGGGACATCCCACGTCTTGAGTTCACTAAATGGCTGACGAGCACTGTCCAGGAGTTCGAGCTGGGGGTGACGGCGGATGATCATTCCTTTGAATACCTGGTTCATATCGAACAAGTCGCCAGCGACAAGAAACCCCGGATCGTGCGGGAGCGGGCCACATGCGACAAAAGGAGCCTCTTTGAGCGCGATCTTGATGGGGTACGGTTTCAAAAGGCGGACGGCACTCAAACGGGTTTCCCGCTGGACTGGCGGCAAGCCGCGCTGGCATCCATCCAACCGGCTGGAGACCGGCGCGAAATCGCCATTCTCCAAGAGGCCCTCTCCAGACTGTTGATTCTGCGGCCAAACCCGCGTGGCATGGAGAAGGAAAGCAAGGGGGAATCCGCGCGTCCCGACCTTTACCTGGGCAATCTCATCTCGTGGTATCGCTCGTTGTCCCAAGAGCAGGAATGGACGGATGCCCTGCGTGATTCTCTGCGGGAAGTTTGGCCCGACTTCAAGTCGTTCCGTCTTGTGGACGTGGGCTTAAACGTCAAGGCCCTGCTGCTCCGATTTGAAGGCATGAACGAGCCCGATGCGGGCGGTCTGTTCTTTGATCAACTCTCGGACGGCGAGAAGGCACTCGTGGGCCTCTACATGGTGCGGGCCGCCCTGGCCACGGGAGCGGCACAAACCGTCTTGATTGATGAGCCCGACAACTATGTGGGTCTCCAGGAGCTTCAGCCTTGGGTGTTATCCCTGAGGGAGCTGCTCGATGAAAGCCATCAAGCCATCATCATCTCTCATCATCCCGAGATCCTGGGCAACGCCGGAGAGGAGTTTGGCCGCTACCTGTGGCGCGACAGTCATACGTCGCCTACCCGCATCGGGCCCTTGAAGATTCCGGCGGGACTCACCGCTGGCGAGGCTGTTGCAAGGGGGTGGGTCCATGCCTAGCCGCACGCAGATCGTGTGTCTCCACGAGGGCAAGAAGGGGCGCAGCATCGACGCGGTCTTCATCCGCACCCTCTTGAAGGCGCTTCATCCCGCCTGGATCCGTCCATGGGAGGGAAACAACATAATTCGCCCGATCGATTGCGGGGGACGAAATGATCTGATCGCCAGGATGTCCACCGAGTTACGGAACTGCCTGGAGATGGGGGGCGACACGACTCTGATGGTCTGGGCTGATCTCGACGACGACATGGATGACGGAGAGAAGTTAAGGGAAAAATTCTGGACGACCGCGAAGCAAACTGGAATCACAACGGAACAGTTTGGCCAGGTGGTGTTCGTGTTCGCCAAGGACCGCCTTGAGAATTGGGTTGAGTTCCTGCTGACTGGAACCACCGATGAGTCGAAGGAAGGCCCCAGGCAACGGCACTCCAGACCGGCGGCGGATGCCGCAAGAAAGCTGGCCCAGAGGTGCAAGGGGCAGACGTTGGGACCTCCGAACCCTCCGTCCCTTGATTGGTCGTGTCAGAACTGGCACAGCCTGGTCGAGAGGATGCGGCGCTAGGCATGCGAAAGAAGGTGGAGTCAGCTAAATTGCCGTGAGCACGAAATCGCCAATGAAACGGATCGGATTCATTGGCCTTGGCCTACCGGAATTCGATGATCTTTACGTGGCAGCCCATATCCCCGAGCGCGCCGGCGCCAAAATCGATCCAACCCGGCCACATTGACCTTCTCGCTGGGCGGGCTCTGACCGGGCCCGCCCAGCACGCGCCGGGACAGAATGATGACCGTTGAAGCCATCGGCAACTGTCACCGCGACATTCTCTCACGAAGGCCGATGTAGAAAGTTTTGGCTTTCTGAAGCCGCTCCCGGATGCCCATGCTTCGCGCGTCGTCGCCTTTGACGAACTCGGACTCAATCTTCGCCATAGCGGCCAGTTGCTTCTCAATAATCCTCGGACCTTGCCCGGGATTCCAGGTCGGTTGAGCATTGACTACCACATAGGCCGGTGTGGTGTGGGCGACTGCGTTGTTGTCGCACCGGACACTGGCCATGAGCCACTGGCTGCCCTCGATGCGGTGTTCGATGTCAAATGCCAGTTCGGTCTGGCCCCGGCTGTCCTTGACCTCTTTTACTACGCCCGATGGCCCTTCCACGCGCAGCACCGTGGGCAGGCCAATGCGAGCTTGACCCAGGGCCCGGGCGTGGATCCTCACCTGCGTGCCCGGCCCCCGGGCCAATTCCGTGCCCGGCAACTCGCCATCCACGGTGAACTCGAGCGCCGGCCCGTTGCTGACGAAGGTGTGGCCGGCCTTGAAGTTGCGGAACCATTGGTCCACGTCGAACTTGTCCCCCGTATGCACGTAGGTTCGCACTTCACCGATCGTTGAGCCCCAGGGCGTATCGCTGCCCGCAGCCGCCGTCAACCGGAAACCCAGGTTCAGGTATTCGGCGTAATCCAGCCGATTGAGCATCCCGAATTGGAGAACCTCGATGAAGTCGATCTCGCCCGTGGTCACAAACCAGGGAAAGCCGCGGGGCAGGTCGCAGCCGTTCCAGGCGAAGTGGGCAAATCCGACCAGGGCGTCCTTTTGAGCATGGATCCCGCGAAACGTGAGGTCGTAAAAATCGTATGTGCGGGTGTCCCGCACCATCGCCTGGAGATTCAGGCCAATAATATGCCCGAAAGTGCTCCGCGGATCCTCCTGGCCAGAGACCAAAGCGAAGTTGCCTCGCTGCACACGGAACTTCTTGCCAAAACCAGCCTGGGTGAATTCTGTGCCCGTGTGATGCCCCATTTCCAGGAGGTTGACCAGATGCACATCTTCGGCCAGCGCGTACTGCATCAGGTACTCCCGCTGGGCCGGTTGGGCAGAGGGATGATGCACATGGACGTCCCCGGACCACCAGCCCTGCGCGGGCAGATCAACCCACCGGTTGAAGAGGAACGTTTTCTCTAGCTCGCCACGACCGTTCACCTCAAACTCCTCGGCCACCGGGACAAATTCCATGCCGTGGCTGGCGCCAACCCGCCACCGGCCGACGGGCAGATCGATCAGGAAATCGCCCGAGGTCTGATAAATCACCGGCTCCTTCCAATAAGGGATGGAAGGCCGGTCCTCGTAAACGTAGCTGCGGTCGTCGTTATCGCCCTTGCCTTGCATCTTCCGGACTGGACCAATCCAGTTCGGGTCCGGGTTGAATTGGACCCCGGAATAGAACTGCCGGACGGTGGAGGGCTTGGTGCAGAGGCGCCCGTCGGGTGGCAAGCGAACCTCGCGGGACTCTGCGTCGGAGATGCACGCCATGGCGGGAGTCGGCTTGCCGGTCCGGGTATCGATCAACCGGAGATGAACCCGAGTGGTGTTGGCCGGTTGGACCTCGCCCCGGTCGGCGCGGGTGGTCCCGCAGGAGGCGATGAGAGCTGGGCCGGTGAGGATGATTCCAGTGCCAGCCAGAAACCGCCGGCGCGTGAGGCGGGAACCCGCCATGGCGGGCAACCTCAATTTGGCCCCCCGAGGATCTTCAGAAGATCGATTATTCATATTTGGACTCCATCGTTGACCGTCGCAGGACGCTTTCGCAGCCAAGTGATACTGACCCTCGCCAGCCGGCGCGGCCAGTTCAAAATCGCAATTCGAGTAATCGGTCAGTGAAGGAGGAGAAGGAGTCGCCGGCGGACCCCTCACCCCAACCCTCTCCCCTTCCG
>Ga0187865_1004661_pt1 | contig 9955 bp, 8 predicted proteins | sample June2016WEW_11_1_2_FD_132989 | JGI IMG/M metagenome (GOLD analysis project Ga0187865, IMG submission 132989) | Peatland microbial communities from SPRUCE experiment site at the Marcell Experimental Forest, Minnesota, USA - June2016WEW_11_100 | ecosystem: Environmental > Terrestrial > Soil >...
AACAGGTTTCTCATTCCCCTGTTTAGGGGCTTATGAGCCTGGCGCTCTGACCTGACTGAGCTACGGGCCCGCCATGCTATTCTCCTTAATATTGCGTTTCATACCAGATTTAAACATTTTCCGACATTTTCACTAAGCAACCGAACGGTTCAACGCTGTGTTCTTTCGTAATGATATAGATATTCTTGAGCGTAACCAGCGTATTTTCCAAAATAGCTTCTGCCAAAAGCGTTAAGCTTTTCGTATTCGCCGTTGCTTAGGGATTCGTGGGTTGACAGTTTTTTTACAAGGGCTTCTGGAAACAGGTTTGCATAATGGTTCAGGATTACACGTTTAACCCAAACGTCCACTGGGAAAGCTTCCAGCTTTTCAAGCGAAAACAGCAGCACGCAATCAGCCACTTTTAAGCCAACCCCTGGAAACTCAACAAGCGTCTTCCTAGCTTCTAAATAAGGCATAGCCTTCAAGCGTTCAAGTTCAATTTTGCCCTCATGGATTTTTTTCGCTGTCGCCTGCACATACTTCGCCCTATAACCCAAACCGCACTCTCGCAATCCGTTCTCGCTTGCAAAAGCCAGTTTGCCATCGGTTGGGAAAGTGTAAAAATCTAAGCCGTCAAAAATCTTCCTTTCCCCAAACTTCAAGGAAAGCTTACTTAGCATCAGTTCGATAGCGGCAATACTCTTGTAGGTTGCGCAGATAAAGCTGATAAGGCATTCCCAAGGCTCCTGCCGAACAATCCGTAACCCCGCAAACTTGCGCAAAGCCTTCCTAATGTAATCGTCCCTGCCAATGCAACAGCTGATTTGTTCTAAATCATCGTTTAAACCAAAATAACATGTCACAAACTTCTCGCTTACGTTCTCAAACTCCAACTCAGCGCCGAGTTGGCGAATTTTAAACACGTTTTCGCCGACAACGCCATACCACCATTCGCCAATCTTCTTCCACCTAAAAACCTGCCCACAACAAAGCGAAAAATCCAAATCAAACGAGACATCAAGCCGCATTGCTGCTACTGCTCCAGAAACTTTTCTGGCTTAGGCACTTGCGGCAGAAGACCTTTACGCTGGCGCAAATCACTTATGACCTGCAAAGCCAATTTTTGAGGCATCTTTTCCCAATGATCAAAAAAAGATTGCCAAAAAGCACTGCCAGAAGTCGCAGATCGCATTTCCTTAGAAAAGCCGAACGTTTCAGAAACTGGAATAAAGCCGCTGATAACTGTTAGAAGCCCCTTCTGTTCAAACGAACTGACTTTCCCACGCCTGCTACTCAATATTCTTGAGCATTCACCTGCCAATTCAGATGCAACAGAAATAATCGTCTTATAAACAGGCTCCAACAAAAAAGGCTTAGCCGTCAAGAAAGAGCCGAAAAAGGCTTTGCCTACTCCACGCATAACCTCAACCGAACTGAATTTGCTGCTTAGTTGGAAATCAACCAAGTTCACCTTCAAATGCCGAACTGGTTCACCACACAACGGGCCAGCCTTGCAAGCAAATTCAAACCCTGCAATAATAGCCTCTAAAACCTCTTCAGGGACTTGCTGAGTTTTTCCGCTGCAGTCTAAAAGCACGTTTCGATACTCATCAACCGAAAGAATACTGCCTGATTCTTCACCTTTCTTTGTTCGCTTTGCTTGTTCCTCTTGCTCAGGCTCAACCTGCACCCAAAAACTATTCAGTTTATTTGGACTCTTCGCCAGAGCAACAATTCCCTTTTTCTCAACGCTTTCCATGTAAACAACCCTAGGCGAAGAAACCCCAACCTCCAAGCCGCAACAACTTTTTAGCTGGTTGATGGCGACTTCTAAATGCAATTCACCCATCCCGCTTAGCAGGTACTCGCCAGTTTCCCTATCCACCGCCACCTTAAGATTCGGGTCTTCAACGGCAAGTTTCTCCAATCCCTCAAGCAAAACTGGGATATCCTTGGGGTTTTTTGGTTCAATTGCCAAAGTTACCACGGGTTCTGAAACATAGCTTATGCCTTCAAAAGGCACCATGCCCTCTTTATGCGCTAAGTCAACGAGGGTCTCGCCAGCCTTCACCGTACCAGTCAAAGTTAAAGATGCCAAGTTACCTGCTGAAACCCAGCTGACTTCCTCTCTGAATGATCCCATATCAATAGAGACTTGATTAACCACTGTTTCAGCCAAAGCATCCACAAGATGCAACCTATCATCTTTTTTTACTTTGCCCGAAAACAATCTTCCCGTGGCGACAGTGCCACCGTTCGGGTCAGAATGTACGTTGGTTACACAAAAAACAGTTGGCCCATCATCACCACATTCAACCAATGCCTTGCCAATCTGCGAGTTGACATGCCCATCCCAAATCTTCTCTATCCTGTACGCTTGCGCTTGTCGTGGATTTGGAAGCTTCTTGATTGCCATTTCAAAAACGGCTTCGTAAACAGGCAGAGTTTTTTGCAGTTTCTCCTCTTCACTTTTCGCGTAAGCTTTTATTATGTCTGAAAACTTTATGCTCTTCTGCTTAGCCATATTTAACGTAAAGCCCCAACCATGCAACGCTGCGCCAAAAGCCACATTGCCCAATGAAGGATCAACTTTCCACTGGTTTTTGAAGCGTTCTTCGCAATACAGTTCTATGAGGTCGTTGAAGCTGCTGATTATGTGGTCTAGTTTCTTTTGGATTTGCTCTTCGTTCAGCTGCAACTCGGTAATCAGTCGGTCAACCTTGTTGATGAAAAGCACAGGTTGAACGCGTTCCTCAAGCGCTTGCCGCGTGACAATTTCGGTTTGAGCCATGATCTCCTCGACTGCATCCACAACCACCACGGCACCATCGATGACCCGAAGGGCTCGGGTGACTTTGCCCGTAAAATCCACATGCCCAGGAGTATCCACAAGGTTGATTATGTAAGGGTTGACTGCGGTTTTATAGAGCAGGCTTATGTTGGCTGTTTTTATGGTGATTTTGCGTTTCTGCTCTTCCTCAAGGAAATCAAGTACTCGAGCGGAACCAACCATTGCCGGCGACAGCAAACCTGCCCCTGCCAACAAGGAGTCTGCAAGCGTCGTTTTGCCATGGTCAATGTGAGCAATTATGCCTATGTTCCGAATAATCTCTTTTCTGCTCATCAGTTGTTGAATCTGCGCTATCTGCTTGAATCTCGGCATAGCTAATACACAAACAGAATCCCAATAATGTCGTCGCCCTATTAAATTTATAACCCCCAAACCCACCCCCGTCTTGTTTGTTGTTGTGCTCACGAAACCACATAGAAATATTAGCATTCTTGAGAGAGGTTAAAGTGGCTTCTCATCAACATTTCTTGACTGGATTTAGTCAAAGTTTCTTGACTAACAATTTTTGAAAAAAGGAAGCAATCTAAAATTATACGCTCAAACCCGAAGTCATCAATGATCGACCGAACAAAGACTTGGAGGTTCCAGCCGTTTTGCACGAAACTCAGCCATATTGGCCATTATTTCATTATTGATTGGACTCTGCCGACTTTGCCGTCTGTAAGTCGTACCTTGATTCCATGGGGATGAGTTGAGCTGTTGGTGAGGATATCCTTGGATGCCCTCGGTTAATATGCCGCTGTGCTGGTGTTGCTTTAAGACGATTTTTACGCGGATGCCCGATTTGATTTGGCTCCTCTGCTGATTAGGTTCCATTCCAGTCATACACGCTTCGCAGCTTATAGTGCATTCGCACAACATACTCAAAAAGTGATGGGGATAAGAGTTCATTTTGTAATTCCGATTCTGGGGAGCCCAATCAAAGTTCAATGGATGATTCTTCTCCATGCCCAATATTAAATTTATAATCCTGCTGACCGTAGTAATCACCATCTTAGAAGGAACCCACAGGTGAAAAAGCCCATTATCGTCCCAGTTGACCAACTGAACCAAGAACCATACGCTTCAGTCCTTTGCTTTCCAAATCCCAGCGAAACTGAACTGCAAAACCGCGTTGAAGAGTTGCGCAGCCACGGCGTCACGGCACTTGAGTTTTCGGGGACAGCCAGCGTCTTCGGCGTTGGGGTTCCAGTTTTGGGCAAGGGCTTTGTCGGCATCGTAGTAATCGCGCACGTTAACGGACAGAGAGTGGCGGTCAAAATCCGCAGAGTAGACTCAGACCGAGCCGACCTGCTTCATGAAGCGCGTATGTTGTCCAAAGCGAACTCGGTAAACGTGGCTCCGAGACTGATGACAGCGAGCAAAAACTTTCTTCTTATGCAGTTGATTGACGGTGACCTTCTTCCCAATTGGCTAAAAACAAACAAAGATACAACAGCAGTGATACAAGTTTTGATGGAAGTCTTAGAACAATGCTTCAGACTCGACCAAGTCGGCTTGGACCATGGCGAACTCAGCAAAGCACCTAAACACTTGCTTGTAGACAAGACAGAGAAACCCTTCATTGTAGATTTTGAAACCGCCAGCGTGGAACGGAGAGTGGCGAATGTTACGGCTGTTTGCCAGTACCTTTTCGCAGGCAACAGCACAGCATCGAAGATTTTGTCTGAAATTTTTGGAGAAAAGAATAGATTGGAATTGATTGACGCGTTGAAGGCTTACAAGAAAAACAGAACTAGAAGAAACTTTGAAGGCGTACTTGAGGTTTGCCTTTCTTAGCATATAGTTTTAAGCTAAAATGTCCTGCAGCCTTTTCTGTTCTCTAGCTTCTTTTATTTCTTTAGCTATGCGTTTGCCCATGTACATGTTCTCGCCATACTTCAGGTAAGCGTAAGGTGAAGTGCCAATGCCAACGTTAGTCCCAGCAACAATGCGTGCTGAAATTTCAAACGTGAAAATTTTCAAGTCGTCTGTTATTACGGTTTCTAGGCAGAATGGTCCAATAATTCCTGGTGGAGCAAGCTCTCTGGCTTTTTTGTGAACGTTGTCTCCCATGCGCATTAGTTCAGGTAGCAATGATTCTCGGAGTACAATGGGAAAATTGCCTACTATAGTGTACGTGGGATTAACATCTATCTCTAGCTGTTCGCTTGCAGGAATTTTGCCAATGGAATCCACAGCAGATTCATAACGCCTGTCAACACAGAGCAACTCCACGTCATCGTTTAGGATTGAGCTGAAGTAGCTGGGGTAAACGTTTACGCCTAAAGCGTACTCTTGCAGGTGAATCTGGCCTAAATCTTCATCTTTAAGCAAGCCACGGTTCACCAATTCCTTGAATTTCTTATGGAAAGCCTTAGGTGAATTAGCCAAGAAATAGCCTTTTCCGCCCTTGGCTCCTGGCAGTTTGGCGATGACTAAGCGGTCAATATCTTCAGGGGTTTTGAAGGTTGCTGGCAAGCGTAGCCCAGCTTGCCTTAGCCATTCTTCCTGGGACTTGCGGTTTGCTTCCCAATGGAGCAGTTGACGGTTTCCAAACATGGGAACGAAAAGGCTGTCAGTTAATTCTTCCGTGCTGAGATAAGCGGTGAATGAGCCATGTGGAACTAAAATGACGTTTAGCTTGCGCAGTCTTTCCTGTAATGCCTCGTTTAAGAGTTCGGTGAAGTCTTTAACTATGATTAACTCGTCAACAAGCGGGTATTTCTTGTACATTATGGCGTCTTTTTCTTTGCAGACGCATACTGTGCGGAAGCCTTCTTCTTTGGCGCCCTTGAAAATGTTGAGTGAGCTGTGGGAGCCTAAAGTGCCGATGGCTAGCTTTTTCTGGTCGTATTTTTCAAGTATTTTGGCGATGTTCGTGCTGGTTATCACGTTACCACTTCCGTAAGCCTGTCTTCCTTAATTGCACGTTTAACTTCCATGGCAACGCGTCTGCCAGGACCAACTTCCATGCCATACTTGTATTTCATGTAAGGCGAAGTGGGCTCAACGCATGGACAGCCGGGAACACGCGGGCTGACGTCAAAAACATAGAACTCCAAATCCTTGGTAACTGCGCCCTGCAATGCAAATAAGCCTATCATTCCGGGGGGGTACTCTTTTTTGCATGTGTTGACGAATTTTTCTGCTGCTTCGAAGATTTTTTCTATTTGGCTCTCTCGCATGGTTGCGCCCATGTGACCAATTTCAATGTTCTGGGTAGGAATGTTTAGCTCTAATTGCTCTTGGGCTGGCAGGTCTAAGATGCCGTCAAGGTCTGTTTGGATTCGCCTATCAAAACCGAGCAAATCGATTTCGTCGGTTAAGGGTGACCAAAACAGGTTAGCGTTGAATTTGGCGCCGATAACGTACTCTTCTATGACCGAGTTTTTCAGGGCTTCAGGGGTAATTATGCCTTGTTTTATGCGTTTTTGCGCCGTTTTCTCGTACTCTTCAGGCGAAGACGCGTAGAAAAAGGCTCGCTCAATTGCTCGTTCTTTTTCTGGAACTTTTATGATTGCTAAGCGGTCGATTTCGCTGGGTGACTTGAAAGTTTTAGGCGTAGCTATTCCAGCCTTCTGAAGCAGGTACAGCTGGTTTCTTGGAGTATTACGCTCTTCTGTCCGCAGCATTGCTCTGTTACCCATCAAGGGCACGGTGAACTGGTTTTCTATTGCCTCGTAGCCAGCATAAACCGAGAATGAGCGGTTTGGAACAAAAATCGTGTTTAAATCGGTGAGTTTTTTCACGTTGCTCTGGCTTGTTATCTCTGAGAATTTATTCAGCATTAATGTGTGGTCGAAGAGGTTTTTGTAGTATTTAGTGTAGGTTTTTTCTCTGCCCTTCTGGCACACGACTACCGTTTCGAACCCTTCTTGTTTTGCGCCTGAAGCTATCTCAAGCGCTGAGTGGGAACCTAAAACGCCTATTCGAATCTCTTTAGGATTGTATTTTTTTATTACTTGCCTAATTTTTTCGCTTAACATTGTTTATTCCTTCATGTAATCCTTATACTTCGCTATCACCAACGAGAGCTTTGGTGCATCAAACAGTTTACGGTTCGTCATTTCATTTGCCGCTGCCATGTACATTTCGCTAATGATTGCTTTAAGCTGAGGGTCCAGTTTTGGCGGCTGCGATTTGCAGAGTGCTTTCCAGTCTTGTATGCCTTTGGTTTCAGCGGCTTTTTTTGCTTGCTCTAAATCAGTGTACCAGCTTGTTTTCTTGTAGAATTGCCTTGCAACTTCCTTGCTTACGTGCACGCCATCGTAGGTGAATCTGCACTCGTCTAAGGTTCCGACCACGTCGACTATCATGAGTTTTCTTTTGTCGTCAAAGGCTAACTCGATTTTTCCATCCTCATTCTTCAAATTTGCATGAGAAGCCACTTCGGTTATGGCTTCATCCGCTTTAAGTAACGTAGCCTTTACGTTGTTTAGTTCTTGGTCAGTTAAACCAGCGATTCTCTGCGCTTCCTGCCATGTCACGTATCGGTCGGTCTCTTCAAGTTTAGTGCTAACGTCAAAAATTGGCTTAGCGAGGCTTTCGCCTGGCTCTGGATAATGGTCTAAGCCTAAATCTTTTAGGCTGATTTTTCCTTGTTGGAGCCGTTTGAAAACTGATGAGCCTTCGGGTAAGCCGTTTCTGTAGATAATTTCAAGCGGTATTAGGCAGTTTTTCAGGTTCGGAGTGTAAACGCTGTAGTCGTGCACAATTTTGCCGTTGACTACGCTTGTTTGCGGTTTGTAAACGTTAACTAGACTAACTTCCATGATGCTTGAGGGCTGCTTTAGCTCGCTAAATTTGACGACTTTGCCGTTTGCATCGACTAAACCTCTATAGTGAGTGTTGATGCCTTTTTTCTCTAAGCGTTCAAAGCAGTAAGCGCCCATAAGGCAGAGAGCTGCTCCTTTGCCGTCTATGTGGTCGGGCATTTCGCCCCAGTCAAAAACGCTGTAGCGGTCTGAAAAGTGGAATCTGCCAACGCCCGTTTGGTTTTGGGTTGGTTGCTTGATTACTTCGAGGTCTTTCACGCTGCCCATGCTGTTATCCCTATGTTATCTTTAGTTGTAGCAGAATATTCTATTTTAGCTTATATCGCTTTATGTAGGAACAGCGATAATTATCTAGAAATTTGTCTTTGCATAATTTTTTATACTATCACCAAAATATAAGTCATTCAGGCCTTTAACGAGGTATAGAAAATGCGAGTTTGCGCCTTCCTAAGCATGCTTTCTCTATCCATACTATTGTTGGCTTTTTGCTCGACAGCGCCAGCTCAAACTTCATTGTCGTGGAGTGTTCAAACTGTGGATGAAAACGGCGCTGCCATGGGCAACGGTTACTGCTCCATTGTAGTAGACTCAAACAACACAGCCCATATAGCATACACTGACTGGAACGAAAGTACCGTGCGCCAGTTTCCCTATTATTTCGTGATGTATGCAAGCTGGAATGGCTCAGGCTGGAGCACCCAAAAAGTATCTGAAGGCTTTGCATACAGCCTTGTATTAGACGCCAACAACAATCCACACATATTATATAGCCCCCTAATGTATGCTAGCTGGACGGGTTCAAGCTGGATTAGCCAAACAGTAGACCCAAACGGTGCAGGATACGGAGTTGTTGCTTTGGATTCGTACGGCAATCCGCACATAGCTTACACTGACGGAACATCAATCAAGTACGCTATCTGGACAGGGTCAAGCTGGAATATTCAAACAGTAGACACTTATAAGCCAGGGGACCTAGCCTTCAGATTATCTTTTGCTTTAGACAAAAACAATATACCATACATTATGTACAGCCCTTCATCCTATGCGGATTATAGTCAAGCAATTGGCATTCAAGCAATAAACGTCACGCTTGCCACATACCAAAATTCTAGTTGGAAGATTCAGCCACTCTCCTTGCCACCTCCAACAGGTGACTATGGAAACTTGGTTGTAGATTCCAAAGGCTACCCACACTTTATCTGCACACAACATTATGTCAGTTCCGAAAATAAGACTATTCTTAGCACCATACTGTACGCCAGCTGGAATGGAACAGCTTGGGATATGCAGACGGTGGTTTCAAACGTCGGCCTCCCATACTCGATGAGTCTAGCGTTAGACTCGCATGATTACCAACACATCTTTACTTCAAGTGGAACATATGCCAGTTGGACAGGCACAACTTGGAACATTCAAACTGCAAACTTAAACCGTTCTGCCTATGGACCATGCTACTTAGCACTAGACTCTAATGGCAATCCACATATAAGCTACCGTCAAGCAACTCCATCTCAAGTTATTGCCAACATTATTTATGCCACAGCAACAGAGACAACACAGACATCTTCGCCAACTGTTCCAGCTTCCACTATATTAACAGTTGCAGCGGTAGCCATCATTATGGCTGTTGTAGCTGTTGCTTACGTTTGGAAGAAGAAAACTCAATCAGGATAACGCTTTGCCATAAGGAATAAAAAAAATGAACCTACTGGTAGCGTAGCTGAAGCATTCTAACAATAAAGCGCTGCAAAATAACATTGAAAGCACGCAATTTATGTTGAAAAGTGCAAGCTCTAATTCTATGCACTTCTATGTTGAATCATAGTTGGGGCATATTAGGTTCATCTAGTAGACCGGAGGGGTCTATTGTGCGCACACACATGCGTAGGACAGAAGCTATCTTGACATAGAAGGGGTTATTTTAGTTTCTTTACTGATTCATTGGCTTTATCAAGCTCTTTTTTCTTGGATGCTTGATAATTCTTAACGCTCTCCGCCATCGCGCTGTCATCTAAAGCAAAAATTTTCGCTACAGCAATCGCTGCACCTTCAGGCTCAATCGTTACAACGGAGCCTATGCCGCTTGGCACTCTAAGCGAAGAGTAAATGTCTGCTCCGCTGTATTTTTCGGAGTACGGTGGGCATGCAATCACAGGCTTAGATGAATTGCCATCGACAAAAGCGCTGAGTGCATTCGAGCGGCCAGCAACGGTAACGTAAACTACTTTTTCGTTTTCGAAGTCTTTTATTATTTCAAGCACTTTCTCCGGAGTTTTATGAGCAGACGCAACCCGAAACTCGTAGCTTACTCCTAAAAGTTTAAGGTACTTGGCTATTTCCCTAGAAAAATCCAAATCCCGCTCTG
>Ga0187865_1004669_pt1 | contig 9935 bp, 9 predicted proteins | sample June2016WEW_11_1_2_FD_132989 | JGI IMG/M metagenome (GOLD analysis project Ga0187865, IMG submission 132989) | Peatland microbial communities from SPRUCE experiment site at the Marcell Experimental Forest, Minnesota, USA - June2016WEW_11_100 | ecosystem: Environmental > Terrestrial > Soil >...
ATTGAAAATAAAGAAGTAAGTGGTCGGGGCGCCGAGATTTGAACTCGGGACCTCCTGCGCCCAAGGCAGGCGCTGTCCGGAAGAACAGCGGTGGAATTCGCGGCCTAACTCACGGAGGCCGCAGAGGTTAAGAATTCGTTGTAGAGAGCATTTGCAGCGTTGAGATCGGAGTGGTTTCCGTCGCCCACGATCTGTCCCTTCCGCATCACCAGGATTCTTCCCATCCGCGAGATCGAGTGCAAGCGATGAGACACTACGATGAGAGTCGAGTCTGGCAGCATGCGGTCAATCGTTCGAAGCATCGCCTCTTCCGAGGTCGGATCCAGCGAGGAAGTCGTCTCGTCGAGAATCAAGATTCTCGGCCGGTGGAGAAGCGCTCTGGCAATCGCTACCCGTTGACGTTCCCCGCTCGAAAGATTTGATGCGCTAGGCTCTATGTACTCTTCCAGTGAACCAGGAAATCTGTCCAGGTATTTTGTCAGCCCAACCAATTGCAGGACCCGTTCCAGGTCATCGCACGAGGAATCGAATCTCCCGATTCGGAGGTTATCAGCGATCGATCGGTGAAAGAGAACCGGTTGCGCTGGCAGATAGCAGACAGACGAACGTAGACTCGCAAGCGTCACCGCACGAACGTCTGTCCCGGCGATGAAGATCTCGCCCGAGTCCACGTCGTAAAGGCGCGCCAAGAGTTTTGCCAGCGTGCTCTTGCCGGCACCATTCGGGCCCACAATGGCGATACGTTCTCCTTGGAGAATCTCCAGGCTCGGAATTCGGATGACATCGCTTCGCCGCTGGTAGACGAAGGAAACGTTCCTGAACACGACGTGCAACGGGCGGTCCGAGGCAAGCGGTTTTGCCTGATGGTGCTCTTTCACAGTGGAAGCTATCTCGAGGACAGCCTGAATTTGACGGATGCTCGCAAAGGTGCGTTGGGCCCGTGAGTACATCTCCATGGCCATACTCAACGGGTCGAAGAGCTGTACCAATAGACTGTAGAAGGCGACCAGCGTGCCGATTGTCAGTTGGTTGCGGAAAACCATCACGCTTCCGCAAGCAATGGTTACGACAACTCCGCTTACGACCGCCAGGTTCGACAAAGCCGAGAAGAAAGCACCTGTTTTGCAGAGGCCGTCTTGGGAGCGAACGGTGTTGGTCAGGAGTTCAGAGGCTTTGCGCTCCTGCGGTCCCGTTTGTCGCAGAAGCTGGATCTGTGTCACGGCGGAGAGATGCTCCTGAAGGAAACTGCTGAATTTGCTTCTGGCGGCCTGGACCAAATCTGCCTGCCGGCCGATCCTCCTTCTGTAGCGGTGGCGGACGGCCAGAAACGCGGGAACGAGCGGGACAACCACAAGTGTGAGAAGTGGGTTCAGGAACGTCATCGCCGATAGGGTTACTCCCGCCGCAATGGCTGTGCGGAGGATGGAAGGCAGGAGATCGGAACCGAAGTACGAGATTTCGTCGATTGGTCCCTCGAACGGATACAGCAGTTCACCAACCGGGGTGCGGTCGAAATAATCCGCCGAGAGCGAGTCGATGTGTTGTAGGAGAGATATGCGCAAGGCCAGTGCCGTGCCCTGCGTAGCGCGAAAGGTAAAGTAGCCGCCAAGAGAGCTGAGAACTGCCCTCCCTTCGTAACTCGCGAAAATCAACGCGATCGCGATCACGAGCAAATGGGCATTGTGTGCGGGCAGGATGGAATCGATCAACCACCTGATAGTGAGTGGAGTGACGAGCGCCAGCAGACTTGCCAGGGTGAGACAAAGAAAACTTGCAACATGCAGGGCAAGTTGCGGTTTGACCTTCGGGAAGAGCCAGCGAAGTTCGGAGGGAATCGGACTGGGCATACGTGTCAAATCGGCCTGCAACAGCGGCAGGCGGCGGTAGATAGGTTAGACGAACACCAATGGACGCGCCACCAAACGCAAAATCTGTTCGCAAACGGGACGGCTGCATTGAATTCACATGAGTTACATCAGGAGCCGAAGGAGGTCCTGGTAAGGCCGGCGTTCGCGGCAGGGTCAACCGAGGGGTGAAAACAAACTTTCAAAGCCTTACCCCGGCAGAAAAAGTGAACGCCCTTCATGTGGGAACATTGGAAGCTGGACTTGTTACACTGCTTTTTACGGCCAATCCCTCTGCGAAGCCACTCTCCGGAATTGGTCCCTCTCTGCCTGCTACAGGGGACCGAAGCCCTCTTTCATGCGTATCCCGACCCGGGACAGTTGGAGATGTTCTGATATTCGCTATTCTTGCCTCGTAACTCCGTTTGCGTTTGGCGCTACTATCTGCAAGTCTGGTTGCATCTGGTGCTAGCCATTTCAGGCTGAACTTGCCCGACCATGCATGGACACCCGCTAACTCTCCAGTTACCGCCTGAGGCTAGACACAAGCAGTCTTGAAGTGTTCGAATTCATCCTCACAACAATCCCACCCCGTCCATCGCTCATCGAGGGCCGAACAACATCAAAAGCGAGTGAGGTATCGTCTAGGGGGATAGGTACGACATAAAAGGGAGGCTTTCACGTCCTGACGTCTCAACCGTTTACGACCAAAAGCGGCCGAAAAAGAGCGCTAAGGTTCATCCTCGAAAAACAAACTGTGTCAGTTTCGACCGCTCTGCCGCTCCGTAGGCGCGAGCGGATCTGGACTGAGCTCAGATTGAACAATGTCGTGTGGGACGACTCATCGGAATGAACTAACTTCCTCGCGCAGGATTGTCAGAGAGGGCAGCGTTGTTGTGCTATGACACCCTTTGAGTTTCAAGTTTTTTGCCGTTCTGTCAATTGACCTACAGACGTTATGGATAAAACATTATTTAGGTATGGCCATATCTAGCAATGCGAGAGGCGCAGCATGGCTGCTGTTAACCTTCATCCTAAGTGTAGTATAGCTAGTTAGATAGGATCACTTTGACTATCACACATCATGTGATAGAATGAGCGTATTGAAGGGCGGCAAGGAATGCAGCCGAACACGCTTAGACTCGCGCGAAAGAAACGAGGATGGACAGAGACAGAAGCTGCACAGCGGCTCGGAATGTCACAGTCTTATCTGGCAATGCTCGAAGGAGGGCAGAGGAGGGTGACGACTCGACTCGCACGTAAATTCAACGCTGTCTACGGGCTCAGTCCAACATCGCTTCCGACACCTGATTTGTTCGAGCCTCATCCTCATGTCAACAACGAGGAGTTTGCAAAAACCCTATCTGCACTGGGCTATCCGGGTTTTGCCTATATGAAAACTCGGATGCGGGAAAGAAACCCCGCCGAAGTCCTGGTCGAGGGTTTAAAGCAAGATAGTCTTGAGGCCCGTTTGGTCGAGGCTCTTCCTTGGCTCGTATTGAATTACTGGGACATGGACAAGGGATGGCTTGTGAGAAACGTCAAATTAAACGATCTACAGAATCGCCTGGGATTTGTCGTTACTTTGGCACGGCGGGTGTCTGAGCGGTCCGACAATGAAGATCGAAATCGAGCCCTCGGAGAGCTCGAGAAAACTCTTGAAATGAGCCGACTGGCTCGCGAAGATACATTTCTTAAGCAAGTGAAGACCGACGTCGAACGTGAGTGGCTGAGGCGGAATCGGTCGGAGGAAGCAAAACGCTGGAATCTGCTAACGAACTGGCGTCCGGAACATCTTCAGTATGCCTTCTGAACATCAATCAGAACACGGACTTCCCCCGCCGTGGGGGTGCATTCCTTGACCAATTAGATCAGGCGCTTTCCGGGCCGATCGCGCTTCATTGCGTCGGCGGTTTTGTCGTCAGTCTACTGTATGGGCTTCCGCGGCCGACCGGAGATGTTGATTACGTTGCTGCGATACCGCGTTATCGGATAGAGGAACTTGAAAGACTCGCAGGACGTGGGTCCAAGCTCGAAGCGAAGTTCAAGGTTCACCTTCAGCACGTCACGGTAGTCACAATGCCCGAAGACTATGAATCTCGCCTGAAAGAGATGTTCCCGCGGCGATTCAAGAAGCTCAGGCTACTTGCGCCGGACCCATACGATCTCGTTTTATCCAAACTTGAGCGGAACAGCCCGAAGGATCAAGGAGATGTCGAATATCTCGCAAAAACAATTCCCTTAGATCCAAAGGCCCTCCAGGAGCTATACGTTCGAGAGCTTCGTCCCAACCTCATGGCGCGACAGACCTGGCATGATGGCACTCTGGAAATGTGGATTGGAGCGTACTTTTCGAGCGGCGAATAGAGTGGAAAAGCTGCTGTGAGCGATAGAAATGTGCTGAGCATGGACAGGCTCGGCACAGGCCAAAAGGTCGACATCCTCGGGATCGGCGGCCTCGGTCACATGGGCATTAAGCTCGCTCTCGGGCTCGGTGCCCATGTGGTTGCTTTTACTACTTCCGACTCGAAGCGCCAGGATGCGTTGAAGCTCGGCGCCGATGAAGTTGTGGTCTCGCGAAACCCAAGCGAGATGGCACTTCATGGCAGTAGCCTCAACCTTATCGTGAACACGGTCGCTGTCTCGCACGGCTACAACTGGCGCAAAACGGGCAAAAACGGAAGAACGTCAGAAAACAGGAAGTGGTGCTATCTGACAGGCTGGCAAAGGGATTAGCTGAATTTTCAGTCAGATAGCAAAGCACCAGTTTTATTTTTCAAGGAAGTCGCCTTAGAATCGCCGTGACTTGCCCGATGACCTCGGCATCAATCCCATTCCTAAATTGTTGTGTGCCAAACGGCCCGCCAGGATAGGCGTGGACGACCAGATTACCCTGCTGCAGAGCACACCGGCCGCACAGGTAGCTGCCATCCCTTTTGAGAATGAGGTAGATCTGCTGCTCGCAGACGACATTCGCTGTGGATTGGGTCGGTTTCTTTACCCGCCGGTTGACGGCAACGAATGTGGCATTGATGAGGCAAGGATGGATTGGCGCTTTATCTCCGCCCACCCAGAACACATCAGAAAGAGAGAAGTTCTTGAGACTGGTAGGTTCGTTGAGTGAATGTCTCAGGAAAAATGGAACTTCTTCCCATTGCTCCGTGAGTAAGTCTAGGAAACCGCCGCGTTCCTGGAGGCTTTCTTGCCCGTTTGGGATGGGGAGACCCGGACTTCGATTCGGCACTTGCCGGGGAACAAGTTCGTCCGGGATAGGATCGTGGCCAATTTGATCGAGTGGAAGTCCGCAAGCCCGCAGAAATTCCTGGAAGTCGATGCAGTACAGCACGCAAAGCGTGATGATCTTTTGGAGGTGCCGGGGCGGAGCCGACAGCGTTTCGTAGTCTGAAAGGGTGCTGGGCGCCGCGAAATAGAGCTCGTCCGAGAGTGTGTGCGCGATCCATCGGCTCATGCCGGATGCCTCCCGGAAGGACAGTCCCACGCGCAAACGAGAACTCCTGAGAAGATCCTTGAGATGGTTTGGAAGGTTTGGTGCATGCAGAGGTCCTGGCTTTGGCATACCGGCCGATCGGTGCGGCATTTGCACGCCGCGATGATCCGTCATCGGGCGGATTTCGGCGTCCACCACCCCGAGGATTCGGGCTTCATCGCCGAGCCTTAGCTCGAGCTGTGCGCAAGGGCGCTGCGGCGAATGCAGCATTATCCTGTCCTTTTCGAGCATCACGAGCTGCGAGCAAGTGAATCCGAAGACATGCTCAACAAGGAAGAACCGCGTTTCGGCAATATTCTTCCCGTCAGTCAGCAGTTCTTCGGAACGCCGTTTATCTACTCTGACGATGCTGCCGGGCGCAAGGTGTGGGAACGCATGCACGTCTCCTTCGCCGACCTTGCCATAAAGAAATTTTCTCTTGCTCAGCGCAAGTAATTCCTTTGCGCGCCTCGGCTTGGCTGATGCAAGCAACTGTCTGAGCGGAGCGATCGGTGGCACCTGCCCTGCTATGGGCCTCTCGGCAAACCACGGAATCCATGCGTGTGTGTCGTAAACTGTGGAGTCCAAAAGTGTAGTTCGCTGCTTGGGAATCAACAACCGAAGCCGGGAAATTTTGTCCAAGTCGAATCCGAACACTGCCAGCCAGTCGTACAGCCGGTAGTTTGTGACATGGCTGAGAGCGAGCAACTGGTGAATCGTGGGGATCAAAGAAGGATTTGCGACGTCGTAATACAGGTTGTGGGGGACACAAGAGCGGGAGGAACGGCCGAAGATCTGAGCGGTCTGTTGAGAGACGCGGTAGAGAGTCAGGCCTCTGCTGGAGAGTATCTGCCGTACTTGCTCCGCCCGGTCCATTCGTAGATACGCCAATCCTTGGGCGTATACCCTAGATTCAGTCCACGGCGGAAACAATTGCTCCAGTGGCCGCAATTGCGACCAGTCGCGAACTTTTCGGCCGTCCGCATGAAATCTGTGCATGGATAGATGAAGAGTGAAGTGACTGGACATGGACGAGCTACCAGCGTAGGATTTCCGCCAATGGACGTGCGTAAGGCCAGTCCGAGCGCCGGAGAGAAGTTGAAGGAATTGCGTGTGCGCTTGGGACTGACCACCCGCGATGTGGAGGCGAAAAGTCGGCAGATTGCGGAGGAAAAGCACAGCCAGGAGTACTATCTGTCTCACGCATGGGTCACGGACATTGAAAACGGCGAATTTACGCCGAGCATCTATAAGTTCTTCACATTCAGCGCCATCTACCAACGCCGAATCACAGAACTGCTGTCCTTTTTTGGATTGCAGACTGGTGACCTGAGCCGCTATCGTACGACTATCGGAGTCCCGCGAACACATCTCTTGGATGGTGGAACCGACCTTGAGGCCGAAAAGGTGTCGCTACCCGTGCGGTTCAAGCCTGAGTTCCGCCTGGAGAAAACGAATCTCCTTGCTCGAGTTGTGGAGAAGTGGGACGAGATCCCCGTTGGTTTCCTGCAGCATCTCGACCTGCGCAAATCCGTGTACGGCTACGTCGGGCTGGAGGATTACACGCTCTTTCCTCTCATCCGTCCCGGTTCGCTTGTACAGATTGACGCAAGCCAAAGGAAGATCAGTACGGAGAGATGGAAGACAGAATTCGACCGTCCCATCTACTTCGTGGAGCTCCGAGGCGGCTACGTTTGCAGTTGGTGCCAGGTGGATCGCGGTCAGCTGATTGTTATTCCCCACCCTCACTCTCACCAGGATGTTCGCCGATTTGACTACCCGTCCCAGGCAGAAATCGTAGGCAGGGTGACCGGCATAGCAATGAGAATTGTAAGTGAAAAGGTGCCGGACGCGGGGGAGCACTCGACAGGAGCATCCCGTTGAGAAGGGCATCAGACCATGGGTTAAGCCAGCCGTCTGATGTGCGATCGGAGTTGCCTGCGTTCGCCGATATGTCCAACCCCAGCGCTGTCAATTGTGGATCGATCGACCCGATTGTGGTTTACGTTCCATCCTTCTCTGCGCAACAGGATGTAGATTCGATAGCATCCAGATGCGAGCCGGTGTTTGTCACCGTCCCCGTCACAGGTTGACGGCATTCGTTGCTGCGCAGCCCTACCGCCCGAGAATCGCTCACAAGACCAGTGATTAGATGTCGACGTCTTCAATCGCGGCTGCAAGCTTTTTCCCATCTACCCCATTAGCCCAGAAATCTCACAAGGAACAAGAGCGGGGTGTTGAATAGAAGTGAAAAAGGCCTCTTTCTCGGGCAAAACTGCGCTGTCAGGCGTAGTTGGTGCCCGAAGAACGCACATCTGAAGACCGGCCGCGCAAGCGTCAGCCAGTGCCTCGCATGCGGAATACATTGGCCACGTAAGATATGTATTTACAAAAATGCGAAAGTTTAGCCTAATACTTACCAACATAGTATAATACAATGTTAGCTAACTCTTGCATCGGGGGATTCCATGGATATCGCAGAAAGGCTCCGGCAATTGAGGGAAGCCAAAAAGCTCTCCCAGGGCGACATCGAACGGCGTTCGGGCTTGCTTCGATCTTACATCTCCCGCCTAGAAAACAGCCATGCGGTCCCAACCATCGAGACCCTTGAAAAGATTTCCCAGGCCTTGGGAGTACCACTGTACAGATGGTTCTATGAAGGGCAGAAATTGCCTGAGGCACCCATCTTTTCCGACAAAAGTAAGCCAGATTGGGCATCGCAAGGAAAAGGTCACCGATTTTTCACGAAGTTGCGCCGTGCGCTGAGCCACACCACAGAATCCGATAGACGCTTACTCCTTCATTTGGCAGCGAAGCTGGCTGCTGCGAAGCGAAAGAGATAGTCGTGAAGGCAATTTGCCGCACCAAGCGCGATGCTCGTTCGACAAGTGCTCAGCTTACGCGGCACAAGTGGGGGCTATTTATTCAGGCTTCCTTGGTCCTTTTGAATTGCCTCGCACGCATCTTTGACCGAGTTTCCCAGTTCTCGCGTTGAGTCACTGAAGATCACATCACCGTCCCGATTGAAGACCGCAACCTTATTCCGATGTCGTAGCGCACCCTTGCCGCCTTCGTGGTCGAGGATCACCGCATAATTTGCCCTATCTTTGTTGTTCGTAATCGTGTATTCCGGGCACCGCTGGTTGAAGGTTTTGATAATCTCCGCAGTCTGAGGCCGCGCCCCGCCACTTTCATGGCCGCCTCCAGAGCCATTCGCAGATCCCCAACCTCCGCTCATTTCCCATGACTGACTGTCAGCGACATAAATGCGGATTTTCCCGTCGCTCGGTGGAGATTGGGTAGAGGTCGGAGCGGGTTTTGCTCCGCTGGGGAGTCGGTTGCTGTACGGGAGGTGGTGCCTGCTTCTCTTGAGCCGAAACGGGACCCACGGTAAACAATAGGGCCGAGGCTATGACGATCAGCTTGAACCTGTGCATAATGAGTTCTCCTCTGAGGCAAGGTTGGGGCCAAGAGTTTACTAGGTTAACCAGAGCGTTGGACCCTCGTAGATACTATAACGCTAATTAGCAGGTATGTTAGAGCCGGGGACAGCCAAGCTGCTCTGACAGTACGAGGGAATGACCTGTCCCATACCCGACGGGGCGGTGTCGTCAGGTCTTCGTTGCCAACCGGTAGTCACGGCAACTACAGCCGGGGAAGTTACAAGGACTGTGGAACTTAGTCTTGTTCTTAATCTTGGTGCGGCGGCTGTGGTGGATGGCCTTGGCATGGCCGCACCGGCACGGTTGTTTTCGGTAGAGGTTGGTCATACCCCGAATGCTAACACGGTAAAAGGGCGGCGTGGCGGCCCGGGGCTGCGACTAATGGAAGACTGTAATCCTCTCCTCTATACCTCAATCAGCGAGCCAATATGACCGAAGAAAGGAGGCTTGCCGTACTGTTCGCTGCGACCGATAACGTACCCTATTCTTCGCACATTTGAGGAGGAGTAGATCTGGTTGGTAAAACAGAAGGTCTGAGGAAGGCCCGAGTGGAGGGGCGATGGAGTCCACCACCCAGGAAGGAAAGCAGCACGAGACAGGAGCGGAAGGACCGCAGGAAGCAAGGAAGCTGAGCCAGGTGATCCAGATTGATGAGGGGAAGATTCAGGAGCACCTGGGCGAAGTGGTACGCAGCACGGTGGAAGAGACGCTGAACGCCATGCTGGACGCCGAAGCGGACCGTCTTTGCTGTGCGGAGCGGAACGAACGAACTGAGGCGCGGAAGGATACGCGGGCGGGTTCCTACCAGCAGCAACTGCACACGAAAGCTGGCGAAGTGACGCTGAAAGTGCCGAAGCTGCGCACGCTGCCGTTTGAGACGGCCATCATTGAACGCTACCGGCGACGCGAGAGTCCAGTGGAAGAAGCGCTGGTGGAGATGTATCTTGCGGGAGTGAGCATGCGGCGAGTGGAAGACATCACCGAAGCGTTGTGGGGCACGCGCGTCAACCCAAGCACGGTACCCGGACAAGCTGACTTACGCCTGGATTAGTTTTCGGGGGGCAGGTCAAGGTCTTTCGAACTGTCCTTCAAGACCTCTCGAACCTTGCGCTGTAGCTCTTCCGGCGTAAATGGCTTCGCTACAAAGTTCGCGGGCGCTCC
>Ga0187865_1004671_pt1 | contig 9927 bp, 12 predicted proteins | sample June2016WEW_11_1_2_FD_132989 | JGI IMG/M metagenome (GOLD analysis project Ga0187865, IMG submission 132989) | Peatland microbial communities from SPRUCE experiment site at the Marcell Experimental Forest, Minnesota, USA - June2016WEW_11_100 | ecosystem: Environmental > Terrestrial > Soil >...
GGTGCCGAATCTTCGGTAACCTTGTATCGCTAGCTGAGGGCAGTCTATGCTTTGACCGGCACCTGCGTGTCCCGCCTCCCGCTACCCAGGCTTACCGAAAGGACACAAAAAGCACTACCGGATTTTACTCCAAGCAGTGCTCTTCGAATTTTTGCTGATCTTCATTTTTGTATCAGCTTTCTTAGATGGCCTTAAAAATCCTTACAAGTTCAATCTCCATTTCTAATCTCTATTCACGACTTCAGTATTCAGCTTCTTTGATTCTTTTCCGCAAAGCCCTCGCCCTTGATTGTGTTGATGAGCAACCATTGCCGGGCTAACTGATCACCCCGCATTCATGTTCCCCAGTTCTGAAATGCCCACCTGGATTTAGATCCAGGGAAAAGGTTTTAGGGGAAATCTAAAATTTACCGCATCATAACAAAAAGACTTGGAAATGTCAAAAATTACCTAACTCTTCTTTTTTCTTTGAGAAAACCTCTGGAAGGGGACCTTTATTCCGTCATTTTTATGGCCATTATGGCTGAAAGCTGACAGATGCAAAGCCTTCCCCTCATGGGCTAGGGCGGCGCCGATCACAGAAGCATCCTCGAACCGGACATTTTCTCCCAGCCCCAGGGAAGGGTGGAATTTACCGGGGGCCTTCTGGACCCCTTCCAAGAAATGCCTTACAGACTCAACGCCTACTTGGGTTTTCCCGGTTTCCGCGAGCCAGTCCAAGGCATCCAGGGCGTAGCTCTGCACCAGTTTCGGGAAAAACTTGCTGAAGGTCTGCTGATGGCCGAAGCATTCAAGCCCTACCACCCTTCCACTAATTGCAAACGCCGCGCCAATCTGGCAATCTACCAGCCGGAAGGCCTTAAGGTACTCCCCAAGCCGGTCTTTCTGCCCCTCAAAGAGGTCGGCCATAGCCCCGTAGCGGAATGGGCTGCCATGCGTTCACTTTTCATAGCCAGCTCGTTCCAGATCATGCCCTGGTTTGAACGGTACCCGACCCCCTCATTGAGGCTCATGGCAACCACCTTCTGATGCTCCCGGCGCATGCTCGGCGGCATAACCTTTTCCCCAGAGGCAAACTTGGAGGACCGATAGGACCACCTCCCCTGCTCCACGCAGCTGACGGGGATGATGACTTCAGTATTGCTGGCAATCAGAAAGGTAGCGTTGAGGATCCGGTTCTGCTTAGCCCCTACAAGCTCCTCACCATCCACCACCAACAGTTTATTCGCTGATTTGTTGAGGAGCTTGAGGTCAGGGACACTCCCGCCTTGGCTAACTTCGGTGACTTCCACCGCTCCCTGGGTGAGGGCCTCTTCCAGGATCAGATAATCCGGTTCCCCGGCATCTTATGCCAGCAGAGGGAAAAGAGTCATGTCTTGGTGAGATTGTTTCCCACCCAGCTTCACATTTTCCAAAAAGGCTTGAATGGCTTCCATTTTTATACCTCCTCATAATTGGGGTTTCGGGTTCCGGGTTCAATTGCCAAAAGGAGGATCACGCAAAGACGCCAAGGACGCAAAGTACATTAGAGTCTCAAACAACCTTGCACCTTGTGCCTTATACCTTTCACGCTCCACTCCCGGTCATAGACTATCCCATTCTGGATTCGTTCTTTGCCCCCCAGTCTTTTCGGAATTCGTTTCCCCTCCGGCCGGAGCCAGGCTCAGGATAATTGTCAGCCAAACGAAACCGCAAAGAACCACCGTCAAAAAAGCCTGGATAGTATGCATCTCGCACCTCCTTCCCCTAAGAACAGTGTTGAGTCCTGAGTGCTCAGGACTGAGCCAAAATTCAAACCTGAGGCCTGGCACCCAAGGCTTCGGGTTATTTTGAATGAACCGTCAGTTTTGCCCAGAGCATGATGGCAAAGGGCAGGCTGAATCCGAATACCCATAATGCCTTCTCCAGTTTCCGGCAAATTTCCGCCTCCGGCCTTTCGGGTAATAAGTTGATTCTCACCATTTTCTTTCCCTCCTATTCCAAGATTTTTGCAAGGGCAAATACTATTCCCCCGCTTCCTGGGGATAATTATAAAGGGCAAGATTGTCAGATCAGGACAAACTGGGCTATGAAATACTGATATCCCAAAAATTGCTGAACATAATGACGGGGCTTAGGTGGAACCATATAGTCAATCGTTAAATGCCAAGGAGGATGTCATGCGCGGTGGGGTACTGATAATCGGATCACTTCTGTGGGACAACGGGCAACGAGGTACGTGGCGCAGGCGGCACCTGCGTGTTGATGAGAAGGTGCACGTGAAGGCCCCGATCCGTTATGGCCGGCGGTCCAAGTTGCGGGGCAATACTTTCACTATGACTTTCGCGCCGGACCCGCCTCTGGGACAAGCGGTCCTTGTACCATGCGCGGCGAGAATTGAAGACATCCGCGGACTCGTCGCCGAGGCAGAAGCTTTATGGAAGACTGAGCAGCCCAATGCGTTGCCGTCCGCCATCGGGGCTACTTGGGGCTGCGTTGGACTCTTGTTCCGGATTCAAGGCCCCCCGCTAGACTGGCGGAGGGAGTGGGCCAAGCACTTTCGCGAGAAGACTCCCGCATCTCCGGTTAACAACTGTGGCCTCCTCGGCATCCCATGGCCTACGAGAGCGCGTGACAATGATCCAGTCGATCTGGATATGATTCTGGCGACTGCCACAAGGGCCCAATCACAGGCCCCAACTGCCGAGGCTATCGCCGACGCTTGGGTGGACCGGCATGTTGGGCACGAGCGGTACTTTTTCGAGAACGTGCGCCACGGCATCAGGACACCCGACGATGGGCTCATCTGGAAGAGGATCGAGGGACGGCAACCACAGTGGCTCAACGACAATGCGTACTCTGAGGCAATTTGCCTTCTACGATCGGAAGTCACGCTGGATGTTTAACTCCGCGCCTCAAATATGAATAATCTTGCAATTATGAGGCTGGGACCGTTTTTACCCTGCCTTGGCCATCTTGAAACCACATGCACAGATCCTTTTGCCAAATGCCATACGCCTCTGGCATTTGGGGCACTCATGCAAAAGAGCCCTGGCTTACTCCTTTCGAATTCCTTTTGTTGTTTCTCCATGGATTCTTCGGTCCTTATAAAACTTCTTGGGCCTTAACCCGCTTTCAACTCTACGCTTATCCCGCATGACTTCCCGTTGGTATTTTTTATAGGATTCCTTATTTTCCCCTTGCCTTCTTTTTTTGGAAAAGGCCCTGGAGGTGCATTTAGGACTACAGAAGAGTTTTTCTTTTTTTGATAGGTGAAGGAAATATCGACCGCATTCCTGACATGATTTGATAGCATCCTTAGGCAATTCATTAAAAACGTAGATCATGGATAAGACTGAATGCTTTTTCAGATTATCCATTTCGAATGGATTTTGATAAGTCTCAGAAATATCAAGCCCCATAAATATTTTCTGATCTACCATCCCCCCAAAGAGGAAGACAGGGAAAAGCGGCCTCATGAAGTCCATGGGGCGATCAATGAGCATTGTGTGCAGGCGTTTCTTCAGCTCCTCTTGAACGATCTTAAGGTTTTCTTTCCAGGGATAATTTGGCTCAATTTTTGCCCACCTTTCGGCCGATTCCTCTTTGATTCGCAGGGTAGGGCCTTGGAGCAAGTTTTGGAACATCGATTTCCGGTGAATGAAAAAATAAAACCTTGCCTCAAGAGCTCTCTTTGAAAATTTCAATTCGGACATTTCGTCCAGATTGTCGGAAATGAAGTCGAGAAACCATTGCCTCGCCTCATTTTGGGGCTGGTCTTTTATTTTCATTCTTTAGCCCTCCTTTGTGTCTCTTAATCCTGATGTTAGCATTTAATAATAAATAGTAAAGTAAAAAATATTTAGCTAATGTTTTTATGGTTAGCTATTATATATTAAATTTACAATAGCTAACCTTTTATAATATTCTAACCCTGCAGTGATTGGCGGCGACGAATCCGCTATCCGTTTCAGGCTTGCCATGGAAAAAAAGGACGAAGCGCACACTCGTTTCAGGTGGAAAACTCGCTCCAAACCTTTGCTGTATGGTTTATGGCGTATGCCGTCCTGCTGGCAAGAAGGGTACGTGGTTTTGATCGAGGGAAAAGGTGATTGCAGACCCTCGGGTTCAATAACATAACTGCGTTAGGTATTGCCGGCGTTGGCGATTGGAAGGAAAACACAAAGGAGTGATGATGAAATCTTCCCGTGAAGAAGATGCCCTTGGCGATCCCCTATACCCCTTTGAACTTCCCGGCAAAATCGCCATCGCCGGTTTTCAGACTCTTGGGGATTTTGCGCGGGCGATCGGGGTTGATTCAGCCAGAATCTTTCGCATCATCTGCGGTTGGGAGTGGCCTAATGAAAAGACGCGGGTCGCCATGCCCGGAGACGAAAAAGATGACACCAATCGATATTCTCTTATCGCAGCTACATGATTTTAAGCGACGGGGGGCGGGCTACATCGCGCGCTGCCCGGCGCACGATGACAAGGAAGCCAGCATGAGTATATCCTCGGGGGAAGATGGAAGGGTCCTGCTTAAATGTTTTGCCGGGTGCAAAGTCGAGGATATTGTATCTGCCCTGGATCTCAAAATGGCGGACCTATTTGCAGGGGGGAAGGGGGGTACCATATCCCCCCCGACAACCGTGCAATCGTGCAACGCTAAGGCCAAACGCGATGAAATAATTAAACATTTACCGGTTTCCTCCATTTGCAGCGCCCTTCAAACAAAACAGCGCCCCATAATCCCCCCCGGGGTTACCTTGGCCCAATACGCTCATGCCAAACGGCTGCCCATCGATTTCCTGCAGGGGCTCGGTATGAGGGATATGACCTACTTAAATCAGCATGCTGTGCGAATTCCTTATAAAACTGAGGGCGGGGACGAGTCCGCTGTCCGCTTCAGACTTGCCATGGAGAAAAAGGACGGGGAGGACACTCGTTTTAGGTGGAAAACCGGCTCCAAACCTTTGCTGTATGGTTTATGGCGTCTGCCGCAGTGCCGGCAACAAGGGTACGTTGTTTTGGTCGAGGGGGAGAGCGATTGCCAGACCCTTTGGTTCCATAACATACCTGCGTTAGGTATTCCCGGCGCTGGCAATTGGAAGGAAGCAAGAGATGCTGCGTACTTGGAAAATGTTTCTCTCATTTATGTAATTATCGAGCCGGATTCCGGCGGTGAAGCTGTAAAAAAATGGCTCGCGAATTCAACCATCAGCTCTCGGGCCAAGCTGATAAATCTGGGGGAGTATAAAGACCCCAGCGGGCTCTACCTGGCAGATCCCACCCAGTTTTTGGCCAGGTGGCAGAAGGCAGTTGACGGTGCCATTCCTTGGAGCGATCTGGCGGCAGCAGATCTGCATTCTGAACAAAAAAAAGCATGGTCATTGTGCAAAGACCTGGCACAGGCTCCGCACATCCTGGACCTGCTCGCTGGAGAGCTGCCGAGATTGGGAGTGGTAGGGGAAGATAGGCTAGCGAAAATAATTTATATGGCAATCACCAGCCGGCTGTTGGAACATCCTATCTCTCTAGCAATCAAGGGGCCCTCCTCGGCTGGCAAGTCTTATATCACGATGCGAGTGTTAGCCCTCGTCCCTCCCGACGCCTATTATGCTCTCTCCGCCATGTCGGAGAAGGCGTTGGCCTACTCCGAAGAAAATCTATCCCACCGCGTTTTAGTTCTCTACGAAGCAGCCGGGATGAGCGGTGAATTTGTGAATTACTTGATTCGCTCCCTGTTAAGTGAAGGCCATATTCGGTATGAAACAGTTGAAAAAACAAAAGATGGTTTACGGGCGAAGGTAATCGAACGTAAGGGGCCTACCGGCTTAATGGTGACAACAACAGCCATAGGACTTCACCCGGAGAACGAAACTCGCCTGCTTTCCATTACCGTAACCGACACCCAGGAACAGACGCGAAGCATTTTGCTGGCCATGGCTGGAACTCCAGGCGCTGGCGAGGTCGATCCTGCACCATGGCATGCTCTGCAACAGTGGCTGGCGAAGGGGGAGAGGCGCGTAGTGGTCCCTTATGCGCAGGCACTCGCCCAGTTGATTCCTCCCATTTCGATCAGGCTAAGAAGGGATTTCGGGGCTCTATTAAACCTGATCAAGACCCATGCGCTTCTCCATCGCGCAAGCCGTGAGCGGGACCCAGATGGGCACATTATAGCCACTTTGGGGGATTACGCCGCAGTGAGGGGTCTGGTTGGGGATCTTATCGGTGAGGGGGTGGAAGCGATGATCTCACCCACCATCCGGGAGACAGTGGGAATTTTGAATGAGATTATTCGAGAGGGCAAAGAAGAGGCTACGCTGACCGATATCGCAAGCCGTTTGAAGCTTGATAAGTCGGCTGCTTCCCGACGTATAAAGGTTGCGGTGAAAAAAGGGTTTATCCGGAATTTGGAGACTCGCAAGGGGTTGCCAGCGAAACTGGTTTGTGGGGACCTACTTGCTGAAGAAATCGAGGTCCTGCCTGGCTTGGAAAAGTTGGAGGGTTGCACGGTTGCATGTGGGGAGGAGGGGATAGATACCCCTCCTCCTCCCCACATGGCCAAACCTGAGGAGCTCCTCAACCTTTATGAGGGGGAGATCGCATGAACTGGAGGGAATCCCTGGCGCAGCTAAAGATCCTAGGGTACTCGTTCTACCAAGGTCAAGACACGATCAAGTACAAGTACTTAGGGCAAAGCGAACCCCAACGAACCCAGGTCCAGACCCTCCTGAAGATCCTGGCTGTAAATAAAGCCGAGGTGTTAAAAGCGCTAAGAGAGGAATCTTCCCGAGATGAAAAAAAGGCGGATGAGGCCTTGATCCTGGGCATGGACCTGATCCAGTTCAGGAAAGCGGGGTTAACCATAAAGATTTGGTCTGATCTCCTGGAAAAGGAGATTTGGTTGGTCCCCGGAGATTCTGATATCAAGCGGATTCCGCGTGGTCAGGCCTCCTACACGGTGGCAGAGCTGGAGATTTTGGTAAATCAGAATCCAGGGTCACCTGGTTTGCTCTTGATTGATGCCGTCAAGGAGTCATTTGGGGGGGCAAAACTTGCAGGGATCGCAGCCAGCCCGGACCCGATCCCGGCCTTACCACTCAACTTAATTTAACCAATCAGTTAACTAGGTCTTAACCAATGGCTCAACAAAAAATCGACAGAGTCAAATTAAATCAGCTGCTTAAACAAGGTAAATCCCAAAAAGAGATTGCTCAAGTCTTTGAGGTTTCCGAGGCGGCAATCTCAAAAGCGAAGAAGGAATTAAACGTTAGCGTTGTCAAGAACGTTGCCCTGGAGAACGCCCATAAAGTGGTGGCCAGCCATCTTGATACAGTCAGTCAGATGCAAAAGATTAACCAGGCGGCGAACGAGCTGCTGGATATGCTGATGCGCTGGGGTCGGGGAGACGAAGAGGCCCTGCAAATTCTTGAAGGGCAAGTTCGTAAAGTCAAAGTCCGGGGGATCGAAGAAGAGGTCAAGGAATATCGATTTAAGGATCCCAGGGAATTGGCTTTGAGAGCAATGGCCGAAATTCGGGCCCAGCTTGCCCTGCAGTGGGAAATGATGAAAACGCTTTTTGACGTTGAAGCCGTGAGCGAATTTCAACAGGAAGTTTTGGGCGTCATTGGAGAGGTATCAGTTGATGTACGGAACAGAATTGTCGAGAGGCTTAAAGCAAAAGGAGCTTTACGAGGGGCTGTTTCGATCAATTGACCAACGGTTTGGGATGAAGGACACACTCCCGGTACTGGATTGGATCGAGAAAGCTTCCATCGTCCTTGACGGACACCCTGTGGACTTCTCTACCCATCATTATCAAACCGCCCCCATCGCTGAAGAGGCGCCAAGACAATGTGCAATGAAGGGAGCCCAGGTCGGATTCACCAGCATATATATGCTCAAGTCCGTCCATGGTCTTATTCATGGAAATTATCCCCAGGGTGTGTTGTACCTTTTTCCGACCCGTGATGATGTCGTCGATTTCTCAAAAGGGAGATTTCAGCCCCTTATTCATGACAACCAGGGGATCGCCCGCTTCGTGCAAGAAACAGACGCGGCGAATATTAAGCGGATCGGCTCCTCCATGCTTTACTTCCGGGGGGCCCGGGCGACTAGGTCCATCGGGAACAGTAAAAAGACCTCCTCTCAATTGAAATCCGTCCCGGTAGATCGGATCGTCTTTGACGAGGTGGATGAAATGGAACCGGCCATGATCGACTTGGCCCTTGAGCGTATATCGCATTCCACGATCAAGGAAGAGGTCTATCTCTCCACGCCAACCATCCCGGATTTCGGAGTCGATGCCCTGTTCCAGAAATCTGATCAGAATTACTGGCACATCAAATGCGAGGCCTGCGGCGGGTGGACCTGCCTTGAGCTCACGTTTCCGGATTGCCTGATCGAGACCTCAGATGGACGGGTTATCCGGGCCTGCAGCAAGTGCAAGCGGGAGATCGATCCCCGAAATGGGAAATGGGTCCCGGCACGGCCGGGGCTCTCGGATACTCTGGTCGGCTGGAATATCTCCCAGCTCTGCAGTCTCTTTGTAGATCCGAAGAAGATCCTGGAGGCCTACCGCTTCCCACCTAATGGCCGGCTCCAGGAATTTTATAACTCGAAGCTTGCCCGGGCCTATATCGAGGCCGTCAATCGCCTCTCATTGAGCCAGGTTCTTGCCCTTTGCGGGTCCGATGGGATCGCCAGCTCCGACCAAGGCCCTTGCAGTTTGGGGGTGGACCAGGGAAGCAACCTGCACGTTGTCATCGGGAAACGGCACCCGGGTAGGGCCGGCCGGATCGTTCACATTGGGATTTACAAGGATTGGACGGAATTGGACGGTCTCATGAGGAGCTTCAACGTCTTTCGCTGCGTGGTGGACGCTCTGCCGGAAACCCGTAACGCCCGGGCCTTTGCCGAACGGTTCAAGGGAAAGGTTTACCTGAACTTCTATAACCCCCACCAGAAGGGGGCTTACGCATGGAGGGAGAGAGATCTGGTCGTTAGTTCCAATCGGACTGAATCCCTGGATGCCAGTCATAACCAAATCCTGAATGCGGATCTAGTCCTTCCAAAAGAGTGCGAGATCACCCGGCAGTTTGCCCTTCATCTGCAGTGCATAGCCAAACGACTGGAAACAGACAAGGAAACGGGGAGTCAACGATATGTCTATGTTCGTTTAGGTCCTGACCACTTCCGGCATGCATTTAATTACGAGTGCATGGCCAGGGGGACTTTCGCCAAAGCCCTCTTCCCGGAGTTTCTATAAAACCTGAAGTATAAATCTTTTAAAGGAGGGACGATTCTTATGATCCTCATGCCTGAAATCAAGAAAACCGAACGGGATTTAATGGGACAGTTCACCATCACCTTTATCGACAAAGATGATGGAAAAGAATTCACGAAGGTCTTCACGGAGCTTCGGGCCGGGATCTCCTGGCCCGCAAGGGCATTTCCCGGGTACCTATGCATCGTGGGGCTCTTCGCCGGTGCCGCCTTCGGGAAAGAAAACTCCTTCATGCTGGTTTATGAGAAAGAGTATGAGAACGCCGTCGAGCTTATGAGCGACGCCTACAACCGAGCAGCCGACCTGCGTTTTCAGAAATTTTACACTAACCTCCAGCTTACCGATTGGAAGGGGTACAATTTCGAATTCCACCGAAAGATCCGGTCAAACTTGGGGGCCCGGGACATCCGGCTCATGGATTCTCCATTAGCGTCGGATTTCGCGTACGGCAAAGACGTAATCAAGCGCCTGGCCAACCAGAAAGCCTTCCTGATTCCGTCGGATAGCCTCCTTATGACGCAGCTCCGAGATATAAGACCCGAGGACTTGAAGGCCGAACGGGCCGGGGACAAGTTTGACGCCATAAACGGGTTTCGGTTTCTTATTGTGGCCTGGGATCTTCAGGTCAACGCGGCAGCGCGTCGGCAGGGACCGTCGAA
>Ga0187865_1004684_pt1 | contig 9901 bp, 7 predicted proteins | sample June2016WEW_11_1_2_FD_132989 | JGI IMG/M metagenome (GOLD analysis project Ga0187865, IMG submission 132989) | Peatland microbial communities from SPRUCE experiment site at the Marcell Experimental Forest, Minnesota, USA - June2016WEW_11_100 | ecosystem: Environmental > Terrestrial > Soil >...
CTGCACAACGGTGGGTTTGGTGATGTCGCTCGCACCGCTGGAGAAAGCTTTTGGACTGGATAAGGTCCTGATGACCAGCATGCAGGCGGTTTCCGGCGCCGGCTATCCGGGAATCCCCACGCTCGACATCCTCGTTAACGTGGTCCCCTTCATCGGCGGCGAAGAAGAAAAGGTAGAACGCGAAACGCGCAAGCTCTTGGGCAAACTCGTGGATGGCCATGTGAAGATGGGCGAATTTATCGTGAGCGCTCACTGCAACCGCGTCATGGTGGAGGATGGCCATACGGAAACCATTTCCGTGGCCCTGAAAACCAAAGCCACAATTGCCGACATCGTGGAGGCCTGGCGCGCCTATCGCTCCCTGCCGCAGGAGCGTGGCTTGCCTTCCGCCCCCAAGCATCCCATTATTGTGCGCGAAGAGCGGGATCGGCCTCAGCCGAAATTCGACCTGAACACCGAACACGGCATGGCCACCGTGGTGGGCCGCCTGCGCGAATGCCCGGTCCTGCAATTCAAATACGTCGCGTTGAGCCACAATACCATCCGCGGCGCCGCCGGCGCAGCCCTGCTCAACGCGGAATTGATGAAGTCGGAAGGGTACCTGGATTAATTCACCGCAGAGGCGCGGAGGCGCTGAGAGTGCAAGCTGAACGAGTACCATGGAGATCAACCAACTAACCGAGCGGGTCATCGGAGCCTGCATAGAAATTCACAAAACCCTCGGCCCGGGCCTTCTCGAGTCCGCTTACGAAGAATGCTTGTGCCACGAGTTACGGTTGGCGGGTCTAGGATTTGAGCGCCAGAGGCCCCTCCCAGTCGCTTACAAGGGTGTTCAACTGGACTGTGGCTATCGCTTGGACGTTGTCGTTGAGAACAAGCTGGTGGTAGAACTCAAATCCGTTGACATGTTGGCACCAATTCACGAGGCACAACTCTTGACCTATTTGAAACTCTCGGGCTTAACGGTGGGCCTGCTGATTAATTTTAATGTCCCCGTGCTGCGGCGCGGAATCAAAAGGATCGTTAATCACTATGAAGAGGGCTCGGCTCGAGAAAGTGACGACAAAGAAGTTGAAGCTTAGGAGACTAAGCCAGTACAGCAGCGGAACACCTGAAGAGCTTTTCTCAGCGCCTCTGCGCCTCTGCGGTGAGCTATGATTAACCTTGCTCTTCTCGGTTACGGGAAAATGGGAAAGACGCTGGCGCAACTTGCGCCGCAGCGGGGCTTTGAAGTGCGACTGGTGATGGATATTGAGGTCCACGAGCAAAGCCGCGGCATCGCGCGCGAGAAGTTCAAGGGCATCGACGTTTGCGTGGACTTCACCACGCCCGACGCCGTGGTGGAGAACGTTCACCGCGTGGCAGCGTTGGGAGTGAATCTGGTGGTCGGCACCACCGGCTGGCAAAAGCGCCAGGCGGAGGTTCGCAAGGTAATTGAACAGGCGGGCGTCGGCATGGTCTACGCCGCGAACTTTTCCATCGGCATCAACCTATTTTACCGGCTGGCGCGGGCGGCGGCGGAAATCTTCGCGCCCTTTCCCATGTACGATCCTTTCCTCACCGAGTCTCACCACAAAATGAAGAAGGATGCGCCGTCGGGGACGGCACTCGAAATCTCGCGGCAGATTCAACCCTACTTGGTGGACCGCGATATTCCCGTGGCCAGTGTGCGCGCGGGTTACATCCCCGGAACCCACGAGCTGGGTTTTGACTCGGAGGCGGACACCGTGGTTCTGCGCCACACGGCGCGCGGCCGGCAGGGCTTTGCGGAAGGGGCGCTCTATGCCGCGCGTTGGGTAGTCGGCAAGAAGGGCTTTTACAGTTTCGCGGAAGTGTTGGAACTGGGGCTGAAAAATTATGAATTATGAATGTTAAATTATGAAAGGTGGACCGCTTGACCTGCATCGGGAAAGGCTAAATTGGGGGCTTTTTCATAATTCATAATTCAAAATTCATAATTGAAAACTCCCCAGCACCCAACTTGGAGGTTCCATGAGCCTGGAAATTCGCGGTTGCGGCACGGCCCTCGTCACCCCCTTTCGGAAAGACGGTTCCGTGGATGAAGCGGCGCTGCGGCGGTTAGTGCAGTTCCAGCTTCGCGAGGGGATCGATTTCCTCGTCCCCTGCGGAACCACCGGCGAAGCCCCCACGCTCGAGCACGGCGAATACCTGGGGGTGATTCGCGTCGTTATGGAAGAGGCGGGTGGAAAAGTTCCCATCGTCGCAGGAGTGGGCGGCAACAACACGAAGAAAGTTTGCGACTTGGCAGCCGAAGTTGAAGGCTTGGGCGTGCAAGGCATCCTTTCCGTTGCCCCCTATTACAACAAACCGACGCAAGAGGGTCTTTACCAGCACTTCAAGGCCATTGCGGAATCCAATGACCTGCCCGTGATCCTCTACAATGTGCCGGGGCGCACCTCGTCGAACCTCGAGCCCGCCACCGTGGGGCGCCTTTCGCAGGTCCCCAACATCGTGGGAATCAAGGAAGCTTCTGGAAGCATCGTGCAGCAGATGGAAGTGCTGAACGCGGTCCAACCCGGCTTCCGCGTGCTTTCCGGCGACGACGCCTTCACTTTCCCCCTGATCGCCGTCGGCGGCGTGGGCGTGATCTCGGTGGTTTCGAATGAAATCCCCGGGCCCATGGTGCGCCTCGCGCACCTGGCGCTGGAAGGCAAGTACGACGAAGCACGCAAGCTGAACGCCCAATTGCTGCCGCTCATGCAAATTAACTTCATTGAAACCAACCCTATCCCCGTCAAAGCCGCCCTCGCCATGATGGGCATGATCGCGGAAGTTTACCGCCTGCCCATGGTCCCCATGAAACCCGAAAACCGCGCCAAGCTCGAAAAGGTCCTGGCCGCGCAAGGGTTGCTCCCGAAGAGCGCTGCCCTCTAAGGGGGCAATACTGTTCACTTAAGCTGACCGTCCCCAATATTCGACCCCCTCACCCACCGCCTTGCGGTTCCCCCTCTCCCCCAAGGGGGAGAGGGAAGTAAACTCAAAACAACACATTCCTTTGACCCCCAAGGGGGAGAGGGCAGAAATCTTCAGTGGTCAGCTCTCAGTGGTCAGCTCTCAGTGGTCAGCACCCTCTCCTTCTTGGGGCAGAGAGACTCATGAAGGCAGCACCAAAACTAAGAATTCTTCCTCCCTACTGAGAATTCTTCTTCCCTCTCCCCCTTGGGGGAGAGCTGATCGTGTCCCACATCTTTTGCTGGACACCGCGGGTGCGCGCCTTCAGCCCCAAAGGGGCGGCCTAGCAAAGCCCAGGCCAGCGGCCCATAAGCGCTAACTTGTTTGTTGACAGATTCGATCACATGCAATAGTCTTGGCGTATGGAAAACGGACCGTCCAACGCCCTGGCTGAAGATTGGGAATTGCTGATGTCTTTTTTTCCCTCCGATTGGAAGGAGCAGGCGGAAGCCTCGGGGGCTCTTCGGGGGCTTCGCCAAGATAAATCGGCCGAGTCGTACCTGCGGGTTTTGTTGATGCATCTGGGCTGCGGTTTTTCTCTGCGCGAAACCATCGTGCGCGCCAAGCAGGCGCAACTCGCCGATCTGTCAGATGTGGCTCTGCTGAAAAGGTTGCGCAAGAGCAAGCCTTGGCTGCATCAGCTTTGTTGCTCTCTATTTGCGGAGCGCGCGTTGTCCGGGCCCTCTTGCGGACCGCCCTCCTGGCGGCTGATCGACGCGAGTTTGGTCAGTGAGCCCGGCAAAACTGGCAGTCAATGGCGGGTTCATTACAGCTTGCGCTGGCCTTCCCTGGAATGTGATTACTTCAAACTCACCCCGGTGGAAGGCCCCGGTCATGGGGAATCGCTCTATCAATTTGCCTTTGCTCCCGGAGATTTTGTCTTGGCGGATCGCGGCTATTGCCATGCCCAAGCCCTCGGCCAAGCGACTCGCCAAGGGGCCTTTCTCACGGTCCGACTCAATCCGCAGGGGATTCGTTTGCAAAGCCCCGGCGGCGACCCCTACCCCTTGGTTAACCAGCTCCAAGGCTTGCAAGGGGCAGGCCAAACCGCCGAGTGGGAGGTGCGAATCCCTCTGCCCGGCATGGAACCACCTTTGCCCGTTCGGCTCTGCGCCGTGCGCAAAAGTGCGGCGGCCATCGTGCTGGCGCAGAAAAAGCTCTGGCGCAAAGCGCGCAAAGAAGGGTGGAAGTTGCAGCCGGAGAGCTTGATTTATGCCCAATACGTGATGGTCTTGAGCACTTTTCCCCCAGCGACGTATAGCGCCCAGCGGGTCCTGGAAGCCTACCGACTGCGCTGGCAGGTGGAGTTGGTGTTCAAGCGCCTGAAGCAGATCGCCCAGTTGGGGCATTTACCCAAACATGACAAAGAAAGTTCCCAGGCCTGGCTCTATGGAAAGCTCTTGGTCGCGCTGTTGACCGAAAAGGTGATTCAAGCGGCAACAACATTTTCCCCCTGGGGCTATGATTTCCAAGAGGGCAAAGGCGCGCAGTCACTGGCGTGAATTTGCCTTCGTGTTCCACGAACTCCAACATGCCATTGAACCTCACTACGGATTAGGCCAGATGCTGGGAGCTTGGGAACAAATTCAATGCGGGTTGGCGGAATCACCCCGAAAACGAAAAACACAGGAACAAAAGATGTGGTAAACAAGTTAGCGCTTATGGGCCGCTGGCCTGGGCTTTGCTAGGCCGCCCCTTTGGGGCTGAATGCGCGCACCCGCGGTGTCCAGCAAAAGATGTGGGACACGATCAGCCTTGGGGGAGAGGGTGGAGCGAAGCGCCGGGTGAGGGGGTCACTCAGGAACGAATTGAGAGGCAATTCCGTCAAACCCCTTAAGTGAACAGGATCGGCGCTAGATCCTGAATCCTTAATCCCGAGGAGTATTCGTGTTCGCAAGGAAGATTCGCGTCGAAATCGCCAGTAGGGAGGGCCTGCGTGCTTGCCCCCTGGAATGGTTGGATAGTTTCTGCATGCGAAGTTTCACCGGCCGCGAGGCCTTTGATGAGACGCTGCCGGTGGCGGACGGCGTGCTGGAAGTGAGTTTCCAGGTGGACACGAACGGCCTGCGCACCGATATGGAAGACTGGTTCACGAGGAAATTCGGAGAGGGAAAGCCCGTCAAGCTGACGCTCACGGAAAGCAGAAGGCAGTAAGCAGTAGGCAGAAGGCAGTAAGCACAAGGCAGAAAGCTGAATTCTAAAGGCTGAATGCTTAAAGCTGAGCGCTGAGTGCTGAATCCTAAATCCTAAATCCTTAATCCTCTGGCATTTCACGCTTCGTTAACGATTTTGATGGCCAGTATCACCTTATCGTCCATATGCGTTCCTCCCTTGGAGTATTCGGTCACGTCGTCGCACACCTTGAGGATGATCTCTTTGGCCTTTCGTTCGGGCATCTGGCCGACGCTGGCGACGAGCCGTTCCAGGCCAAACTCTTCGCTCTGCACATCCATGGCTTCGGTAATGCCATCCGTGCACAGGAGCAGGATATCGCCGGGTTGGAATTGCACGTGGCCGCGGTCGAACTGAACGTTTTCGAAGAGGCCGATCACCATACCCCCCTCGGTGAGCTGAAGGGGTTCACTGCCGGGCCGCACGATGACGGGAGGAACGTGCCCACAGTTAATGTAGTGAATCGCCTTCCGGCGCGTGTCAATGAGCCCCATGAACATGGTCATGTATTTTTCGCCGCGCGTATCGTGCAGGATCATCTTGTTTACGGATTCGGCGATGTCGTTGAGGGAGTGCAGATGCAGGACGAGCGCCCGCAGGGTGGCTTGCAGGTTCGACATCACCAAGGCGGAGCTGATGCCCTTACCCTCGACGTCGGCGATGACCACCAGCAGGGTGTTGGGTCCCAGGCTCAGGAAATCGTAGTAGTCGCCGCCCACTTCAAAGCAGGGTTCGTTCAGCACCGCGATGTCGAAGCCCGGAATGACGGGACTCGTCTCCGGCAGCAGGCTGTGCTGAATGCCGCGGGCCAACGCCATTTCGCGTTCCAGGCGCTCTTTTTCCAAGAGATCACGGTGAAGCTGGGCGTTTTCGAGACTCATCGCCATCTGTCCCGACAACGTCAGCAGGACATCCGTGTCCTCGTCGGTGAAACTCCCGGCCGCCTTGTTCAGCAGTTGCAGGGTGGCGACGATTTTACCGGCCTTGTTGCGAATGGGCAGAGTCAGGATATTGTGGGTGCGGAATCCCGTGCGCTTGTCGACCTCCGGATCGAAGCGGTCGTCGGCGTAGGCATCGGGAATGTTGACGATTTCACCAGTCAGCGCGACATGGCCGGCGATCCCTCGTCCGCGCGGAAGGCGAATTTCCTGCTTCTCCATTCCCTGGGCGATCAACGACCAGATCTCGTCGGTCTTTTCATCGATCAGGAACAAGGTTCCGCGCTCGGCTTTGGTGAGGGTCTTGGCCACATCCAGAATCTTGCCTAAGAGTTCAGAGAGGTCCAGCGTGGAGTTGAATACCTTGCTGGCCTCAACCATGAGCTGAAGCCGGTCCAAATTCTGCTGCGCGCCCACGAATAATTCTGCGTCGCGCAAGGCGATGGAAGCCAGCCGTGCGTGCAAACCGAAGAGCGCCAACAGCGACTCGTCAGGCGTTTCGGTGGCGGCCAGCAACAGGACACCGGAGGTCTTGGACTCATCCGCCAGCGGGTAGGCGCTCAAAAAGCGGAACTGGTTTTGTTCCGCCCATCGCGCCAATTCGTCTCCCTCCGCCGCCGATCCCTGATAGACCTGCGGCAACTTCGCTTGCGCGGCCCTTCCCAGCAAAGAATGGCTTGCGGAGATCTCGTGCAATGAGGCTGGAAACGCTGGGCCGCCGGCGGAGGCCGTAAGCGAAAGGTCCGATTGGCCGGCATTCAGGCGCCAGATGCCGGCAGCGGCCATCGCGTAACGATTTACGAGGCGCGTGACGAGCGCCTCCATCACCCCCTGGGGTTCGAGGGGTGTACAGAAATCACAACTTAGTTCGTCAATCTCCCTGATCAGGTTCATGTGTGATCTCTCCGTGGTGGTTCCTGAAAATCGGCCCCTCTCGCGAATATGCGAGACTCAACTTAACCCTTTTGGGAATGTGGTAAAGCGCGAGGACGGGCAGTATATAGCTTCTTCACGCTCGGTGCAAACCGATTTTAGCCGAACGCAGTGACTCATTTTGACATAAGCAAGACGCAATCCTCTTCAGGATTGATAGCCTGACCGGGCGCGGCCCCGCGCCCCCCCCCCGGCCCTCCCCGGAGGGGAGGAAAATCATTAGCCGTAGGTGAAACCTACGGATCGAGACGGCAATGAAAGGAATCCTTTCGATCCTGACGGGGTCGAACGGTTCGGCCCCTTCAGGGCCGGAACCGAATTCTCCGGTCTTCCCCGTAGGTTTCACCTGCGGCTAATGATAGTGTTCCCCTTCGGGGAACTAGGCTGAGGCCCGTCCGCTTCAAAATGAGTCACTACCTAACCGAACATGCACGTTCTCACCGCCCGTCCTCGTCACTGCTGGGATTAAGAATTTTATCGAGAATAGGAAGGGGGAAGTGGATAATTCGCGAAACCCAGGACTACCCACTTCCCCAGGTAGTCGATAGAATAGAGTTACTGGATTAGACGTCGGCAACGCCCTAAAGGTTGCATAGAATCAGCGCCGGGATCGCGCCGGGAAAAGGGTTGACGAGCGTTTGGTCCAGCTCGATTTGTCTGCGTGCGGAAGCAGGTTTATTATGTGGAGTTTACCAGCACGCAGGGTCTCAACTCCGGCCGCCAAGGTATATCACATTATGAGCTATATTGTGACGCCCTTTGAAGTCAGTTCGCGAGCACTCGCAGAACCAGTTAGAGTACGATTTGTGCATCTGTTCGCTGCCATCGCCACCCGGCATAGCGATACCATCGATTGCGTCTTTCTTGTCGACGGGCAGCACGCTATGGTCTCTATTTCCTGTCCCGCACTTACCGAACTGCGGGAGAAGGAACAAAAGTATTTGAGTGACCAGCACCTTGCCGAAATTGCCGCCCTCCATTTGCGCCGCACCCTCGAGCACGGCTACGACGCAAGGCAAGCCGAACTCTTCGTCGATGGAACCCAGCTCTGCGCTCTGGGGAAAGAATTGGGGTACCTCTAACCCGGATTTCTCACCCCCCTTCCTACGGCTGGATACCCAGCGCCGTGTACAATTCTGCCGGCTTATAGATCACGCCGTTCTTCACCACCAGGATGGTCTTTCGCACCTCGCTGATGTTTGCCAGGGGATTCCCGTCGACCAGCGTCATGTCCGCCAGCTTACCGGGGGCAATCGACCCGAGTTGGCTATCCTGCTTCATAATCCTGGCGGCATTGAGCGTGGCGTTCTGAAGAACCTTGGCGGGCGGTATCCCCGCCAGAACGTCCAACTCCAGCTCGCGCTGAAGCCCGAACCCTGCTACGGTATCGGTGCCGGCTTCAATAGGAATGCCGGCGCGATACAGCTTTCCCACCAGCTCCATCATCTTCGCAAACGACTGACGATAGCGCTCGTCCATGCCCGGCGGTGGGGTCAGCCCGAAGCTGGTCATCAGCCAGCGCCGCACCAGCGGGGGCAGCCGCTTGGCCTCCGGTCGATAGCCCAGCGGAATTTCCCCAGGGCGGTTAAGGAACATCGCCTCCGAGAAGTTCAGCGTCGGATCGAGCGTGATGTGGCGCTCTTGCAGCAGCTTGATAAAGCTCTGAACTTGCGGCGAGTTGAGGTCCAAGTCCGCGCCGCGCCGGGCGACTTCGGTGATGCGCCGGGAGGTGTTCGTGTCCTTGACTTCCGGCCAAAAATTCAGCATGAGATAAATCGAATGCTGGATTTCATCGAAACCGAGTTCAACGCATTGCGAGGCGGTCATTCCCGCGGGAATATGACCGCTGACGCGCAGTCCCTGCTGGTGTGCTTCGTCGATGATGGCGGGTACCAACTCCGGTTTCACCGAGCTGTAAATCTTGATCTGTGAGTAGCCGAGGCGCACATAGTTGTCTACCGCGGCGCGTGCCTCTGATTCCGTGGTCACCAGCACTTTCGTTGGGGCTTGGTAGGGTCCGGGACTCTCGATGACGCCCGCCAAGAGGATGCGCGTGCCAATCTCGGTCTCGGCTTCGATTCGCTTCCGGCGCGCGAGAAGGGTTTCCGTATCGTTCATCATGTCACGCACGGTGGTCACGCCCGCGGCCAGGTTCAACATGCCCTGGTTGTCGGTCACGTGGGCGTGCATGTCCCAAAGACCCGGAAGCAGTGTCTTGCCGGCGGCGTCGATCACCTCCGCGCCGGCGGGCGCCGTAACCTGGGTTGGCGCTCCCATGGCGCGAATGCGATTACCCATGACGGTCACATTTTGATCAGGAACGATCGCAGCAGTGGTTGCATCAAAGAGATTCGCGTGAGTGAAAACGATGCCCTTCGGCGCTGGGTGTGCGAACTCCCCGGCAAGCTCGGCCGAGCGCGCCTGGATGACTTCGTTCTGGACCTTTTGCAGTGCCTCGCGCGTAGATTCCCAGCCTTGCCGGGTCGTCATGGCCCATCCGTCCGTGGCGGCAAAGAACGTGTTGTCCTCATCCAGCCAGACATAGTTCGGGGACAAACCCAGCCCCGCGACCGAATACAAGACGACGTGCTTCTTCTGGCCCGAAGCTTCAATGTCGCAGTCGCTTACACTCCGCACCTGGGCTTTACCTTCCGGCAATAAAGGTATCTCCCCGCCGTTCACCAACGCGGTGTGCGCCAGTAGCGCCAGGTCTATGGGAGCACCGTTCATGGAAGCATAAAAGGCCCGTCCGAGGATTTTCTTTTCCCCCTGTTCGACTCTGTTTTTCCATCGCGCCGTATTTCCCTGGAGCGAGTAGTCCTCATCTGCCGGCGACCGCCAATAGTCGACACCTCGGATGGTTTCGGCGACGGGAATCCCCTCCC
>Ga0187865_1004685_pt1 | contig 9899 bp, 9 predicted proteins | sample June2016WEW_11_1_2_FD_132989 | JGI IMG/M metagenome (GOLD analysis project Ga0187865, IMG submission 132989) | Peatland microbial communities from SPRUCE experiment site at the Marcell Experimental Forest, Minnesota, USA - June2016WEW_11_100 | ecosystem: Environmental > Terrestrial > Soil >...
ACCGGACAAAGAAGTCTTTTTAGCCTACTTCGAGAAAGGAATGCCACGCGCCCAAATTCGCGGCGCCAAGCTGAGTAGCACTTACCGGGTGCAGTGGTTCGATCCGCGTAATGGTAGCTGGCACAACGCGGGGATCGGAATCGCGCGCTCGAATCAAATCGGAGTTATTGAGTTGCCTGATTTCCCCGGGGATACCGATTGGGGATTGCGGTTGATTTATCAGAATGCCCCGGCGGCTGCTCGAGCCAGCAGCACGGATTGAACGCTGGCCGCTCGTGCCCCGTGCGGATAAGGTACAGTCGCCAGATTGGAATCTTGAACCCGGCCGATACCTTCCGGATTCGCCGTCGTCCGTGCCGAATCTCGGATTAACCTTGCCCAATCATTGGTAAATACAAGGCGACTGCTCGTTAGTAATGCCAAGAGCGATGGGAGTCTGGCCCGCTTTCAAAGTGCAGTCGTCCCATTTTCCGGGTAGGGCGTTTTTCATTCCAAATCCGGGTTAAGTGGTGGGCTGGGCTGTTATCGCCACTTATCGGTAAAAACTGGGCGACTTATGGGGAGTAATCCTTGGCTCGCGGCAGTCCGTCGCGTTGCGTATGGGGCCGCTGATTCGGGCCTCCTCCACCCAGAGTTGGCAGCGCACATACGCCGAGTCAGGGGAGTTCGGCGGCTCGGTGTCCGCGTCAGAAACTGGCCGGCCGCTGGACAGGGAGAGCGACTACTACAGAGTTCGGCCCGTGACAACCTCACGCGGCAAGGGGAATTCCGGCATGCTGGCGATGCTCCACGGATGTACTCTCCGTCGCGGCCACCTGTTAAGCTCGAATCCGAACTCGATTCAGCTCCGCCAGGAACGCTGGGGCAACGCGCACTTGATCAAGATCATTGCCTCCGATGACTTGATCAAGATCATTGCCTCCGATGAGTGGACCGCCGCCGCCTTGAAGCTTGCTTCCCGATGGCCCTGGACTACCGAGGTCCAGAGCTCTTGGTGGTTATGTTAGGTCCCGGAGGAGGCCAAAATCTTTTTGCATTGGGTTGCGAGCGGATCATTGGGGGCAAGTCGAATGAACTCAGCTAAGATTCGTTTGGCAGACGGAAGGGAGCTGCCACCGAGGGCAAGGAGTGCTGTGTTGCGCACAAAAGGGGCTTGCTCAGTGTCGGAGAGGACCTTACCCAGGACCTCCAACGCCTGCTCCGACCCGATGGAGGCCAGCGACCACACAGCTTTTTCCAAGGCCCCCGCCCTGCTTCCGGTTTTTGCCAAAATGAACTGTTGTAGTCCCTCGACGCTTTCTGGGTCTTTCAAAAAGAGTAGCTCGTCGAGTGCCATATCCAGGACTTGGGCTTTGAGGTGCGGCAGCGCCTGGGCAAAAGCCGCCGCGCGACCCGGCCCCTTACAATTCATGATCGAGGTTAGCGCGGCCCGCTGCACACGGTCGTCAGGGTGGCGAAGCGCGCTGCGTAGCTGGGTGGTAATTTCAGGGTCGCCAAGCTCGCCCAAAACCGTACAGGCGTTTCGCACAATGTACCATCGCTCATCGGAAAGCCTCCGGCGCGCTGCCTCCATGGCAGCGACTCCTAGCAGGGGAGCGCACATGTGCACCAAGCGCAATCGATTGGAAGCCGAGTTTTCCTTTTCGAGGAGCGTAAAGACAACTTCCCCGCTCTTCGGCCCAAACCACTTCGCCAAGGAAGCCACGATCTTTGCCCAAGCGAGATCATCGCGTTTGGCCAGGTATAGCTCGATGACTCGCTCAAAGGACGCCGTAGTCAGCAGGTTCTCCAGAGCCCGCCCACAACAGTCGAGGTGTAGAGCTTTGTCTGTGGCAAGACAGTTCTGGAGGTCGAATCCGATCTTATGAACTGTCCCGAAATCCTCGTAGAGAGCGGCCGTCTGTGCGGCGGTGAGCAGGCAGTTGGCCGCCTGCTGATGGGAATCCCAATCAGCGTGCTCTTCCTCGAGCAATTCCCTGCTCAGGCGGGTCACAATCCCTCGCAGCAAAGGCAAGGTCGCCGCGCCTGCAACCACCGGGAGAAGTTGCGGCACCCTGGCAAGTTCATGGGCTCGCGTCTTGTCGGCGGGCAAGTCCAGGAAGCCCATATAATGCTCGACGACCTCGGTGACGTCCTCGATTCTCCCGGCGTTCATTGTCTCCTGGGCGTAATTGAGGAGGCGGTGAAAATCCTGGTCATCGAAACGCGCAATTCGCATGAGCTGAGCATGCTTCTCCTGGGGGTTCAACTGCACCCACATGATTTCCTGCCGGATGCGGTCGAAGACCTCCGGAGGCAAGTGAGCCTCCTCGACCACGCGTGAGAGCTTCTGGAGAAGACGCTCCGCGACATGAGTTACTTGCAGGCCGCGCATCAAAACCCGAACCACTTGTTCCTGCACAACCGGCATTGTGGAGGCCGCGGGATTATCAGCCAGTCGTTTGACCGCCAAAGCGACGGTCACGTCTTCCACCAGGCTTTGAGCCACGTTCTCGGGAGAGCGTCCTGCCAGCTCGGACTGCTTTTCAGGCGGCAATGTGGATAACAAGTAAGTCGGTGTCCACTCTTCGAGCATTCGCACCAGGGCACTCATGGACTCACGTGGGTCAGCCCCCGGGGTCATCAGGGCGGCCTGAGTCGCCTTGCCCGCAAGATCCAAGGTCTCCTTCGCCCCACCCGCAAAGCCTTCCGGCTTTTCCATGCCGACAGACCGCAGAAGCGATTCCAACCCTTGCCAGCCTGCCCCGGCGCCCGGTCCAAGAATCCCCTGAGCCATCAAGTAGGACTCGGGGTTCATATGAAGCACCGTATCTCCGCCTTCAGGAATAACCGCCGGAAGGATGCGCATCCCCGCAATGGGATTCTGTTGCAGAAAGGGTTTGATGCCGCCCGTCTCTTCAATGATTTTCGGCCTTGTGCCGAGGACTGCCAGCCCGCGCTTGAACTCACTGAGTGTGATCCCCGCTGAAAACGTGATCGCACCGATGCCTCGCCGCGAAAACTCCCCCTCGAGCTGGGAGAGAGAATTGTCGTCTGTCAGGAGTTCGTTGATCAGAACCCGCTTGTTCAGAAAGCCGAAGGTGAACTGTTGGGTCTGTCTGACCAACGTATTCAATGAAGCGTAGATCTGTGCCGTAGCTTTCTCTACCGCGGGGTGATCCACCGAATACATGACCACGGCCTTGAACACCGTTTGCAGAGAGTGGCCAAATGCCAGGCCCTCAGCCTTTAAGGTCGTCTTTTCAGCCATAAGCTACCTGCCGGAGGTCCAACCGAAGCGTGAAGACGCCTCAACCAGATGCTCCACTCTCGACCCAATTCCTGCCAAGAAACGTAAGGCAAGCACCCCGCCGTGTCAAGTCCGTCTCATCCAGAGGTGTGAGTGGGCGAGTTGCGTAAACGAAGCCCCGCGGGAGGGATGTACGGTTTTGCGCTTTTGCACTCGCCCATCAGCCGAACAGCCACGGCGCTCCACAAATCGTGCCTGATAAGCGCGATTCCTGGAAGTGCCCTCGACGCGCACGAAATCGCGCTGGACGATCTTGTCTTTGGTGATTGCCCGCGATAACGGCGTAGTGTTTACCGGCAGTATCCGCCGCCGATTCCTGGCGATAAATCCCCATCCGACCACTGATTTTCAAGTGGTCGATAACGCCGCGAATGAATTCGGCCTGGGAAGTCGCCTTCACGTCGAGTACCAACCGGTTCGCCCGCCAACGTAGCCCTCCAAACACGAAGGAATCCACGCCACGAGTTCCGATTACCTACTCTCTTGCAAACTCAAGGACGACGGTGGCTCCCACCCCGAAAGGGATTTCGGGGACCGCTCGGCATCCTCAAGCAGCCCTGCCCGCGAGAACCGTCGGGACCACTTTCGCAGAATCAATGAGTTGAGGACACAAGGCTCTTTGGCAGGCCGTAGAAGGCCCGCTGCGCCGTCCCTTTGGCAATGCCTGTTTCCCGGCGGATCGTACCCCAGGAGTGCCCCTGAGATCGCAAGGCCGCTATCATGGCACCGTCCACGGCGACTCTCGGCCTTCCGAGTCTCTTGCCTTTGGCTCTCGCATTCCTGATACCAGCGCTTCTGGACCAGGCTTTCTCCGGGGCGCCACCCTTTGACATCATCCTCGTTGACGACACTTCACGCCTTGCCCGTGACATTGCCGATGCAATGCGCCTCTACCAGCGGTTGAACTTTTCGGACATCCGAGTGGTGGCTGTCAGTCAAGGAATCGACACCGCGAGCGAACAAGCGGACGTATTGGTAACGGTCCACGGGCTTGTTGATTCGCTCTACGTCAAGGAACTCGCCAAGAAAACCCACCGCGGGTTGGAGGGAAGGGTCCTCCATGGTTTCCATGCCCGGGGCCGGTGTTTCGGATACCAGAACGTAAAAGCACATGACGGTGTGCGCCTTGAAATCAATCATGTTGAGGCGCCATTAGTCCATCGTATTTTCGAGATGTATGCTGGAGGTGCTTCTCTGAAGGGTGTGGCAAAGGCGCTTAATGCCGAGCAGGTTTCTCCGCCGCGGCCAAGAGCAGGGAAGAAATACGCCACGTGGTGCCCTTCTGGAATACGCGAGATGTTGAGACGCGAGCTTTATGCCGGCCGGATTGTATGGAATCAATCGCGCTTTGTGAAAGTACCGGGCACAAATCGGCGCGTGCGACGCGAGAGGCCGCAGAGTGAATGGCGAATCGTCGAGCGCCCGGAGCTACGCATTATTCCTATTGACCTGTGGGAGAAAGTTCAGGAGCGCGTCAAGGCTGTAGGAGAAATGTTCGGAAACAACGGCAAGGCTGGCCTGCTCGCGCGGTCGGCGACGAGTCCCTACTTGCTGACGGGTTTCCTCAAGTGTGGACAGTGCGGGGCCAACCTGGCGATTGTGACGGGTCGAGGCCCTGGCCGAAAATCGAAATACGGCTGCCCACAGAATTTCTACCGTGGGGCGTGCCCCAACGATTTGAAGGAAAACAAGGAACAGATCGAAGAAAGACTCTTGGCCGAACTGCAAAACAGAGTGCTGACTCCTGAGGTCATAGACTTCGCACTTGAGGAATTCGGGCGCCAACTCAGCTTGAAACTCTTGGACCTTTCGGACGGTCTTTCCCGATTGCGAGAGCGAAGGTCGCAGCTTGAGGCAGAACTCCGAAGGCTGGCCGATGCCGCGGCGCAGAATGGGGCATCTAGGTTCCTTCTCGATGCAATTGGTGAGCGAGAAAAAGCTCTGCGCGAGACTTCCAATCAGTTTCTGTCTGATGGTCCGCAGTCGGTGGAAGCCGAACTTGCGGAGATCCGTAGCTATGTGACCACCCGGCTGGCTGATATTCGAAGTTTGCTTGCGAAAAATGTCCCGCTCGCGCGGGTAGAGCTTGCAAAGCATGTAAGAGAAATACGGATGCAACCTTCCACAGTAGGAGCGGAGAGATTCTACGTTGCTGAAGGTGAATGGAATCTACTGGGTAGCTTTCCCGGAACTGGACCGACGCGCCAGCCGTCTGACTGGCGCGTTCGGATGGTTGCGGGGGCTGGATTTGAACCAGCGACCTTTGGGTTATGAGATGTTACCAGATAAGCTAACTCGTTGATTTTGCGGCACGGTTGGCCACCAAAAAGCACGCAAAATCACCCTTGGAACGCTCAAGTTGTACCTAACTTGTACTCGTTTTGGTCATCTGCGGGAACTTGCAACTCCCGCAACTTCGAACGCGGCGCACTCAGTCATAAGACCAGCGGTAGACGTACGCGTCCTGCATTGGTACTCTTTCCAGGTTCACTCTCTCTCCAGTTACAGACATTTGGCTGACGCCCTCGATTGTCCTGCGCAGGTCCTGGAACTGCATTCTCTGCGGACTTAAGATTACAATGTCGTCCAAGGACAAAGACACTCCCTTTAGGGCTGCCAAAGCCTCCCGAACTCGCCTGATGGCTTCGCGCAGTCCAGGTTCATGAGCAACTTCGGAAACAATATACAGGTTCCACTCTTCGCGTTCGGGGGAGTCATACCAGAAGGCCGCCGTGATCGGGAAATGCTGGCGGTCTAGCTCTTGCAGTAGTTTCTCCCCGTCCTCAATGAGTTCTTTTACCAGTATTGTCTTATACATTGCAAAACCCCACTCCGAGCATTAGCCACGGCATCCACCATGAGTTCGGCAAGCCGTTGGTCAACAGCACGATCATAGCGGCTCTCTTCCGACCAATGAGTCACGACATCCCAATTGTCTCCGAATGCTTGATCGCCCTTCGCGAGCTGCGTGATCGTGACATCCACCGCCGCCACGGTTGCCAGCTTCTTCAGATCGTGTATATAGACGGTGCTCGTCGAATTCTTAATTGGGAAGTCCTCGGCCTTAGTGAGCTTGGCAATGCATGCCTTCAACGCGCATTCCACGGCGTACCCTGCGAGGTAGTAAGCAGCGCCAAATCTTCCGTTGGCCAGGAGAACTTCCGCGTCCGCTAATCGGTCCTCAGCCAGTAATTGCAGGTCGGTTCTGTTCATCCGCCAGATAAGCATACACCGCTGTCTGCGCCTCGTCCAGCGTGGCGGGTCTGGCCTTTCAGGGGGCGGTGGCTCCTCTGACCGAGCAAGGCACGTTAGTTGCCAACTATTTTTCACCGGTCGAGAAACTTGAGAACCGAGTTTCGGTGGGGTTCACTCCCAAAAACGTGATCTCGTGACATGAGGTTGAATTGTCAAAATTGGGGGCGAGCAAGTGAAGTGGACTCAGGCACGCCACGTGCCAACTATATTTCACCGGTCGACAAATGTGAGCACCAAGCGCCATTTCGACGGGAGAATAAGGCGGCGGGCTGACCTCCAGTCAAGCCGACGCTATTCTCTGTGAGTCTCATTTTGCCGGGATAATTGTCCGTAAATTCTGCACCGGAGCCTGAGTTTACTTTGGGGCGGTGGGCTATTGGGGCAGGTGGATGGGCAGTTGGGCCTCTTCGCCAATTTCGACGGGCAATTCTGTGCTCAAGGGCTCCGTCTGTCCCTCAAATAGATTTCTTCGTCTCTCCATGGGGTCGCGGAGCGAGAAGAAGTGCCAATCTCGATCACCTGGGTATCTGTTCAGGTAAACCCGCAGTTCGGTTATATCCTTTACAAATTCATCCAAAGGGACAACTACCAGATCCAGAGTTGACTCTTGAGGTTTGTAGCGTCCAATCTTTCTCGGTGGAATGGGCAAAGTGGGCTGGCTCCATATGCTCTTCACAAGAGGGCACCACGCTTTATATACATTCCCCCAATTGTCTGCAATTACCAAGGCAGCCACTTCAGAGGGTGAATACCTCGGAACACCGAGTAAGTGCTGGGAGCCGTTGGTAACGCGAAACTCCATCCAGAAGATAGGTTGGGAGAGCGCGTCATCATCACTTAACGCGCGGCGGATTTGCACCTGCCCGACGCCATAATCAACAACCCGATATTCGAAATTATCGTCCATGGAAATTGTGCTGCCCGGTTGTTGTCGAATCTCGCGTTTCTGGCCAGTTCCGGCGGGCAGTGTCTCTTGGTTTTTCGACTGCGGGTGATCTTCAATTCCACTCGACGGGGTAATTATTGCCTGGCCTGCCGTAGCTCTGGCCGGGAGCCCTTCAATGGGAATCCTTGCTTCGCTCCGATAGTGCCAAGCCGAGCCCCAATCTGGATGCTGTACGCAACGGGCCTCGCGGCTATCTTCAGCCTTGAGCAGTAGTTCCTTGGGAATGACACCGTCTCGAATATCGAAGGAATACCGGCCTTCAGCCGTTTCGGTGGGGAGCAACTCGTGAATCAACGGCTGGCCCTCAGATAGAAGCCAAGCGGAGTATTCATAGAAAGGGTCCACAACGAGGAATGCTTTGAGGTTGGTACATGGGAACTGTCTGCCGACGTTCTGTATTTTCACATACACGGAGAAAATCCGATGCGGCGGTCCAGCCCTTCGCAAAGAATCGCCATCCTCGATGGATGTCGCGGAAACAAGCAATTCGCTCATGCGAACAATATGTTTATCCTTGGTGGTTTCCTTGGCGTCCCCAAGTGCGACCACAGTCATAAGCGCAACAGAAATGATAGCCGCCCGAAAGAGCGACTTCCCGCTGTTCTCGAGATTAATTGTCATAACGACGCCTACCGTACCGCTACCATACACCTGACCGCACCAGTGGGCAATGCCTGAGCCCAGTTTTTGGCGGGGATCATACCCAAATGCAAAGCCCGGTAAAATGAGGGAAAACCGTCAGAAGCGGCGGGGACCCAAATGAACCGGATGCACGCATACCGCGTGCCAAGTATTTTTTGCCGGTCGACAAATGTCAGCACCGAAGCCCGGCCCGGTGGAGGTCAAGCGCGGAACGCGGGCACATAAACGCAGCTCTCACGGTCGTCATGCTTGGCCACGCATTCGAGGCACACCCCGACCTGATGGGTTTTGCAATAGAAAATCGTTGGACGTTGGTTGCAGCGTGGACACATAGGCATTCCTGGCGCGGAGTACGTGTAAACATCCGGCTCTGCCCGACGGTTGGGATTCTCTGATGGCTTGGGTTTGGGTACCGGTGCCACGGGTCCTAATAGTCCAAGAACGCTGTTGGGTGACACCTGGGCGGAAGGATACTCCACCTTCGCGGGTGCGGGCTGTTGCGCGCGTGACTTTCCCATTACATCGATAATCTTCAGGACCGCCCAAATGATGCACGCAGGAACGCCAACAAAACTGGCGAAGTAAATATCAAAGAAGGCATATCCCGAAGACTTCGGGCTAGCAACGCAAGTTATCCAAAACAGCAGCAACAATACGACCCACGCGAGGGCTATAACCCCGAACACCTTGCGCAAGACCCACAGCATGGTGAGGCCTCCGGCACAACGCGTGGATGTTACACCGGGGCGTTCGACAATTCAACGACCGGCGTAGTCACCAGGAAGCGGCGGGCCAACCTCGGGTTGGCCCGCCGCCGTTTTTGGCGTGGTCCTCATGCACCTGGATAGCCCGCGCGAAGGATTTGGTCGGCGGCGCGGAAGATGCGTTGGGCGGAACGCTCGGTGAACGCCTGGCCCTGGCCCCATGATTGGATGTAACCACGGCTGTATTCGGCTCCCGGCAGGCCAAGGGACTCGCAGCACAGCAAGGAAACGGCCTCGGCTTCCATTTCTCGGATATCCCGTGGTGTGCGGTCGGTGTCCGAAAGGTCGCCTTCGTCAATGTGGCCAAGCAAAACGTGGCCGAGTTCATGGAAAAGGGTTTTTACCGGTAGAGCGGCAATCGGGCTAACTGCGATCTTCCGGCCACGCTTGGCGTATCCCTGCGTGTTGCCGTCCAGGTCCTCGAACGGTACACGCCGAATGTCCAACGCGGCAAGGGCTCTTTCTTCGTTCCATTCGGGGATGGCGGGCGTCTGGTATTCTGCGCCATCGGTCTGTGAAAGAACGAACCAATGGGCCTTGTAGGTGAAATGGGTAAAGGAAAACTCCTCTTCCTGGTCGGTGCCGTCATCTTTCTTGACCGCCTTGGTGCGCGTGCAAGTCAGCGGCATACATAGGGTCAGCGCCTTCTGGCCTTTCTTGACATATCGGCCTAGCTCTTTCCACTTCGGGAAGGTTGCGAGCGGCCCCGGCTGGATTCCGCGCATGATGCACTGGAACAAAGCCAAGAGTTGATTTCCGAGTGAGTAATTGTGGAACCGGCTGTAGGCTTCATGAATGAAGCCGGGCTTTTTCACGGCCTCGTCTATAAGCGCTGCCCACGAAACCAGAGGTTTTCTATCTTCGGCGGTCGTGGCCTCCCCTGTGCGAACCTGCAACGAACCCTCAACATTAAATTGACCTCGATTGGTCTGTTTGATTTGCTCGATCATTTGTTTTTTCTCCTTTTCTGCGCCCGTTTCTCGCGGGGCACGAAAAGGGCGAG
>Ga0187865_1004693_pt1 | contig 9883 bp, 8 predicted proteins | sample June2016WEW_11_1_2_FD_132989 | JGI IMG/M metagenome (GOLD analysis project Ga0187865, IMG submission 132989) | Peatland microbial communities from SPRUCE experiment site at the Marcell Experimental Forest, Minnesota, USA - June2016WEW_11_100 | ecosystem: Environmental > Terrestrial > Soil >...
AGCTTCCCTTCCCACATGGCCTCAAACAGGGCCAGGCATTCCTCTTTGGACATCGACCGCGGATTGTTCGGCCGGGGGTATTTGGTGATGCAGATTTCCGCCATCTTGTAAACGTCCTCGTGCTGGAAGCCCATCTCTTTCAGGCTCACCGGAAGTTTTACGTCGGCCGTAAGGTCGTAAACCAGCTCGGTAGCCCTACTTGCGGCCTCCCGGGTGGATAGAGATTCTACCTTATCCCCCATGGCCCGGGCGATCAGGGCCAGCTTTTCTTCTATCACCGGGAGGTTAAAAGCCATCGTGTAAGGCAGGCCGACCCCGCAGCCGATTCCGTGGGCGGTGGGCTGGAACATGGCCAGCACGTAGGAGATGCTATGGGCATAAAGACCGCCCGTTCCCGTCATGGAGATCATGGCCAGAGTCGCTCCCATGGACAGGTAGTAGCGGGCCTCCAGATCCTGACCGTTGAAGGTGGCCCGGCGGAGGTACTTGGAAATGAGTTCGATGCCGCCGACACCCAGACAGTCATACCATGGATTAGCCAGTTTGTTCTGGATACTTTCGACGGCATGGGAGAGGGCATCGATCCCGGTCGAGGCCGTAATCCTGGGGGGCATGGAAAGGGTCACGCCTGGATCGATAATGGCAATCTCCGGGTAAGCATAGGGGGAGCCCATGAAATATTTATCCTTGCCCCCGGAACACACGAAGAACATAGAGACTTCGCTCCCCGTTCCCGAGGTGGTAGGAATGAGGATCTTTTTCAAAGCAGGACTGTTGACCACTTTCTTGGTCATCAGCTCCAGAGGGGCCTGGGGGTTCGTGGCCACAATGGAAGTCAGTTTGGCCATGTCCATGGAGCTGCCGCCGCCCAACCCGATCACCAGGTCAGACTTGGCCTTGCGAACCAGGCCATAAAGAGCATCGGCCGTCTCCATGTGGGGCTCGGGATCTACCTTTCCGTAAACCTCAACCTTTATTCCCTCCTTTTCCAAAAGCCCCTTGACCAGGTCCGCGTATCCTAACTGCACCATGGTTTCGTCGGTCACCAGGAGGACCTGTTTCGCGCCAAGCTTTTTGGCCTGCTCGCCAACCTTTTGAATCGTGTTGAAACCAAAGAGAATGCCGTTGGGGGGAAGAATACCTGCGGTCTGGAATACGAACTCCCGCTTCAGATGGGCGGGAACCTCATAATCCAACTTTGCCTTTGCCATGGGAAATCTCCTTTCTCAAATATTTTTTGTGACTTTCAATTGCGGGGAGCCTAGATTGTTCATGGGGGAACGAAGAAATTCCTTACTTTAGGCTTAAGATACCTTTTTGAATTTTTCAAGTCAAGCGGATTGATTTAAAAATGCACTATGCGATTCCACCCTGAATGAATTATGGGAGAAGAACACAGGGGGGTTGGGGAGGATTTCAGAAGCGAGCGGTATGCCACCTCTTTATCAATATAGTTAACTTGACAGATATTCCCCAATGTGCGATTTTATTTTTCATGAACCGATCATTCCTCCTTCTCCCTCTTTTAGGAGAGAAGTTACTGGAGTCGCGAAGGTTGCTCCGTGTTCAAACAACCCCGGCAGGCCTTTACCTCCGGTGCAATCTGATTTGGCAACTGGCCGCAAGCCTCAACTTGAACGAGGCCGGTCGAATTGCAGGACCCCATGCGGCAGCGGGGGAAACGCCCTTTGGGCACGCTCTGCGATAAGAGCGAATTTGTGGAACGCTGGAAACGCAACCTCTATAGCCTCTGGACCACAGAGTTTCTAGCCGTTCTGGGCATGGCCCTCGTCCTTCCCTTCCTTCCTTTTTACATCCGGGAACTGGGGGTAAAAGAATTAGAAGAGGTAAAGCGGTGGAGTGGCCTCATCTACGCAGCCCCCTTTCTGCTGGCCACCTTCACCGGGCCTCTCTGGGGCTGGCTGGGAGACCGCTACGGCCGGCGGATCATGCTCATCCGGGCCGTCTTCGGTTTTGCTGCAACCTCCTTCCTGATGGCCTTTGCCCGGGACGTTTACGAGCTCTTCCTTCTTCGCCTCATCCAGGGAGGGGTCGCCGGCTTTATCGCTGCCTCCCTGGCGATTGTCGCTACGACCACCCCCCGGGAACACCTAGGCTATGCCATGGGTGTGCTTCAGACTTCTTTAACTACCGGAGGGATCATTGGACCTTTTGGGGGAGGCTTCCTGGCTGACCAGATCGGCTACCGAAATATTTTTTTCCTCACCGGGGGCCTGGCCTTTTTAGCCGGAATCCTGGTCATCTTACTGGTTCGAGAAGCTAAAAGGCCCAAAGAGGAGAGCAAGTCCCCAGGGTTGTTCTCTAATTACCACTTTGTATTCACCTCTTCGACCCTTTCAGTCATCTTTATTTCCAGCATGATCGTCCAGCTGGCCATCATGGCGGTTCAGCCCGTCCTCTCTCTTTTCGTAGAGAGGCTCTGGCCGACCACAGAGAATCTGGCCACCATGGCCGGAGCCGTTTTTGCGATTACTGGCTTCTCCAGCCTGCTCACCGCTCCCTACTGGGGAAAAAGGGGAGGCCATATCGGGTATAAAAAGACCCTGGCCATTACGCTTTTGGGGACGGGAATCTCCTATGCTCCCCAGGGCCTCGTCACGCAGCTTTATCAGTTGCTTATCCTTCGCTTTGTCCAGGGCCTTTTCGTGGGCGGTGTTCTGCCCGCTCTTTACACCCTGACCTCACTCAACACGCCCGAAGAACGCCGTGGGGGGATCATGGGCATCACCCGCAGCGGCCTTCTGATCGGAAACGTGATCGGCCCTGTCTCGGGGGGGGGTTCTGGCTGCTTCCCTAGGGATGAGACCCCTCTTTTTCTGCACCGCAGCCCTGCTTCATTGCCTTGACCTTCGGCGCCCGGCGGATCATCCGGGAGCCGGCACATTGATCTTCCTCTTCGCAGCCTTCCAAAAATAATACTCCCGCAGACTAAATCCGATCCGCAGGGCGAGTTAAGCTTTGAAGCCAGCCAGGAGGGACATCGCCGGGGGGGGAATCCTTGCGAAATTTAGCAGAAATCCAGTAAACCACGGGACCCGTAAGCAGCATCCCTGCCGTGATGGCGGCTTGCCTCCAGCTCTCGTTCTGGCCGATGAGAGTGAAGATGAGACAGGCCAAAGTGAAGACGGCCACCACACAGGTCGCCAGGATGAGGCCGGGCCATCCGCCCGGGATTTTGAAGGGACGTGGGAAATATGGTTTCTGACGGCGCAGTTTGATCAGCGCCGCATACTCAAGCAGCAGGGCAATCGAATAGATCAGTACATCGATGACCACGAGCTTCTTGAAATCCAACCAGGTGAAAAGGCTGTAAATGAGGGTACATAATAGGAGCGCAACATACGGTGTTCCCCATCTGCGATGCTGGCGCGTAATGCAGCGGGGAAGCAGCCCATCCTCGGCCATGGTAAAGGGTAGGCGCGAGGTGTAGAACAATTGGCTATTGAAAAGGCTCCACACGCTGAACATCACGGAGAGAGACATCATCGTGCCAAGCCAGGGGCCGACGACCTGGGCCGCTACCCGGGTGATATCTCCGATCTGCCATTCGCGCCAGTTTTGAGTATTGGCCAGTCCCACCCCGATGGGCAGCAGGTAGAGGAGTGTAACCAGGGGCACCGAGATCATCATCGCCAGAGGGTAATTGCGCTTGGGCCTCTCCACCTCGCCCGCAAAGGTGCTCACATTGTCCCAGCCGAGATAATTCCACATCACCACGGCGAGGCCCAGGCCCACACTCTGATACCATCCCTGATTGCCCAGAGTCCAGGGATGCCACGGTACGTGTTGTACCTTCAGCGCCCCCAGGGCAGTGAGTAATAAAAACGGAAGGGTTACGACCGCGAAAGCCAGGACGGCGCTGCGGCCAACCGAACGGGCTCCGAGCAAGTTTATCGCCAGGGAGGAATAGATCACCACGAGGCCAGCAGCCAGTGTTGCCAACCCGTTAACTCCGGGAAAAAATACCTGGCGTAATCAGCGAAGAGCACCGGATAGAGGGCCATGTCCACGAAGGTGTAGAGCCACGTCCACCATCCTTCCTGAAAACCCCAGAACCGCCCCATGGCGAAATGGACCCAGCGGTAGTATCCCCCTTGGATCGGAAGCATGACCCCCATCTCGGCCACCATAAGGGCGACGGGCAGGCCCCACAGGAAGGGCGTTAGGATGAGCAGCAGGAGGGCCAGACCCGGACCGGTCGAACTCACCAACTCCTCCAGGCCAAAGGCGCCACCGCTGACGGTGAAATAAACGATAGCGACTAGATGGAGAAAAGAGATCTTTTTCAAGGGAATATTCTGTTTCACTTGTTAATTTTGCGGTTCCCCTCCTCGAGAGAAAAATATCGGCAACTTACATGCGGAGTTGTTGTATTGGGGAAGTATAAATGACCCCCTGGAAATATTCAAATAGAAATGGATAAGTCTTATGGATGCGGGGGATAAGCTTTTCGCTGATTTCACTCGAAAAGGTTGAGAATGAGAAATGGGTATGCTAAAATGCGTCGCGTTAAAAGTCGCTTCCATTTCGAGGAGGTCAGCCCTCCTAGGAGAAAACACCTTAATTTGCCTGAAGGAGGAAGGAGAGGACATGATCATCGATTTCCACAGTCATGTCGGAGACCCGTGGTATTCGTATTGGAAGAAAAATGTGGAGGTGAAAGATCATCTTGCCTCGATGGATAGGTATGGTATTAAATTAAGGTGCATTTCGTGGTGGCAGGCCATGAATGCACCGGATGAGGGAAATGCCAAGATCGCCGAAGTGGTAAGGAAGCACCCTGACCGTTTTCTCGGATTCTCAGTCATTAACCCTCGCTGGCATAAAGCCGCCATCGATGAGGTGCTGAGGGCAAAGATGGATCTGGGAATGGTGGGACTGAAATTCCACCCGGCTGCCTGTCACTTTCATTCAGACTCGTCTTGCTTGGATAAAGTGGTGGAAAAAGGGATCGAGCTCAAGTTCCCGATGCTCTTTCATTGCGGGGCGGATGAGTATTCGAACCCCAGGAACCTGGGGAATTTGGCAGCGAGGTACCCCGAAGCGACAATTATTATGGCTCATATGGGGGAAGAGGCCTGGTTTGAAGGAATCTCCATTGCCGGAAGGTATCCCAATATCATTCTTGACACGACGGGCAGCTTCAACTGGTACCGGATCATGAATTTTGGGATCGAAACCGTCGGAGAAGAGAGGATCGTCTTTGGTATGGATTTTCCGGCCTATAACCCCGGGCCGGAGATTGCCAAGGTGCGGGATGCGGATATCACGGAAGAGCAGAAAGCAAAAATATTTTGGAAGAATACCGCGCGCATTCTGGGGCTGAATCTGAAAGAATGATCTTTCCGGCGGAGAAAGATGAATCCAGGCATGTTTGGAGTCATCGACTGCCAGAGTCCCTCGGCACCAGTCGTGAGAGTTCTTTTCGTAGGGTTTGAGGTAAACTCACCTTTTAACAAAAATGACTGGGAGAACAGACCGGGTGTAGGTTCAATCTCCGAAGACCTCTTTCAATTCGTTGCCCGAGGAGGGGAGAAATCCTTATGAAGCTCATAAAGAAGTCGAGTCTAGGGAGACTCAACAGCCGACAGGTTCCAGAGGATTCTCACTATGAACGCCGGGCGCTGTTCAAGTCGATGCATTTCGATGACTCCGATCTGGACCGGCCCTTCATCGCCATCTCCAACTCTTGGAACGAATTTGTTCCGGGGCACTATCATCTGCGAAAAGTAGCGGAAGCTGTTAAAATCGGGATCTGGCAGGCCGGCGGGATGCCTATCGAATTCAATCACATCGCTCCTTGCGATGGAATGGCCGACGGAACTGTGGGGATGCACTGGATCCTTCCGAGCCGTGACATCATTGCCGCAAGCATTGAGATGATGGTTCAGTCTCAAAGAGTGGATGGGATCGTGGCCATTTCTACCTGCGACAAAATCGTTCCCGCTCAGCTCATGGCCCTGGCCCGGATTAACTTGCCCTCGATCATGGTCACTGGCGGCTATATGTTGCCGGGCCGTTATCAGAATCATAGGATCGAAGCGCAATTCATTAACGAGCAGTATCCCCGTTGGAAGGAGGGCACTCTGAGTAATGAGGCTTTTAAAGCCATTGAGAATGGCGTCTGTCCTTCCTACGGCGCCTGCTGCACCATGGGTACAGCCAACACCATGTGCTGTCTCACGGAAGCCTTGGGAATGTCACTGACCGGCAACGGAACCCAGTGTGCTATCGGTTCCTCACTCATGCGTCTCGCTAAAGAAGCCGGACGACAGATCATGAACCTCGTGGCCCGGAATCTCCATCCCAGGGATATTATGACCTTGGAAGCATTTGAAAACGCCATGGCCATTCATTCTGCCATTGGAGGTTCCACAAACGCAGTGATTCACCTTCCAGCCATCGCAAGCGAATTGGGTTTGGACCTTTCCTTGGATCGTTGGAATGATGTTTCTGCTAGGGTCCCTCATTTGGCCAATATCACGGCTGGATCCAGCTATAACATGCAGGACCTGGATGAGGCAGGAGGGATTCCGGCCGTGATGAAGGAACTGGGTCCTTTGCTCAACCAGGAGACGATGACTGTGACGGGTCGAAGCCTTCGAGAGAACATCAACGAGAGTGAAAACCTTAATCCCCAGGTGATCCGTCAATTGGGTAACCCAGTTTTTTCCCAGGGGGCAATTGCCGTTCTCAAAGGTAACCTTGCCCCGGATGGGGCAGTGGTCAAGCAAACCGCTGTAGCCCAAGAAATGCTCGTTCACCAGGGACCTGCCAAGGTCTTTGAAAGTGAAGACGAAGCAAAAGAAGCTCTCTTGGCACATCGGATCATGCCCGGCGATGTCGTAGTGATTAGGTACGAAGGCCCTAAAGGAGGCCCTGGCATGCGGGAAATGTATACTTTCCAGACCATTCTCTGCGGGATGGATATGGACCGAGCCGTAGCCTTGGTGACGGATGGCCGCTTCTCAGGATGGAACCGTGGTCCAGCCATTGGACACGTTTCGCCGGAGGCGGCAGATGGGGGGCCCCTGGCGGCTCTTCGGAACGGCGACATGATTTCATATGATATTCCTAAAAGACGGCTATCTGTTAAGTTAAGCCCGTCGGAAATCAAGAAAAGGTTGAAATCATGGAGAGCCCCTTTACCGAAAGTCCAAGGAGGGTTTTTGGGAGAGATTTACCCGAGAATTGTCGGTCCCGTAGATAAGGGGGCGACCTTAAGAGCCCACTGATCTAAGCCAGCCAATTTGATGGAACAATTGATTGACCTTTTTCGAGGGAAGAAAGGAGAAAAAAATGGGCGAGTTTCAATACAAGGGGTTTGATCTGACGGATCGTGTGGCAATTGTGACGGGAAGCGGAACAGGAATTGGGAAAGCCATTGCCTTGGGGATGGCCCAAGCAGGAGCGGATGTCGTTTTGATGGGTAGACGAATAAAACCCCTCAAGGAAGTGGCGAAACAAATCAAGACAATGGGAAGAAAGGTCATTTGTTTCTCCATCGATGTCCGAAATCTTCCAAAAGTCCGCAGTTGTGTCAACGCGGTTGTACGGGAGTTTGGAAAAATTGATATCCTGGTTAACAATGCGGCCGTAGCCATACACGAAGATCTGGAAGATGCGACCGAAAAGACATGGAATGAGACCATCGATATCAATCTTAAAGGAACATTTTTCTGTGCGCACGCAGTCGGAAAGGTAATGATCCAACAGAGGAAAGGGAAAATCATCAATATCCTTTCAAATTGCAGTTTTGTGGCAGAGGCCGGGATAGGGATTTACTGCGCCAGCAAAGGAGGACTTCTCATGATTACCCGTTGCCTGGCGACAGAGTGGGGGAAATACGGGATCAATGTGAACGGGATTGGACCGGCCTTTATTCTAACCCCTATGAACGAGCCTTTACTCAAAGACAAGCACTTTGTAAAATGGTCAAGTAATCGTATCCCCTTTCACAGGATGGGAAAGCCTGATGAGATGGTAGGGGCAGCTATCTATCTGGCCTCGGATGCTGCCAGTTTCGTGAATGGTGCAGTCGTGATGGTGGATGGAGGCTTTACGGCTTGTTAGCGATAAATGGAGCATTTGACTCTGAGTGCTGCCTTTTTGCATAACAAGTAATTTGCACTGTCGGCGGATCAACCGGTCTGATCTTTTCGAGGTCGAAGGATGGCTTCCTCTGAGTAGGGAGGGCAAATTGCGATCTTTACGGTGCCGGGTCCCAAGGGAGGATCTCCCATACCCGAGCGCTTTTCCTCCAGACCGTGAAGCAATCCATCTCAACTTAAACAACGAGTGATTTATCTTCCAGTTCGTGAATGACGGATCATTGATTGACCGGAAGGCATGGGCCGGAACGCTGATTTCCGGTTCTTGAGCGTTTATTCGGTCTTGATGATATTAGCCCCTTCTCACGGCGTTCATTCATTTTTGCAGGTTTTCACTTGTGTTTTGGGTATTGAATTCAAGTAGCGATTCATATCAAAGAATGAGTCAATAGGGCTGGGCCATGCCGCGGATGCCGGGAAAGGTGCTCTTCATGACCTCTTTCTTTCGCGTCGCGGCCCTCAAGTCCATTGCTCGTCCGGGGGAGGCTACTTGGGGACAGGCCAGGATCGCCGTGATAATCGGTTTCGGACGGGGCGTGGCTCAATAAAGGTCCCCGGGTTTGTTCTCTAATTAAGAGTAGATTTCCCCCCTTTTTCTTATTAAGATCAATCTGTGATCGATCTACACATCCACACCAACGCTTCCTCAGACGGCCAGCATTCCCCCGGGGAGATTTTGGCAATGGCCCGGCAAAAGGGCCTTCGGGCCATTGCCTTTGCCGACCATAACTCGGTGGCTAACGTGGAGGAGGGCTTCCGGCTGTCCACAGAATGGGGCATTGAATTCTTTTCCTGTATGGAACTGAATACCCTCCACCAGGGCCTGGACCTCCACCTGCTCGCTTACTTCATCGACCCCCGGAGTTCAGAGTTGCAGAGCTGGCTGGAAGAAATTTATCAGAAAAAGGTGGAGCAGGCCAAAACGAGGATGGAGAAATTGAATGACTTAGGTTTCTTCTTCACGGAAGAGGATTTACAAAAATATTCTGATGGCCGCATTCCTACGGGTATGTCTTACTTGAAAGCCATTCTGAGCCACCCGGAAAACCGAAACGACGCGCGTCTTCGGCCTTTTATCGACGGGAACAGAGCCAACTCCCCCTATGTCAACTTTTACCGCGATTACCTGCGGGGAGGAAAACCCGCTTTTGTGACCATGGAAGATGTCTCTACCATCACAGCGATTCAAAAGATCAAGGGAATGGGGGGAATTCCCGTTTTGGCCCACCCTTCGGATACCGGGGAAGAGCACATCCTCCATCTGGTGCAAAACGGTTTGGAGGGTCTGGAGGTTTACTCTCCCTACCATAACCCCCAGGAGCAAAAAACCTTCAGAGTTTTTGCGGAATCCCACGGGCTCCTGATTACGGCCGGCTCTGATTTTCACGGGAAAAAGGTCAAGCCGGATGTAGAGTTCGGCCAGGTCTTTGGGGATCACTACGATTTGGTAGACAAATTGAAAAAGAAACGAAAGGGAAAAGGATGAAAGGGATCTCTAAGGTGCAGGGCGTGATCTTCGACCTCGACGGGACCTTAGTGGACTCCAATCAGGGAATTTATCTAGCCTTTAAATATACCTATGAGGAGATGGGGCTGACTCCTCTGCCCTATGAAGCTGTCAAAAAGGTGGTCGGGTTTGGTTTGGACAAAACCTTCCGGGAGCTTTTAGGCGAGGAAAGAGTTCCCCGGGCTATCTCCCTTTTCCGGGAGAGGTACGAAGAAGTCTTTCGGGCCCATACCCATCTTCTCCC